>Ga0207873_1001567_pt1 | contig 21309 bp, 40 predicted proteins | sample BGWIniCompost_FD_187373 | JGI IMG/M metagenome (GOLD analysis project Ga0207873, IMG submission 187373) | Cellulose adapted compost microbial communities from Newby Island Compost Facility, Milpitas, CA, USA - BGW Initial Compost (SPAdes)... ...
AAGGAACTCACCAATGGCTTCCCGTACCTGGCGAGCTTCGACCACGAGCCGACCGATAGCGAGAAGGACGCGTTGGCTCCGTATCGGTATCGAGACGACTAGTCGAAGCTCATGCTTCCTCCCACAGGAATGCGCATACACCACAGTCGGGAACTGGATGGAGTGGGTGGTAGGCCAGCTCATGCCAGTCCTTGGTGTCGGAGATCTGATTGAAGATGGCCATCGCATCCTCGGGGATGGTATGGATCTCCAACCATCGGGTGCCTGGCTCAGAGTCTTGCAGTACGTCTTTGATCGTGTTCCTGATGGTCAGGTAGGCGTTCACCGACCAGTCGGTGTTCTGTTGGGCGATCGCGAATTCGAGGTCGGGCGGCCTTTCATCCTTGATGAACCATCGCAAGCGTGTGGCTAGGACCTCACGCAGGGCAGACTGGATCATCATGAGGTCGTCGACGGAGAGGGGGACGGCGAGCTGGGTCACGACGCTACGAGGATGTCTGGCTGGCCTGGAGTCTCTAGGATCGCTTCGGCCAAGGATTCGACAGCCCCTTCGCGGCCTAGTGGCCCAAGGAAGGAATGGTCCTTCAGGGGCATCTCGGGGTCGTCCCACCATCGGTCGACTCTCGCCCGAGCTATCTCCAGAGCGCGTTCTTTTGTGAGGTCTGCGAAGTATCGAGAGCCAGGTAGGGGAAGGAAGTTGGGTGCGTAGGTGTCGCGCTGCCGCTCAGTGTGTTTGCTCTCGCCTCCGCAGTTGCGGCATCCGACGATGAAGGGGGCCACCCCATCGCGCGAGTTCCAGATCCATTCTGCCTGGCCACACTCTTCGTTCAGGCATCGGTAGAGCATGAGGCAGAAGGCTTCATTGTGGTTGTGCATGGTCCTCCTGTGTCAACGTTCTAAACACCTTAGATCATCTCAGCGAGGGCCTCAATGAGGTGGGCGTCCTGGCCTTTCACTGAGAAGTTCCAGATCCAGGGGTAGTTGCCTTTTATGGGGAGGTCCCGCCACGTCTTGACCTCCAGGAATTGGTCGACTAGCTCCCAAATGTCGTCGGGGAAGAGGAACTCGCTCACTAGGCCGACCCCGGTGCCGATGCCCTCTGCCTGGGCCAGCATCAATGCCTTCTGATAGGCCGTGACCATGCTCCCGACGACTTCCTGGGCGTCCTTGAGTGACGTCTTTCGTAAGAACGAATCCGTGTAGGCCATGACCATCCACTGTGCGATGCTGGCCCTCAGGCTTTGGATGACACCGGGCACTTCGACGAGTTCGAGAGTCAGGGTGACCTGGCTCATGTCTACCTCCCTCACCGGTAGAGTCCATCGGGGTTGCGGTCGGCTGTGTAGGCGTAGACGTCGTGGCTGATGAGCTGCGAACCTCGTCCGGTATCGGATGCCGTCAGCCACCCATACACCGTGTCGATCGCATCGCGTTCACTCTCGGCGAAGAGCGTGACGGTTCCTTCGACGTGGACCGTGTACTTCAGTTGTACGGTCTCGCCCTTTCCTCGGGTCATAGAGTCATCCTTTCTTTGACTGCTCGGCTGGTTCGGGTGCGTCGCATGTATTCGGCGCGGGCGGCGGCACGTGTCAGCGTGAAGCTCACGGCGTAGCCCTCCGGGTACTTGTAGGAGCGGTTGTCGACCCGTCCCCCTAGGACGATACCGTCGTAGCGCTCGGTGGCGCATGAGATGCATCGGAGCACGTCATACCAGGCGAAGAGCTTCTGGTACTCGGGGTCGGCCAGTGTGGGCGGGATCTGATCCCAGGCATGGCCGTAGACACGGCAGCGCAGGAAGTGGTCGGGCAGGTCTTCGAGCCGATCTGTTCGTACGGGAGTGCTTGAACTCAATTGGTCCTCCAGGGCCTCTCTCTTAGAACGTGCGGATCGTGCCCACGATCCAAACGCCGTCCTCTAGCTCGAATTGGTTGTAGACCATGAAGTCGCCCTCGATCTGATCTATTGCGTCCTCCCTGCTAGCTGCCTCCACTTGGTATTGGACTACCCACTTGCCGCTACCAAGGCTCGGGTATTCGTCGATCTGCGTTACTGCCATTGTCTGCCTTTCAGTGATTGGCGAAGGTCGCCACGGTGTATCTGATGTACGGGGTCGTTCATATCAGTCCTTCCTCGTGCAGCACCTGCACGTATCGTTCTCCGGTCGGCGTGAGGGATCGCCCGTTGCTCTTGAGGACGATGAGTTCTCGCTCGTGGAGCAGACGTTCGGCTACCCGTAGGGCGTCGCGATCCATGCGGGTGATCTCGGCGATCTGATCGATGCCGGTGGGTCGACCCATCCGCTTGAGAGCGTCGAGGTAGGCCCAGTGGTCGGGCGTCAGGCCGTCCGCCGTGACCTGTGCCGTGTTGAGCACGACATTCGGGTCCCATGTTCCGAGGGCTTGGGCCGTCTCGACGAGCAGCTTCGCCTGACGAGGGTTCCCTGCGGATGCTCGTGCGAACGTTTGGAGATGCTCGGGGGCTACCTCGCCGTTAGTCATGTGCTCGATGATGCGACACATCTCCTCCTCGGAATACGGCTTCATACGGAGGTCCATCAGGAATCGAGAGCGGAACGCCGCGTCGAGTTGCTCTGGCTTGGTGGTGGCAGCGATGATCGTCAGCAGGTTCCGATCCATGATCGGAAACAACGCTTCGATCCCCTTCTGTCGATGCGCTTCATCCAGCAGGAGGATGCCGAACATGGGCAGGTCCTCGACCTTGACGGGAGCCAGGCGCTCGAAGAACGCGTCGTCTCGCTCCGATGCGATCCAACGTGCGAGCTGAGTCTTGCCCAGCCCAGGGTCACCGGACAGCAAGATGTGAGGAAAGCGATCGTGCTCCAAGAAGGGTCGAATGCGCTTGATCAGTGTCTCCTGGCCCAGGAAGGTGACCGGCTCCTGGCGGGCGCGTTCGTCGAGCAGGCTAGATGTGATGGGGGTATCCCATACGGACATTGATCCTCCTTAGACCCATTGAATGTCGGTGGGGGTGAGGCCGAAGCTGCCGCTTTGACCGCACTCTGCGCACCAAATATCGAAGATTGGACGGCGTGGATCGACGTCGGCGTGGGTCACAGTTGCCCAGTCAGGGACATGTGGCGAGCCGTCGTCGTGGGTCGGGCCGATGTGTTCGGTCCAGTCCTTGGGCATGGTCCTCCTTAGGTGTTTCGGTCTCTTGTGGCCGCAACGTGCTTGTCGAAGACCACGATGTGCATTAGTGGAGTGTCGGTCTGCGGGTCGCCGTCGCCGCCCTGATAGACGAAGACGGCGGGGGGGCCGCCAGGTGATCCGCCCGAAGGGTTCAGGTAGATGTATTCGGTGTCGATGACTTCGCCCTGGTCGTTGGATAGCTCCGCCTTCCATCCCCCCAGGATGGGGCGATAGACCACGTAACCGTTGCAGTCGATGACATTCAACTGCCTGAATATCTCGTTCATTGGTCCTCCTTGGGTTTGCTATTCGGAAATCACCAAAAGGGTGGGTCCGAAATCTCGGGAATGCTCTACCACTTGCGTCCCGAGGTGAGATGCCAGTGGCGGCGTTCTCCCCTCAGGCCACTACAGCGGTAGGCGCGCCAGGCTGCCCCGGTTTTCTGCCGGAGGGCTGTGGCTGCTTTCTGAGCCTCCACCTCGGTGAAGTACTTCTTCTTGGTCGAACACTTGAGTTTGGCGTTGCGCCCTTTGAGATATCGGCCCATCAGGGTCCTACCTATGCGGGTTCGACGGGCGTCATTCGGTCTGCATGTCGTCGAGTACTTCGACGACGATCGTCCCGTCGGTCTCGGTGGTGACGTGGCCGATGGCCTGCTCGTGGTCGTCGGTGACCAGCCACACGCTGGCCAGGTCAAACTCTTCGTCCGAGTCGGTGACAATCTCAACGATCTCGGCGGGGAGATCGAGGGCGTCAGCGACTGCCCGCTCGCGGACCGTGTCGCTAACTTCGTCCCACCACTCCAGGGAGCAGACATGCGGGGAACCGTCACGGCGGATTGTGTAACGGCCCGGTTCGATGGTGGTCATTCCGTCCTCCCCTTCGCAGTCGTGGTAGGCGTACTCGGCGGCGTCGTGTTCATCGCGCAGATCGAAGCTCCGTAGGCACCCCTCACAGAGGGCCTTCATACTGTCCTCCCTTCTTCGTACCAGTCGGCGGGCATGTCGGGTGCGGGTTCGTAGTTGTCGATCATCGAGCCGTTGACTCGCAGTACTTGGCCTCCGTCGACCAGTTTGACGTCCACTGTCTTGCGATTGGTTTTCACGACGACCGCTTCCTTACGGTCGTACTTCGACCCTGGAGCGTTGATGATCACTCGGTCCCCAGGACGGGTGGTCCGTGCCGCCATCCTGGAGACGGCGTTCATCCGCTCCCTGACGGCGTAGCCTATCTCGCGGAGGTGGTCGTCAACGTCGCCGCCCAGGATCGAGACGATGATCTCGTTTTCGGTCAGCTCCTTGCGCATGGTTCTCCTATCCGGCCTTCACGAGGCCCTGGTTGAGCAGCTCTGCCATCGTGTCGTCCAGCAGAGCCAGTTCCGTCCCTGCCTTGGCGAACTCCCGGTCGATCAGGTCCGAGTAGGCCCGAGCACGTTCCAGGAGTTCGTTCTTCCGTTGCTGGATCATGTTCCAGGCACCAGCGGTGATGGGCTTGCTCTCCGTGAGCGCGTCCTTCAGCTTGTGGATCATCTGGAGTGCCTCTTCGTGGACCTCGTCCTCGAAAGCAGCCTGGATCATCTCCCGTTGCTTCTCCGTGTCGATCAGGGGGAGGATGTGGAACGAGGACCCGCCGCCGAACCATTCGTGCAGTTCGGCGAGGGCGATCGCTCGCTTCTCCTCGTGCTTGGGAATGAAGTAGACCGACCCGTTTTTCCGCAGCAGGAAGGCTTTCATGAAGTCCAACTGGCGGCGGACCATCTGGCGGAGAGACTGGCTGTCCAGGTATTGCGATGCTCGATCGAATTCCTGTCTGAATCGTGCGATCGCAGAATCGACGATGGTGTCGTGACGTCCATAGGTCCAGACCTTGTCGACGGTAACTCCGGCCTTCTCGATGGTGGCGCGACGCACGTTGTCACCTTCGCAGTCCTCCATGAACTCGGCAGCCTCCTGCTCCAGGTAGAACTGCCGCTCTTGGGTCCTGCCCTTCTCGTCCTCCCATAGCACCTTGTGGATGCGGCGGGTGAACAGGAGCCGGGCTGCTGTCTCGTACTGGAGTCGACGGCCCTGCTGGTCGACGATCTCGATCACGATGTGACGTTCGGTCGTCTCCCGGTCGTTGGCGACGTCGCGCACCATCACGTTGGCGAGCAGGTCGGTTCCCGGTATCGGCTGCTTCCTCTCCTGCGTGTAACGACAGGCACGCTTGAAGGCGTCGACTGCCCGGATCTCACCGGGCATGGCCTCCTCGTCGAGGCCCAGCTCGGCGAACTTGGCTTTCAGGTCTTCGTATCGGATGTCGACATCCGAGATGCCGTACCACGCCACGAATCCGAGCAAAGTCTCCTTGCGGATTCCAGATCCATATCCTTTCAGGGGGTTGGGGTTAGCCATTACTCCTTCCCGTCTTCGTCGTCCAGGTCCTCGTTCAATTCTTCGAGCAGGCGCTCGGTCCAGTCGTAACCCCGTTCGTCGACCAGCACGGCGACCTGCTCGTAGATGCCGTCGCGGTTGACCTGAGCTGCTTTCTCGGCGAATACTTCCTGAACGGCTTCGTTCAAAAGTGATGGATCGATGTGGGCGAAACGTTCGGCGAGTTCGTTGTGCATCGTTGGTCCTCCTTGGAATCGGAAATCACCAAAAGGTGGGTTGGAAATGTCGGGAATGCTCTAGATCAAGCTAAATACGTCTTTGATGTCTTCGCCGGTCATGACCTCCTGGATCGTGTAGACCTTGTCGGACAGCACACCCAGGACCTGGGCGTGTCTGCCGATGAGCATGCCGTATGTGCTGAAGTCGAGTTCCTGCTTCGCCTCCAGATAGGCGTCGAGCCAGTCCGGGGTCACCGAGCATTCGCCGTCTGTGATCATGATGATGTCGCCACGAGTTGCTCCATCCACCCGGAACTGCTCCTCCAGGACTTTGATGGCTCTATTCAGCGGTGTCATGAAGTCGGTGCCGCCATTGAAGAAGAACTCGGCGTAGTCGAGTACGTCGTTGAGGTCGACCTCACCCTTCGGGAAGAACCACTCCTTGTGTTCATAGGGCGAGCCGAAGTGGATGCCGTAGAAGTCCCGGCCCTCGCGTTTGGCGATCTCCAGTAGGGACAGCGCCACGGCCTTGCCCCAATACTCTCGCTCGCCGCCCATCGAGCCTGAGTTGTCCAGGAGGGCGATGATCGCGCCGCGAGCCTGCTTCTCAGTGCCCCGTAGTTCGTACTGCTGAAGGTTGCCTTCGGCGTACTTGGCGTAGAACACGTCCTCCAGCTCGGGATCTGCGAGGTAAGCCAGCTCGGTGGGCACCAGGCGAGACAGGTCACGTCCGATCTCGACGTCGTAGACCTCGTCGACTCCGTGGATCACACGTTGGGTCCATTGACCGACTGCCATCCGCTTCATGCGGCCCAGCATCTTGGCGATCTCCTGGAGCTTCTTCTTGGCGTGGAGCCGTCGAGCAAGCTGCATACGAACGTTGGCGTCGAGCCGCGTCCACTGACCAGGGTCGGTGCCGAAGCTCATGATGAGATCCTCGGTCTCTTCGGCAGCTTCGAGGGCAGCATCGAGGCCTTGTCGTGCCGCCGCCCGGATGCTGGGCATCGAACTATCGACTTCTTCCTGGAACTCCTGTGCGGCGTCCTGCATCTCGCTGAGAGCGCCTTCGAGGTCGTCGAGGAAGCTCTCCAGGTCGCTGTCGCTCATCCCCTTTTCGGCCTCTCGCTGCAACTGCGCCATCATGTCGCGCAATTGCTGCTCTTGCTGAGCCAGCTCCTGCTGCTTGTTCATGAGGTCCTTCTGTTCGTCGAAGAGATCCTCCAGCTTGGTGGCCAGCGACAGGGTGCCCATGACCGACGACCAGTCGTCGAGTCGAGTCCAGGTGCGGAGCTGCTCGTAGTCGGGGTCGGTCAGGATTCGATCCATTGTCGCCTGGTTGACCAGGTGCGAGGGCAGCACTTCGTTCTGACCCAACAGTTCGGGATGCGCCTTCCAGAGTGCCAGGTAAGCGTCCTGGATCAGGTGCGGCCATGAGGGGTCGTCGATGGCTCGACGGTGGTGCAGGTCGTCGAGGTCCTCGGCTTGGCGGGCCACCTCGTTGTACTTGCGGCCATCGAAGCGGTCCTGGCGGATCACGTGCTTCGACCGATAGATCGCATCGAGGCCTGTGAAGTCTTCGAGCGAATGTCGCGAGGACTTCTTGACGAGGCGCTCGAACCAGTCAGGAGTCATCTTCCACCTCCCTGATGAAGCAGTCGTCACGCAGGTTGGTGAGCATGCCGCTCATGATCCGCTCCAACTTGGTGCTGTCGGGGCTGAGGGGCGGGTTGAGCGGGACGGTGTGGATCACCTCACCGCTCGATATCTCCACGATTTCCAGGGCTGTGATCATTCGATCTCCTCTCCGCAGTCAAGGCATAGCCCTTCGTGCTGGTTGACGTGATTGGTTGGGCAGTCGGGAGCAACGTCGCCTCCGACCAGGGCTTCGAAGAGGTCGTTGCCTCTTTGTTCGAACGCACGTTTGATTGCCTCGCGCCGTCGTTCGAGGTTGGCCTCGTTCTGGCGTGACAGCATCTGGTTGTATTGGGCTTTCTCGTCCTGGTCCGTGACGATGCGCTCGTATGCGGTCTCCCGCACACGAGCGACCACCATCAGCACCTCTTCGCCCGATTCGTCGATCTGGATTCCGGCGTGTTCGACCGTGAGACCCAGGTTGCGGTAGAGGTCTTGGACCTTCTCCATCAGGATTTCGTATCGCTCTCGGTCGACGAATGACATGGCTGCCTTCTCAGTCGATGTTCAGTTGCTTGTCGACGAAGTTCTGCATGTTGCGCAGGCCCATGGCGTCTGCGCCGACGAGAAGTGCTACCTGCTCCACTCGTGATCGAGCGCTGTCGATCATCGTCGTGTCTCGTCCGTCACGCTCTGCCTGGATGCGGATGGAGCGGACTTCCTTGGCGATGTCCTGGAGTTTCGTCCACCACTCGATGCCGTTCTCGGTCATCTCCTTCTTGGCGGCGGGCGATGGGTCGCTCTGGACTCGCTTCACCATGCGGCGCACGTCCTCTTCGATCTCTTCCAGGCTGTCGAGGAGGTCGACGACCTTCTCTTCCATCGGGTTGGCGTGCTGGAGGATGATGCGGAGCACGGTCTTGATCTCCTGAGGAGACTGCCACAGGCAGTGCTGGAGGATCTGGAAGTCCTCTTCTCGCACCTGGTCGTAGCCCTTGAGCCAAGCCGACGCACGCAGTACCTTGGTAGTCTGCCGCCACCTTCTGTCGGAGGCGACGATGCCCTCCAGGTCCAGGGTGGCCCTGATGTCGAGCATCAGCTTCTCGGCGGATTCGGGAAACTTGATTGCCGCGACTGCCTCTCGTGCTTCGCGCAGATGCTCGAACGAAAGTTGCGGCAACGGTTCCGGCGTCTCGGGCAACCGGAGCATCGAGACGAAGTTCTTCGGTTCCTTGATGTAGGTGACGAAGCGTCGGATCAGGAAGCGGTCGAAGAACGCTCCGAGTTCCTCCCGGTCGGAAGGCAGCTCGTTGGAGGCAGCGAAGGCGGCGATCAGCGGAATGTCGATCCACTCGTCGCCATCCTTGTAGGCCCGTTCGTTGATGGCTGTCAGCATCGAGTTGGCAGCCGCCGACGAGGTCTTGAAGATCTCGTCGAAGAACGCGAAGTTGGCTTCCTGGAGCATCCCGTTGGACACTCGGCGGAAGTGGCCTTCCTTGATCGCTTTCAGGTCCGGGGGTCCGAACAGGTCTTCCTTCGTGGTGAAGCGGTCCATCAGGTTGTAGAAGAACCGGCCACCGAAGGATTTGGCGATGTCGCGGATGATCTGGCTCTTCGCTGTCCCAGGAGGGCCGATCGTCAGCATGTGCTCTCCAGCGAGGATCGCATGGAGCGCCAAATCGATTTCCACCTCCCTCTCCAGGTAGCGAGCTGCCAGGCCGTCACGCAGTGCGTTGAAGCGGTCACGGATGATGTCGGTCATTGGTCCCCTTTCTTGTCGTGCATTGTCGATTCGTTGGCGGATTGGGAAGCGGGCCTCGAACGCCGCTCATCCAGCCTTCTTCTTCGAGGCCCCTTCCACGCTCTCACGGAGAGCGCTGAGAAGATCCATGACGTTGTCTGTGCTGGTGTCGGCTGCCTCGGTCACCTGGACGTCCTCGGCGTTCTCTTCCAGCCAGGCTTCGAAGATGGCGCGTCGGTCGTCGCTGGCATCGAAGGCAGACCACTCCGTCTCGGCGGCGTCCATGAACTGCTTCGCCACCTTCAGCATGTCACGGCTCAACGTCACCGCTTCGCGGGCAGGGGCGGCACGGACATGCTCGGGGAAGACGAATTCCTGGAGCACCAGGTAGTCGTTGAACACCGTGAGTCGGTACAGCTTGGGTGAGTTCTCCCGGAGAGCGCCCTTGGCCACCAGGACTCGCTTGGGGTCCTGGGCCAGCCGATACAGAAGCTCCCACGCCTGAGCGCCTGTTCCGTCCAGTTCTACGTAGTAGATCTGCTTTCCGGGCAGGCAGGCGTTGTGGAATTCGGCAGCGGGCACCGGAGTGAAGGTGAGGCCCTCGTCGGCAGGGATTCTCGGCTTGGCCTCTTCCTCATAGATCCGGTACTTGCCCTTGGTGACTTCGACGCCTTTGACGGTCGCAGGGTTGATCTCACCGTCCTCGGGGCAGAAGTACTGCTGCTTGATCCGTACCTTGTGTTCTTTGCAGATGGTGTGAACGTCACCATTCGGCTTCGAGGGGATCACGCTGTAGAGCCTCGTGGCCACCGAGATGGGGCCGAGGCTCAGCGAGAAGCCCCTACGTACCGCTTGTCCCATGTTGGTCCTCCTGTCGGTTGGGGTCTTTGTGAGGGGTCAGATGAGTGACGCGAATCGCGCCCTGCTCAGATGACTTCATACAGCAGTTCCTTGGTCTCGAAGTGGATCTCCGCGTCGACGGCGTAGACCTTGCAGGGGCGATTGTTGCGGGCGTATGAGTCGGCAGATTCGAGCGAATCGAATGGGAGGGTTTCTTCTGCGTCGTCCTCGTCGACTCCACATAGGTAGAGCGTGATCGTCATGGTCCTCCTTATGGTCGCATGGTATCAGATCGTTCGTGCGAGGGCTAGCCCTCTTGGTCGTTCAGCCAAGTCTCCTGTCGTCGGGGGTGGCGGAGAGGGCCTTGGGGTCATCGGATCACCGCCTCGTACATCGCCTTGGCGAGTCGGGCGTCACCCAGCGCTGTGTGGCGGTCGAACTGTTCGAGAGCGAGACCCAACCCCTCGGCGAGGGCGCTGGTGGACCATGGGTCTGATCCGTGCGACCACGGCTTGAGCTTGAGGTTGTTAGCCCTCAGTTCTCCTTCGAGGTAGCCGAAGGCGAGCGCCTTGACGTCGATGACGTGGTAATGCCACGCCGGGACGTAGCCCTGGTCAGCGAGGAACCTGGTCAGGAAGGCAGCGTCGAACGCCGGGTTGATCCCGACCAGGTGGCGATTCGCGGTGAGGGTCGCCACCTGCACCGCCACCTCACCGGGATAGTGGCGGAGGCTCCCATCACGTTGTTCGGTGTATCGCTCGTAGAAGCGACCCACTCGCAGCGCCTCGGAGTCGGCCCTCTTTAGGTCGACGCTGAGAATCCATTCCTTCTCCTCGCCGTCGACGATCAGCGCCAACTCCCAGATCTCGTGCCGGTCCGGGTCGAGTCCTGTCGTCTCGCAGTCGACGAATACAACGCTCATTCCGCCCACCTCCACGCCTGGCATCCCCGCACGGCGATCTCCCGACCGCGTTGGTTCACCACGGTGACCAGGTGGCAACCGTGGGTGCATCGATGAGAGTTCATTGCTATAGCTCCTCCTTCGTGGTGTATTGGCCCTGCTGGTCAGCCAGCATGTCTTGGATTCGGTCGATGAACGATGTTTCGGTGAAGGGCGTTTCCGGGTCGTAGAAGTACCCACCGAGGCTTTCCACGTCGGCCTTGTGACGCTCCAGGAACTTGATTGCGGCCCCTTCATCCGGGAAGGGTCCGATGATCCAGGGTTCGTCGTAGATGCCGGGCCACTTCACCACGAGGAGCACTGGAGGCAGTGGTTTGCCCATCAGGTCCCCTCTCTCAGTGTCATCAGTGCTTGTTCAATGAATCGGGATAGGAACCGTTCCGCGATCCTCTCCTCCTTGCCGTGGAGAGTGCGCTTCGCTCCGTCGAGCCAGTCCATGAAGTGGTAGTCGATGCTCGATACCAGGCCCTCCTCGTCGAGGTAGACCCGGAACTCATCGGATGGGCCGCCACATGAGAACTGGACGGTCACCACCACTGAGGCAGATACGTCTAGTGGGGCCTCGAACCATTCGTCGTCGGCCCGCTCACTCTGTTCCACCAGTGCCTCGATGAGGCTTGCGCGGTCACGCGCCTCCCGGTAGTGGCCGTCCCCGTCCTTGGTCCAGGGAAGTTCGATGTGTCGTTCCTCGGCCATGTCGAGGAGATCTTCGTAGTCCAGCTCTTCGAGGTCGTCCTCGGTGACGGGGTCCTGCGCGGCGAGCATGACGCCCTCCATGAACTGGATTCGCCTCTCCAGGCTTTCGTCGATGCGTTCTTCGCACGAACGCTGTCGTGTGTCGGTCATTGGTCCTCCGTTCTCAGTAGTTGATAGGGTCGAGGGCGGGGGGAGTGTGCAAGGCGAGTTTGCGGCGGAAGTAGCCGCGGAGCACCTTGCGCATCTCCGGCATCTTCGGGTTGGTCTCGGCGAGTTTGAGCCAACGACGCATCACTGGCTCAGCTCCAGTCTGGAAGCCGTGATCTTGGATGGCGGCATGGATGATGCCCCACGAGTACTCCGGCTTCATCAGGTGGTCGATGAGGTGGTCGGTGTCGCGCGACCCGAGGATGCATTCGGTGCAGTCCTCGGTCGGGGGCACGTTGGTAGCGAACCACAGGATGTCTGGCGTCAGGCCGTCCAGCCAATAGGTGATCCGGCGCTCCAGGGTCGCACGGCTGTACAGGTTCCGTTTCGACGGGGGTTCGCTGTTGCCGTATCGCCCATCATCGGGGTTAACCAATTCGCCGGTTTCCTCGTGGAATCGCATCCCATTGAAGAACTCCAGCAAGTAGATGTTCTCGGAGTCGCCGCGCGACCAGCGGTCTTGGGAGCGGTCGCGTTTGCGCCGGAGATTCGAGACCCATTCGCGCTTAGCGACCATCCAGATACCGCGGTCCGAATACACCTGGATGCCCACCAGGAAGTCGTTCATCCGCGCCTTGGTGGTCGTGGTGAACCAGCCTCCGGTGGTGAGTTCGATCGTGCCGTCGCTGTAAGCCCGGATGATTTCCGTGGAGTGCAGCTTGACGGCTACTCCGGTGGGTGTGTCGCTCCGGTTGTAGAGCGTGTAGCCCTTCGTGTTGTGGGCCAGGTTCTTCCGGTCCATTAGCTTGCCGGTTCCGCGATGGCGCATCAGTTCGATGAGCCGATCGTATGTATTGGTTGACATGTCACCTCCTTCCGATGACGTTGATGTCGGTCCAGCCGGACCTTCGAGGGATCAGGATCGGGGCCGGGGTCAGCACCCGGTTCCGCGAGAAGAGGGACCCGGTGGTGTTTGCGCAGCCGGGGGTCTTGGACTGCGACCCCCGACTGCCTTAGACGAACAGGAAGAACAGGATCGTTGCTAGCAGGGCAAGCAGGCAGAGTCCGAGCAGGCCGAGGTACACGTACCCGGTTATGACTGCCAGCGCGCCTTTGACGATGTCGTTCAGGGTTAGCTCCTCTTCCCAGATCAGTGGTCCTCCTTGCGCTTGCTGATAGCGACGCTGGCACTCGGGGTCGGGGCAAGCCGACCCTATCGTGTCGCACCGACAGATTGGTCCCATATCGTTCTGTTGGGTCATGACTGGTCCTCTCTGTTGGCTTCCTCTTGCAGTCGTAGTTGCTCGTGACGTGCGTGCCTGCGTAGGAACGTCCGCAACCAGTGCTTGAGCGATTGCTCATCCGCCCGCTCCAGGACGTACTTGGCCGCGTGCTCGTAGCCGTAGTCATAGACGGCTCGCCATAAGAGCGAGTAGCTGAACTCCCGGTCTCTCAGGTGGGCCAGGGCGTGCGTACTCTCCACCCGCTCGCTCAGGAGGCAGTGTGGGCAGTCTCCAGGTTGCGGGCCGAGACGTATGACGAAATCCAGCATGTCGCTATCAATCGTTCGTACGAACGAATTGATCTCGTCGTTGATCTCGGGATGGTCCTGGAGCCAACGAGAGATGTCGGAATGCGAGGTGTAGGCTCCAGGCGGTTCGAGCTGGAGTACGTCCTGATCGCCCATTACCACTGGTGGACCACCTCGCATTCGACGTCCTTGCCGAGCACTTCCTCGATGTAGTCCTGGACGCCTTCGTCTCCGAAGATGCCGCCGAGCGACCCACCATCTACGTCGGTTTCGACAGCGTCGTCGTTCCCGCAGCAGGAGCACGGTTCGATGCATTCGCGTCGCTCGACGATCCGCACGATCCAGATGTCGCCGTTGGCCCACTGGTTGTAGGCCTCGACCTCTCCTTCGGCGATGCTGAGGCGCTGCTCGTAGGACGCCTCCGAGTACTCCTCGAAGAACTGGTCTTTGACGCGCAACACCCCTTTGATCTCGTTCTCCTCGAAGTCGTGCCCGGCGTTCCAGGGCCAACCCACGTAGAACCGCGTGTCCTGGTAGTAGTGCCCGCCTTGGAGGGTGAAGGCGATGCTGATGTCACCCACGAAGGAATGTTTGAACGCCGAGTGATCGTCGTGGTCCCAAGGCATCAATTCGCATGAGTAACCGTCTTCGTCTTCCTGGACGCAAGCCAGGATGCCGGGGTCACCGTAGTTGTGGTAGCCGGAGTCGAAGTGGATCAGCTCGTACATCGTGTCCCACTGGTCCTGAGGTGGCTGGCCCGACCAGCCAACGTCTTGGGCCACGTAGGCGACATACTTCGGTTCGGCGAGGGTCTTGCCGCAAGAAGCGGTCAGGGTCATTGGTCCTCCTTGGCTCGCGAAATTCGGTCGTAGTACTTGTCACCCCCTTCATGCGTTGTCTAGGTAGTTCTCCAGCCATGACCGGGTCGGGTCCTCGCGGTTCCATTCTTCGATCCAGTCGTCCAGTGCGGCAGCTAGGTGCGACTGGGTGAACGGCATCGTCGGCTCGCTCTTCTCGTAGTCCCACACGTTGATGACCTCGGTGGGCTGGTAGGGGATGGCTCCGTCCGCTTCAGGCCAGAAAGTGAGTTCGATGTATTCCCCTCCATGCCAGTCGGCGCGGATGCGTCCGATGAAGCGCCCGGAGTGCTTGACGGTGCGAACTGCGGTGAGCCGTACCTTTGTCATCGTCCCGCCTTCTCGTATGAGATCTCCACGTGGGCAGCGAGCATCATCGATTTGCCAGTGCGGTAGTCCTCGATCGGGTCAGCAGCGTATGCTGTCTCCCCGTCCCAGGAATCGATGGCTCCCAAGGTGTCGCTGATCTTGGCCAGGATCATGTCGTCGAGGTTGCCGCCGAAGCGTTCTTCGAGTTCCTCGCGGTCGTACTGGTCGTGCAGGTCGATTACTGTGGGTCGCACGTCCTCCTTGTTGGGAAAGATGGTCATCAGGCCCCAGTTGGGGTCCACCCAACCGCTCTCCATCGACTGGCCGTAGCCTTCTTCGACGGGTTCGCCGTAGACGTTGGTGTCGGAGTCGTCGGGACTGATCAGTGTGCCGGTGAAGTAGATCCTCACCACAGGGCGGGTTCGGGTCAGGAGCTGGGTCAGGCGGTTCAACATGTCACCTCTCTTTCTCGGCTGCATTGTCTTTCGATCCATACGGCTATGGCGGTGGCAGCCCATGCATCAAGCATGAGTGACTATCCATCGAGCCATGAGGATGTATCCGAGGGCGAATCCCCACATGGCGGCCAGGAGCATCCACGAGGTGGTGCGTAGTTGCCAACCCATCCACAGGAAAACACCGCTGGTCCCGAGCAGCAGGAGCTGGCACAGGCGAAGCCACCAAGGGATCGGTGGGCGCTTTGGTCGTCGAGCTTCCTTGAGGATGGTCACGCCTCTCTCCGGGTCATGCGAGCTGTGTTGTCGGGTCCGACGTAGACGTCCAGCAGATAGGTCAAGACGGTCTTGCCGCGCCTGATGAGCAGTTGCAGCTCGTCTCTTGCCCACTCGATCTCACGGAGCTTCTCGTGGTTGTTGCCGCGTATCCAGTGGATCTGTAGCTCGTCACCTTCTCGGACGTTGCGGATCGCTGTCACCCATTCGGGGTGGTAGGCCGGAGTCGAGATGCCGTGGAAGCAGTAGGCCCGGTCTTCTATTGCGTCCTCGTAGGTGGTCATGCGATAGCCGACCGGGATTTCGGCCACGACGCGACTGCCTGCATATGAGTAGTCGTGATGTCGGATGTCTTCGGTTATCCGAATGTACGAGTATCCCTGCCGATCTTTATCGACGACGGCGTGGAATCCCACATACGTGCCGTTGCCTTTGGTCGAGGAGCGCAGCAGCTTGGCTTCTTCGCCAGTCAGTGCGACCCAATCTTCGACCTTGGTCGTGGTTGTGGTCATGTTCCTCCTTTCAGCAGCAGCCTGCGTCCGGGAACGGCGCTCACCTCCAATGCAGTAGCGCGTATTCGTAGTCGCTGAGACAGAGCACGGTCTGCCCTATGCGGGCATAGCCGTAGTCTGAACACCAGGCGCAGGAAGGTATTGCCCCTGGTTCGTTGGCCGGAACGGCGGTGACCTCATGGTCGTCCAAGCGGTCCGACACTTTGTCGCCAAAGTGAGGGTCTTGGATTGTCATCCTGTGGCGCGGTTGGCCTGGAGTGGTTATGGCTAGATACCTCCTTGTAGATAGTTGACGGTGCCGAGTGGCACCAGGACGGGCACGGCTTTAGGCCGTGCCCTACCTGCTATTACTCGACCAAGATCACCACAAGGCCAAGGGTTGAAAGTGGCGCTCCACTGCCTCCACCACCTCGGCAGCCCCATAACTGTCAGGGTGGGCGATGCCGTTCAGAATCCACCGCCACTGACCCAGGGTCAGGACCGGTTCGCCCGTCCCATCCAGAAGTTGGCGGCGAACAGCACCACCAGGCCACCAGGCGTATGCGGTCTCGGGCCATTCGTACCCGCCGCCGTCGTAGCCCTCCCAGGCGATCCCTGCGTCCATCAGGGCATTCAAGAGTTTCCGAACATCGTTGTCCCCCGTGCCTTCGTAAGCCATGTCGGGGAACCCGTAGCGGGCCTCTTCGACCACGGCCTGCACCAGGGCGACCGGAGCACCGTCCTCGCCGGTCACGACGAACGAGTCGAGGTAGACATCACCGAGCCGTTCGGCCCAGTTTTCGAGGATGCCTCGGTTGACCGGCGTGTCTTCGACGGTCACGGTCACATAGCTGTAATCAGCCATCACTACCTCCCTCTACCTCGCAGTTGTCGTGGCAGGGCGTGATCTCGATGTATCGAACGCCGTTCTCCAATACGACCATGTAGCCGTTCGTGCGAACGTTGTCGACCTGGTGGGCGTCTAGCCGAAGCTGCCGCAGCTTTTCCAGCTCCTCGTCCATGGTGTGCATCTCGTCTGAGACGGTGGCGGGTTGTTCGGCGTGTGGCTGTCCTCGCAGTGGTGCCTCGGGGGTCACGTCAGCGACCATGGCCCACTGTTCGGCCAGCTCGTCGAGTCGACTCTCGACGAAGTCGAATGCCTCGTCGAGCGCCTTGGTGATGAATGGGTCGTCGTCGGGCATGTAGCCCGCGTCGGCTTCGATCACGTGGTAGTGGATAGTGGTCCTCCTTGTTCAGGGGCGAGATGTCCCATGGCGTAGGCCACGCCTTCGAACCATCCCGCAGCCATCTCCGGTGTCATCGTGGCGACTCGGTGGTCGTTGTAGACGAGTCGGTATTGGTCACTGGAGATGGTCCAGCTCGCGATCCAGCGTTGCTCGACGGCATAGTCGAGCGCCGTCGGTAGCTGGTTCAGGTATCGGCCAGCCTGGAGGTCGGGCGCTGTCATTGGTCCTCCGTTGGTCGGGTCCCAGCCTATCGCTTAGGCCGGGGACTTGACGTCCGCCATTGCCGCCTTGAACAGCTCGTGGACGTCTCGTGCGTCGTTCCAGGCCTCGCACTTGGCGATCAGCTCATCGGGGTCGGCCCCCAGCGCGGTGCGGATCTCCATGTGCAGGTTGAACTTCTCCCTGGTCATCTCGGTGACGACCGCGGGGTCCTTGCTGGCATGGATCACTGTCTCCAGTGCCATGCGGCTCTCGTCGGAGAGCAGGTGCTGTAGCTGTGGCATCGGTTCACCTCCTTCTTACAGCCGGTGGTCGATCAGCTCGCCGCTGACCCACAGGGCAGCGCGGTCGATCCGGCTCTGGATGTCTGCGGCTTCGTCGTAGCCAGGGTCCTGACGGGCCTTGATCAGAGCTTGCCGTTCCTCCTCCAGACGCCGCTCGATCACGTGAGGCGGGATGGGTTCCCTGCCTCGGAGCAGGTCCAGGACTCGCATGGTGCTATCGCCTCCTTACGCTAGGAGTCCTTCGTCTCGCATCGCCCTGGTGCCATCGGCGTCCCGGGCACTGAAGCCCACGCTACCGAATGTGTAACGGGCATGCTTGCATCCGGCGGTGTTGCCGGATGAGCAGTCGCAGCGGTGCTCGCCTTTGCAGTGTCTGGCCAGCCGCTTGCAGCAGTGGACCCCGAAAGTGGAGTCCATGAAGTGGTACAGGCAGAGATCGACCTTGGGTTCTTGGTGCATCACTCCTCCTCGCAGTCGTGGCCGTAGGCGTACTCGGCCGCGTCGTCGCCGTCGAGCAGGTCGAAGACTCGACCACACTCCTCGCAGGTCGCTATCAAGGCTGTCACCTCCTTTCGTGCGAGCGATGGGACCCCCCAGGGGCTTAGGTCCTCAGGAGTCGTCCTCGTCTGGCTCCCAGTAGAGCCGTTGGACAGCAGCCTGACCGACTACTGCGCGATGGATCTGACGCTGGATCAGGATTGCCTTCTGGTCCGCGAGCCTCTGAAGGCCCTTGGCCACGGCAGCGAGCCGTGGGTCCTCTGGCTTCTCCCAACCCTTGTTCAGGAGTGCCATGTGGCGGATCTCAGCCCTGCGAGCAGCCTCTTCGCCAGTGCCGTAGGCCAGGGAAGCCCTGGCTTGGCACTCGCCGCATTCGGGCCAGTCGGCTGGGATGGATCGACCACACCGGCACTCGGTCATGCGAGTGACCGACATTGGTCTCCTCTCAGGGGTCGGGTCCCTGGGGACGCTTGGGTCCCTGGGGACGCTTAGGGGTGGGGCCAAGACCCCACCCCTGGCGGTCGGTGGTTCAGCCCTCCAGCGGGTAGACCTCCAGGAGGAAGTCCCGAGCTGCGATGGCCTGATCCCTGTTCAGACCGAAGGGCTTGCGGAACCCGTTAGGGAAGACCTTGATCAGGCTCACCTCGCCGTACTTCCGCTCCTCGCCCTCGTTGATCTGGCCCACCAGACCCGGCCTGTTGGCCACCTTCTGCTGGACGAAGGCCTGAAGGTCGGCCTGGGAAATCCCCAGCGTGGCCAGGGCTTCCTCGATGGCGCTCTTCTTGGCAGTCGACATTGGCGTTCACCTCCTTTCTTGGGCATTCACGCCTAAGACGCCCTCTATCCGGGGCGAATCGACCACAAGGGTCGCCAGGACCACCTAGACCCGGAGTGCGTAGGTCCGGGTAGTCCTGGCCACCCTGTGGGTGACCCCTGGGCTGCTGCCACGTCTCGTGGCCACTGGGCCGTCGCCGCGAGTCCTCGTGGGTACTGGTGACGGCACCCAGGTTGTGTGGAGCGCTCTTGCTGGGCGGTCTAGATCCCAGGTTCGCTGAGTGCGGATCTGAACCCCAGGGCATGGCGCAAAGGGTTTGACCAGTAGGGCGGTCTGCTGAGGGCCTAGCCCTCAGTGGAAGCCCTCAGCCGAAGTCGTTCGTCCGAAAGTTTCGGCACTCGGGTCGCCCGGTACCAGATCAGGGTGCTCTGGAGGCGGCTGGTGACCATGACTCCAGTCCCTCTCTCTCGCCTGGTGACCCGCTTCGGGCCGGGGATGGGGACGTTCCATTGCGTAGCGACCATTGCTGTCTCCTATCTCTAGGCCGTCAGCAGGCCGCCCTACTAACGCACGCTCACCACAGGCGGACCTCGGGCCTTCACTGGCCCCTCGCCACCGCGTTCTGCCGGAGAGCTGGGGTCCATCAGGCCATACCCTGCGGCGTCGGCAACGTCGGTGCCCGTTGGGGCGAACGTATGTTCGATCGAACGTGCGTTCGATCGTCGATCGGGTTCGATCGAGTGCGTCGATCGAGTCGATCGAGTGCGTCGATCGAGTGCGTCGATCGAGTGCGTCGATCGAGTGCGTCGATCGAGTGCGTCGATCGAGTGTTTGCCTACCTAGGCGCCTTGCGCAGCGACGCGCGCACGAAATTCAGAAAAATCTCGATCTAGTGGCCGCATAGTCTCAAGCGATCGCCTATCATGCCGATACATAGACCAACGCTCGATCGAGCGTTGGACGGCCATCGAGTAGAGAGGAGTGCAGTATGGCCACCGTGCTAGTAGATCCGATCATCGAAATCGGATCGTGCGATCACAAGCGTGAGTGCGCTTGTGAGATCGAGCGAGATCGTCCAACCTTGGGGCGAGCCAATCTCAGGCTTATCGCCAGTCTCCGCGCGGCGATCAAGCGTGCCGACATCGAGCGCCGCGAGATCGTCGGATACTCGATGCTCGATCGCTCGATGGTGCGAGCGATCAGTGATGCAGCAGAAGCGCGTGCCCGCGAATACGTCGGAGTAGACGCGGCAGAGATAGCCAGTCTATCGCTCGCTCAGTATGCCGCGTGGATCGCTAGGGATGATCTAGAGGCTGAACGCCGCGAGCGAGCGATCAGCGATCGAGCCTACGCACGACGCCTAGCTAGGCGGATCGCTGGACAATTGGCACGCAAGGCGGCGACCGGAACCGGTTCGATGCCGCGGCTAGTGGTCGATAATCGAGAGGTTGAGCGCCGCGTGCGCACACTGTTTCGATCGGCGCGGGCCGGTTCGCCTTACACAGTCACTGTCACCCGTCGGGATGGTTCGATCGAGCGGCGCGGTCTAACCGATATCGAGCGAGCCACCATCGAGCGCGTGGGCGGCTATGAGCGCGTTGAACGGTCGCCTAGCTATTCGCCTTGGCTAGACCAGTATGGTGAATCGGTCCCGCGTGTAGGCGAAGCGCACCCGACCGGCCATATCGCTCCGGGCGTTCCGCACCGCGACGCACCCAGTATGCAGCGCGGTTCGATCATCGAGCGGTTGCAAGCGATCGGGCGCGTGGACGTTGTCCCCGCGGTAGAAGCGATCCGATCGCGTATCGAGTCAGCTAATGCTATGTCCTGGCGCGCGATCGTCGGGGCGTTGGGATCGAACCAGCATCCCGCGACCATCGCTAGGCACGTGCGTAGCGCGATCGAGCAACTAGTTGCCATCGAGCAACGCTTGGGGCACTCACCATACCTAGGCGATAGCCGCGCGGAGTGGGTCGAGTCACCTAGTTGGGTGGCCGTTCGGACCGGTCGATACATCGAGCGATCGGACGACTACGGACGCGGTTGGAATAGCGCGGTGGCACTCAACGGTTGGGCATGGTCGATCGTCGGGGCACACTTGCCAGAATGCGAACCTCGCAAGTCGTCGGGCCGGTGCGCTCCAGGATGTAGGGCGTTGGCACTCACCCGCGGCGAGCGTACATCGAGCGAACCAGATTCAGCTCCGGCTAAGCCGCGGCTAGATCGAGTGCGTCGTCGGATCTACCTAGCTCGATGGTCGCGGGTTACCGATGCCACCGATCCGGCCAGTGTTCGGGCGATCATCGAGCGAGCGATCGAGCCTAGACCGCGGCTAGTGCGGCCTCTGCCCTAGATCGAGCCAGTACTCGATCTAATCGAGCGACAATCGAGAGAACCCTAGGCACCCTGCCTAGGGTTCTCCCGCGTTCGGACCGACCTATGCGACCATGCTCGAGGAGCGACCGAACCAGTCATAGCTCGAGGAGCGCCCGACCATGCTCGAGGAGCGCCCGAACCAGTCATAGCTCGAGGAGCAACCGAACTACTCATAGCTCGAGGTGGACCCCGCCCGGTTCCCATCGGGTGGCAGTATCGAGCCACCCCCTTCGCC
>Ga0207873_1001569_pt1 | contig 21305 bp, 17 predicted proteins | sample BGWIniCompost_FD_187373 | JGI IMG/M metagenome (GOLD analysis project Ga0207873, IMG submission 187373) | Cellulose adapted compost microbial communities from Newby Island Compost Facility, Milpitas, CA, USA - BGW Initial Compost (SPAdes)... ...
CCACCGCCTTTTTTCCCGGCATTTACATCTTCCTGATAAATTGCTAATTCTGCTTCAGTAGGTGGAAGTAAATATGGAGGGTTATCATTTATTTTTATAATGTCTTTAACAATTCTTTCTTTTTCAGGAGCATTTAATGGTGGGACTTTAGAAAAATTGTCGGTAGTTACCATTACACCACCGGAAATACTGCCTGTAGAGGGTCCCTGGTATGTAATAGGTTGAGAAAGAATTGAACCTGTAAATAAAATAACGATAATTAAGCTGAAAATGGTAGTTCTATGATTCATTTTTTTCCTAAAATTTTTTATTCAAGTTAACATTTATGAAAGTTATAATCAATCAATTTTGAATTACTGATTCAGATTAATAAACTATCTGACTATATTTGCTTTAAACTTTTTTGATAACAAAATGTTTGAAGGTGTTTTATGGGAAAATTTAATCTTCGGAAAATTCAGGCAATCCTGAAAGAGATGAATATGGATGCATGGCTGTTTTATGATTTCAGAAGAAGTAATGATCTTGCTCATAATATTCTCGATATTCCCGAAGCAACTCACTTAACAAGAAGATTTTATTATTTAGTGCCTGTATCAGGAGAGCCGGTTAAAATTGTAAACGGAATTGAGGCTGGTAATCTCGATCATCTGCCCGGGAAAAAACTTACTTACTCAAGTCATTCATCTTTATCAGATCACCTCTCCAAAACATTAAGTTCTTTTAAGAAAATTGCGATGGAGTATTCTCCTAAAAATGCGATACCTTATGTTTCTAAAGTAGATGCAGGAACAATAGAACAGATAAAATCCTATGGAGTTGAAATTGTAAGTAGTGGTGATTTGATATCTATGTTTAATGCTGTATGGACTAAAGATCAGTTTGAAGAAAATAAACCTGTTGCCAATGCATTGACAGACATTGTAAAAATGGCATTCTCTTTCATTAAAGAGAAGTTGACATCAGAAAATAATGTTACAGAATATGATGTGCAGAATTTCATAATGAATGAATTTGACAAAAGAAATTTCTTTACAGATTTTCCCCCGATTGTTGGTGTTAACGAAAATTCTGCAAACCCTCATTATGCTCCGACAATAGAAAATAATAAGCCAATAAAAGAAAATGATTTTGTCCTTATTGATCTCTGGGCAAAGCAAAATAAACCTGATGGTGTTTGGGCAGATATTACATGGGTCGGATATGCAGGAAAAGATGTTCCTGAAAAATATGTAAAGATTTTTGATATTGTTGCAAAAGCAAGAGATGAAGCATTTAATCTTATTGTTAACAGATTTAAAGAAGGAAAAGAAGTCCGCGGTTATGAAGTAGATGATGCAAGTAGAAATGTTATTAGAGATGCCGGCTATGGAGAATACTTTATTCACCGCACAGGTCATTCAATCACCACTGACCTTCATGGAAGCGGGGCTCATATGGATAATTTTGAAACTAAAGATGAAAGATTAATTCTCCCCTCAACTTCATTTTCTATTGAACCGGGAATTTATTTACCGGGTGATTTTGGTGTAAGAAGTGAAATTGATGTTTATATCTCACCTGATAAAGAAGTAATTGCAACCGGCGGTGAAAGACAAAAAGAGATAATCCCCATTCTTAAATAATAAACCAGGGTGCAGCTATTTAAGTGCTACACCCTGTCTTTTCTGATACTCGCTAATAACGTAAGTTGAAATTGCCTTCAACTGACTTTCACTTAACTGAGGATTAGGCATCTCAGGAAAATCCGGATTTACTTTCTGTGGGTCTGAAAGGAATGTAATTAAATCTTCCTGGTTATCAACATATTTTGTAATTACACTATTAAATGCGGGACCAACCATATCTTCTTCAAAACTATGACAAGCCGAGCATATTCTGTTAAATATAGCTTCTCCATTATCCCCTGCTTCTTTTGTTCTTTCAGGAAGAACAAGTCTCATATGCTCAATCATTTCATAATCTGCTACTGCTTTTGCCTCGTTAGGTCTTAAACCCGGATTAGGCATTGGAGGATATGCAGGATCTACCTTAACAGGATTAAGAATAAATGAAACAAGCTGATTAATTTTTCCTTCATACTTCGGCATAACTGAATTATATGGAGGGCCTACCAGTTTTGTATCAAACCTGTGGCAGGATGCACACCTTACTTCATAAAGCTCCTGACCTGAAATCTGCTGGACTTCTTCGCCTGTACCTTTTAACTGGGTAAGATATTTTTCAAAATCTGCTGCAAGATAAGATGAATGTTCTCTTGTAGCATTACCCATTGCAAGCTGGTCTTTAGCTATTATTGCAATTAAAGAAAACAAGAGAATATAAAATATTCTTCCGCTGTATTTGATAGCACTTTCTTTGAGAAGTGCATATAGGTAATGATAAGCAAGAAATAAAAGTAACAGAGCAATAAAAGAATATGTAAAGACAGAAAATGACAAAGCTGATGAAGGCAGCCCAAGCAGATTAATCATTAAGAAAAGCGGAAGCAGTAATGATGCAGCAAGAGTAGTTCTTGATGAAATTTTAAGAATAAAATTTTTATAATCTTCCGATAAATTTTTTCTTCCTCCCTCCCAGTAAAAGAAGCCGAACATTAAAGCACCGCCTGTTAACGCGAATGCTGCAGCAATAAGCTGTATGAAATTAGTTAAAACTCTCCATGAAAAAAGAAGAATAATAAAATTTTCATTTCCCCACTTTACAGGATTAGTTGCGAGAGTTATTGCTGCAGTAAAAATCCATGCAGCAAGGAAGAGAAAAAATATTCCATATCTTCCTGATTTAAAACTTAAACTTTGATTTCCCTTTTTGAATTTATCAATCTCTTCCTTCAATTCTTCATCAGTTACCTGAACTGCATCTACTGTCTTAAAAATATTTGTAAAAGATAGAGAATACCTGTAGGTATAAATTAAAATTAAACTGATTGATGTAAGGAAGAATGCTCCTGTTAAGTATGAAATGGCTGCAGTCTCTGCAGTGTGAAGCAGCTGCGCATAAACAAGAATACTTGTAAGAAGCGGAACGATGCCAAGAATAATACCTACACTCTTATTTATTGTAACTAATTCAATTACATCTTTTGCAAATTTTAAATAAAGAGGATTGCCTGCTTCAGCTCCCTTTCTTCTGAAGAATAATGAAATACTTGTACCTCCAAGTATTATACTTATAAAAGGTATAAATAATGAAAGAACAAGTATTAACATATAATGAAGAAGTTTAATATGTTCCGAAGATTGCGGTAAAACCAGATTATCTAAAAATTCCATCTATCTCCTTAAATTCAAATAAAGAGTTTATCAATTGATAATAAAACTATTACAAGTAATGCAAAAGCATTTATATCTCTAAAAGCAAATCTGAATGAAATCATATCAGATGTTTCTTTTAATAATTTAAATGCATTCCAGCCGAGCCAGATGCCTGCAGTAAAAAGTAAAAAGTTTATTGCAGGAAATTTTGTTATTCCGAATAAGGGAATAATTACTCCTGTTACAACAGTTGCAAGAATCCAGATAAAAGTTATTCTTGCTAACTGAGAATGAGAAAAAATTGTTGTTAATGTAGGAAAACCTGCCTGTTTATAATCTTTATCGAGTACAAGAAGCAATAACCAGAAGTGTGGAATCTGCCAGATAAAGAAAAAGAAAGAAATAATAATTATACCTGAATCAAGTAAATTTCCACCGGCTGCAACCCAGCCAACCGCAGGAGGAATAGCTCCCACTAATGAACCGGGAATAATTGCCATAGGATTTTTTTTCTTCAGCGGTGTATAAATTCCGTTATACCATATAAGATTTAGCAAAGCAAGAGAAGCAGCTAATATACCTGCACCGGTTATTAAAATTACAGTTCCTGTTAATGCTAACAAAATGGCAATCATTAATGCATTAGATGGAGAAATTCTGCCGGAAGGAATAGGACGGTTCATTGTTCTCTTCATTAATGCATCAGTATTTCTTTCCTGGTAATGATTTATTGCAGCACTTCCGCAGGCAAGAAATAAAATTCCTATTACAGGAGCAATTAATCCTGAATTAATTTCTCCCGAATAGCAGATATATCCGAAGAAAGTTGTTATAGTAACAAAAGAAGTGATTTTAATCTTTGTCAGTTCGGATAATATTTTAATTTTATTCTTCAATTAATAAATACTTATTTGATTAACTTATTTTTTTGCAAGCTTACCTTTATTTTCCAGCCAGAAATTAAAATTCTGTTCAGGAATTACCACGGCTTTTGCAAGCATTGCTGAATGGTCTAGTCCGCAATATTCTGCGCAAAATATTTCATAAGTACCTGTTTCCAGAGCATTAAACCAGACATAATTGTTCCTGTTCGGAATAACATCTTTCTTTACTCTGAACGCAGGAATGAAAAAAGCATGATTAACATCAAGAGAATTAAGATTAAGTCTTACATTTTTTTTAAGTGGAATATATAAAGTATCTGACTGAACTTTATTCGGATAAATAAATGTCCATTTCCACATTTGTGCATTAACTTCAATTACAAAAGCATCTTTTGGGGCATCAGCCTGTTCTTTATAACCAACCCAGCCATACCAGAACATTACAAGAACAAGAATGGTGGGTATTACAGTCCAGGCAACCTCAAGTGGTACACTCCCATGAATATTTTTTGCTTTAGTGTTTCTTTTCCTGTTATACTTAATTACAAAAAATATCATCAGAAAAGTAATCAGTACAAGGAAGAAAACAGAAATCACCATTACTACCCAAAAGGCAGTATCAACAGACTCTACAAAATTTGATGGACCTGAAAACATAATTTATAAATTTGTTAAAAATGAATAATCGGCAAACAGTAATACAATTGAAATAACAAAGAAAAAGATTGCTACTACAAGAAAAATTCTGAACACTTTTTGTTCAATTCTTAAGTGCATAAAAATTGTCAGCACTAAATATGATTTAACTGCAGCAATAAGTAGTGCAGTAGCAATTGTTAAAGCTCCAAAATCGATACCTGCTACAGCTACAGTAGTTCCTGTTAAGATTAATAAACCCAGCCACACAAGGATATAAATCCCGTAGCCGTGCATATGTTGATGAGTTTCGTCTTTATACATTTTTCAATCTTTTTAATGTTCTTAAGTTATTAAATAAAATAACGGGAAAAGGAAAATCCAGATTATATCTACAAGGTGCCAGTATAAACCTGCTGATTCAAGTTTAACAAAACTATCTTTATTAATAACACCTTTAATAGTTAATCTTGTCATCACACCTATTAAAACAGCTCCAATAATTACGTGTAATCCGTGAAGACCGGTCATTACATAATAAAGTCCAAAGAACAATATTTCTCCCTGTTCCAATCCAAGCATTGTTTCGGAACCTGGGAAAAGTCCATGATCAATTTTAGCAGTCCACTCAAAATATTTATTTACCATAAATCCAAGAGCAAGAACAATCGTTACCACCTGGAAAAAGATTGACAGGTTTTTATTATCCTTTTGTATTGCTGTAATAGAAAGAGCCATAGTAAGACTGCTTGTTAAAAGGATAGCTGTATTAAAGCATCCTATTAAAGTATTAAGTTCTTTAGCAGCAACATGGAATGCTTCAACATTCATAAACCTGTAAACTGAATAGAGGAAGAACATTCCGCCGAATAAAAGAAGTTCAGTAAACAGGAAGAGCCACATTCCCATACGGGAACCAATGTCATCCCTGTGAACATGTCCAATTGTGTGCTGTTCAGTTGTCAATGTTTTTCCTCCAGTTGAGGTTCTTCATTTTCTTTGTATTCATAAGGACCCTCAGTAATAGTAGGTATATGTTCAAAATTTTCTAACGGAGGCGGAGTTGGGATATGCCATTCAAGAGTTTCACCACCCCACACATTCATTTCCTTTACTTCCTTACCTTTTTTAATTGAACGGATAAGGTTTGTAAACATAATTATAAGTCCGGTGATTAATACCCAGGAACCAATTGTAGAGATCAAATGATAAATATGATATTCAGGTAAGTAATCATAATATCTTCTCGGCATTCCTAACCAGCCCATAATAAACATCGGGAAGTAAAGAAGATTAAAGCCGATAAATAAAAACCAGAAAGCTATCTTTGCTACTTTATGATTATACATTCTTCCAAACATTTTTGGGAACCAGTAATGCATTGCAGTAAAGATTCCGAAACCTGTTCCGCCAAACATCACGTAATGAAAATGTGCAACAATAAATGATGTATCATGAACCTGAATATTAATTGCAAGAGTACCCTGGAATAATCCTGTTAATCCTCCTATTGAAAAGAGGAATATAAATCCTAATGCATAATAAAGAGGAGGACCAAGTTCAATTGAACCTTTATATAATGTTGCAGTCCAGTTAAATACTTTTATAGCACTTGGTATAGCTACAAGAAATGTTAAGATTGAAAATACAAACTGTCCGGTATCACTCATTCCTGCAGTAAACATATGATGTGCCCAAACAAGAGAACCAAACAATGCAATACCAATTGATGAGAATGCGATGAACTTATAACCGAAAATTGTTCTTCTTGCAAATACAGGAATAACTTCGGATATAACACCCATTGCAGGAAGTATCATTATATAAACTGCCGGGTGTGAATAAATCCAGAACAAGTGCTGAAATAAAACAGGATCACCACCAAGTGCAGGATCAAACAATCCTACTCCAAACCATCTTTCAATGGCAACAAGAAGAAGTGTAATACCAATAATTGGTGTAGCAAGAACCTGAACCCAGCCCGTTGCATAAAGAGACCAGATAGAAAGAGGCATCTTAAACCAGCTCATTCCCGGTGCTCTTAATCTGTGAACGGTAGTAATAAAATTTAGTCCTGTTAAGATTGATGAGAACCCGAGAATAAATGCAGCCATTAAAGTGAAGATTACATTTGTACCGGTTCTTACGCTGTAAGGTACATAGAATGTCCATCCTGTATCAGCAGAACCGCCAGGCAGAAGAATTGAAAGTATTGCAAGTACTCCACCAACAGCAAAAAGCCACCAGGATAAAAGATTTATTCGCGGGAAGGCAACATCTTTAGCGCCTATAAGAATTGGTAAAAAGAAATTACCAAAGACAGCGGGGATTCCCGGAATAACGAAAAGGAAAATCATTATCACACCATGCAGTGTGAATATCTGGTTGTATGTCTGAGGATCCATGATTGTCCGCCCGGGAGCAATCAATTCAAGTCTCATTAAAAATCCGAACAATACACCAAATGCATAAAAGAATATAAGAGAAACAAGATAAAGAATACCAATTCTTTTATGATCCGTAGAAAATATCCAGGATTTTAATCCTCTTCCCTTCCCTTTATATTCAAGGTAACTAGGTTCTTTTCCGTTTACATCAATTGTTATTGCATCACTAGACATTATTAACCTCTTGCTGCTTATCCTTTTTTGGTTTTATTGTAAGATATAGTACAAGCCCAACAACAAAAATCAGTATTCCTGCTCCAAATATTCTGGTAAAGTTTAAGACATAAGTCTTTCCCTCGGGGTCATAACTAAAACAGAACTGAAGCATTCTGGCAACAGTAGGAATTTCTTTTCCTTCCGAAGTTTCATTAACAGCCATTTTAAAATCGAAAGGAAGAATACTATATCCTCTCGAATCAGAATATTGAGGAAAGAGATACCTGCATATCTTACCTTCTTCATTAATAAAAATAACAGCACCTGAATGAATAAACTGATCTCCTTCCCTCTTAAAATAAAATCCGGCTGCATCTGCCAGAGTTTTTATACTTGCACTATCACCAGTAAGAAATTTCCATCCATTATCAGGAAAATTCTTTTCAATAATTTTTAAATAGTTAACTTTTTTTTCTGCTGCCACCTGAGAATTTTCATTCTCATCTATGCTAAGCGTTACAATGTTGTAATCTTTTATCGGCTGAAGATCAACTCTGTTTACTACTTCTGCTATTGAACTTAATAAAGGTGAACAAATACCGGGGCATTCATAATACACAAAAGCAAATAAAGTAGTATTTGTTATGAAATCTTTTAACGGTTTCTTATTTCCTTCTTCATCATAAAATTCAAGATTTAAAGGAACCTTTTTACCGAGTTGTTCATCAATACCAATTTCAATTTTATCCTGAGCAATTCCTGAAGCAGAAACAAACAAGATTACAACAATAAAATAAATTACTGTTTTCATCTTAACCTGCCTTTCTAATACAAACCGGTCACATAACTATAAAGCAAATCCCATTCACCGGAAGACAATTTGAAAATATTACTATTGAATCCATTATTGGGAATATTGTAAGCTAATGCAGAAATCAATTTATCTTTATTCTGCATCCAGCTTTTATCTGAACTTAAAGTTATAAGAGCTTTTATTCTGTTTGAAGTAACACTCTTAAATAACATTGCTCCCTGGCTGCCTGATTCATTTACCTGGTTTGATTTCTGAATAATATCCTGGTATAACTGGCTATTCTCACTGATTAAAACATTTATTGCAGTTGCAACAGGTATTTGTGCCGGAACTTCTTTACCCTGCGATAAAGAATAAATCTGATCAAGCTGACTTAATTCACTTTCAGAATCAACAGGCGGATCGGGAACAAATGTTTCTCTTATATAATGAGTAAGTGCAATTTTATCCTGCGGAGGAAGATATTCATAAGATATCATACCTGTACCGGGAATACCCTGCTCTAATGTTGTATATATTCCGGAAATTTTTTGTCCGTTTTTCCAATTCTGTTTACTTGTAAAATCTCTTGGAGGTGGATTTAATCCTGTTGCAGCAGCTCCGCTGCCTTTTCCATCTTCACCATGACATGATGCACAAACAGTAGTATAAATTTCTTTCCCTTTTGAAATAAGTTCTGGAGTTGGTTTGCTTACCTGTATAATGTCAATTGGTGGAACTGTTCTTGGTTCAACAACCTGAAGATCGGTTACCTGTACAGTATCAGTTGCCGGGACAATGGGAATAGTCTGCCGTGCAATACTTCCCAGGTTTGAAACGAAATACAAACCAATTGCAATTATAACAACCAGGAAATAAGGATAAATTAATCCAAAAGCCTTTTCAGGATTTTTCTTTAATTCTTTTATTTTATTTATAAAATCTTCCATTATTAATGTAATGTAAAGTTTAGTCCTTTTTGTAATTTAGGATCACCAACCGGAACCAGATTATGTTTCTTAGCTTTTAATGAAAACAGAACAATTAAAAACCCGATTATGCCTACAGGAAAAACAAAATCTACCCAGCTAATAACAAAACCATGCCCGTTTGCCTGAAGATTTGGCATAGACAACCAGTAAATGTCAATGTAATGAACAATAATGATCCAGATTGACATAAACTTTAGCCTTTTTGGATTTGTTTTAGCAGGATACGATAGCAATGCTCCAAAAGGTACAATAAAATGAGTAAAAATCAATATAATGGAGAGGTACTGCCAGCCATTTTCCCATCTGTGCAAAAACCAGAAATTTTCTTCAGGGAGATTAGCATACCATATAAGCATATATTGTGAAAAAGCTATATATCCCCAGAAGCAAATAAAGGCAAAAAGAAGAGTACCTAAACTGTAATAGTGATCATTTGTTAACCTTGAACTCAGGTATCCGTTTTCTTTAAGCAAAACTACCATTAAAGTAAGAACTGCAAGTGCACCAAGTGTAGCTCCAGAGAAGTAATAAACTCCAAAGATTGTTGAGTACCAGTGTGGTTCAAGACTCATCAGCCAATCAATTGAAGTTAATGTTACTGTAATTGCAAATACGGGAATGAAAATTCCTGAAAGAACTATATTCTTTTTGGTTAATTTCTGATCGCCTGTATCATCCTGCTTTAATGAATTTCTGGTGAAGAGATAATAGAATAAAGTCCATACTCCAAAAATCACAACTACCCTAATAATAAAGAATGTTGTATTGAGATATGGAGATTTAGTTGTTAAAACCGGATCTTCTTTAACTACTTCAGTATGAGTCCAGTGAAATAATGAATGCATACTTAGAAGCAGAGGAATAGCAAATATTATAAATAAAGGAACTGAAGAAGCAACAAATTCAGATAATCTTCTGAAAGGAGTACTCCATTCTGCCCCGGTTATATATTCTAGTGCAACAAGAAATAGAGAGCCTACACCAATACTAACAAGAAACATAAAAGCTGTCAGGTAAGAATATGATGCTCTTACAGGTTCAATTAAATATCCTATAATACCAAGTATAAGTCCCGCAGCAAATAATAAATAACCAATTCTGGCAACGCTGCCGGGTAACTCTTTTCTTATGTAACCTGTATTATTCCTCGACATTTAACTGTATCTCCTTATTAACTTCCTGCAAATCATCAAGCTTAGCATTTTTAGCTCTCTGAAGTGCACGTATATAATGAACAATTGCCCAGCGTTCTTCAACTGTTGTTTGTGATTCATATGAAGGCATAATATTCTGCCCGTTAACAATAATATGATAGATCATACCATCACTGAAATCTCTTGCCCTTTGTGAATGCAATGTGGGCGGATTAGGAAATTGCCCGCGAAGCCTGCTGTCACCATCTGCAAAATTACCATGGCAGGGTGAACAGTATGTTAAATATTTTTTCTTACCTAATTCTAATACTTCTTTAGTCGGCAATAACGGATTAGGTAAAGTTTCAGTTGGAGCTGCCATACCTTTATAAGGATATGGAATAAAACCTCTTGCAACTGTACCTTCAACAGGAGTTCTCATTCCATAACTATCACTAAAGAAAGAGCTTTTCTCCTGTGGAGTAACCTTATCCTGTTCCATCATCCAGCTAAAAGGTTCAATGAATAAAACTTTATTTAAAGTAACATATGTTAACGCTGAAACTGCTATTGCAGTAACTATAAGAAAAACTATATATCTTGGCTGAAAAACTGGTATTTGTGTTTCTTCAGGATAAAATACAGAGTGAATTTTCTTTGAACCAAGTTTTGCAAAAAGTTCTTTAACTTTTTCTTCATCAAACAGAGGATCTTCAGATTCGATTACGATTCCATACTTATCACTTGATACCGCCCTCATATAATCTGTATCATGCAGAGGATGATTATTGTATGGAAGGCTTGAGAATAAAGCAATTAATCCTACAACAGTGGCAATACCTCCAAGCAATACTGTAGTTTCAAAGGTAATAGGAATAAATGCGGGAAGTGCAAAGTAAGGCTTACCACCAATTACCATAGGATAGTCAATAGACATCGTCCAGAACATGAAAAGAAGTATAAATGCTGTGGCCGAGAATCCCAGAAAAGTAGTTACATAACCTACTAATGATCTTCTTAACCCCATTGACCTGTCCATTCCATGAACAGGGTATGGAGTATTAACATCAAATTTTTTATAACCTGCTTTAGCTACTTCTTTTGCAGCATGAATAATTTCATCGGGGGTATCAAATAAAGCAGTTATACCATATAATCTGTTATTATTCAAGATGTCCTCCATGGTGAGTGGGTTGAGCATTTGGAGCAACAGCTTTTACTTCGGACATTGATACGACAGGCAGTGTTCTGGAGAAAAGAATTACCAGGGTAAAGAAAAGTCCAAAGCTTCCAAGCAGAATTCCAAGATCAACAAGTGTAGGAGTAAAATATCCCCAGCTTGATGGCAGGAAATCTCTGTGAAGTGATGAAACTATTATCACAAATCTCTCAAACCACATTCCCACATTAACAAGAATTACAATTACAAACATAGCAGGTATTGATCTTCTTATTTTCCTGAACCAGAACAACTGCGGGAATAAAACATTGCAGCTTACCATAATCCAGTATGCCCAGGCATAAGGACCGAATGCCCTGTTTACAAAAACAAAAAATTCGAAATGAACACCGCTATACCAGGCAATAAAAAATTCCATTGCATAAGCATAACCGACCATCATACCTGTAGCGAGGAGAATCTTATTCATTTTTTCAAGATGATCGATTGTAATAATCTGTTCCATATCAAAAACTTTTCTTACAAATACAAGAACAGTAACTACCATCGCAAAACCGGAGAAGATTGCGCCCGCAACAAAGTAAGGTGGAAATATTGTAGTATGCCAGCCGGGAAGTATAGATGTTGCGAAGTCAAAACTAACTATTGTATGAACAGAAAGTACAAGAGGAGTTGAAAGTCCTGCAAGTATCATATATGCTTTTTCATAATGCTGCCAGTGGCGGTTTGAATGTCTCCATCCTAAACTGAAAATTGAATAGATAGTTTTTTTAACTTTTGAAACAGTACGGTCTCTTAAAGTTGCAAAGTCAGGAATGAGTCCTACATACCAGAACAAAAGTGAAATAGTAAAATATGTACTAACAGCAAAAACGTCCCATACAAGAGGAGAAATAAAATTAACCCATAATCCATGCTGATTTGGATAAGGAACTAAGTATCCCGCGAGCCACGGTCTTCCAGTATGAATTATAGGAAATATACCTGCACACATAACTGCAAAGATTGTCATAGCTTCAGCGAATCGAGCAATACCTGTTCTCCATTTTTGTCTTAAAAGAAAAAGGATTGCAGATATAAGTGTACCAGCGTGACCGATACCAATCCAGAAAACAAAGTTTACAATTCCAAATGCCCAGCCTACCGGTTGATTATTTCCCCAGGTACCAACACCATAAAGTAGAGTTATACCAATACAAATTGCACCTATTAAAAGAGCAGTTGTAGAGATTGCAAGCGCAAGAAAATATTTTTTCCCCGGACGCTCTTCCATTGGTCTGGCAATTATACTATCTATTTCTGCCAGTCTCAGGTTTCCTTCAACTACTGCTGCTTCTCTGGAATAATCTACTTCCACTTATACTCTCTCCTTATGAGTGTTTCTAAGTTTTGCCAAATAGGTTACGTTAGGGCGAACATTAAGTTCTTCAAGTACATGATATGCAAGATGATGTTCCCTTGCCTTACTAACTGAACTTTCTCTATCGTTAATATCACCAAAAGATATTGCACTAGTACCGCAGGCATCCTGGCAGGCAGTTGTAACATCACTTCCTTTTAATTCCCTGTTATCTCTTATTGCATCTTCTCTTGCTTTCATTATGCGCTGAATACAGAATGTACATTTCTCCATTACTCCTCTTGATCTTACAGTTACTTCAGGGTTGTAAACCAAACTGAATAACTGTTCAAGCTGGTATCCATTATCATAATGATCTCTGAAATTAAAGAAGTTGAATCTTCTTACTTTATAAGGACAGTTGTTTGCACAATATCTTGTACCTACACAACGGTTATAAACCATCTGGTTTAATCCATCCGGGCTGTGTGTTGTAGCAACAACAGGACAAACATTTTCACAAGGTGCATTATCACAATGCTGGCAGAGCATAACCTGGTTGCTTACCGTTGGTTCATCAACAGAACCTGAATAGTATCTGTCGATTCTTATCCAGTGCATCTCCCTGCCCATATCAACCTGATCTTTACCAACAACCGGAATATTATTTTCAGATATACATGCCACTACACATTCACTGCAGCCTGTACATTTATTAAGATCAATAGACATGCCCCACTTTAATCCGGTGTATTCATACCCGGGGTATAATGATGTTAGTTTATGTTCTTTACCTTCATGAAGAAATTCAGGATTCTCTATATATTCGCTTACAGTACCTTCCTGAATAATTCCTCTTTTTTCTATAGCATCTTTTGTAAGATCGTCATCAAATGAATGATGTTCCTGTGCAGTTACAACTTTATAGGAACCGTCACCTTTAGTTACTTTTGCTGAAATCAGAAACGGAGAAAGTCTGCTGCCAGGTGAAATAAGTACATTGGCATTAAAACCATTTCCTTTACCGACTGTTCCTGTGTGGGTTCTTCCATATCCTAATTCTATAGTTACAGTATTATCGGAAGAACCAGGCTGAATGAATACTGGTATCTTTAAACTTCTTCCTTCAACTTCAATATTTACAAAATCATTATTCTCTACACCAAGCTCTTTTGCAGTGCTGTTAGAAATGGCTGCATAATTATCCCAGGTAATTTTTGAAACAGGATGAGGAAGTTCTTGGAGCCAGCCGTTATTAGCATATCTGCCATCAGATAAAAAGGGATGTTCTTTTAATGCAACAACAAATCCGGAAACATTATCTGCTGTTTGAATTTCGGAGAGCACTGAAGTATTAAAACTTCCTGAAAAAGCTTTTGGTTCATTTAAAAGAACAACACCATCATGAAGAGCTCCAACCCAGAAAATATCAAATGACATTCCCGCATTTAATGCCGGGAAGATATTCTGCTGCCAGTTTGATTTGAGATAATCAAGATAAAGATTATCACTATATTCTGAATTATCCCGGGTCCAATTCAAAAGTATTGCTTCTTTCTGTCTTGTATCAAGAACAGGAGAAACAACAGGCTGCTGCATTGAATAAAAACCTTTTCTTGTTTTATAATCACCCCAGGATTCGAGAGCGTGATTTATCGGCAGCACATAATGACTCAGGAATGAAGATTCGCTTTCAAGTTCAGTAAGACTAACAACAAGTTCTACATTTTTTATTGCATCTTCATAACCAACATCAACAGGTAAATGATAAACAGGATTGGAATCAAAATGAATTACTGCACCTACTCTTCCACTTTTCATTGAAGAGGTGAGTCTCTTTAAATCATTAAATGATGAAAGAGGAATTAATGGTTCAGCTAATTCATGTCTGTATAATTTTGTATTACCAAGAATTTCATTTAGATAATTAACAGCGATATGAGTTTTTTCTGAAAGTATATTTCCAGCATAAACTATAGATGAACCGCGGTTAATTATTAAATCATTTACAAGAAGTTTTAGTTTCTCTTCAGATAAAGAATATTTTTCAGCAACAGATGAAAGTGAATAGTTGCTAATCTTTCCTGAATTTAATTTCCCCCCGATTTCATTAATAAGTGCAAGAACAAATTCAAGCTGTGCATCGGGACGAAGTCTGAATCTGTAATCAGCATTCATTCCTGTAATAGACATATTTCCTTCAACAACATAAAGCCTGTTGAAGTTTTTCGGATCATTAATATCTCTTCCTTTAACAAATCTTCTTGAGTTTTCTATCTGGTTACCATCTGTTCCGAGGAAATCACCTTCAAGGGAAAGAATAATTTTTGCTTCATCCCAATTAATTAATGGTGCTACACCGGAACCATAACTCTTCTGCCATGCAGAATTTCTTACCTGCTCATTAAATAACTCATAAGAATAAATTTTTGCAGAAGGATATTTACTTACAAAATCCTGAAGTACTTTGTAAGAAGTAGGAGAATAAATTGAATGTGTAATAACAGCAATTTCTTTATCGCCGGCAGCACTTAATGCAGCTTTAATTTCATTATCGGCTCTATCCCAAAATATTTTTTCAAAACCGCTGCCTGATTTTTTTAAAGGATGAGGTATGCGTTCAGGATCATACAACCCAAGGATGGAAGCATGACATTTTGCACAAACTTTACCCTGCGAAACTGGATGATCGGGATTACCATCAATTTTAATCGGGCGGCCTTCTCTTGTTTTTACAAGTACACCGCCGCCGCATTTACAATTTAAAGTTGATGCATAATAATTCGGAACTCCCGGAAGAACCTCTTCAGGTTTTTTATTATAAGGAATTATTTCTCCCCTATCCCTGTAATCAGCACAACCGGCACCTGCTAATGCTGCTGAGGCTCCTAGCAATGCAAGAAATTTTCTTCTTGATATTCCTGAAAGTTTTGAAACTTCAAAATCATCTTTAACGCCTTCTTTAAATTCGTGATGGCTGGCTTCAATAAATTCAGGATCATTATATAATTGCTTCAGGCTTTTCCAGTATGTGGGTTCTTTTTCCCCTGGTTGATTAACCCCTTTAAGAATTTCAGTCATTCTTTCTGACATCCTTTTCTCTTTTCACTGCAAGAGGATTAATTTTTACTTTTATGTTTTTAGAAGAAGAATTTCTTCCGAATAAATTAAACGGGAATGAACTTATAAGAAGTATTCCCAAAAAACTCTTACTTACCTTTGAAAAGAAATTTTTTCTGTTAATAGTTTTAGCAGTATGTAAATTATTTTGAATGTTCATTTTCTATCTATGACAAGCAAAACAGTTATCAGGTCCGATGTTTAATTCTTTATTGCCGGGGAAATATTCATGAGCATTTCTGTGACAATCGAGGCAGGCAGACATAACAAAAGAATTAACCTGGGTAATTACATCCATCTGTTCAACATTACCATGGCAGGTTACACAATCGATACCATTATTAACATGAACACTATGGTTAAAGTAAGCATACTCAGGAACTTTATGAACACGTTTCCATTCAAGAGCTTTACCCTGGTTGTAGTATTGAGTCAGCTTAACAATTTCAGGACGGTCTTTGCGGGCAACAGTATGGCAATTCATACAGGTACTAACAGCGGGAATAGTTGCATGACGGGATTTCTCTACACCAATATGACAATACTGGCAATCTATTTTCATATCCCCTGCATGAAGTTTATGCGAAAAGTTTATCGGTTGTTCCGGTGCATATCCTATTCCATCGCGCTCTGCCCTTGATGCATAATACGTTACAGAGAATGAAATCAATACTACAAAAATTGTTATCGGAAGACGGATTTTTATTATATGATCCAGCAAAGATTTATTCATATAATTTTATTCTGACGCCTCAATAAAAAACAAACGAACCTCTTAAAAGTTCAATGTTTAATATAGCTTATGATTAATTTTGTTGATTATTCTGCCACGGAATAATTTAGTGCCGTCTCAGAATTTTTATTTAGGAATATTAGTTAAAATTCAGTCTTCAAACTTACAAAAAGAAGAATATAAAACAAATTATAATACAAAAATTTTTATTCTTCTTTAGTTAAATATCTTAGACTTTCTTTTAAGAAATGGAGTTATGAGGTGATGCTGATAAAAATATTCTAATGAATAATCATTTTACAAGAACAGCTTTAACACTCTTCCTGTAATTTCCACTTATACTTTGAATAATGTAAACTCCAGATGGATGGTTTGATGCATTCCAGACAAAATTATATGAACCCGGTTCAATAACATCATTAAAGATTTTTTCTACTTCACTTCCTGTTACATCATAAACAGTAATGCTTGTAAATGCTCTTTCTTTCGTTTCAAATCTTATTGTGGTTTGAGGATTAAATGGATTTGGATATATACCAAGATAAAAATCATTCGCAGTAAATTGTTCTTCACCCATAACAAAAGTAGAAATAGAATCGGGGTGATAGAATGTATAAGCTATTCCACCTTTGTTAAACCATGATTGAGAGAGTAAAGTTTTATTATGTTTATAACCGTAACCATTTGATTTAGCGGGATCATGAGAAAGCGGGTTTCCCTGGGCATCAAAACCTGCCAGCATAATTAAATGACCATTAGGATATAAAGGATATCCAACTGACATAACTACCCTGCCCCCTGCAGCCAATACTTCTCTTGCTTCACTCCAGCTCCTATAACGTGTTACAGCTCCGTCCAATCCATATTCAGCAGCATGTTGAACAACACGAGGCCATACTCCAAAAATTCCCCAGTAAGGATCATATGTATCCAGTGCAAAAGATAAAGGCTCAACCTCTATATTATAGCTTCGTAGAACCATACAAACTGATGTAGGGGAACATATATTTCCTCCTACTCCCGGATCTAAAGAATATTGGTAGTAATGCTGTGTAGGAATAAATATTTCCTCAGGATTATCATTAACAAGCGAAGTTATATTTACATTATTTGTTGTCACCTGGTCACTAACAAAAAAACTTAATTTGTTTAAGATTGGAGATTCTGTACTTGTGCTGTTTCTTTTCATTTCAACTCTGAACTGCCATTTGCTGTGGTAAGAATTCAAAACAACATAATCTATTTCAATCTCTCCCCCGCTGTAAGAAGTTTGACCATAATTTCCTCCCCAAACATTTTTCTTCCAGTAACCGACGGTTAACCAGGGGGACCATGTATTCTTAAAAAATCTCATTGATACTTTAAATCCGCTGGTTTCATTAAATACATGACCATTCCAGGAAGGCAGGCCCCTGTTAAACGGATATTCTGATGAATCGGGTTCAAAAATAACAAAACCTTCTACTGCATTATCGGAAAGCTTAAGACTTTTCCCATCCGGAGTAATTTGAAGATTACTCATTGCCTCAATTTTTTCCATTAATTCTTCATCTTTATTGGAATAAAATTGATCCGGATACGGCTGCCCAAAAGTAAAGCTTGTAAAAAATAATAGCAGTAAAAGTTTTTTCATGACTTTTTTATCTAAATGATTTGAAAATTATCTCTAAGTTAGTTTAATAATTGTTAATTGTAAAGAATAAATGTATCTAACAATTTTAAGTAGTACACTACTTAATTCTGTTAGAAGAAATTACCAATCATTGTTATTGAAGAAATTTATCGCCTTAACTATGTTTTCGGTGCCAATATTCAAAATTAATATTCTTAATAGATGTTCAGCAGAAAATATTTTTTCCTCCTTATAATATGTTTAGTTTTTAAGGTTTACCCTCAATCAAATTCTACCATTGAAGGAATAATAACAAATACAAATTCAGAACCGCTTGAAAATATTAATATCTTAGTTCAGGAATTAAATACAGGAACTGCTTCTGATAAATACGGCAGATACAAATTAGTTTTACCAGACGGAGAATATACTTTAATTGTTTCATCAGTTGGATATAAAACTGAAAGTGAAACTGTTTCTTTAAAAGAAAATGATCATCTGCGATTGAATTTTATTCTGCAGGAAGATGAAATTGAAATTGATAATGTCGTTGTAACTGGTACAAGAACAGAAAAAAATTTAAGTACATCTCCTATAAAGACAGAATTAATTTCTGCCGCTAAAATCGAGAGGTCGGCTTTTACAAGACTGAATGATGTTCTTAATGAGGAAACAGGAATTTCAGTTGTTGATGAACCATGGGGTAAAGGAGTTCAGCTTCAGGGGTTGGATCCTGCTTACACATTAATTCTTTTGGATGGAGAACCTTTAATCGGAAGACCGGGAGGAACACTTGAGCTGACAAGATTTTCTGTTGCTGACCTTAAACAGGTTGAAATAGTTAAAGGTGCCAGTTCATCTTTATATGGAAGTGAAGCGTTAGCCGGAGTAATCAATTTAATTACAGAAATTCCGGATGAACCATACAATCTCAGGTTTCAATCATATTATAAAACTCATAACACAATTGATTTCTCTGCCCGAGCATTGATTAATAACGATGATTTGGGTGCTTCAATTTATTTAAACAGGTTAAGTTCAGATGGTTATAAACTTTTTCTTAATTCATTATCTCTTACAGCACCTGAATTTTCTTCGTATACAATAAATCCTAAAGTAAATTATAATCTTGGAAGCAATTCTAAAATAAAATATTCAGGCCGATTTTTTCTTGAAGAACAATTAAACAGATTTCAATTAAGTCTTAATCAAAATGAATATCTTATAAATACTAAAGATGAATTAACTGATTGGACTAATAATCTTTCTCTTGAACATAAATTTAATAATGTATTTAAATCAGAAGTTAAATTTAACCTTTCCGGATTTTTATCCGAATCTAATTCAGTATACAATGAAACCGGTAGTGTTTATGAGAAGAGTAAATTTAACCAGTACTTTTATAAAGCAGAATTAAAGAATGATATTATTCTCGGTAAAAATTATATAGTTGCAGGAGGAGGTTACTCAACTGAATCTGTTGATGCAGACAGAATTCATCATGGGGAAAAGAGTACACAATCATATTTTATTTACTTGCAGGATGAATGGGTTCCGGATAATACATTTGATATTGTCGGAGGTGTAAGATATGACTGGCACAGTGAGTATGAAGCAAGATTAAGTCCGAAACTTTCAGTTTTAGTAAAGCCTTTAAATATTCTAAAGATAAGAGGATCATTCGGAACCGGTTTTAAAGCTCCGACACTTCAGCAGTTATATCTTGATTTTACAAATCCTCAGGCTGGTTACAGCATATTTGGTTCATCAAATATAATTGAATCATTTGCTGCACTTCAAGCTCAGGGACAAATTCAGAGAATATTAATTGATCCAAATTCTCTTGAAAAAATCAAAGCGGAAAATTCCATTGCTTTTAATTTTGGCATTGAACTTACACCTTTTGAATTTTTGCATGCCTCAATAAACTTTTTCAGGAATAATGTTAAAGATTTAATCGAAGCTATTCCAATTGCTGTAAAAACAAATGGTCAAAGTGTTTTCACTTATTTCAATCTTAATAAAATTTATACACAGGGATTTGAAACAGGAATATCAATAGATATTCTTGATGATTTTAATTTTTCAATCGGCTACCAGTATCTTGAAGCAATAGATGAAAATGTTCTTAATAAAGTCAGGAATGGTGAAATTTCAAAAGTCGGATCAAATGGATTAATAAGACCTGTCCAGGAAGTAGAGTACGGTGGACTCTTCAACCGTTCAAAGCATTCGGGTACCATAAAATTTTATTACCATAACAAATCACTCGGTTTTGACGCGGGCTTAAGAGGAATAATCCGCGGCAAGTATGGGTTTGGAGATACAAACGGCAACAGTATTCTCGATGATAAGAGTGAATATGTACCCGGTTATGCAGTATGGAATTTAACTATATCAAAAGAGATTGCAGAATATTTTAATCTTCAATTTGGTTTGGAAAATATTTTTGATAAGACAATTCCTGAATTTATTCCATCAATGCCGGGAAGAATAATATACGGTGGAATTCATTTTTCACTTAAATAAGAGTTTAATCTTAATTGTTTCAGAGTTTGAGTCGATTAAATGTAAAATTTATTTCAACTAACGATAAACAAAAAATGAAACGTGGAGAATTAATAAAAATGAAGAAATACTTATTCACTTTATTCTTTATCAGTATAACATTTTTTGCATGTGAAGAAGAATCAATTAATGAACCAACTCCCCCGCCCCCTTCATCTTCCGAACATATAATTTATAATGTTCATGCAGATACAGGCAGCTTAAATATGGCAACATACTTCAGATTCAGTGACAGTACAATTGTAACAGGTGATGATACTGCATCTGCAAATTGGGATATCGCTTTCAAAGCCACAACTATTTTAACAAACAGCGGAAGCAGCGGACCCGGACAAGGCGGTGCTATTGTTTTAACAGGTGTAAACTTTTCTGATGTCACTACTGCACCTGATACAGGATATCAAATCGATCAGCCTGGTGCTCCTGCAATTCCAACCGGTTCGGGTAACGGCTGG
>Ga0207873_1001570_pt1 | contig 21305 bp, 20 predicted proteins | sample BGWIniCompost_FD_187373 | JGI IMG/M metagenome (GOLD analysis project Ga0207873, IMG submission 187373) | Cellulose adapted compost microbial communities from Newby Island Compost Facility, Milpitas, CA, USA - BGW Initial Compost (SPAdes)... ...
CACTCGATATGGCTGGGTCACCCGCGCGACCGCCACCCGCCGCGGCGTTACCGCCTCTCGCACCGCGACGAGGTCGGGTGCGTCAACGTCACCGCCCGCGCCGTGGCCTAGGACGAGCAAGCTCAATGGCGCACCGGTGGACGCCTCGGGAAGAACCACATCCACCCGGGCCGGTCCATACCGAGTGGCCACGGGGAAATCCTCGCTCACCGTGACATCATGCCGTGCGCTATCGGCGCGCGTTCATCGTGAGGCGCGCGATAGCTCGGTGTATGAGGCGTATGACAAGAAGTCACCGTCCCGGCGGGTCACGTCGGGTCACCGGTGGCCGGTTGATGGGCCGATGCCTTGGTGAATCGATGCGAGGATGAGGGTGAAAAGTGCGCGATTGTCGCGCGGACGGCGACTTGTGACCGTGAGGGACATCGGTCGTCAGACAGGTGCGTGAGGCGACGGAACGCCGCTACGAGGCGCTGACAGCGCCGATTTTTCCACTGCGCCAAGCCACCAACATCGCCCGTCGCTCCCGCGGCGTGGTGGCTCCCCATACGCCGTTGCAGTCCCCCGCTTCCAATGCCCAGGCCAGGCAAGCACCTTGGACCTCACAGGAGCGACAGAGCGCCAGTGCGGCGTCCGCCGGCTCACTGGGTGCCGGGAAGAAGGTCTCGGGATCGACGCTCTGGCAGCGTCCTCTTCCCCGCCAGCTCGGATCGTCGTTGCGGGCCCGCCAGGCCCGAAGCAGTCGCGGGTCGCGGCGTGCGGCGGCAACCTCGTGCGGACGGGGCATGCGCGCCCGGGTCATGCACCCACCTCCCCTGTGGGTGATCGGAGTTGTGAACGGACAACGGTGCGGTTGGCCACCCGTACCGGCGTTGTGTTGTACCCCACAGCGACGCTGGCGGGCAAGGAGTGGGGACACCTCCTGCCCGAAATAGAACCTCGAGTCCGACTCCGGAGAGTAGTTGATCCAGTTCAGAACAGAGTCGAACCCGTCGTCGGGTTAGGGGTGGTCGGTGCCTTTGGATCGACCCGGTGCGTCAGGTCCGGATAGTTGTTTCGCACGTTACCGACCGCCGGTCCGACTGGGCGGATCTCCAGGCCAGAGAGGAAATCGGGGTCTGGAGGCGCCAGGAGGTCATCCGCCGGTTCCTCGCCCAGCCAGGCGCTCCAGCGGTCCGGCGATAACGCCAGCGGCATCCGATCATGGATGTGACGCATTTCACCAAGCGCGCTGGTGGTCACGATCGTGCAGGTGACCATTTTGTCCGGTCCCCAGGTCTCCCACAGCCCCGCGAAGGCCAAGACTCCGCCGTCCGCTGGCGTGAAGTAGAACGCCTGCTTACCGCCAGTGTCGGAACGGTGCCATTCGTACCAACCGTCGGCGGGGACCAGGCAGCGGCGCCGCGCGAACGCGTTTCGGTAGGAACGGGTAGTGGCAACCGTTTCAGCCCGCGCGTTGATCATGCGATTACCGATCCGCAGATCGGAGGCCCAGGACGGCACTAACCCCCACCGAGCACCGCTGAGGATACGGGTCGGGGAGGAACCCGAATCACTCAATCGGATGATCGGGACCGTCATCGTGGGGGCGATGTTGTACCTGGGGATGAGGCGGGCGTCGGTGGTGTCTTCGGCGTCGAAGATGGCGGCGAGTTCCGCTGCTCCTCGACTGGATGAATAGCGCCCGCACATGTATCCGAACCATACCTGTTCTTGACTGCTACAGCCGCCCCATTATGACGTGAATCCTGTTTCGGCGCCGACCGAAACCTCATGTACCGCATCCCCATGACGCTCAGCACCGCCGCGGCCAGCACGGTCATGGCAGCGATCGCCGCCACCGCCCAGCCGCGGTTGGTCCCGTCGGTCGCTGCTGACGGCTCGGTACTGGCCTGCGTCGAGGTGCCCGGCGTCGATAACGGTCCGTCATAGGGCTGGGCTCCCCACACCGCCGCCCCGATCTCGTCATAGATCGGGTTGGATACGTCGGCCGGTGGACTGTCGGTCGCTAACGCGGCGGCTGGATCGATCACGCCGAACCCGACGCTGATGTGGCGCTGCCCTGGTGGTGGGGTGTTCACCAGGGTGCGCAGCAGACGGCTCACCACTTGGCGTCCGGATTCCTCCGGGTACGCCGAACGCAGCAGCGCCACGCTGGCGGAGACTAAAGCGGTGGCCGGGCTGGTGCCCTCGATCAGTTCCAGCTCACCGTCGCGGTTCAGGGCAAACACGCTTTCACCGGGCGCCGCCAGGTCCACGTACGGACGCCGCTGAGAGAAATACGAAGGACGCAGGTTCTCATTGACGGCACCGACCCCCACCACCCCGCGGCAGGAGGCGGGGTAGTTGACCACGTTGACGTCCGCACCCTCATTGCCCGTCGCCGCGACGACGACCGTGTCGTGCTCCTCAATCACATAGGTCACCGCGTCCTGGACCACCGTGGGGCAGCCGTTCGGTGCGGTGCTGTCCACCATGCCAATCGACATGCTGATGACGTCGGCCCCGTTATCGCCGGCCCACCGGATGGCCTCCGCCAGCACCTGAGCTTCGTCTTCTGAGCTGTAGATACCGATGTTGACCGGCAGGATCCGTGCCTGTGGCGCCAGACCTGTCAGCTCCGCCCCACCCTCGGCCGCCGCGATGATCGACGCCATCGCCGTACCGTGCCCATCCGGGTCACTGTCTTCGCGGCCGTCCCTGGTCTCTCCGGTGAAGTCAGCGCCGGGGAGCACCGCCTCGGCCAGGTCCGGTACATCGGCCTGCACACCGCTGTCCAGCACCGCCACCGTGACACCGTCCCCCTGGGCGTGAGCCCAGATCGCCGACTCCACCTCCCACAGGTCGTAGAACCACTGGCGTCCCCCGCTGGGAGGCTCCGCGTACGCCGGGGCGCCTACCATCACGGCACACAGCGCCCCTATCGCTCCAGCGACTGGCCGGGCCCAGCCGTGTCCCATCCCTACCCTCCTGATCTTGCTGCTGCCTGTCGGGAAGGCTAAGCGCCCTACGGTCTTCCTTGCTCCCCAGAGCGTGCCGCCCGACAGATACCCAGGCCGTCAGACGGTGACGCCCCCTACGCAGACCGTGATGCACGGGCCGGTCGCGAGCAGCGGACATCCGGATTTCATGGTGTTGACTGGTAGCCGTGGACAAGAACACCGGAGTCGTGGGGGGCACCGCCATGCCGGTCACAATCACCCAAAACGGCCGGCGTCAGCCCGCTGGGCCGACACGTTGGGAGGCACCGCGCGCGTCCGGTCCGGTCACCGCCACCGTGACCTTGCCGGGTTCAAAATCAATGACGGCACGCGCGTTAATTCTCGCCGCGATCTCGGTCGGGCCGAGCACATTACGTGGCCCACTGTCGGCCCGGGACACCGACCTGATGGCCGGTGGGCTGCGTGCCATGGGGACGCATATCTCGACGGTAGACGAGGACCTGTGGGTCATCCGTCCTCGCCCGCTGCGCGGGCCTGCGCATGTGAATGTCGGCCTCGCCGGCACCGTGATGCGTTTTCTGCCTCCCATAGCCGGACTCGCCGACGGTGAGATCACCTTCGACGGGGAGCCCGGTGCCCGCCAGCGCACCCTGGCTCCTCTGCTGGAGGCGTTGCGCCAGCTGGGGGTCACCGTCGAGGACGGTGGGCGCGGTGGGCTTCCCTTCACGATTCGAGGCATCGGAAGGGTACGCGGAGGCGAGGTGACCATAGACGCCTCAGCCTCCAGTCAACTGGTGTCCGGTCTCCTGCTGGCTGCGCCGGACTTCGATCACGGCGTGGTGGTCCGACACTCCGGTCCCCGGGTCCCCAGCCCTGCCCACATCCGAATGACCGTGGAGATGCTGCGGTCGGTGGGCGCCGCCGTGGATGACTCCACAGCCCACACCTGGGTGGTGGAGCCTGGCCGGTTGACCGGCCGGGGCTGGACCATCGAACCCGATCTGTCCAACGCCGCCCCGTTCCTGGCCGCCGCCGTGGTGACCGGTGGCACTATCACGGTGCCGGGCTGGCCTTCCCGGACCATCCAACCCGGCGGTGACGCGTTACGGCAGCTCCTGAACCAGATGGGTGGGCAATGCGCCCTGACCCCCGCTGGTCTGACCGTCCGCGGTACCGGCCGGGTCCAAGGTTTAGATGTCGACCTGTCAGAACTTGAGGAGCTTGTACCGATGGTGGCCGCCGTCTGCGCACTGGCCGACTCTCCCTCGTTTCTCCGCGGTCTCAGCCGGATCCGAGGGCATGAGAATGACCGACTGACCGCGCTGGCTCGTGAGCTGACTGCGCTCGGCTGCGAGGTGCGTGAGGAGTCCGACAGCCTCCAGATCCACCCCCGGCCGTTGCGCGGCGGCACGTTCCAGACCCACGGCGACCATCGACTGGCCATGGCCGGCGCGATCATCGGATTGGCCGTGGACGGCCTTGTGCTATCCGATGTTTCTTGTACCTCCAAGACCCTGCCGACATTCACCGAGTTGTGGACCGCCATGCTCGGGGAGCACGCGGTGCACGGGAACTGATCTATGCGTATTCGGGAGTATGACGAGGACGACGTCCGGATCAGGCCGGGTCGCGGCTCGCGTCCGCGTACCCGCATCCGTCCCCGTCACGACGATGCCGTCACCGGCTTTGTCGTGGGCGTCGACCGGGGCCGCTACACCTGCGCCGTGAACGGGATCACGGTGGTGGCGATGCGTGCCCGTGAGTTGGGACGCCGGTCGGTGGTGGTGGGTGACCGGGTGGCCCTCGTCGGTGACCTGTCTGGACGGCCCGGCAGCCTGGCACGGATTGTGCGTATCGAATCTCGCACCTCAACGTTGCGGCGTACCGCCGATGACGACGACCCCACCGAACGGGTGATCGTGGCCAACGCCGACCAGCTAGTGATCGTCTCTTCGTTGGCTGATCCGCCGCCGCGTACCGGATTCATCGATCGGTGTCTGGTGGCCGCCTATGACGCCGACATCACCCCGTTGCTGTGTTTAACAAAGGCCGACCTGGCCTCGCCCGATGAGGTGTTGGCCTACTACGCGGACCTGGATCTGGACCATGTCACCTGTCAGCTGGGGAAACCGCTGGTAGAACTGGAGCACCGCCTGGCCGGCAGGTTGTCGGTGTTGGTGGGTCATTCCGGGGTCGGCAAGTCCACTTTGGTCAACCGACTGGTGCCTGACGCGCAGCGGGCCGTTGGTGTGGTGAGCGCGATCGGCAAAGGACGGCACACCTCCACCAATGTGGTAGCGCTGCCGCTTCCCGACGGTGGTTGGATCGTCGACACCCCGGGGGTGCGGTCTTTTGGCCTGGCCCATGTGTCACCGTCAAGCTTGCTGCACGGATTCCCGGACCTGGCCGACGGCACCGTTGACTGCCCACCCAACTGCGACCACGCCGACAACACTCCCGGCTGCGGCCTGGACGCCTGGGTGGCCGCTGGACATGCTGATCCACGCCGGCTGGCCTCCTTCCGCCGGCTGCTCGCCTCTCGTTCCGGCGAGGAACCCACCCCCTGAATGCGACACTGAATGACCTGGCAGTCCGATGATTGAAACAACCGCCGAAGGCATAAGAATGTGGGTGACGAAGCCCATCGGAGACTCCTACACGGTGAGCCGTGTGGAGCTTGCTGCCGGTGTCGCGGCAACCGGTTCCACCCGTCCGGGTAGGTTGCGCGCATGAGCCGGTACGCCGATGACCTGTCACTTGCGCATGTCCTTGCCGACAGCGCGGACTCCATCTCCACCGCCCGGTTCCGGGCTCTCGACCTGAAGATCGACTCCAAGCCGGATCTGACCCCGGTCACCGACGCCGACACCGCCATCGAGGAAGCGCTGCGCGCGATCCTGGCTCGTGCCCGCCCGCGCGACGCCATTCTTGGGGAGGAGTTCGGCGCCACCGAGGCCGCCGCCGGTCCAGGCAACCGTCGCTGGGTGATCGATCCGATCGACGGGACGGCGAACTTCGTCCGAGGGGTGCCGGTCTGGGCGACGCTGATCGCGCTGTTGGAGGGGGATCAGCCGGTGGTCGGGCTGGTGACCGCCCCGGCGTTGGGGCGTCGCTGGTGGGCGGCCCTCGGCAGTGGGGCCTATGCCGGCAGGCACCAGTCGCAGGCCACCCGGATCCAGGTCTCGGGGGTGCGGTCCATTGAGGACGCCTCCTTCAGCTACTCCTCGCTGCACGGCTGGGAGGAGCGGGGCCGGTTACGCGAGATCCTGGAGCTGAACCGCCGGGTCTGGCGCAGCCGCGCGTACGGTGATTTCTACAGCTACATGCTGGTCGCCGAGGGCGCGGTGGATATCGCCGCCGAACCGGAGGTGTCGCTGTGGGATCTGGCGGCACTGGTTCCCATCGTCACCGAGGCCGGGGGTCGCTTCACTGACCTGTCGGGCCGTCCCGGGCCCGACGGGGGAAGCGCGGTCGCCACCAACGGCAACCTGCACGAGGAGGTACTGGGTCTGCTTCACGGCAGCCGCACCTTGGAATGACTGTCTCCCGAGGTACGGCCGCTGCACGTGCCTAGCGTCACATTCCCGGACGGCTGACCCGCTATCCTCGCCCGGATGTCTGCGGGCTGGTTGTATCTGGCGGCGATGATCGTCGCCTATGGGGTGGCGAACTTCTTGCAGGCGGTAGCGGCGGCCCGGGTGAAGGCGCATCAGACTCTCCACCCTCGTGTGCTGCTCCGGCTCGTTCGTGAACGCCCGTACGTGGCCGGTGTGGGGTGTCAGTGTCTGGGGTACCTGCTGGCGTTCCTGGCACGGCGTGACCTGCCGCTGTTTTTAGTGCAGGCCAGCGTCGCGGCCGGCCTCGGGGTGACGGCGCTCCTCGGGATCGTGCTCCTCAAATGGCGGTTATCCGGTGCCGAGCTGGCGCTTTTGGCACTGCTGGGTCTTGGGGTGCTGTCGTTGGTGATCTCGGCGAAGCCGGGTCCGTCCCACGACGCCGGCCTCATCGTCGTGGTCGCCCTGGCAGCGGCGCTGGCGGTGATCGGCGGATTCGCCTTCGCAGCGGTACGCCTGCACGGCGTGCCGGGTGCCGTCACGCTGGGCGCCCTCGCCGGCCTCGCGTTTGGCGCAGCCGCGGTGGCCTCCCGCCCGCTGGCGAACTTCACCGCCGTACCTGTCGTCCTCATCGACCCCTTGCTGTATGTGCTGATCGCGCATTCCCTGGTGGGGCAGTTACTGCTGGGTCTGGCTTTGCAGCGGGGAAGCACCACGGCGGCGGTGGCCTCCATGGACGCAGCCTCCACGGCACCGGCGGCCGCGGTGGGGCTGTGCTTTTTAGGGGATCAGATCCAGCCCGGACGGGAGTGGCTGGCGGCGGGTGGTTTCGTAATTACGCTCGCGGCGGTTCTGGCGTTGACCCGTTGGGCTGAGCCGCAGCATCCGGTGCCGACTCCGGTCCCGACACCGCTTGTCCGTCAGGTCGCTGCGCCGTCAACGGAGTGCACGGAGCAGGTGGATACCGCACGCTTCCTGAGCGTCTCGGAGCCCGTGGCGTCGTCGGTTCTGCGGGTCTCCCCTCCGTCCCTGCCCCACGGCAGGCTTCCGGTGACCATGGCGCCCGTGGATGACGGGGACGAGCAGAACGGATCGTTTGCTCCAGCCCCGGCCCTTGAGCCCCAGTCCGGCGCAGAACTGCCGGTGAAAGCACCCTCCTCATAACGCGAGGCCCGATCCGGATCGGGATCGAGCCTCGCGTGCTCCCCCTACTTCTGCTACTTCTGTTTCTTCTGCGCGACACGCGCTGTCATGACCGCTCACCGGGTGAGCTCGTGCCGTTCGTTCCGGGTGCCGATGCTGATCCGGCGCGGCTTGGCAGCCTCACGCACCGGGATCCGTACGCGCAGCACACCGTTCTCGTAGTCGGCCTCCAGCTTGTCGGTGTCGAGGGTGTCGCTCAGGAACACCTGACGGGTGAAGGTCCCGCGGGGCCGCTCTGAGGCGATCACCTGCACGCCCTGATCGTCGGGGTCACGCCGCTCCGCCCGAACGGTCAGGACGTTGCGTTCCACAGTGACGTCGATGTCCTCGGGAGCGATCCCCGGGATGTCGAAGTCAACGTAGAACCAGTCGTCCTTGCGGTAGGCGTCCATCCGCAGAGCCGCCGGACGAGTGGGGGTGCTGAAGACCCACTCGGCCAGTCGATCCAGCTCCCGGAACGGGTCCGTCCTCACCAGCTCGGTCCGCACCAGCATCGTCGCCTTCTCCTCTAACTCCTAACTCCGTTCGCTACCTCAGGAACCTTGAGTCCTACAGACTCAAGTCACTTACATTGATACAACAAAAAAGAGCGAGCGTCTAGCAGTCAGGAGTCGAGAGTGCCAACGTCTGACGCCCCATCCTGGCCATCCGGCCGGGCCGCTCGCCCCGCGGCGGCTCGGGCCGCTGGCTGGCACCCTGAGCAGGGGGTTTACGTCATCTCCGTGGTCACTCAGCTGACCGGAGTTGAAGCGCACAAACTGCGGGCGTACGAACGCGCCGGGTTGATCCGGCCCCAGCGCAGCGCTGGTGGGATCCGTCACTACAGCGACACCGAGGTGCAGCTGGTGCGACGCATCGCCGAGCTGACCAGTCAAGGAATCACGCTGGCGGGGGTGCGTCGGATCCTGGAGTTGGAAGCGCGCAGCGCCGAGTTGCAGGCCCGCGTCACCAAGCTGGAGGCCCGCGTCACCAAGCTGGAGGCTCGTAACGTGGCCCTGGCGACCGAGAACGCTCAGCTTCGTGCTGAGAACGCGCGACTGCGCACCGGGCTACCGCCCTGGTGAGGGCTGCGCCGGAATACCGCTCTGGCAAGGCCTGACAGGCCTGCGAACGCCCCTCGACGGAGCGGATAACCCTTCTTCGAGAAAACCCACACGAGCGCCGGCGTTAGCGGGAGCGCCTGACTGGGAAGGGGGTGGAGAACACCCGGACCACAGTGAGGGAGGCGTTTCCCATGGCCACGGTGGCGTTCATCATCGGCGACATGGTCGAGGACTCTGAATTCGAGGTGCCCTACCGGAAACTACGGGACTCCGGGCATCAGGTCATGGTCATCGGCCAGGAGCGAGGAACGGTCACCGGTAAGCAGGGCGGGACATTCACCACCGAGTTCAGCGCCCAGGAGATTACTCCGGAGGATGTGGACGCGCTGGTGATCCCCGGCGGGTACTCCCCTGACAAACTGCGTACCGATCCACAGATCGTCGAACTGACCCGACAGATCACACGCGCCGGTAAACCGGTCGCGGCGGTATGTCACGGTCCGTGGTTGCTGGTCGAGGCCGATGTGTTGCGTGGCCGGCAGGTCACGTCGTATCCGTCGGTGCGGACCGACCTGATCAACGCTGGTGCTCGCTGGACCGACGCCGCAGTGGTGGAGGACGGAAATCTGATCACCTCCCGCGGCCCCAGTGACTTGGACGCCTTCACCGACACCCTGCTCCAGCGATTGACGACGGTCCCCGCTCACCACTGAGAGAGGGCATCGTTACCCTCATCGCCCATGGGGAGTCAGATCGGCGCGTTTCTTCGAGAATTCGTCCGGGATCCACTGCGAGTAGGCGCGGTGGCGCCCAGTTCTCACCGGTTAGCGCGGGAGATCACCGCGCCGATTCCTGAACGCGGCGATCCGGTGGTGGTCGAACTCGGCCCTGGCACTGGCTCCTTCACTCGCGTGATCCAAGAACGTCTGAAGGGACGCGGCCGGCACGTGGCCGTGGAGCTCAACCCGCGCTTCACCGCCTGGTTGCGTTCCCGCTATCCAGAAGTGGACGTCGTGGAAGCCGACGCGGCGACGCTGCCTGCCCTATTGGCCGAACGGGGGATCGCACAGGTTGATGTCGTCATCAGTGGGCTTCCCTGGGCGGCATTCCCCCAAAAAACACAGGACGCCATCATGAGGGGAGTCACTCAGGTCCTGTCTCCCCACGCTACGTTCACGACTTTCGCCTACATCCATGCCCGTTGGACACCGCCGGCACGGCGTTTCCACGCCCGTTTGGAACGTGCTTTCGAGGAAGTCGTGGTAAGCCGAGCAATATGGCGTAACATTCCACCGGCGGTGATCTACTTCGCCCGACGGTCGCGTTCTGCTTCCGGAGCTTGACGTCAAGGGGAATTTATCCCCTTTTATGTGCTTCGGATATCGATCAGAATGTGACCGTATGCAGCTACGCGATCACGGAAAGAAGAACACGGTGCCCCATGATTCCCGCTTCCCTACCCCGTAACCGGAGAAGATACGACCGGACACCCCGGAAAACCGGCGACTGGCGGGCACCCGGTGGACATGATTACCGTCACCAGTACGGCTATAACCGACATCACAGCCTCACTCGCTCAGGCCGTTATCACGACGGCGAAAACACGGACACACGTGGTTGGCCTGAACGTGTCGGCCTGGATAACGCGAGTGATCCGAGCCGCCACCATAGCGGATACCGCCCGACGTTATAGGAATTCAACCGCGCAGCGGGCGATGCCGAGGCGATGCGGATATGGGACAGGGCACACGGGACCGACGGACACCGGCTACCGACCGGGTTCGAGTAATAAGACAAGGTGAGATATACGACCACATCACAACGGACGGTCGCTACCGGGTGTTAGTGGTGAGCGGTGACGCCCACAACAAGACACACACCCCTTGGGTGGTTCCGATCCGGCACGGCTCCCTGGACGCTCCGCCGTATCGGATCGCGTTAGTCGACGCCGATCCGTTAGGCGGCTCGGTGGATATCGAACGCCTCACCCGCACCTGGCCCTGCGGTGAGCCGGTGGGCATCGTCACCGGCGCCACCATGCAGCGGGTACGCGAGGCGATCCAGGCTCTGTTCGATGGGTGAATGCGCTGCTCCCACGGCTTGACCACTCCGGTGCAAACCTGTCCCCGAGGGCACCCGCACGCCGGGTGGTGACGCACGGGCGGTCGCATAGCTCACGGCGTACCGTGTGTCCTGCGATCGCAGCCTATGGTCTGCTGGTCGTATCGGTCTTGGCTCCTCGATCGCCGTGTCCAGCGCATGGCGCGCCCTGACCCATGACGCGTTCGATCTGCTCCTCGGTGAGCGGATCGACCGTTAAAGGAGTGGCAGCGTCGCGTGTGGCCCGCAGTCCATCCAGGATGATGGTCAGGTAGCGGCGCCACAGTTCCGGTTTGACGGCACTGCACTGATCCATGATCCCGCTGATCATGACCGCAATCAGCGGAATGTCGGTGGCGGTCAGATCTGATCGGAGCGCCCCCTCGGCTTGGGCGCGACGGATCAAGTCGGCCACCAGCGGCCCCAACTCCCTCTGGGTCTGACTCGCCTGGTCCCCCTCGTCCCGGTCACACATCAACATTTGCCGCAGCCCGCGGTCCTGAGCCTGCACAGCGTGCGCGCGCTCCAAGAAGAAACACAGCCCCTGCCACCCGCTCGGCTGCTGAAGGGCCTCTTGGGCGATCTCCACCAACTCCCGGATCTTGTTGCCGAAAAGCGCCTTGAGCAACGCCTTCTTGTTCGGAAACCGCCGGTAGACCGTCCCGACCCCCACACCAGCGGCAGCGGCGATGTCATCGAGGGTGGCCCCCAAGCCACGTGCGGCGAATACCCGTCTGGCGGTGGCGAGGATGCGCTGGAGGTTGCGCTCGGCGTCTCGGCGCAACGGCCGGGAGGGCGGGGTATCCGACCAGGGCATATGACCATTCTAACCAAGCGGAGGTGCCACCTCCGCTTAATGCTATTGTGGCACCGGAAACGGAGACGGGATCTCCTCTTATGGAAGGACGCGCATGACGTCAACGACCACCCCTGCGCATGTACGCGCCACCCCAGGCCCTTCGACCCCCGAAGCCCGCGATCCACACCACGCGCGGCGTTGGCTCAGCCTGGCGGTCCTCGGCCTCGCTCAGCTCATGGTGGTTCTCGACGCCACCATCGTGAATATCGCCTTACCCACCGTTCAGATGGACCTCGGCTTCACTGACAGCGACCGTCAGTGGGTCATCACCGCGTACGCCCTGGCCTTCGGCAGCCTGCTTCTGCTGGGTGGCCGTATCGCGGACGTGGTCGGCCGCAAAACCACATTCATTGTGGGGTTGATTGGCTTCGCCGCCGCCTCCGCTTTAGGGGGTATCGCCAACGGCTTCGCCCTGTTGATCATCGCCCGTGCCTTGCAGGGCGTCTTCGGTGCCTTGCTCGCCCCCGCCGCGCTCTCCCTGCTGACCACCACCTTCACCGACCCTGCCGAACGTGGCAAGGCGTTCGGTATCTACGGCGCGATCGCCGGCTCTGGAGGCGCCATCGGTCTGCTGCTGGGCGGGGTCCTCACCGAGTACGCCTCCTGGCGTTGGTGCCTGCACGTCAACGTGCCGATCGCCTTCGTCGCCGTCCTCGGCGGCCTGGCGCTGCTAAGCCAGAACCGGCCGGCGGTCCGACCCAAGCTCGACATCCCCGGCGTAATCACCGTCTCGGCTGGCCTGTTCGCCCTCGTGTACGGCTTCTCCAACGTCGAGACATACGGCTGGAGCGACCCCATGTCCTGGGGTTTCCTGGTCGCCGCCGGTGTGTTCCTAGCGATCTTCTGGTGGCTGCAGACCGTCGTGGCACACCCGCTGCTCCCGCCCCGCATCCTGCTCCACCGGGACCGCGCCGGCTCCTACCTGGCCGTCTTCGTCATCGGCGCCGGCATGTTCGGGGTGTTCCTGTTCCTCACCTACTACCTGCAGATCATCCTCCAATACTCCCCGATTCGCACCGGCCTGGCCTTCATGCCCATGGCCATGGCGATCATGCTCTCCGCGACCACCGCGACGGCGGCCCTGCTTCCCCGTATCGGTTCCCGCCCGCTGGTGGTGCTGGGCCTGCTGATCGCGGCCGCCTGCATGGTGTGGATGACCTGGCTCGACGCCGACAGCTCCTACGTCAGCCATGTCCTGCCCCCACTGGTCATCGCCGGAATCGGCTTCGGCCTGGTCATGGCACCCGCTATGAATGGCGCGACCTTAGGGGTGGAACCCTCGGACGCCGGGGTCGCCTCCGCCACGGTCAACACTTCTCAGCAGGTGGGTGGCTCCATGGGGACCGCGTTGCTGAACACCCTGGCTGCGCAGGCCGCCTCTGACTACCTGGTGGGCCGGACGCCCACCCCCGAGGTGGTGACGCAGTCCCTGCTGCACAGCTACGACGTCGCGTTCCTGTGGTCGGCCGGCATCTTCGCCGTCGGTGCCCTGCTGTGCGGTCTGCTGCTCCGCTCGGGAGTGCCTCGGCGTGAGGAGACCAGCGAACCGGCGCTGATCCACTGACCTCACCGGGCAGCCTCACCGTCATGCGTCACCCCGTGATCAGAGCTCGCGGTCACACCAAAGCCCTGGTCACGGGGTACGCCACATTCACCACCTGTGTTCGCGAGCCGCCAGCACGCGCCGAGGCGGCGTTCCCGAATCAAAGCGCCCAGTTGATCGCGTCGGGCTGCGGTGACTCAACCGGCCAGATACGTACGCTGCAGTGTGGTCAACACCTCGCCCCGATCCCGGCCGGTACTCGCGGCCAGCTCGTCCAACAAGATGGCGGCCAGGGCCGACAGCCCGAAAAGCAACTCGGCGATGGCACGGGACGGATCGGCGTCCCTGAGAGCCTCCTCCACAATCCGGCGTACCGTCTCCCAGTACAACGTCGCCCCAGCCAAAGGATCATCAGACGAGAGCGCGAAAGCCGCCGTCAACTCCAACGCCGGCGGCAGGACGGCGGCGAGGACCTCATCGCGACCGGGCGTACTCACCTCAATCGCCTGACCGATGCTGGGCGCGGGCGGCGACGTAACGGGCGGCGACATCCGGCCAGTTGACGACCTCCCACATCGCCTTGACGAAGTCCGCCCGAACATTGCGGTACTGCAGGTAGTAGGCGTGCTCCCAAGCGTCGAAGGCCAGCAGCGGCACCGAACCGACTCCGACGTTCCCGTGGTGGTCGTAGACCTGCTCCACGATCAACCGCTGACTGGTTGGCTCATAGGAGAGCACTCCCCATCCAGATCCCTGCACCGCCGTCGTGGCCGCCGACATCTGGGCGTGGAACCGCTCGAACGATCCGAAGTGCTCGTTGATCGCCTCGGCCAGCTCCCCCTCGGGACGACCGCCGCCATCCGGAGACATGTTCTGCCAGTACAGGCTGTGCAGCACGTGGCCGGAGACGTTGAAGGCAAGCGTCTTCTCGAGCCCCACCAGGCTGGAGAAGTCCCCCTTCTCGCGCGCCTCGGCGATCCGCTCCAAGGTCTCGTTGGCGCCTTTGACGTACGCGGCGTGGTGCTTGTCGTGGTGTAGCTCCAAGATCTCTCCGCTGATGTGCGGCTCCAGAGCCGCGTAGTCATAGGGCAGCTCAGGCAGCGTGTATGTGCTCACGAACGGTTCCCTCCAGAGCAAGAACGCAGCGGCGTATGCATGACATAGCGCCATGTATCGACACAACACGGTTGATAGTCAGTCCGCGACCGGATGACACCACGTCTCTAATCACCATACTTATGCAGTTGCCAATCTATTGCAATAAGGCACGGCCGTGTCTCGGATTGAGGCAGAGAGCCGTCGAGGTGACTGCGGCTACGGCGAGGATGGGACTCTGGCCATGCACGACGCGATCCGACGGTGTGAGCCGCCAGCGCCGCTCCTCTTCACTCTTCGCACAATCAGAGATAACCAGAATCTTTATCCCAGATCATGTGAAATCCCCACTTATCACACATGCTTTGCCCGCCCATGGGGTTAGAACGCTTCGAAAACGGGCACCAGACTCCCGCGAAACACCGTGTGGGGAGGAGATCATGGGGTTGTTCAAGGGAGCCTTGAAGGCTGGGCTCGCCGCCACGGCCGTGCAGATCGTGCGTCGGCAGGCCGCCAAGCCTGAGAACCAGCGGAGAGCAAAGCAGCTGTTCAACAGACTCGTCCGCCGCACAGGCAAGTAGCACTCCGCCCACCAGCCACAGCCTCGGGCGACCTTGCCGTTGCTAACCACTGCAGCACCGCTGCGCCGCCGCGTACTCCCATGCCGGCACATGCGTGAGAAGGACACATGCGTGAGAAGGACGTTGCCACCTCCTCATCCCCGACCCTGCTCTCCCCGCGTAACGCATAGCCGCTTCGCACTGCGGACATCCAGCGGCGCCTTTTAGGGACGCGACGGGTCAAGTAAGCGTAAAGGCCCAGTGCTCTCATCGCCGAAATCAGCTGCGCTTCAGGGCATACGCGTTTTCGCGGAAACCAGACCGTTCGGTATCGATGACGGTCAGGTGGCGGCATCACGGCGTATATTTCTGAAGGATCATTCACAGCTGAGACTGAACTCATACGAACGATGAGTACCCTACCGCCTCAGTCTGTCCGTCCATGATCAGTCCGGAAGAACCAGATACAGCTGTCCTGATCTGGAAGAGGCACAGCGAGCTGACCGTCGCCTCGCGTTCCCTCCTGCCGTCCTTATGACGTGTTCATAGGCGCATGCTTCGTAACCGCGCCACAGGCTCATTAGCTACCTCAGTCGTCTGATCGCTTCCCGAGCAGAATTATAGATTCCGCTTGTCCCGCCCACCTGCTATCTTTTCCGCTATCTTCCGGTAAGCCAAATATGGTGAGGGGCGGTGAGTATCGCTAGTATCGCCGCAATCAAGAGCGCGGTATCCGATGTGGCGTACCAGCGACCAGTTACTGAGATAGCCGCCTGCCAGTAGCGGGTCGATCATCTGGCCGGGACGATGGCGGCCGTGCTGACCGGCAGCCGCCATGCCGACGCGATAACGGGCTTAGCCGATCTCACTGCGGGCGGGCAGGCCTTGGAGTAGGCGCGGTAACCGCTTGGCAGGCCGCCATTGAAGAGTGCACCGCGTACGTCACCGAGCTTTAAAACCCGTCGGCCTCTGATGTGTAGCAAGAAGGAGACGCGGTGAGCAGCGCGCTTCAGGAACTGGTCGCCGCCATTCGAAACGTGCTGGATCAACTTCCCGTGGCACAACTACAGGCCCACCACGCCCATGGGGAACGCGCGGTGCAGCGGCTGCGACAGATCACCGCCGGCTCGACCCACGACAGGCCCGCCGCTGCGGTAGCCGCCCGCAGCACCGGCAACGCCTCGTTGACAAGGCGATCCTGCTGCTGCAGTCGGCTACGGTGAAGCTGGAAAGCTACCTGGCGGTCATCACCGGCCAGGCGACCACCACAGCTGTCGGCACCGGCCCCGCACCCCAGGCGATCCAGGTCAGCGTGGCCGGGCGTACCCGCCCCACTCTGCCGTATGCCCCTGGCCGTCTACCGAGTGGATCCGCCAAGAAAGCTCACCCTACAAGTAGGGATGATCGAGGACTACGCCGCGAGAACGAAAACGCGCTGCTACTCGCCCGCAACGGCTACGACGTCATCCAGGATCCGTCAGGAAGACCGAACGACACAAATCCCGACTATCTCATCACAGGAAATTATTGGGATTGTTACGCCCCAGATAAAAGCACAAACGCAGGTCAGATCAGAAAGGTCCCGAGCAGGAAAGTTCGCAAGGGTTAAGCAGAGCGATTAATCCTTAATCTGACAGATACCTCAGTTACCCTACAACAAATTATAAACCACCTTCACACTCACCCCATATCAGGTCTACGAGGGGCGAAGCTAGTTAGAAACAGTCGAGTCATTGACCTATACCCTTGAGACGAGGAGGAAAACCAAGAGGTGGCACTAGAGTACGATTTTCAGACAGCCACGACACCCTCCGCTCAGGAGATCATCGAATATTTCGTCAGGCAACTGAATTGCGAAGTCATTGGAGATAATGTCGCACGTCGCGGCGATATCGTACTCCTCACCGCCGTCGACCCGATCGAGGAGAATCTCGACGAGAGATATCGAGTTGTTTGGCGATGTAGAAATAACTAGCGCAACCTTCCGGTTCCCTAACCTGAGTCGCGATGACCGCTATCGAGCTGTTCTGGACATGATCCGTGCGATTCTCGCGTTCTTCCACGATCGTCCTGAGGACGGGGCCACACTCGCCCACAATGGCGAGCGGATCATCCTGCAGCGTTTGAAGGGTCAGCCGGTCATGTTCGACTCAGAAGGGAAAGAGTACGCGACTCCCGCTGACGATCCAGAGCTTGATCGGATCCAGGTCGTCACGCCCCTTCCCCAACCGTACCTGTGACGGTCGCGGTCACCGGTGGCCTGGTGGAGTGACCGGACTGAAGGGAGCGACGCGCACCGGCGGCCCTAGATAGCCCTCTGGTCCTTGTCGGGATCCCCTTCGCGTCCCTAGGGTCGCCAGGCCCGTCAGGATCGCCAGGCCCGTCACCGCCACACGCACCCGCACGGCCGTAACTTCCCTCCTGTCTCCAATAGGAGGTGCCCGGGGTACGGGCAGGCCGGAACCCCCAGAAGCCAAAGGTTGTCTTCCCCGGCACCGCCTCATCGCCCTCGACCAGGCGGCCTGAAGGCACCCGAAGCCCAAGGGGTACGCGCGAGGGCCAGGGATGCCCACGTTTCCCTCTCCCCGGTCCGTGAGCGGGTTCCTCAGCCGCCAGCGGCGGCTGAGCATGCGTGGTCTTACCGACCGTAAGAAAGGTGCCGATCGCGGCAGGGCATAGCAAACGACCCCGGAGTTTCCTCCGGGGCCGTTCGACCTAGTAGCGGGGGCAGGATTTGAACCTGCGACCTCTGGGTTATGAGCCCAGCGAGCTACCGAGCTGCTCCACCCCGCGTCGACGGGAACTACTGTAGCGCGTCCTGTTCGATCATCCAAATCGGGGGTCGCCCCTGCACTTCGTGTTCGTTCATACCGATAAATACCCCCACTGTGCGGGGATTGTTCCGGTATGCCACCCCGATCCGGTGGGGTACGCCCGTCACGCCGCGTACGTGATCTGGATCATGATCCAAACCCGCAGGGATGGCGCCGGCTGCGTCTTGAGCGTCGAGCCGAAAATCTTGTGGCAGGCGTGGCGGGCGCCGTCAAGACGAACGCCGGGGCGGCCAGCCCGCTGGTGGGGACAGGTGGCCGCCCCGGCGTTGAACGGCGGAGTCGACGGTTAACTCTGCGGTGTCGGCGACACCGGTGGTGGACTGCTCACCGGAGGTGCCTGGCCGCCGGTGGCCTCCTCGAAGGCCTGCACGGCCCGCTCCAGGTCGGCCAGGGCGCGACCGTAGGCCTCGAAGTCGCCGGATTCCTGGGCTCGGCGCAGGTCCTCCAAGGCCTGGTCGATAGCCGCCACGGCCGCGGCGACCTCTGGGTCTACCCCGTCCGCCGCCGGCGGCGGTGGGGATGGCGTCTGAGACGTATCCGGGCTGGGTGAGGCGGGTGGTTCCTCCTCATCCGGCGCGGGTTCCTCCGTGGCCGGTGGCTCACCCCTCGCGGCGGCCTCCAGGAGGTTCTGGATGGCCTCCTGAAGGTTGGGGGCGTAGGAGACGTACTCGCCGTAGACGAGCAGCACCCGCTGCAGCAGTGGATAACTGCCGTCTGGGTCGTTGCTGCGCAGGTAGATGGGCTCGACGTAGAGCAGCCCGTCGCCCACCGGCAAGGTGAGCAGGTTGCCGTACACCACGGTCTGGGAGGCCTGGAACTGTGAGCGGTCCCGTGTGAAGTCGGGGTAGCTGTCTATCTGCTGTTGGACCTGGGCAGGCCCCAGGATCGGGGTGTTCCCCGGCAGCTCAAGGACCTCCAGACGCGGCTCGTTGTCCTCGTAGTAGCCGGTGATGAGCGCGGCGAGGTTCTCCCGGTTACGCGCGGTGACCGCGGCGGTGAGCTGGAAGACCTCTTCTTCCTGGTTCGGCGTGAACCGGCTGAGCAGGTAGTACGGGGGCTGGGCGGCGTTGCCGTCCTGGGTCGGGTCTGCTGGCACCTCCCAGAAGTCCTGCTGACCGAAGAACTCCTGCGGGTCGGTCACGTGGAACCGCACCAGGATGTCCCGCTGCACCTTGAACAGGTCCTCGGGGTAGCGGAAGTGCGCGGCCAGCTCCTCAGGGATGTCTTCCTTGTCGACGATGATGCCGCCGAACGCCTGGTCCCAGGCCCGCAGCACCGGGTCGGTCTCATCCCACTCGTACAGGGTCACGGTGCCGTCGTAGGCGTCGACGGTGGCCTTCACAGAGTTGCGGATGTAGTTGATGTTCTGCTCGGCCTGGGCGGTGGTGCCGGTGCCCGTCAACGCGTCACTGGCGGCTTCTTCGAGGTTGACGCTCTCCGAGTACGGGAAGGTCGACGCGGTGGTGTATCCGTCGAGAATCCACACGATCCGGCCGTTGATCACCGCGGGGTAGGGGTCCCCGTCCACGGTGAGGAACGGCGCCACGTCCTGAACCCGCTCCCGAGGCTGCCGGTTGTACAGAACCCGGGATTCCTCGTTGAACACATCCGCCAGCAGGAAGTTGGTCTCCCAGAAGTAGAGGGCGAACAGGAGCCGCCGGGCCATGGTGTTGACCGGGACGCCTCCCTCGCCGTCGTAGGTGATGTTGATCTGCTCGCTCGCGTCACCGTCCGCCGTCGCGGTGGGCCGGTCGAACTCGCGGGGCGACGCACCCTCGGGGGCACCGACGATGGAGTAGTCGGTGCTCAGCTCCCCGAAGTAGATCTGCGGGCGCTCAACCTCGAAGATCTCCTCTTCCTGGGAGGCTGCGCACTCGCCACCCTGCTGGGCCTGTTGGGCCTCCCCCTCCACATCCTCCGGGGCCTCCTCCTCGCTGGCGAGGAAACCGGAGACGAAGTACGGGCCTCCGCTACGGGAGCAGATCCGGTTGGCGGGGGCGGCCACGAAGCCGTAGCCGTGGGTGAAGACGGTGTGGCGGTTCTGCCAGTCCCTTTGGTTGCCTTCCAGCTCATTGGGGTTGAGCTCTCGGACCCCGACGACGTAGTCCCGCACTTCCCCGGGCGCGACCTCGTAGCGGTCTATATCGAGCTGCTCGTTGAAGTCGTAGAACCCGCGTACCTGCTGCAGCTCGGTGTAGGTGTCGGCCACCACGTTGGGGTCCAGCAGCCGGATACTCTCCTGCGTGACGGTGTCCTCAGCGAGACTCTGTGGCGGGGTGGTGTTGGTGGCCCGGTAGGTCTGCCGGATGTACCTGTCGCCGTAGAGACCGTACGCGTAGCGGGTCTCCTGGATAGAGCGCGCGATGTACTCGGCCTCAAGGTCTCGCTGGTTGGGGTTGACCTGGAAGGTCTGGACCGCCCACGGGTACACCCCGCCGATCGCGATGGCGGAGATCACGACCAGCGCCAGCGCTACCCCAGGGGCGAGCAGGTTCCGGACCACGAAGTTGGACAGCACGATCACCGCTACGGCCACGATGATCGCGATCCAGATGAGGATCTCCTTGGCGACCAGCAGCGCATTGACGTCGGCGTACCCGGCGCCGTTGAGCCCGATGCTGGAGTTGCCCTCCAAGACCAGCCCGAACCGGTCGAAGTAGTAGGCGACCGCTTTGAGCAGGACGAACAAGGCAACCAGCACGGACAAGTGCGCGCGGGCGGCGGCGGTCATCCGGTCTCCAGCGCCCTGCAGCCGCACCCCGCCGTAGAGGTAATGCACGAACAGCGCGCCCAGGACCGCGACGACGACCGCGGTGAAGCCCACGCTCAGCAGGTAGCGCCAGAACGGGTACTCAAAGATGTAGAAGCCGATGTCGACGTTGAACTGTGGATCTCCTCGGCCGAATTCCTGGGAGTTGCGGAACAGTAGCCACTGCTCCCAGCGCCCCTGCGCTGACAGCCCGGCGACCAACCCCACCAACACCGCGGCCAGGGTGATGTACAGGCCGATGTGAGGGGTGATCCTCATCCGGTAGCGTTCGAGGTTCTGCTGCTCAGGAGAGTGGGGCCGCAGCTGGGGTCTGAGCCGGTACGCGAGGTAGAGGTTTCCGGCTATCCACAGGCCCATTGCGCCGCCGAACACCGCGAAAAGCAGCGCTCGGGTGTTCAACACCGTGCTGAAGACCTCGGTGTAGCCGACCTCGTCGTACCACAGCCAGGCCACCAGCAGGTCCACGACTGAGCTGGACAGTATCAACAGGATCAGGGCAGCGATGATGATCCCGACTACGACCCGCCCGCGTCGACTCACGCGTGGCAGGGGGGTTCGCATTACCACGGACGACTCCCAGGGTCATCGGGCCGCGGATGCGACCCTGTTCACGCTAGGCGTCCAGAGTACGTGGCTGATTCTGCCAGGTTCTGGTTACGCACCCGGTATCGACGTCCCTCGGACAGGGGGACGGCGGTGGAAACAGGCGGGGCGTACTCCCCGAAACCTCCTTTAAGGCGGGGTTCCCGTCGGGGCGGGGTACGCCGAGGCACCGAGTTAATGGTGTCGAGTTAATGGCGTC
>Ga0207873_1001574_pt1 | contig 21229 bp, 20 predicted proteins | sample BGWIniCompost_FD_187373 | JGI IMG/M metagenome (GOLD analysis project Ga0207873, IMG submission 187373) | Cellulose adapted compost microbial communities from Newby Island Compost Facility, Milpitas, CA, USA - BGW Initial Compost (SPAdes)... ...
GAGCCACTGGCGCTTCCTTTCGGGATCAACTGTTGCCGTTGACTTGAAGTAGCTGAAGACGGTAACCAGCGAAGCGACGAATGCCAGGATAACAAAAAAGTGACCCAGGTCACCTATGAAATAGTGCATCATTTCTTTTGGTCAGTCCCCACGAATAACACCACCAACCCCCCATCATCCATGGTTACCCGCCTGACGTCAGTTGTGTGGGCTCCTGGTACTTGGAGGGACACTTGAGGAGGATTTTGTCGGCCACAAAGGTATCGTCTCTGTAGCGACCCACAACCACCACTTTCTCAGACTTAGTGAAATCCGTGGGCATGGGCTCGTTATATTGCACTCTCTGTTCCTTCCCGTTCTCGTCTACCATCAGGAAAGAGAATGACACCCTGTCGGCACCGGGTGCTATGCCGACCACATGTCCCGCTTCGTCCTTTTTCAATTCGCCGACCACGTGAAGACTGCTCGTGTTACCCGCTTCGGCGGCTGACAGAGCCTCGTCAAACGTGACATACGTGCTGGCATCGCCTGCGCTCATGATGATCACCCCGACCGCGGCGGCGATCGCGACAATTGCAAGGATATGCGTGACTTTCATGGTTTTCGGGGTCAAAATTACGGCAAAAAGCCCATACTCTCAGGCCACCGACGGAAAAACGTGCAATCCCCTCAGGAGGTTCTGCCACCCCGTTCCTTTTCCAGTTTTGTGATCTTTTTGTCGAGCGTGAACAGGTACGTCAGCATACCTGCCAGGACGATCAGGATGATGCCCACAATCACGTAGATTTTGCCCTCAGCGCGGAGCTTGTCGGCCATTTCGACGGTCTCCTGCGCCTGTGTAGTGGCCGAAATGACGAGGCATACGAGGGTGAGTATGTATTTCATTTTATGAAGCGATATCAATCAGTCTCAGTTTTCGCACCCTTATCCTCAAATTGGCAATCCAGTACCCGGTGAGAAACCACCCTATCACGGCGGGATAAAAGACAATAAGCATCGACGAGTCGGTGTCGTAAATATTGAATCCCGGATTACCCCCGCTGCCGGGGTGCATGGAACTTTGCAGTCTTGGGATGATGAAGATGAGGGGTATCATTGCGGCAAACGCAAACACGTTGTATACGGCGCTGAGCCGGGCGCGCTGTTCCTGGTTTTCCAACGAGGCCCGGAGTACGAAATAGGCCAGGTAAATGAGCAGCGTTATGGCAGAGTTAGTCTGCTTAGGATCCCCATGCCAGAACGCACCCCACGTGTAACGAGCCCAGAGCATCCCTGTCAACAAGCCCAGTATTCCAAAGGCAGTGCCCACGTGAGCAAATTCCACCGACCGAATGTCGTATTCCTCCAAGGGGTTAAGAAGGTATCGTATGGCGTAGTAAATCGAAAGGCTGTACAGGAAGAACATGCCGAACCACATGGGCACGTGAAAGTACAGCGCCCGGATTGTTTCATTGAGGATGTTGAGCCGGGGCACGTCGAACAGAAGTCCCGCAGTGTGCACGTACACCAACAGGACAGCCACCGTAACCTTCATCCACGTTTTCATGAATTTCCCAAAATAAACTTACTCGAGTAAAGAATTTGCTTCCGGCGCAGAATTTCTAGCTGCGCCAAATATAGGGGAACAACAAATAGGACAGGGCACCCGATATCAGATTTATTGCCAGCAGGTTCAACAACTCGTCCTGGCTGGCAGAAGCCTCAAGGCCGTCGACGGCATTCTTGGTAATTCGAATCGCCATCAGCAGGATGCCGATGAGGACGGGAAAACTCAGCACTGCCATAAGCACATGGCTGTTCCGGGCTTTGGCAGCAATTCCCGAGATGAGGCTAAGGGAAGCAGCAAAGCCCAGACAAGTCAGGGCCAGGCCGGTAAGGAAGACGGTCTGGTCAGTTACTGGATTCTTCACGAAAATGGTAAAAAGTCCGTACCCAACAAGAGCCAGCAACAGGCAAAGGATGAAGTTGTAAAGAATCTTTGAGATGATAATCTCATGCGCTCCGGCGGTCATATACAAGTAGACCAAGGCGCCAGGCTTTTCGCCGATAAAACTCTTTGCCACGGTGTTCACCGCCGAAAAGAGAATCACCAACCAGAACAGCGCGGACCACGTCGCGGGACTTATCACGTTCTGTCTGAGATTGAACGTAATGTAGCAGATAAAGACCAGGCTGAAAAGGTATAGACCGATACCGGAGATCACGGACTTTCTGCGGAGTTCCAGCGTAAACTCCTTTCGCAACAGTACAAGGAGATTACTCATCGCGTTGGGAGAGCAACCAGGCATACTTGAACCCAAGAACCACTGCAGACAAAAGGATACCCGCGACAATGGCGCCCGACAATAAAAGAGGCAAACCCGGCCCCACTGGCCTATTCCTGGGAATGAAGCCTTCTACCAGTTGAACACTATTTACCAGTCTGAGCTTCTCTTCAAGTTCAAGTTTCTGCTCAACGAGCTGCACCGTCTTTACGTACGCCTCCGATGGATCCATCAGAAGCATGCCCGCAGGAGAAACGGTTGAACCCTGCGCCATCTTCTGCTTCACAGTTTCCAGCTTCTCAATTTCCTCTTTAACGCTTGCCAATAATTCCTCGTAAACCCGCTTCCTCTCTTCGGCACGAATTTTTACGAAATCATTTTCGGCGATGAACTCCATGATGCCCTTTTGAAGGGCTGGGAGAATACCGTTGTCGGTCGTCCGGACAGTAACTACAATCGCCAGCCGATCCTCCTCCGGTACTGTTTGAAGGGCTCCCTTCATGGTTACTTTGCGGATCCTGGCAGCCTCCTGTTCCGTCAGACCCAATCGAGCTGCCAGCACCTTATGGTTGCCATCACGAATGAGCGCGTTAAGGCTCTCTCCTAATTCCAGGCAGTACGATTCAGTGAGGATAGATGAATATATCAGCATCCGACTCTCGTATACGAGGGCGGAAGTGCTGAATTTCCAAATCGCCAGACCAACAGCCACCCCAATACATATCAGGATCAGTACTAAATTTCGCCTGAGCGCCCGAAAAGATTTTGCCAACAACTCAACCAGGTCGATTTCTTCGTGGTGTGCTTGGTTCATGCGGCGCTTACGCTGAATTGCATTAAATCAGCGCTAAATTATTACTTTTGCGTGCTTTTCATATCATTTTTTCAGATCCAGACCTTAAATGCCATCTAAAAAGAGAGTTTTAGTAACAGGTGCAGCAGGGTTCATTGGCTTTCACCTCAGCAAGAAACTGTGTGGGCTAGACTATATTGTTACCGGTATTGATAATCTCAACGACTATTACGATCCCGACCTCAAGCGCGCGCGGTTGAATCTCCTGAAACAAGAATCGTCGTTTGACTTCCAACCCGTCGACCTTACCGACCGGGAAGGTCTGAATCGCCTCTTTGCTGAAAAGCACTTTCAGGTGGTCGTTAACCTCGCAGCCCAAGCCGGGGTACGCTACTCGCTGATCAATCCACATGCATACCTCGAGAGCAACCTGCACGGATTCCTCAACGTGCTTGAAGCGTGCCGTCACAACCCGGTAGAACACCTGGTATACGCCTCATCGAGTTCCGTATATGGGGCCAACCGCGCGATGCCCTTCTCGGTTCATCACAATGTCGACCACCCGATCTCGTTGTATGCGGCATCGAAGAAGGCGAACGAACTGATGGCCCATACATACTCGGCGCTTTACGGCATGCCGACAACCGGCCTCCGCTTTTTCACTGTCTATGGACCTTACGGACGCCCTGATATGGCGCTGTTTATATTCACGAAGGCCATCATCGAAGGCAAACCGATAAACGTTTACAATCACGGCAAGATGAGCCGCGACTTTACCTACATCGACGACATTGTCGAATCTATTGCGCGCCTCATCGAAATGCCACCAGCGCCCAATCCGAACTGGGACGGCAAGGCACCAGATCCTGCTTCAAGCTTCGCTCCCTATCGCATCTACAACATCGGTAACAACCAACCCGTCCCGCTTATACGGTTTATTGAGGTCATTGAAGAAAAGCTTGGGAAGAAAGCAATTCGGCACCATATGGATCTGCAGGACGGCGACGTGCCCGAAACCTATGCGGACGTAGAAGACCTCATACAGGCAGTTAACTTTCGACCGTCTACACCGATCGAAGTTGGTGTCGGGAGATTTGTTGACTGGTACAAAGAATACTATAACATAAAACTGAATGGATAAGATTGGAATCATCGGCCTGGGATACGTAGGCCTTCCGTTAGCCGTAGAATTCGGTAAGGTCATGGATGTCGTGGGCTTCGACATAAACCAAACGCGTATCGATGAATTGAAAAGGGGGCACGACCGAACCCGTGAATGCGAACCCGCAGAACTGGCGGAGGCAAAAAAACTGACGTTCACATCCAATTTGGAAGACCTCCGATCGGTAAACATTTACATTGTCACGGTTCCCACACCGGTCGATGAATTCAAAAAGCCCGACCTCTCCCCGCTTATCAGCGCCAGCAAAACGGTAGGTCAGGTTCTTAAGAAGAATGATATCGTGATCTATGAGTCCACTGTGTTTCCCGGCTGCACGGAAGAAATTTGCGTACCTGAGCTGGAACGCGTGAGTGGATTGAAGTTCAACGTCGACTTTTACTGCGGTTACTCACCGGAACGCATCAATCCCGGCGATAAGGAGCGGCGCGTGGCCAACATAAAAAAGGTAACGAGCGGCAGCACCCCCGAAATCGCTGAGCGAGTAGATCAACTCTATAAGAAGATTATCAAGGCGGGAACTCACAAAGCTTCGTCTTTAAAAGTTGCAGAGGCCGCCAAGGTGATTGAAAATTCTCAGCGCGACATCAACATCGCGTTCGTCAATGAACTGGCGATGATCTTCGAGCGCATCGGCATCGATACAACGGAGGTGCTGGAGGCTGCCGGTACGAAATGGAACTTCCTGCCTTTCAAACCAGGACTCGTCGGCGGACACTGCATTGGGGTTGACCCGTACTATCTCACCTACAAGGCGGAAGGCCTCGGTTACCGTCCGGAAGTAATCCTGTCCGGAAGAAGGATCAACGACAACATGGGCATTCACATCGCCACCTGCGTTGTCAAGCTCATGGCCAGAAAGGACCTGCCGATAAACAAATCCGAAATTCTCGTGCTTGGTATCACGTTTAAGGAAAACTGCCCGGACATCAGGAACAGCCGCGTGATTGACGTGATCCGTGAATTGCAAAGCTATGGCGCATCCGTGGACGTTTATGATCCGCTCGCCGATAGCAAGGAAGTGGAACATGAATACGGGCTTAAGCTCGTAAAGTCTCTTGACAAAAAATACCACGCCATTGTCCTTGCTGTGAGCCATGCCGAGTTTACAAAACTCGACTGGAGCAAGATTCGGAATCACAATACGGTCGTCTACGATGTAAAATCGTTCCTGGATCGCTCCGCCGTTACGGCACGTTTGTAGAATCCCTACCTTCACGGCATGGAGCCAATCAAGATGGTTGATCTTCATAAGCAGTACCTGAAGATCAAGAGCGACATCGACAGCGCGATCCAGGAGGTACTTAATGAGACTGCGTTCATCCAGGGAAGGCACGTCAAAGAGTTTGAAGCAGCGCTCGCCAAATACACAGGCGCCAAATACGTTATCTCCTGTGGCAACGGAACGGATGCGCTCCAGATCGCACTGATGGCGCTCAACACAGAACCTGGCGACGAAGTCATTCTGCCTGTCTTTACCTATGTGGCTACGGCTGAAGTTATCGCGCTGTTGCGACTGACACCAGTATTTGTCGACGTCGATCCGCGCACGTTCAATATTGACGTTCAGCAAGCAGTCGCGAAGATCACAGATCGAACAAAAGCGATCGTACCTGTACATCTGTTCGGTCAGTGCGCCGACATGGAGCCACTAGTAACTATCGCCCGCCAAAGGGGCATCGCGATCATTGAAGATGCGGCGCAGGCACTCGGCGCCCAATATCGCTTTACCGACGGAACGCTTCGGCACGCCGGCACCATCGGACAGATAGGTTGCACATCATTCTTTCCTTCAAAAAACCTCGCCTGTTTCGGCGATGGCGGCGCTATGTTCACCAATGACGATGCTCTCGCTGAGAGGCTTCGGATGACGGCGAACCATGGACAAAAGGTCAAGTATTATCATGACCTCATAGGCGTAAACAGCAGGCTGGATACCCTCCAGGCAGCCATTCTGAATGTTAAGCTCGCCCATCTGGACACCTATACCACTGCACGTCAACGCGCTGCCCAACATTACGATGAGGGCCTGGGCGATCTCAAGGGGTTGACGCTTCCCTTCCGCGCGAAAAACTCCACGCACGTATTCAACCAATACACCGTGCAGGTCGCCGACAGCAGAAGAGATGCCCTGAGAGCGTACCTGCAGGAGAAGGGTGTACCCACAATGGTGTATTATCCTGTACCACTTCATTTCCAAAAGGCATACAAAACACCAGAGTACGGGGCGGGGGCCTTTCCCGTAGCTGAAAGGCTTTCAGAATCTGTGCTTTCCCTTCCCGTCCATACGGAGATGACAACCGACCAATTGGACTATATTTGCGAGGCTGTGCGAAGCTTTTTCAGATCGCATTGATGTATGAATCGCAATCTCTGACATGAAAGGTATTATCCTCGCGGGCGGATCAGGAACGCGGCTGTACCCCGCCACCCGGGCAGTATCCAAGCAGTTGCTCCCGGTATTCGACAAGCCAATGATCTACTACCCTTTGTCGGTATTGATGCTCGCCAACATACGCGAGGTCCTGATCATCACTACACCCGAAGATTTGCCCCTGTTTCAGAAACTCCTTGGCGACGGATCGTGGATCGGACTTTCCATCACATATGCCGTGCAACCTAAACCGGAAGGTCTCGCACAGGCTTTCATCATTGGCCGTGACTTCATCGCGGGACAGCCCTGCGCACTGATCCTCGGTGACAACATATTTTACGGATACAGCCTTTCGACACAGGTGGAGGAAGCTGCGCGCATTCGTGATGGCGCGATTGTGTTCGGATATTACGTGAACGATCCCGAACGATACGGGGTCGTGGAATTTGATGAACACGGGCGCGTTATCTCCATCGAAGAAAAGCCGGAAAAGCCGAAGTCCAGCTACGCTGTTACCGGCCTCTATTTTTACGACGGAACGGTAGTGGACAAGGCCATGCAGGTGAAGCCGTCCAAAAGGGGCGAACTGGAGATTACGGACCTGAACAGGATCTACCTGGAAGAAAACAAACTTACGGTGAAGTTGCTCGGCCGCGGTATGGCCTGGCTCGATACAGGCACTTTTCAATCGCTTCTTGCTGCAAGCAACTTCGTTGAGTCTATAGAAGAACGCCAGGGGCTTAAGATCGCCTGCCTGGAAGAAATCGCTTACCGCAAGGGATACATCACAGCGGCGCAACTCGAAGAACTGGCAACTCCGCTATTGAAGAATAGCTATGGCGCGTATCTGATGAAGCTGCTTCGCGAAAAGAGCCCATTCCAGGCTCCAGGTAAAAAATGAATTCCGGTATGAAGCGAGCTCGAGTCCTGGTCACGGGTGCCAATGGGCAATTGGGAAGTGAACTTCGCATATTGAGCGATGTCAACGATAACCTTGACTTCACGTTCGTCGACATTGATGAGATGGATTTCACCCGTGAAGATTCCATCAGAAATTATTTCGGAGGCAAGTCTTTCGATTTCATCGTCAATACGGCCGCATATACACAAGTTGATGATGCAGAAAGCAACGAAGACCTCGCATTCGTCATCAATGCCCGGGCCGTTTCTGTGCTGTGCGATATCTGCCGTCAAAGCAATATCCGCCTGATTCATATTTCTACAGACTATGTGTTCGACGGCAACGGCTGGGTGCCGCTGCTGGAAACCGATACGCCCAACCCGCAATCGGCGTATGGGCGTTCGAAGTACGAGGGCGAACGCATTGTACTGGAGCAACTCCCTAATGCGTATGTCATTCGCACGTCATGGCTCTACTCTTCATTTGGCAAAAATTTCGTGAAGACAATTTCACGACTTGCCGGTGAACGGGATACCCTGAACGTTGTCGCTGACCAGGTCGGATCGCCCACGTACGCGCACGACCTTGCGCGCGCGATTGCACACATAGTACAGTCAGTACATGGCGGCCGCGTCGACGTGCCAGGCATCTATCACTATGCCAACGAAGGAGTCGCGTCGTGGTACGACCTCGCCTGTGCAATCGTCAGAATAAAAGTACACCGATGCATCGTGCGTCCAATCCGCACCGATGAATATCCCGCAGCCGCGCGCCGGCCCGCGTACAGTGTACTGGACAAGCGCAAGATCAAAACGACGTTTGGACTTGAGATTGATAATTGGTATGATGCGCTGATGCGATGCCTGGCTGGAACCACGTAGGACATAGGTCACATAGGGACCACATAGACGGATCCTGGCTGTCTTGGGAAAGTGCTATCGCAAAAATCATCTATGTGCCCTCTATGTGACCTATGTCCTATGTGGTTCAGACAAATTCCCCGTATTTCACAACCATGACAGAAGAAAAACCATACTTCGCCCACGAAACAGCCGTCATCGATCCGGGATGTGAGATCGGTAAGGGAACCAGGATATGGCATTTTTCCCACATCATGACCGGCTGCAAAATTGGCGAGAACTGCAACATAGGTCAGAACGTTGTCGTCTCTCCTGAGGTCGTCCTCGGCAACAACGTCAAAGTCCAGAACAACGTCTCCATCTATACCGGAGTGACGTGCGATGACGACGTGTTCCTGGGGCCTTCCATGGTGTTCACCAACGTCATCAACCCGAGAAGCGCCATTAGCCGGAGGTCGCAATACGCACGGACCCATGTAGGCAAGGGTGCCACCATCGGAGCAAACGCCACCATCGTCTGTGGCAACGACATTGGCAAATATGCGTTCATAGGAGCTGGTGCGGTTGTCACCCGTGCGGTACCCGACTATGCGTTGGTCGTCGGTAATCCAGCACGACAAACGGGCTGGATGAGCGAGGCAGGACATAAACTGAAGTTTGATGAGTACGGCATTGCTATATGCCCTGAGCGTGGCGACCGCTATGAATTGAGAGAAGGGAAAGTATCAAGGGTGGGCTGAGTATATTCACGTGACATTTTTTGAACGACCATGAAAAACTTTGCTTTGATCGGTGTCGCAGGTTTCGTCGCTCCCAGACATCTCCGTGCGATTCGGGATACAGGCAACAATCTTGTGGCCGCCCTGGACAAATTCGACCAGGTTGGTATTCTGGATTCTTACTTCCCGAATGCAGATTTTTTTACTGAGTTTGAACGGTTCGACCGACATCTCGACAAGCTGAGAAGGAAGGGAACCAGGGTTGACTATGTGAGCATCTGCACGCCCAATTACCTTCATGATTCTCACATCCGGTTTGCCCTTCGTCACGGTGCTGATGCTATCTGTGAAAAGCCTTTGGTGCTGAAGCCATGGAACGTCGATGCATTGGCTGAATTGGAAAGAGAAACGAAGCGAAAAGTGTATACCATCCTTCAGTTGCGTCTGCATCCTTCGATTGTCGCACTCAGAGAAGAGATCGCAAAAGGTCCTAAGGACAAGGTGTACGATATCAACCTTAACTACATCACATCCAGAGGGCGCTGGTATCATTACAGCTGGAAGGGCGACGAAGCCAAATCGGGAGGTATCGCTACAAACATTGGCATACACTTCTTCGACATGCTCCTTTGGATCTTCGGTGGTGTGAAGGAAATGACAGTGACGGATTTGGCGCCGGACCATGCGTCAGGAACCCTGCGGTTGGAGCAGGCGAACGTGACGTGGAACTTGAGTATCAACTACGACCACCTTCCCGAGGCTGTGAAAGCTCAGGGAAAGCGAACCTTTCGTTCACTGACCATGGGGGGAAAAGAAGTGGAATTCAGTGAAGGTTTTACTGACCTTCACACCCGAAGCTATGAGGAAATCCTCAAAGGAAACGGATTTGGATTGAACGAGGCCAGGCCATCAATAGAGCTGGTGCACAGAATACGCGAGTCGTGGTCGGAGGCCCATTAATATGCGCAAACACTCACGCGCTATCTTTCAAACACGAACTGGTTGCATCCTGAACCGCCATTGACGGTCTTAATATTCCTCAGAGCGAATCCTTTTTCCAAGAAAAAGTGAAAGACCTCTTCTACGGATGCAACCTCAAACGGCAGGCCTCCCCACCAGTCGAGAAAATCGTGGAACCGGGACATCCCCCGCTCCTTTTTGTATTCCCTATATCGCGTCAGTGGGTTTCTCAATAGTATTATATCCTTGATAAAGGGAAGAATTATGTACCTGGGAATGAATACTGCCTGCACAGCAGTTTTTCCTAAAAGTCCCTTGTTGTATAGCTTCTTGATTTTAAGCCAGTATTTTGATTTTGGTCCCTGATCGTTATAAAGAGAAATGAATATAAGTCCTTCTTCCGAAAGGGGTTTCAACGCATTCTCGAGAGCCATCCACATGTTGCCGGTGTGATGCAACACGCCCCAGGAGTATACGATGTCCACTTGCGGCAGAGAGGCGATGAAATCGCTATCCAGGACTGACCCCTGCGTGATGCGCCATTTGTCGTCATTGTCAAAGTATCGCCTTTTCAACTCACGCGTACAAGCCACCGACTGCGGGTCGTAGTCGAAGGAATACACTACTGCCCCGAGACTTCGCGCGGCCAACGAAAACAGGCCGCTGCCACTTCCTATATCAAGAAAGGACTTCCCTTCGAGAGTACGAATACCGAGCATTTCCTGAAGAGATTTCTTTGCCACTTCGATCCGCTCGGGATTCAAGGTCTTGAGATACTTCGCCCAGTTCTTTCCAAACTCGAAGCGTTCGCCTCTTTCAACCTCAACCTCAAATGATATGTTTTTATCCACGATATCGCACTTCTGAGTTATTATTGCACATCGATCTCTTTATGAAGAAACTTCTGAAGCCAACCTCCTATCCAAAGGCATTGGTCTATTCCATCTCATTGAATGCCTTGGCCAAGGGTTTGGTCTTCCTTGTCAACTTGCTGATCGCATTCTATTTTGGAGCAACTGCAGGAACCGACGTTTACTTTTTTTGTTACACCGCCATTTTTCTCTTTATCAATCTGACCTCAAACATGAACAGCTCGGTGATCATCCCTGAAGCCATGATGAGAGAGGGTCGGAACGGTCGCGCGTCACTTGAGGGCTTTCTTAACCGGTACGCTCTTTACTTGTTGACTTTACTCGCTGTTACAGCGCTGATTGTATATTCCGATCCCATATTCATCTTCTCGAAGATTTCTCAGTTCAGCATTGCCACACTCGAAGAAAACCGTCTGCTCATTGTGCTTTCCGTGCCTGCACTCATATGCCAGTGTATCTCGTTCTACCTGAACGATGTTCTGACTTCCCGGAGATACTTTACGTTGCCGATGCTGATATCCGCCATCAACGGTTTGGTTGTAATCCTTTTCGTTGTCCTTGGTCACGACCGTTTTGGCATCCCCAGCATCATGTGGGGTAATATCCTCGGGTTTTCACTGGGTATTGCGATACAGCTATTTATTCTCCTCAAACTCGTGCACTGGAAATTCATCCTCACTGGTGAGGCATTTGGGAAACAGGTATGGCGAAATCTCGCATTCACGAATACGGGATATCTGGCGACCATAGCGAGTGCGTTCCTACCCGTGTACCTGCTCAGCGACTATGCAGAAGGGTACATAACGACGCTTTCGCTCGGGTTGCGAATCGCGGAGGTTCCCAACACGATGATTGCCACGCAGCTGGCCTCCGTTGTCGGAATACGTTTCAGCGAATCCTATGCCAGAGGACAGTTATCAGATATAAATGAAATTTTTCTAAAGAGCGGACGCCTGCTGTGCTTTCTTCTGATTCCGGTATCAGTGCTTGTATATACGTTCAGCAAAGAGATTGCTTACCTGTTCTTCGGTTACGGTGGATTTGATGAGGTATCACTATCCCACATATCGGAATTCCTGGAAATCCTTATTATTGCGTGCCCGTTTATCGGCATAAATGTTCTCGTAGCCAGGCTGCTCATGGCCACCCAAAAAATAAGGGTCTCATTCTATTACCAAATTGCTTTCAACGTTGCACTGGCGCTATTCACAATCGTTCTCATACGGACGTTCGGTCCTGTCGGGTACACCTACGCATACGTGGCGCTGTATGCAATCAACTTTCTTGTGCTGGCAATCTTTCTCAGGCAAATCACGGGATTCATTCAATATGGAAAACTATTTCCTTATGCGGTCCTGATCGGAATTGTTAACATACTGATCATGATAGCCGTACTGGGTATCAACCAACTCGTCGAAACCAAATTAGTCTATATGAGACTCTTGTTGGCAGGAAGCGTTTATGGAGCGCTGTTGTTTGTGGCAAACTGGGTGCTTCGACTAAACAGCGACATTTACGAGTTTTTGGGAGACCTCAGGAAAAAACTCAACTAAACTTCTCGTCGTCAAAAAATGGACTTTGAGTTCTTGCGGGAAATAAGGGTTCAGGAACTGGAGCGGATTGCCCGGGACCTTCCGGCCGGCGCTAAGATTCTTGAAATTGGATCCGGCGCCGGATGGCAAGCGAAGCAACTCGCTTCGTATGGCCATGAGGTCGAGGGGATAGATGTCGTCGGAAATTACATCAACTACGATTACCGCGATGTAAGAGTATGGGATGTGAAGATATATGACGGTAAGCACATCCCCTTTCCTGAAGGAACCTTTGACGTTGTCTTCAGTTCAAACGTTCTGGAACACATTCCTCATGTTGAGTCTTTCCAAAGGGAAGTAAACCGTGTCCTTAAGGATGAGGGATTATGCATCCACGTAATGCCCAGTGCCTCATGGCGTTTCTGGTCATCATTAACGTACTATTGGGTAAGAATAAAGGGTCTGTTCCGATCAGGGAAAGGAAAGTCCGCTCCAACTACCGACACGGAGGTAGCGAAGGTTTCCCTCCTTCGCAAGTTGCTCCCCCTGCGACATGGCGAGCGTGGCAACGTCATTTCAGAATTGTATCTCTTCAGTGCCTACGCATGGAAGTCTTTGTTTAAGAAAACGGGATGGAAGGTAGTTCGAATAGACAAGAACAGACTTTTTTACACGGGTGAAATGGCTTTGGGACGTAGGCTATCGCTTCGAGCACGGAAGAAACTCAGCGGCATACTGGGAAGTTCTTGCAATATTTTTTATTTGAAAAAGAGATAACGTCGATTGAACAGCGAAAGGTGGGTTTATCTCTTAATCAGCTTGATGGTCCTGCGTTCACCGCCAACGTCCACTTCGAGAAGATACAATCCTGAGGGCGGGCCAAAACCATCGACCTCGATCTCATACTTCTGGTCGGCCATACTATGGTCCACACGCCATATCTCTCTGCCGTAGGAATCGTGAAGCCAAGCCGATATCATTTTTCCCGAATTGTTATCCAAAGGGATGAACTCAAGGTAAAATTTGTCGACAAAGGGATTTGGAAAGAACCGAACATTAACACCATTCACCGAATAATTTTCATTCATCAGCACGACATAAAACGGATTACTGACCTGCGTGCAATAATCGCTGGAGACTACAGCTTGATACAAGCCGTTACGTGTGGGAATTAGTTCAGTGTTGGACAACGTACGAGGTGCCCCTAACTTCTCTCCATAATGCATCCACTGAAGTTCAAAGCCAGCATCCTGTTCCAGCATGTATTCCTTGATGTCCTCAGAAAGGTCAATGGACTCGTCAGGAAAAGCATAGACTTCTTGCGGAAATTCAATCTCGGGAATCGCGAAGTCGCGAAGGTATATCGGCGGTGATTGGCCAACGTATCTTCCTGACGGTGTTCGGATTCGCACGTGATAGTTACCTTCCTTGTAGGCGATAATGTTACTGGATTCTTCACCCGCAATTATTTCCCCGTTGTAGTACCACACGTAGTCCAGCGCTCCATAATGGGTGGCGTTAAGTTCCAGTCCACCAAAGCAAATTATGTCGCTACCGTCTGCCGTTTTGATATCAGGATCTTCGACGCGAACAAAACCGTTCACTTGTAGTTCCTCGACTCCTTCACCCGACAGCGACAGCAGGTTATAGGGTAGCTTATTAAACCATAGTGGATTAATCAGAAACTCTATTGTAACGTCGCCAACGGCGTCCACCTCCATTCCTCCTGTTGGCGACCAGTAACTCTCCAACAATGAATTCAATTCGAACGACCCGATCTCCAACGTTTCGACAAAATATCGCATCCCATTGTTCCCTGGAATCGTGATAGTTCCACTCCCACTTATACTATGAACTATAAGAGGGAGAAAGGGCAGGGTACCCTTCCAACCTGCAGGAATGGTTAGCGAAAGACTCGCGAAGTATTCAATTTCCCAACCTGCGTCACGGTTATAGGGCGAGACCACGAGAGGGGCGCTTCTGCGGTCCCATATTTTGATCTTTCCCCCGGGCGGGAGAATAAGTTCATCGTCATACCCATTGGGCGGTTCCATGTAGTTCACATAACGGCAGGTATTCTGCCTTTCGGGATCCTCTGAGGATATCTTCGGTCCCGCGTAAGCGGTTGCCACAAGCCTTGAGTAGGCGTACTGGTAGGCATAGTTTGCAGCAGGTGGGCTAAGGCTAAAGACGTTCAGGGTATCAAAGGTAAAAGCAGATAGTGGCTCGGTGATCAAGGTTGTGTCCATTGCGAGCTCCTCGACTCCCGCTACAAGATTTTCTCTATTAAGATAATAAACTTCACAATCAGAATCATACATCTCCCATCTGCCGTTGTGGAAAACTTCAGACACCACATGAATCCCTCCGAGGTCCCAGTAACGTACAGGGTATCCTAGCTTTGACCACAGAATGTAGTTCATGGCCGCAGCCTCGCCGCAAAAGCCGAAGCCCAAAGAATTAAACATTGTTAAAGGATTGGAGGAATACCAACAGTGCTCCGCCAGCGGCACATTGTGATAACGAAAGGATCTCGTGAAACGCCAAACCTTTCGAATCATCGATTCACCAGGATACTCCTCTGGCATAGTTTCGATAAAAGCGATGATTTCGTCCGAAGTTTTGAAGAGACCACGCTCATTCACACTAAACCTGAACCGTATGTCTTTTTCGGAAGGATTTATAATCTCTATAGCTCCAAGCTCGCTGATATCGGCAGTGTTTACAAAGAGTACCGTATCGTTGTCGGTAGCCGCCGCATATGTACCGCAAAAGAGCAAGGGTGCAGCTATAACAACAATTGAAAGTACGACGGGGGCCTTACGCACAACTTCAAAGAGTGCCTCCATCCTACAAATTTAGGACAATTCCCCTCCATCCTCAAGGAATGAATGACTGCTTGCCACACGGTATCAATGCGGCTCACCACAAAATGCTATCTTTAGGCGCAGGAAAACCACAATGTGCGGAATAGCTGGATTTATTGACTTCAACAACAAACTGCATCAGCAGCACCTCGTTCAGATGCGCGACGCGCTGGCTCATCGCGGCCCGGATGACAAGGGTGATTTATTCGTTCGAACTCCGACAGCCACCGTCGGACTCGGACATCGCAGGCTCTCCATCATTGACCTCTCACCACTTGGCCATCAACCCATGAGCGCACAGGGCCACCACATCGTGTTCAATGGAGAGATTTACAACTTCCAGGAAATCCGACGTGCCCTTGAAGAGCGGGGTCATCTGTTCACCTCCCACTGCGACACCGAAGTGATTCTCAGAGCGTTCATCGAATGGGGTCCCAAGGCAGTCGATCGCTTCATCGGCATGTTTGCGTTTGCGATCTATGATGAGAATCACGGTCGAGTCTACCTGTTCCGCGACCGCGCAGGCGTAAAGCCATTATATTACTTCTGGGACGGTAGTTGCATGTTGTTTGCCTCGGAACTCAAATCGTTCCATGCTGTCCCTGCATTCAGCAGGAAGCTCAACATCGCTGCGGTTAGAATGTTTCTGAATTACGGATACGTTCCCACACCACACAGCATCTTTCAGAATACTTTTAAGCTGAAGCCGGGCTCCTTTGTAACGCTCAGCCTCCAGGATCGAAAACTGGACGAAGAAGTCTACTGGAATGTCCTCGACTATTACGAAAAACCTAAGCTTGATATCTCCTTTGAGGAGGCGATGGGCGAAGTGGACAAATTGTTGACCTCCGCTTTCAACTACCGCATGGTAGCTGATGTTCCAGTGGGCGTATTTCTCAGCGGAGGATACGACAGTTCGATCCTCGCTGCCATTCTTCAGAAGCACAGCACACAGCGAATTAGGACGTTTACTATCGGATTTCATGAGTCCTCGTTCAATGAGGCACATCATGCAAAGGCAATAGCCAATCACCTGGGCACCGAGCATACAGAACAATATTGTTCATCAACGGACGCCATCGAGCTGCTAACACAGCTTCCAAACATATATGACGAACCGTTTGGCGACAGCTCCGGTATTCCCACAACACTGGTGAGCAAAGTGGCCGTCAGGGACGTGAAAGTGGCGCTTTCTGCAGACGCTGGCGACGAAATCTTTGCGGGCTACGACAAATACCAACTCTTTCTGGAGTATTTCAGGAAATTCAGCCGCATACCAACGCCCGCCGCGAGAGTGTTTGCCTCAACGCTGAAAACTACCGGTCCCCTGTGGCAACGCCTGCTCAAACGGGCCTATAATATCGACACTCGTATTTATAAGATCAGTCAGATTCTGCAGGATCAAAAAGACATCAACTCCGTCTTCAAGGCGTTGAATCAAATCTACGGAGAGATGGAGCTCGACGACCTGATTGTGGCAGATCAGACCTATTCAGAGCAATTCACATTCTTCGACGAGCGCTTGGATCATGAAGAGAGTGACCTCCATAGAATGCTGGCTACCGACTACAAGACATACCTGTTGGATGACATTCTAACGAAGGTTGATCGGGCCACGATGTCTGTTAGCCTGGAAGGGAGAGAGCCGTTCCTGGATCATCGCATTATTGAATTTGTTGCTCAATTGCCGGCCCATTACAAGCTGCGCGATGGATCCGGCAAATACTTACTCAAGAAACTTGCTCACACTTACATTCCGCAAGAACTACTGGACCGCCCCAAGATGGGATTCGGAGTTCCAGTTGAAATGTGGCTCAAAGACGCCCTGAGACCTCTCGTTGAACAATATCTTGACACCACAAGAATTCGGAGGAACGGATTGTTTAATTCGGATAAAATAGAGACGCTCAGAAAGGCGTTCTTTGGAGGTCAGAAGTTCAATGTAACCAAACTATGGTTCCTGCTCATGTTCGAAATGTGGTATGAACGCTGGATGGAATGAAGAGACGCCCACAGGAAGCCATGGCACCGGTATGACCAAGATTTTTTTCGTCATTCCAGACCTAAACAGTGGTGGCGCACAACGGGTCTTTGTATCATTGCTGCAAGAGTTCGACAGGAATCGTTTTGACACCACCCTTGTTCTGCTTGTTCCCCGGACGGGCCACTACTACGAACTTGTCCCAAAAGATATTCGCGTTATTCAGTTCGCCTTCAAGAATACGAAGAACTCACTCTTTACCCTATACCGATTGATCAGGAAGGAAAGACCAGACATAGTACTTTCCACATTGAGTCACCTAAACCTGATCATGGCCTTCATTCGGATCTTCTCCTCTAGACGCATTCTTTTTGTTGCGCGTGAAGCGAATACAATAAGTTCCAGCCATAAGAATGAGAAACTTTCATGGCTGTTCAATGCACTGTACCGGACTATTTATAGCAAACTGGATTTTATCATTTGCCAGTCTGAGTACATGAAGAACGACTTAATACAGCATTATGCTGTCGACGCGAAGAAGACTACAGTAATTTACAATCCGGTCACCCCATTAGCAGAGCATCTTCCAAACATGGGAACGCAAAACTTAGGTGCAACTACCATGCAGCTGCTTAGCATAGGTCGACTTGAACCGCAGAAAGGGTTTGACCGCCTATTGAAAATAATGTACCTGCTTAAGGATTTTCCGTTTCACCTGCGGATACTGGGCGAAGGAGGCCTCAAAGACAAGCTGGTAAAGTTACGCAATGAACTTGGTCTGGGAGATAAGGTAGAATTTCTGGGTATCCAGCCCGACCCATTCAAGTATCTCAGAGAATCACATTGCTTTCTGCTTACTTCGCACTATGAGGGTCTCCCGAATGTGGTACTGGAAGCCCACGCGTGTGGCATACCTGTGATTGCCTTTAACAGCCCTGGAGGAACAGCGGAGCTAATCGAAAGTGGCTTCAATGGGTGGCTCATTCCTGACGATGATCTTGAAGCATTTGCAAATAAGGTCCGTTCACGAGAGTATCTTCAATTGGACAGTACACTCATTCGAGAGAAGACGTTGATGAAATATCATCCAAAAAAAATCACGCGAGAGTATGAAGAGGTACTATTGAGTACCCTGCAACGCCACCGCATCAAATGAGGAATCCCATACTTAAGTTGATGCAGCAAAACTATGCCGTGGAGCGGACACTCCTGACCAGCCTCGTCATTTCTATTCCCCTAAAGGTTGGAATCAGCTCGGTGATTGTAGGGATCATAGTGCTATACTGGATTATAGGAAGAAAATTTAACAAAACGCTTGAGGTGATTAAAGGATCAGCTGTACTAAAGCTGATTCTCCTGTACGTCTTTGTGCTCGTTGTATCGGCGCTTACGTCATCCGACGTCAAAGAGGGCGTACGGCTCCTGGAAAAGCGTCTTAACCTGCTGGCAATACCTCTGACGCTGGCTTCTTTTAGTATCACAAGTAGGGATCAGGGGCCCCTCCTAAAGGTCTTTATCGGTGTGTGCGCATGCTGCGCCGTATACAGCATCATTTCCACTTACCTCATTCATGATTTTGACTTTCAAAGATTACTGAGGGACAGGGAATACTTAAGCTACTACTCCTGGATTATACACGAAACACTTGGATTGAATGCTAGCTACTATGCACTTTTCGTTGCGTTTGCGTCAATCCTGGCAGCTTACTATGCATTGTACGGGGAGAAAAAAAACCGAACCTATTATCTCGGTTTTTATCTTTTCCTGTTCACGTTTATGGCACTCCTGGGATCCCGGATATCGCTGCTCGCCATGCTTGTGCTATCCCTCGCCCTCCTGGTGAAAGCATGGCGCGATGGGAAAATATCTGGTACCGAATTGCTCACCATATTGTCGGTCGTAGTCGTCGCTTCGATACTACTCATGAAAATACCTTATCTGAGCAGCCGTGTCATAGCAGCGCTCAACTCATTTGGCGATGACCCCAGAAGCATGACGTTCGATTGTGCGTTTGAGGCTATCAAGGAGAAACCGATCTTTGGGCATGGACTTGGGGACGTTACCCAAGTTGCGCTTTCTTGTTATCTCGACAAGGGTTACACTGAGCCGTATCAGGACCAGTACAATTTTCACAATGAATTTCTCGAGATTACAGCATCATCGGGAATAATTGGTCTACTAATATTCCTGGTGCTCCTCGGGATCCTGTTATGGAAGGCATTGCGTGCGCGAAATATTATTGGCGTGGCCTTCCTGTTATTATTCGTGATCGCCTGCCAAACAGAGTCCTTACTTGATCGAAATAAGGGAATCCTTTTCTTTGCTTTTTTCTCAACGCTACTTTTCCTCCTCGATGACAAAGAAAAAGATTCTTCACGTTAGTTATTCAATGGACACAGGGGGTGGTCCGTTAACCATCAAAAGGTTAGTGGAAGACTTTCCGGAGTACGACCATCATGTCGCTGGTAACGAAGGCGTGTTTCTCCAGCATTTCCGGAAAATCCTTATGCCCGAAAAGGTGATGAGACTCAAAGGGCCTAACCTGGTTCTTAACCTGAAACTCATCCTGGAGTACTGTCGAAAGAATGGTATTGATATATTACATGTTCATGGTCGCGGGGCAGGATCTTTCGCAAGATTTGTGAAAGTCTTTCGCAGAAATACTAAGGTTGTATATACCCCGAACGGCTTCTTCCCGCGTTCGCTTCCATTTGTTATACGTCAGGGATATGTACGGGGAGAGCAGATACTGCTCCGCCTGACAGACATCGTATTCCTGGTTTCGGATAGCGAATGCAAAACATTCCGGCACTATGTTTCGGATAAGCAGTCTAACAAGTACGTTGTGGTTCAGAATTATCTCAATCCAGCCTCAGGTAACTATGAAGTCATAAAGAGCTACCCCCTATCCAAAGACTCTATTAATTTCCTCTATATCGGCAGACTGTGCGCGCAGAAGGGAACCGATATACTTATTGAGGCTCTGAAACAGGTCACGGTTCCCAATGTCAAAGCACACATAGTTGGGTACGGTGAAGAAGAGGCATATGTCCGTAAGGAACTCGAAAGCCCGGAACTGAAAGACAAAGCCGTGTTCCTTGGAAAAATCAATGAAGCATTTCGATTGATGCCTAACTTTGACGCCTTGCTGTTACCTTCCCGTTTTGAAGGACTTCCCTTTACGATCCTCGAAGCGATGCTTTACAAACTTCCCCTTATCGTTACGCCGGCCAATGGTATTATCGACATTCTGAACAAACACAACAGCTACATGGCCGATGACATCAGTCCGCAAGAATTCGCAGACGCGATCCATGCATTCGTAAGCGACTGGAATACCGATCGAGAGAGGATTACGCGCACGGCAGAGGAAAATCACCGTCTGCTAATGAGCACATATTCGTATGACGCCGTAAAAGGAAAAATAGAATACATTTACCAGTAGGCCTTGTGGAAATCCCTCTTAGAAAAATAAGACTGTGCTTCTTCATGGCCGGGTCCTATCCGGTTTTCGCAAGGATGAACAATGGCTTCGGTGGAGCAGAGATCAACCTTTACTACATTTCCCGCGAGCTTGCCAAGGATCCTCATTACGAGGTAAAGTTTGTAGTTGGCGACTACGGTCAGGACCCACAGATGGTGATGGACAATGTTGGCATAATAAGAGTCAGACATCTTAATCCAGAACGTTTTCCCTCCTATTTTCACAAGATAGTATCCCGGCTTCGCTTTTGCCTTTTCGTGTGGCGCGACAATTCGGACATATATGTCTGCTCAACCGCAAGTGATTTCCTCGCCTATGTCGTTCTTTTTGGCAAAATTCTTCGCGGCAAGCGGGTGATCTTCCGCACAGGTCATGATTGGGACATTAATGGACACTTTACACGAAGCAAGAATTTGTTCGGTCTCATGTACAAACTAGCATT
>Ga0207873_1001575_pt1 | contig 21226 bp, 14 predicted proteins | sample BGWIniCompost_FD_187373 | JGI IMG/M metagenome (GOLD analysis project Ga0207873, IMG submission 187373) | Cellulose adapted compost microbial communities from Newby Island Compost Facility, Milpitas, CA, USA - BGW Initial Compost (SPAdes)... ...
AAGATCCGCCAGCAGGTCGCCGAGGCCCTGGATGAAAAGCACGCCGACATCTTCGCCGCCCAGGCTGCGTTTCTCGACGACGACGACGAATGGCGCGCGATAAAGCTCGAGCGACAGCTCGAGCGGATGGCGCAAACGGGGTGCGACGCCGTGCTCTGTGCCTGGGCCGGGAGCAGCGGGCGCGTCTGGCGGCACAAGCGCGCGTACGTGCGCGCCGCCGACGTGCGCCGCGGGAACGAATATGCCCCGGGCTCGGCGCTCCTGGTGCGTGCCGCGGTGATGCGGGACTGTTTGTTCGACGAATCGATGGAGGCAGGAGAGGATTGGGACGTCCTGATACGTCTCGCTCTGCGCGGCGCCATCGCGTACGCGCCGGAAAGCCTTCTCGTAGTGAATGAAGGCGGGCATCGGCGGATGACGAATCGTGCCCGGGGGCGCAGCGTCGCCGAGATCGACCGGCGCATCACGGTCGTTCGTAAGCACAGCGAGTTTTTCGGCGGATTCTGGTACCGACGGCATCTCGCGGCGGCACTGCTCTCCTATATCTGGGAGCGAAAAGGGAAGGGACGTCGGTTCGCGTACGCGTTGAGGCAGTGCGGTCCGCTCCCCGTCGCGATGGTGCTCGGCGCCAAGGTGCGCGACCGCCTGCGTCTGGCGGCACGGTTTCGGCCGGGTACCGCAAACCGTATCTCCGATTCGCCGCCGAACACGTGAGGGATCGATGTCGGCGAGCCATCAAGGATGAAGACCTAGAGCAATGGAACTGATTCTGCTCAAGGCTCTGGCGCTGTTCCGTCCGATATTGTTCGTGGATACGGGCGTGCAGCTCGGCGGGTTGAATCTGTTCGAGATCGCCGCGGTGGCGTTTACGCTGATCCTCGCTGCGGCGCTCGCCATGCAGGCGGCCACTCGTAAGGAACTGAACATTTCCGCCACCGATCTCCTCATCGTCGCCTACGTGGCGTGGTGTGCGGCGATCTACCTGATATACCTGGACAAAGCACAGACCAGCGTACTCGCGAAGTTCATTATTCCGCCCGTGACGTACCTGGTTGCGAAGAACGTCATCCCCAGTCGGCAGGAGTACGGACGCGTGCTTTGGCTTCTGCTCGTGGGCTTTGCGCCGCCGCTGTACGCGAGCGTCGCGGTAATGGCGGCGGGCGGCGGCCAGGAATACGTGAACTATTGGACTGGCGTCCCCCGCTACGAAGGCGTTTATGCGGGGCCGCACGAAATGAGCCATAGCGCGGCGTTCATGTTGATGGCGGCCGCCGTATACGTGCTGCTCGTGAGGGGGCGCATCATCGAGAGCACGTTGGGACCGGCGAGGGCGCTGTTCCTGGCCGCGACTGCGCTGGCGGCTCTCGTCTGTATGTACCAGAGCCAGGTCCGTACGACGGTGCTCGGGCTGCTCGTCTTCGGCGGGGTGTTGGCCATTTCATACTTCCGGCGTCCGTCGCTCGCAGTGATCGGCGCCCTGGCGCTCGGCGCGATGTTTGTCGTATCGGAGGACCTGCGGCAGCGCTTTTTTCCCGAAGGAATCATGGCGACGAAGAGCCACGAGTTCGATGTGACCGACCTGGCGTCGGGGCGGCCGGCGATCTGGAGCAGCCAACTCAAAGCTTTCGCTGCATTACCCGTGGACAGGCAGATCGCCGGAATCGGCATCGGCAACTCGCTGGCGAACGAAGCGTCCGGTGACTACCTGTGGCTCGACGCGCACAACGACTTCCTGCGCGTGGCCCTTCATACCGGAATCGTCGGTTTGCTGCTTTACCTCGCTCTGCAGGTTGCGATCTTCCGGCGGGTGCTGCGCCTCGAGCCGAGCGCCAGGCATCTGCTGCTCGCGGCGTTCCTCGCCGTAATGGCGATGAACGTCGTGAGCAACAGCTACGTGGCGCGATTCGGCATGGCGCAGATGTTCTACTTGCTGATGGTGTTCGTCGAGGTAAGGGCACCCGGTGCGCAACCGCGTGCAGTTGGTGATCCGGTGGTCGCCGGAGGCGGCGCACGGATCGTAGCTGGTTGGCGGGACATCTGAGCGAGCGTCGGCAAGTGTTCGCCACGTCGCTCTACCGAGCTTCACCGGTGCGCCTGCAGGAGGCGCTGATATCGCTGCGCGGGCGCGCGCGAAGCGCGCTGCGCGAAGGCCGGCGTTTCCGCTGGGTGCTGGATGAGATCGAGCGGACTCAATGGTTGACGCGCGCGGAGCTCCGCACGCTGCAACTCGAGCGGACGCGCGCGCTGCTGGAGCACGCGATGAGCCGGGTTCCTTACTATCGCCACTTGCTTCAGCCCATGGGGCTGGATGCCGCATGGCTGCGGGAGCTCGAGGACGTGGAAGCGCTGCCACTGCTGTGCAAGGCGACCGTCGCGAGCAGAGGCAAGGAGTTCCTGGCGACCGGCTTTCGCGGTCCGCGGTTTCGCGTTCATACGAGCGGCACTACCGGGAGCCCTCTCGTCCTCATGCAGGACTTGAACGCCATCGTGAGGGAGAACGCGTTCGTGTGGCGCCAGCTGCTGTGGGCGGGGCTGCGCTTCGGGGAGAGGCGGGCGTGGTTGCGCGGCGATCTCATCGTGCCGTCGGAGCAGACCGAGCCGCCGTACTGGCGGGTCAACCGGGGCGAGAACATGCTGATGATGTCCTCATATCACCTCTCCGAGGCGAGCGCGGACGCTTACCTCGCAGCGCTTGCACGGTTCGACCCGGTGCTGCTCCAGGCTTATCCATCGTCGATTGCCTACATCGCGCGATATCTGGAGAGCCGTGGGCGCTACTACGAGGGTAAGAGCCTGCGGGCGATCGTAACTACGTCCGAGACGTTGAGCGAGGAGGATGAAGAGCTTATCCGAACGCGGATGGGCGCGAAGGTATTCGAGCAGTACGGCACGGCGGAAAGGGTGACGATGATACAGACCTGCGAGCGCGGGGGGCGGCACATCGATCTCGACTACGGTCTGACGGAACTGTTGCCATCCGGGGACGGAACCTGGGAAATCGTCGGTACCGGATTCAACAACTGGCTGATGCCGCTGATTCGGTATCGCACCGGCGACCTCGTGGCGCTCGATCCTGCGAACGCGCGCTGCGCATGCGGCAGAGAGCTGCCGCTGGTCAGGCGGATCTATGGCCGCGCCGACGACTATGTGATCACGTCCGAAGGGCGCCGGGTCGGACGCTTGGATCACATTTTCAAGGGGGTCGCTAACATCGCGGAGGCGCAAATCGTTCAGGAGCGGATCGGGGAGCTGACGCTGCGGGTTGTGCCCTTCGGTCGGTTCGGCAAACGCGATCGGCTGGCGCTCGTTCACAACGCGCGGCGGCGCCTTGGAGAGCGCATGCGCATCGAGGTCGAAATCGTGCCTTTCATTCCGCGGACGGCCAACGGCAAGTTCCGCGCCGTTGTGTGCAAGGTCGCCGACGAGAGAAAGCGGGCGGAGGTTTCGGCTGCCTGAGCCAGGGACGAAGCCGAAGGAGACAGCAGCCATGAAGCAGATCGCACAGAACTACAGAACGGGCGTCATCCGGCTGCTCGATGTCGGCGCGCCCGTAGCGCGCGACGGAGGCGTTCTCGTGAGGACGCGCTATAGCGTGGTCTCGATCGGAACGGAAGGAATGAAAGTGCGGGAGGCCAAGCTTTCGTACCTCGGCAAAGCCAAGGCCCGGCCGGAGCAGGTGAAAAAGGTTCTCGACTCGGTGCGGCAGCAGGGGTTTCTGGCGACCTACCAGAAAGTCATGAACAAGCTCGACTCGCTAACGCCGCTCGGGTATTCGCTCTCGGGAGAGGTGGTCGCGGTCGGCCGCGGTGCCGAAGAGTTTCGGGTCGGGCAGCACGTCGCGTGCGCGGGGGCGGGCTACGCGAATCACGCGGAGATGAATTTCGTTCCGAAAAATCTTGTTGTGCCCGTTCCCGAGGGCGTTCCGATGGATCACGCGGCGTTCGCCACCGTCGGCGCCATCGCGCTGCAGGGTTTTCGGCAAAGCGAGATGCAGCTTGGCGAGACGGCGTGCGTCATAGGGCTCGGTCTGCTGGGGCAGCTCCTGGTCCAGATTCTGCGCGCCGCTGGAATTCACGTCGTGGGCGTGGATGTCGTGGAGGAGCGTTGCCGGCTCGCGGTAGCGCACGGCGCCCGGGCGGCCGGCATGCCGGACGACCCCGCGCTGACCGATCATCTCGCACGATTGTCCGGGGGTATCGGTGCCGACTGCGTGTTTCTCACCGCGGGAGGGACGAGCAACGGCCCCACGGAGCTCGCCGCGAAGCTTGCGCGCGACCGGGGGCGCGTAGTGGATATAGGGAAGACGCGGCTCGATCTGCCTTGGAATGAGTACTACCTCAAGGAGCTGGACGTCCGCTTCTCCCGGTCATACGGGCCGGGCCGCTACGATGCGAACTACGAAGAGCGCGGCCTCGACTACCCGGCCGGTTACGTCCGCTGGACCGAGAGGCGCAATCTGGCGTCGTTTCTCGATCTCGTCGCGGAGGGCAGGGTACGGCTGGACAAACTGGTTTCGCGCCGCGTCCGGTTCGACGAGGCCGAGCGCGTTTACGAGGAACTGAGCGGCGGCGCCACGGATTTTCTCGGGATCGTTTTCGAGTACGGGGACGGACCGGCGCCGGAACGACACCGTGGTGCAGTCGCCGCCGCGCCCCGCATCCCGGAGCGGCGGCGGGACGGTGCCGTGCGTGTCGGCGTGATCGGTGCCGGCAGCTACGCATCCAGCATGCTGCTTCCGCACTTGAGTGGGCGCGAAGCCGTCGAACTCGTATCCGTGGCGACGAGCACGAGCTTGTCCGCGGAGAACGCGAAACGGAAGTTCGGTTTCCGGTACGCAACCACCGACTACGAGCAGGTTCTCGCCGACGATGGCATCGACGCTGTCGTCATCGCTACGCGCCACTCGTCGCATGCGCGACTGGTCGTCGAGGCGTTGCGCGCCGGCAAAGCCGTGTTCGTCGAGAAGCCTCTCGCGCTCAACGCAGGCGAGCTCGAAGCGGTGCGCGCCGCAGTGGCGGCGACCGGCAACGACAGATTGATGGTCGGCTTCAATCGGCGCTTCTCCCCCGGCGTGACACAGCTCGCCACGTTCTTCCGGGGTGTTGCCGGGCCGGTGTTCGCTCACTATCGCATTCACGCCGGAAGGCTGGAGTCGGGATCTTGGTACCTCGACGAGACCGAAGGGTCGCGCTTCGCGGGGGAGGCCGGGCACTTTCTGGACGTTCTCGCCTACGTGGTGGACTCTCGACCGCTCTGTGTAACCGCCGCCTGTCTGAACCCGGAACGCGCCACCCGCGATGATCGGGAAAACATTGCTGCGATCGTGCAGTACGAGAACGGCTCCGTCGGCAACTTGGTGTATCTGACTCAGGGTGGGGTACGACTGCCCAAGGAGTTTGTGGAGATCTTCGGGGGAGGTTGCACCGCGCAGCTCGACAATTTCGCGACGCTCACGCTCTATCGAGGAAGCGAGCGCAGGAGGCGGCGGCTGGGCAGGGCGGACAAAGGACAGAAGGCCGAGCTCGAAGCGTTCGTCGAGGCGGTGCGCAGCGGCGCGCCGATGCCGATTCCGCTCGAGTCCCTCTTCGACACGACGCTCGCGACCTTTGCTGTGCCGACGTCCGTCGCCACGGGGAAGCCGATCTTTCTGGCCGACTTCGTGGCGCCGCGTTCGGGGGAGGCGGCGGATGGCGCCCGCGACGAGTCGCAGCGGCAGCGGGCACTGAGCGAGTCGGCTGAGCGTTAGGTCCGCGGGGGCGGGACGTGCCGGTGCGGCGCGTGGTTGTACTCGGCACATCGAAGCGAACGCGCGGCGGCGTCGCGGCCGTGCTGCGCCAGTACGAGCTGGCTGGCCTGCCGCAACGATGGCCTTTAGTGCACCTGGCTACGCATGCGGACGGCACCGCGCTGCGCAAGCTCGGGATCGCCGCCTGCGCATGGCTGCGCTTCCTCGCGCTCTTGGCGACGCGGCGGGTGCTGCTGGTTCACGTGCATTGCGCTTCCAACGCCAGTTTCTGGCGAAAGTCGGCGTTCATTCTGCTCGCGCTGCTCGGCAGACGTCCCGTGATCTTCCATCTACACGGCGGAGGATTCGTCGAGTTCTACAATGGCGGCAGCGGCATGCGGCGGCGTTTCATCCGGTTCGTGCTCGATCGTGTCTCCGAGATCGTCGTCCTGACGGAAGAGTGGCGCGGGTACGTGGCGCGAATGACGCGAAACGAGAACGTCAGCGTCATCGCGAATCCGGTCGACGCAGGACGCGAGCGCGGGGTGCCGCGGGAGGCGAACGCGATTCTTTTTTTGGGTCGGCTGGACAAAGACAAGGGCATTTTCGAGCTGGTCGACGCGTTGACGACGGTACGCGAGCGCATTCCCGGGGCGAAAGTGTGGTTCGCGGGGGACGGGGACCGGCAGGCGTTGGCGGGTTACGCCGAGAAGCGCGGAGTCGCGAGCGCGATCGAGTTCTTCGGATGGGTCGACAACGACGAGAAGCGGAAGCTGCTCGCGCGCGCGATGGTCTACGCGCTGCCGTCGCGAATGGAGGGACTGCCGATGGCAGTGCTGGAAGCCCTGGCGGCAGGGTTGCCGATCGTAGCAACGCGCGTCGGCGGGATTCCGGGTGTGATCGAGGACGAGAAGACCGGGTTGCTGGTACCGCCGCGGGATCCGCAGGCGCTGGCAAGCGCGTTGTGCAGGCTGCTCGAGGATCGCGAGTTGCGTTCCCGCCTGGCGAGGGCTGGCCGGAGGACGGTGGAGGATCGGTTCGCGCCAGAACGGGTGCTGCCGCGCATCGAACTGCTGTACGCCAAACTCGCCGGCGGACGCGCACCTGCGGGTGCGCATCGCGCCGGCTACTAGCCTGGCTGCGGCGTTACAACAACGGTACGTCGTCTATGCCGACGCTCGGACGAGTGCCGATACCCTCGTTGCAGGCGTAGCTCTCGGCGGCGTTCGCATGCACCCTGGCATAGGGCACGACCGCGAGTTCGCCGGTCGCCACCGTGCGCAGCTTGCGTTTGTAAAGGTATGGGCCGCGGACCGCCTTCCAGGTGACGCCACCGTCCACGAACTCGCAGCCGAGCATCGTGCATGCCGCGGGCGCGGCGGACCCGGAGATGCCGTCGGACATGGCCTGGTAGAGGAAACAGGCGGCTTCGTTGCCGGCAACGCATGCGCCGACATCGCCGAGGCGCACAAGGGTGCCGGTTCGATAGAACGCCGAGTTGGCTCGCGGCTGGATCGGCAGCACGACGTCGTTCTTACCGCCGTTGGTGCTCACCTGGACGGTCCCGAGAAACGCGTTGTTGTCGACCACCGCGCCCGAGTCCGGGGTTCCGCCCTTATGGGCGCCGCTGGCAACGACCGCATTGCAACGCAGATCCATGTTTGTGTTTCCGGAGCCGAGCAACGCCCACGAGTCGGAATCGACGACCGTGTTGAGATATACCTCGTTGTTGTCCCAATGACCGAGCGTGTCCAGCGCGGATGACCGGGAGGTGCTGCTGCTGCGGTAATTCTTTATCCGATAGAAAAGATTGCCGACGATCGAGTTGTTGCCCGAGCCCTCTCGGGGAGATTGGATGCCGTGCTGACCGTCCGTGAGTATGTTGTTCTGCACCAGCACCCAGTTCGCGGCGGAATTCGACTCCTGCGAGAGCGAGACCATCTGGCCTTCGCTGCCGGCGATGCAGCAAACCCCGGTATCCGTCCAACGGTAACCCCAGATCCGGTTGTGTATCACGCGTATGGGATTTTCCCGGGTGCCGCCGGCCTTCACGCTGATCGCTGCCTCGGCATCCGAACACGGCGAATTGAGATTATTGGGCGTGTACGTTCCGCTGCAGTTCGTCCATTGGGACCGGTCGGCATAAATATCGTTGTTCTCGACAACGGTTCCCGGCGAGACGGAGTTGGCGGACGTATACACGCCGTGCGAGTGGATCCGATAGATCTCGTTGTTCACGATCCACGTGTTCCGCGGGCTGTAGCTCATGCCGATCCCGTCGGAATCGACGCCGCGAACCTTGATCGACTCGCGCAAGACGGAATTCTGCACCACCGTATCGTGGGCGCCCTCGATATAGACCTGCTTTGCGCCGTGTTGTGCGAGTATGCGATTCAGGATGATGCGTTCGCTTCGCGTGACACTGTCGCCGAGCTGGACGGCGAAGGAATTGGCGGCATAGTTCGGGTCGAAGACCAGGCGGTGCACCAGCCAATAGCGCGCTCCGATGAAGCGAAGGCGATTAATCTTCGCCTGATTGGAAGTACTCTGTGCCCACGGATCATCGTCCGAATCATTCGGGCGATAGTATCGTAAGACCTTGTAGCTCGAGGACGTGCCGCTGAAGCGGATGGTCAGAGGGCCTTTGGCGGTATGGTCGCCGGCCTGAATGCAGAACACGCGCTGCGAGGGATTGTTGAGTATCTTCGACCAGTCCTTGTCGGCGGGCGTGACGATCTGATCGCATTGTAGTTTGGCGAGGGCGGCAACATCGACGTTGCAGCGAGGGCCGCCTGCGCGGCATTCGTATTGAGCGGTGTAGCCGTTCGGGTCGGCAGCGAAGGTTGGCGCTGCGGCAGCAAGAAGGACTACCGCCGCGGCGATCGCCGTTGATGTCGTTTGCATGCGGGTCGAATCTCCCGTTCCGAAAAAAATCGGTGATCGTTTTGGGGGATTATGGCGCGCCATGGTGCATGATCAATTGCTCCCGGACGGTTGCGGCTACGCGGTCGACGAGCGGAATCGCATGTTAGACTGCTTTCGCTGACGAACGCGACGGTGGACGAGACGAACGTCCGGTTGTGGCACAGCAACAACAAAGCGGAACGATACCAAGGGAAGTGGGCGCATGGGGACGATGACAGTACGGATCGCGAAATGGATGATGCGGCGTTGGGAGCGGTTTCCCCAGGAACCCGCAGAGGACGTCGGCGAATGTCAGGAGATCTTTAAGCACCCGAAGTTCATGTACGGCACGGATGCCGCGCGGCGTGACCTGATGCGCAAATCGGCCGAGGCAAAGTACAGGAGCGAGCTCGATTATCCATGGGATCACTACTTCGGCATCGACTTGCGCCCGCTGCTCGCCGGCGCAATTGCGCTCGATCTCGGCTGCTTCACGGGCGGCAGAAGCGTGGCCTGGGCGGAACGCTACGGCTTCAAACGACTGGTTGGCGTGGACGTCGCCGAGGTGTTCGTCGGTGCCGCGCGGGAATTTGCAAGCAGCCACGGCGTCGAGGCCGACTTTCGGGTCGGCGTGGGAGAAGCATTGCCTGTCGACGATGACTCGGTGGACGCCGTGCTGTCGTTCGACGTCCTCGAGCATGTCCAGAACGTGCCGCGAACGCTCGCTGAATGCTATCGCGTCCTGAAGCCCGGCGGCAGGTTCTTCCTCGTATTTCCGAGCTACTTTCATCCGCTCGAGCACCACTTGGCGTTAGTGACGCGCTGCCCCGGCATTCAGTACTTTTTCGCCGGCGATACCCTGGTCCGGGCTTATTGCGAGATTATCGAGGAGCGCGGCAGCGCGGCGGAATGGTACAAGCGCAGCCGACCGATGTTGGAGCCCTGGGAGCGAGGCAACACGATAAACGGAACTACGCTCGCGCGCTTCAGGCGCTACTTGCGCGAGCTTCCCTGGGAGGTCGTGCACCGTAGCCGGCTCCCGATCGGGAGCATCGGCCGTCAGGCTCGCGGGAGCAGGGTTCTGAGAGGTATGGCTGCGGCGTGCAGACCGCTCGCGCGTGTGCCCGGGCTCGAGGAGATTTTCCTCCATCGTGTGACGTATATCCTCCGAAAGCCGGAGAATCACAGGGCCGGCAGGTAAAAGATCGCATCCCTGTGGCTCTCATACCCGTTCCGCGTCTGGGCGTTTTCATTGACCCGACTGATTGCTGTCTTTTTCCCTTCCATAGGGTGAAGTAAGGTCCGTCTGAGCGATCAGGGATCGATGTCGCGCATGGAAAGGATGGGCGAGGCGGCCGGAGAGACGCGCATCGCGCACGATCGGCCGTCGGGCGAAAGGAGCTCGAGGCGGAGCGAGGAAGAAGCGACGCGCGGCCGCTTCCGCTATAAGGCGCGCTGGTACTGGAACCGGCTGCGCTGCATGTCGCCGATGGAGGTTGCGTACCGCGCGCGGCAGTTCGTGGTCGCGCGGGCGCAGGCCGCGGGGTGGGGTACCGCGATGCCCGTACCGACGGCGAATTTCGCCGCGCGCCCGCGGCCGTTCATAGCGCTCGAGAACGGCGTTCCGGCCGAGCCCTATGTCGCGGCGGCGGAGCGCGTGCTGAGCGGCCGGCTGCCGGTGTTCGCGCTCGAGTACGCATTTCAGGACCTGCCGGCGTGGAATCGGGATCCCAAGACCGGCCGGCGCGCGCCGCTCGTCTTCGGCAAGTTCCTCGACTACCGCAACCCTGCGCTCGTCGGCGACATCAAGTACCTGTGGGAGCCGAACCGGCATCTGCACGTGGTGACACTCGCGCAGGCGTACGCGCTCAGCGGCGATCGCCGCTATCTCGACGGGGTCCGCACGCACATCGAATCGTGGCTGGATCAATGCCCGTATCTGTGCGGGCCGAACTGGTGCAGTTCGCTCGAGCTCGCCGTGCGGCTGATCAACTGGAGCATCGCCTGGCAGCTGCTCGGCGGGCTCGACTGCCCGATGTTCTCCGGACGCAGGGGGCAGCTCTTGCGCGGGCGCTGGCTCGACGCCGCGTATCAGCACATGCACTTCATCCGCGGACATCTGTCGCGTTACTCCTCCGCCAACAACCATCTGATCGGCGAGCTCGCCGGTCTCTACATCGGCGCGCATACGTGGCCGTACTGGCCGCAGACGCGGAAGTGGCGGCAGTACGCCAAGTGCCAACTGATGCGCGAGTGCGATCTGCAGAACGCGGGCGACGGCGTCAACCGCGAGCAGGCGATCGCCTACCAGCAGTTCGTGCTCGACTTCCTGCTGCTCGCGGCGCTCGCCGGCCGCGCCAACGGCGACGATTTCCCGGTCGCCTATTGGAAGCGCGCCGAACGGATGCTCGAGTTCATCGGCGCAGTGATGGACGCGCGCGGCAACGTTCCCATGATCGGCGATGCCGACGACGGCTATGTCGTGCGGCTGTCGCAGGAGGAGGGGTTCTGTCCCTACCGCTCGCTGCTCGCGAGTGGGGCAATCCTCTTCAATCGGCCGGACTTCAAGTTCAAGGCCGGTGCGCTCGACCACAAGAGCCGCTGGCTGTTCGGGGAGGCGGGCGCCGTCAAGTACGGCGAGATCAACGCCGATCGCCCCCGCTGGCCGCGTCAGTTCCCCGAGGGCGGCTACTACGTGCTCGGCACGGACTTCGATACCGAGGGCGAGGTACGCATCGTGGTCGATGCCGGCCCCCTGGGCTACCAGCGCATCGCGGCGCACGGACACGCCGACGCGCTGGCGTTCACCTTGTCGATCGGCGGCTGCGAGTTCCTCGTGGACCCGGGAACCTACGCCTACCATACCGAACGCGAGTGGCGCGCGTATTTCCGCGGGACCCGGGCGCACAATACCGTGTGCGTCGACGGCGCGGACCAGTCGGTGCAGGGCGGCAGCTTCCTGTGGCTGCAGCACGCACGCGCGAAGTGCACGCGCTGGGAGATCGGCGAGGACTTCGATCGCTTCGCCGCCGAGCACGACGGCTATCGTCGGCTCGCCGACCCCGTGATCCACCGGCGCGAGCTCGCGTTCGACAAGAAGCAACGGCGTCTCGAGGTGGTCGACTGGCTCGACTGCGGCGGCACGCACGTCGCCGAGCGCTGCTGGCATTTCGCGGAGGACGTGGAGGTTCGCGTGGAGCCGGACGGCACCATCCATGCCGCGAAGGCGGGATGCGTGCTGCGACTGCGCCCGTGCGAGGCGGTGAGCACGCGTTTGCACTACGGCGAGACGCCGCCGCGGGGCGGCTGGGTCTCACGGCGCTTCGACGCGAAAGTGCCGACGCATACCGTGGTCTGGCGCAGCGAGATCGCGGAATCGGCGCGACTGCGCGCCGTGCTCGAATGTGTGCCCGCGCAGCGGGCGGCCGAGGATCCACGACTCGCGGCAGCGAGCAAGTCGGAAGTGACGGGAGGGCAGATGTAAACCGCCGTGCGTTGAGGCCGCGCCCGATTCGGAGCGCGTCCATAGGTAGCAATCCCGATACTCGCCGCCGCACGAAGCGGGCGAAATAGCGCTCCAACAACAACGCCACGATGGCGCAAGACCTCATAGGGACATGAGAGTAAGCATCTTCGGGCTGGGATACGTCGGCGCCGTGTCGGCGGCGTGCCTCGCGCGCGCGGGACACGAGGTGATCGGCGTCGATCCGGCGGAAATCAAAGTCGACCTCATCAACCGCGGCCGCGCACCGATCATCGAGCAGGACTTGGGCGAGCTGATCGCCGAAGCGGCGGCGGCCGGGCGCCTGCGCGCCACGACGGATATCGCCGAGGCGATGCGCGCGAGCGACGTCTCCCTCGTCTGCGTCGGGACGCCGAGTCTGCTCAACGGCGGGCTCGACTTGAGCCACGTGCGCCGGGTGTGCGAGCAGATCGGGCGCGAGCTGCGCCGCAAATCCGCGTTCCACACGGTGGTCGTCCGCAGCACCATGCTCCCCGGGTCCATGCGCGGGCTGGTCATCCCGACGCTCGAGGAGTTCGCGCGCAAGCGCGCGGGCATCGAGTTCGGCGTATGCATCAACCCGGAGTTCCTGCGCGAAGGCAGCGCGGTGCACGACTTCCATCATCCGCCGAAGACCGTCATCGGCGAGCTCGATGCGGCGAGCGGTGACGCCGCGCTCGCGCTCTACGCGCACATCGACGCGCCGGTGGTGCGCACCGACATCGAGACGGCCGAGATGGTGAAGTACACCGACAACGTCTGGCACGCGCTCAAGATCGGATTTGCCAACGAGATCGGCAACATCTGCAAGGCGCTCGGGATCGACGCGCACAGGGTGATGGACATCTTCTGCCGCGACACCAAGCTCAATCTCTCGCCGTACTATCTGAAGCCCGGATTCGCCTTCGGCGGCTCGTGCCTGCCCAAGGACGTGCGCGCGCTGCTCTACAAGAGCCGTACGCTCGATCTCGAGCTGCCCATTCTGAGCGCGATTCTTCCGAGCAACGAGCGCCAGATCGAGCGCGGCCTCCGGATGATCCTGGAGCAGGAGCGGCGCCGTGTCGGCGTGCTCGGCTTCAGCTTCAAGGCCGGCACCGACGATCTGCGCGAGAGCCCGATGGTGGAGGTGATCGAGCGGCTGATCGGCAAGGGTTACGAGCTCAAGCTCTACGATCGCAACGTGCGTCTCGCGGGGCTCGTCGGCGCCAACCGCGACTACATCCTGAACCGCATTCCGCACATCTCGCGGCTCATGGCGGACACGAGGCGCGAGGTGCTCGACTTCGCGGACACGGTCGTGATCGGTACGCACGACCAGGAGTTTCGCGACGTTGCGCGGGAGCTGCGCGACGAACAGGTGCTCATCGACTTCGTTCGCGTCACCGACGTACGGGCGCCGAACTACCATGGCATCTGCTGGTAAGCCGCGCCGCGTCCTGATCATCGTCGAGAACCTGCCGGTGCCGTTCGACCGCCGGGTATGGCAGGAGGCGACGACGCTGCGCGAAGCCGGGTACGAGGTGAGCGTCATCTGTCCCGCCGGCAAGGGTTACGAGAAGCGCTTCGAGATCGTGGAGGGCGTGCGTATCTACCGCCACCCGCTGCCGCTCGAGGCGACGGGCGCACTGGGCTACGCGCTCGAGTACGCCGCGGCGTTCTTCTGGCAGTCGCTGCTCGCGTGGCGGGTGTTCCTGACCCGCGGCTTCGACGTGATCCACGCCTGCAATCCGCCGGACACGATCTTTCTCGTGGCGCTGCCGTTCAAGCTGTTCGGCCGGCGTTTCGTATTCGATCACCACGACATCAATCCCGAGCTCTACGAAGCGAAGTTCGGGCGCCGGGACGCGCTCTATCGCCTGCTCTGCCGGCTGGAGCGGCTCACGTTCGCCGTCGCCGACGTCTCGCTCGCGACCAACGAGTCGTACCGCCGCATCGCGCTCGAGCGCGGCGGCATGCACTCCGAAGACGTATTCGTCGTGCGCAGCGGCCCGGACTTGCGCCGGCTGCGCGTGCAGCGTCCCGACGAGCGCGTGAAGCGCGGCCGGCGCTACCTGGTCGGCTACGTCGGCGTCATGGGAAAGCAGGAGGGGATCGATCTGCTGCTGCAGGCGGTGCACCACATCGTGCACGTGCGGGGGCGCATGGACGTGCACTTCGGGCTCGTCGGCGGCGGCACCGAGCTCGAAGCCATGCGGCGCTACGCCGCCAAGCTCGGAATCGCCGAGTACGTGACGTTCACCGGACGTGTGCCCGACGCGGAACTGCTCGCAGTCCTCAACGCCGCCGACGTCTGCGTCAATCCCGACGTTGCGAACGACATGAACGACAAGTCGACCATGAACAAGATCATGGAGTACATGGCGCTCGGCAAGCCGATCGTGCAGTTCGATCTGACGGAAGGCCGCTACTCGGCGCAGCAGGCGTCGCTCTACGCCGCGAAGAACGACCCGATCGATCTTGCGGCGAAGATCCTGGAGCTGCTGGACGATCCCGAGCGCCGCCGGCGCATGGGCGCGTACGGGCGCGAGCGCGTCGAGCGCGTGCTCGCCTGGGAGCACGAGGCGCCGAAGCTGCTCGCGGCGTACGAGCGCGTGTACGCGAAGCGGCGCGCACCGCGCGCGGCCGAGGCGGCGCGCGCGGCGTGGGCGGGGATCAGTCGCCGTTTCGGAGGATGGTGAGCTTCAGCCCGACCGGCTTCTCGACTCCGACGGTGTCCGCTTTGGCTTCAAGCGCGCCGATGGTCGTGGGCGACTTGCGAGCGGTGCCGGAAAGGTCGTGGGTCGCGAGCGCCGCGAGCGCGAGCGCGGGCGAGAGCTGCAGCAGGGTGAGGAGCGCAAGTTTCTTCTTGCGCGCAGTGATCGACGGCATGGTTCGCCTCCCGTAGTGATTGTTGCTCAGATCGTGCCGCAGGCGGCGTCCGACCAGTCGGACATCACGTTCGCGGCGTTGTAGGCGCGCAGCCGGAAGCACACGGTCTCGCCGTGCTTCAGGCCGAGGTCGGTGCCGGCGTTGAACGCGACGTGCGGGGGCTGGTCGCCGAAAGGATTGGTGGCGAGATCGAGCTGAACCGCGAGCGTCGTCGCCTCTTCGGCCGTCGGCCCGTAGTAGACGCGATAGCCGGCGATCGGGTCGGTGTTCGGTGCCCAGGTGAGCGAGACGGTCGTATCGGTTGCATTCCCGGGTTCGGGCTCCGGCTCAGGGTCCGGGTCCGGCGGCGACGTCGGGTCGGTCGGCGTTCCCGGGTCGTTCGGATCGGGATTCGGTTCCTGATTGCCCGGATCGGTGCCGGGATCAGTGCCGGGGTCGGTGCCGGGATCAGTGCCCGGGTCGTTTCCGGGATCGGTCCCGGGATTCGTTCCCGGATCCTCGATCGCTCCGCCGCTCGACGAGTCGCCGCTCCCGCTGCACGCGGGAAGGCCGGTTCCGACGAGAGCGACCAGGAGCAGCGCAGGTACGGTGCGCGCGAACCTTGCGACGGATGTCGCCATAGACTCCTCCCATTTCGATGCGTGGCGCCCGCTCGCGCGGGCGCATTAGCGTTGTGCCGTGACAGTGCCTGGATCTGCGGTACGGCTGGAGGAGCGTGCGCGGTGGCGAGGGCTCGAAGTGATGTGGCGGATTGTTGTGAACGTTTCTTGTAGCACGATCGTTTCGACAGGCACTCATACCGGGAATACAGCGCGTCGCGCTCCCAGTCTGAACCGCCGATTCGGCGGGCCATCGTTATGGCTCGAGGAAAGTATGGGCATTGCCGTGAAACTTTCTATCGCTTCTCGATGAGAGGCATATCCGACGCGGACAAGCGGCGCGCGCGTGAAACATCATTTCCCGCAGCGACAGGGCCGGTGATGGCGCGGCGGGCGCGTGCTATGGTCTGCGCGCTGCTGCAATCGATTGATCGATTGCCATAACGAGGTATTTCTTATCGCTTCCCGCTCGATCGCACGCGAGTCGCGGGCGCCGCCTTGATGACGCCGGAAGAGACGAAAACGCACGTCGAGAGCCGACTGCGCGAGCTTGGCTGGAGCGTACTGATCGGTCGCGCCGGGTACGAGAAGATCGCGCGCCTGACGGGCGACGATCAGGCGGGGATCGAACGTCTGTGCCGCAAGCTCATCTCGCTCGGCACCCTGCAGGATCAGCCGCGCATCACCGACGATATGGTCGAGCTGGCGATGCTCGACCTCGATCCGGCCGAACGCCAGTCGCCGGGGCGCATCGCTGCGTACGATCCGCTCCCGGATCTGCCCTCGATCGAGGAGCTCGCCGCGAAGCTCGACGCGCGGGCGAAGGGCGGCTCCGAGGTCGATTCGCCGCCGCCGCGGCGTCCGGTCTTCCGCGGCGTCGATGCGGGGAGGCCGCAGCCGCCCCCGCCGCCGCCGCTCCCGAAGCTGCTGCTCGTTCAGGCGGATGCGCGCCGCCGTGCGGCACTCGCCGCCGCCTTATCCGATGCGTTTGCGGTGCTCGAGGTCGGCGATGGTGCCGACGCGTGGCGGGCGCTCTCGGAGCAGAACGACATCGAGCTGCTCGTTACTGACGTCCACGGTCCCGAGCTCGATGCGTATCAGCTGATCCGCCGGCTGCGCGAGAGCACGTCGCCGACGCTCGTCGGCGTGCCGATCATCGTGATCGGCGAGGACCAGGACGAGGAAGCGAAGATGCGGCTGCTGCGCGCGGGAGCGAACGACTTCGTGCGACGCGACATCGACCCGCGGGAACTTTGCGTGCGCGCGGTATCGCGGCACCGCGTCAGCCGCGATGCCATGCGCGTTGTGATGGCGCGCGCGTCCGCGCAACCGCGGGTCAGCGCCGCGCCGGCGCGCGCAAAACGAGCGGCGGTCACGACGCTCACCGCCGAGCGGCCGCAAGGGGCCGCCGTGCCACGGGCGCAAGGCGCCAAGGCGCGCGCGGCGAATTCGGTGACCACGAAGATAACGGTAATCGCGACGCTGCTGCTCGCCGTGGGTATCGCGGCGGTGATCTACATCAGCAGGAACTACGACGAGCTGCGCCTTGGAGAGCTGGACCTCGGGCTGCGGCTGCCTGCCGAAGGAGCGGCGCCCGGCACCGATGCGGCAAGCAGCGACGACACGGCGCACCCGGGCGAGCCGACATCCGGCGACAGCGCTGCGCCGGTCGAAGCGCCGAAGCCGGCGGGGCGTGCGACACCGGAGTCGCCGCCGAGCGCGGCGTCCGCGGAGGAGCCGCCTCGGAATGTCGGCGATCCGGCGCCGGACGCGCGATCGGAGGCGCCTTCCGCGCCGACGCGCACGGACAACGGCGCGGAGAAAGCTGCAACGCCCGCGCCTACATTGCCGGCCTCGCCTGCGAAGCGGGCGGAGCGACCTCGCGCTGCCGGTGCTCCGGGAATGGCTGCGGCGCCCGAGCCGCCGCGCGCTTCGGACTCGAGCGCGGCGCCACCGCCTCCCGCGCCGGCCCCGGCACATATCGAAGCGGCTGAGCGGACGCCGACAGCGGAAGAGCTCGCGAAAGTAACGCCGCCGACACCGGCGCCGGTGCCGCCCGTACGCAGGGAAGCGTTGCGCAGCGAGGCGGCGCGCGACAAGCCGACCGAGTCCACCGCCTCGCCCTCGGTGCGTCCCTCTGCGCCGGCGACGCCGCGCGCAAACGGCGGAGTTCGCGCGCGTGAACCTTCATCGTCGACTCCACCGCCGGCGGCGCGGCCCCGCCCGAACCCTGTGCCCACGCCGCGCCAAGAGCCGGCGCGCACGGAACCGCCAGTAGCCGCTGCACCGCCGACGACAACTCCGCCGGCGCCGCCGCTCAACCGCATTTCGCGCGACGAGCTGTCGTCGCTGCTCGCGCGCTTCGCTTCGGTCTACGAAAGCGGGGACCTCGAGCAGTTCATGAGTCTTTTCGGCGCCAACGCGCGAACCAACGATCGCAACGATCCGGCCGGCATCCGGCGCGACTACGAATCGCTGTTCCGCACGACCGATCTGCGCGAGATGCAGCTCGGCGAGATCAGCTGGGAGGTCGACGGGAACCAGGCGCAGGGCTGGGGCGAGTTCAACGTCTCCGTGCGCCGTCGGGGCGATTCGGAGATCTTCCGCTACGCCGGCTCGCTTACCATGGTCGTCGAGAAGGTCGATGGGCGGCTGCGCATCGTGCGGCTTTATCACGGTCAACGACGGATAGAGGCGGCATCGCGATGACGCGCGCGGTCGGCGGTGCGGAAGTGCTCGTGAGGCGTATCGCGCGGTCCGCGGTATTGGTTGCCGTTCTCGCGCCGTGCGCGCCTGCGCCTGGCGCCGAGATGTACGCGCAGGCCATCGGTCAGCCGCCGGAGCGTGAAGCACCGAAACCGCCGCCTTCCGAACCGCCGCCCGCCAAACCGACGCCGCCCGCGGAACCGCGGGCGCCCGAACCCCCCACGGCGCGCACAGAGCCGGCTGCTCCTGCTCCAAGCGGCAATATGCGCACCCGCATCGCCATCGGTGCGGCGATTGCGGTCGCGCTCGCTGCGCTCGGCGGCAACGGCGGGGGCGGGGACAGTACGCCGACGCACGAGACCGCGCCGGCGCCTTGAGTGGTCGCGGGCAACCTCGTTCGCCCCGCGCTTCGAACAACTAGAAGAGGGATCGTCGCCGCGCCTTGTCGGTTCGTGCCGGGCCGCCGTTAGGAGTCGCGCCGCGCCGCGCGGCGCACGGCGCCGCCGCGCGCGCGGTGGCGCTTCTCGCGTTCGTGCTCGCCGCTTCCGCCCGCGGTGCGGAGCCGAGCGTCACCGGTCAGAGCGGACTGGTACACATGCCGGACGCGCGGCTCGCGCCGGACGGCACGTGGCGGCTCGGACTTGCGCAAAGCGATCCCTATTTCAGCGTCTGGAGCAGCGTCAGTCTGTTCCCACGCCTGGAGGTTTCGGGGCGCTACACGCGCATCGACGGCGTGCCCGGCTTCCCGAATGCGCCCGAGCTCGGCAACTACCGCGACAAGGCGTTCGATGCGAAGCTGCTGCTGCTCGCCGAAGACGGCCCGTGGCCCGCCGTCGCGATCGGCGCGCAGGACTACTTCGGCACGCAGCTCTTCCAGGCGCAGTACCTCGCGCTGAGCAAGCGCTTCGGTCGCTTCGACCTGACCGTCGGCTACGGGAACGATCGGATCGACGGTGTCTTCGGCGGCGTGCGTTACACGCCGACGTTCGCGCCGCGCTGGCGACTCGTATTCGAGTACGACGCGACCGACTACGCGCGCGACTTCGAGGCGCTCCGTTCCGGCGCCGCCGAGCGCGACGGCGGCGCCACGTATGCCGTCGGTTATCACGCCGACTGGTGGGGGATGCAGCTCGGCTACCAGCGCGGCGATGCGGCGTTGAACCTTTACCTGACGGTTCCGCTCATGGCCGATGAGTTCGTGCCGAAGATTCACGAGCCGCCGCCGTACGACGCGCCGCGCGCGCGCGCGAGCGCGGCGGCCTGGGCGAGCGACAGCCGCCATGCGCATGCGCTCGCGCGTGCGCTCGAGCAGCAGGGCTACGTCGACGTGCGCATGCGGCTGCGCGGGCGCACGCTCGAGCTCGTGCTCGGACACGAGCGCATCAGCTTGATGAGCCGTGCGGTGGGGCGTGCGGCGCGTACGGCGCTGCATCTGGGGCCCAGTGACCTCGAGGCGCTGCGCATCAGCTACACGGAGCGCGAGCAGCCGCTCGTGACCTACGTGTTCCGCGATCCGGATGTGCTCGCACGCTATTTCGCCGGCCGCGCGAGCCGTGCGGAGCTCGAAGCGCATACGGATGTGGTCTACGCCTCGAGCGCGCTCGCGCGGGCGCTGCGGCACGAGCCGGTCATGTGGCTCGACGAAGACGACATGGACGCGGCGGCGGATCGGGTCGCGCCGGATGCGTTTCTCGAGGCGCGGCGCCGTCCCGGGCCGCTCGAGGGTGCGGCGTTCTATCCGTTCAACGCGCGCATTCACTTCAACGATCCGGGCGCGCCGGTGCGCTACGACACCTTCGCGGTCGGCGCCTACGAGCGACGGCTCGCGCGCGGGCTCTGGGTCAACGGCGCGCTGCGGCTCACGTTGTTCGAGAACGTCAGCGACATCCAGCGTCCGTCGAACAGCCTGCTGCCGCACGTACGCACCGACATCGGGGAGTACCGCCGGCTCGGCGACCGACTGCGCCTGAACAGCCTGCTGCTTAACAAGTACGCGATGCTGCGCGAGCGCCTCTATGGACGCGCGTCCCTCGGCTATTACGAGGAAATGTTCGCCGGCGCCGGCGCGCAGGTGCTCTATCTCCCGGTGCGCGGCGATTGGGCGATCGATGTGAGCGTCGATGCGCTGCGTCAGCGCGCCCCGGGCGCCGCGTTCGGCTTTCGCGACTACCGTGTGATCACGGCGCTCGCCGCGGCGCACTACCGGTTTCCCGCCTACGGCGTCACGGCCACCGCCCGCTTCGGGCGATTCCTGGCCCGGGACGAGGGGGTGCGGCTCGAGCTCAAGCGCCGTTTCCGCTCGGGCGTAGAGATCGGCGCCTGGTACACGTGGACCGACGCGAAGGACATTACGAGCCCGGGAACGCCGGAAGAGCCCTATCGCGACAAAGGGATCTTCATGTCGATCCCGCTGAATTCGATGCTCACGTACGACACGCGCGAGCGCGCGACGCTCGCGCTCGCCGACTACACGCGCGACGTCGGACAAATGGTGATCTCGCCGGGCGACTTGTACGAGCTCATCGAGCGTCCGGGCGTGCTCGAAGGCGCCGCTTTCGCCGACTTCGCCCGCTAAGGCCCCACTTGCGGTGATTGTTAGTGCGAACCGGGCGTCGGTAGTATCGAATCGTCGTGACCATAACAACTACTACCGATCCGACATGCCGCACGGCGCACGTTTGAGCGCACTGCTCGCCGTCGCCCTCACGGCCGGGGCGCACGCGGCCTCGGTCGAGATCACGCCGCAGCAGGCGGACCTGTTGATGCGGCTCCCAGCCGCGCAGCGCGAGCTGCTGCGCAAGGCACTGACCGAAGACTCGCGGCAAGCCGCGGTGCCGCCACGCGCCGCGGAGCAGGCGCCGGAGGAAGCGCGGCCGCAGGCGCCGCCCGAGCCGAAGTTCGAGAACGAAGTCGATAGCGGCC
>Ga0207873_1001578_pt1 | contig 21187 bp, 19 predicted proteins | sample BGWIniCompost_FD_187373 | JGI IMG/M metagenome (GOLD analysis project Ga0207873, IMG submission 187373) | Cellulose adapted compost microbial communities from Newby Island Compost Facility, Milpitas, CA, USA - BGW Initial Compost (SPAdes)... ...
GACCGGGACTTTCCGGCGGTTGGAGGAGCTGCGGGCGAAAGTGCCGCCCAGTGTGCTCCAGCTGTCCGCGATCCCGACGGTGGGGACGAAGCGAGCCATGGTGCTCTACCGCGAGCTGGGCGTAACCAGCGTGGCGGAGTTGCTGGACGCGATCGAGGCGGGGCGGCTACGCGACCTGCGAGGCTTCGGCCCGAAAAGCGAGGAGAACATCCGCGCCGGAGTGGAGCTGCTGCAGCGTTCCGGGAACCGAATCCGGCTGGATGTCGCGTGGGGCCTTGCTGAGCGGATCGTCGCCGCGCTGTCCGCGGTTCCCGGCTGTCAACGCTGCGCGTACGCGGGCTCCCTTCGCCGTGGCCGTGAAACCGTGGGGGATATCGATGTGCTGGCCGCCACCGAGGAGCCGGCGGCGTTGATGGAGGCGTTCGTCGGGCTCCCGGAGATGGGCGATGTGCTCGCGCGAGGTGAGAAGAAGACGTCTGTCCGGACGAGCACGGGGATCCAGGTCGATCTGCGAGTGGTGCCGGTGGAGTCCTGGGGCGCGGCGTTGCAGTACTTCACCGGTTCCCAAGAACACAATGTGCGGGTACGCGAGATCGCGGTGCAGGCCGGGCTGAAGCTCTCCGAATACGGCCTGTTCGATGCGGAGAACCGGCCGGTGGCCGCCGGCACCGAGCAGGAGGTCTACTCCCGGCTGGGGATGGACTGGGTGCCGCCGCCGTTGCGGGAGGACGCCGGTGAGGTGGCCGCGGCGCGGGAGGGACGGCTCCCTCGGCTGGTGCAGCTGACAGATCTACGGGGAGATCTGCACACCCATACCAACCTCACCGACGGCCTCGCCTCCTTGGAGGAGATGGTGGCGGCCGCCGCTGCGCGCGGGTACGAGTACTACGCGGTCACCGACCACGCGCCCAAGCTGGCCATGCATCGGATGACCCTGGACAAGGCGCGGGCCCAGCGGGAACAACTCACCCGTCTGGCCGCTGGCTCTGGGATGCGGCTGCTTCACGGGACGGAGCTGAATATCGACCCCGACGGTGAGGTGGACTGGCCAGCGGAGATCCTCGCCGAGTTCGACATCTGTGTGGCCAGTGTCCACAGCCACTTCACCCTGCCGGTCGAGCAGCAGACGCGTCGGGTGATCCGGGCCTGCGAGAACCCGCACGTGCACGTGATCGGGCATCTCACCGGTCGCCTCATCGGGCGTCGACCACCTATTGATCTGGACTTCGAGGCGGTGTTCAAGGCCGCGGCGCGTACCGGCACCGCTTTGGAGATCAATGGGGGACCGGAGCGGCTTGATCTGCGGGACGACCACATCCGGTGGGCCGCGCGCCACGGGGTCCATTTCGTCATCTCCAGCGACGCGCACGCCGTACCGCAGCTCGACAACGTTCGGTACGCCACCCTGACGGCGCAACGGGGATGGCTCACCCCCGATCAGATCATCAACACTTGGCCGTACCAGCGCTTGCGAAAGTTCCTGAGCGCGAGTGAACGACGGGTGCATCAGGGATGAGCATCCGGATTCGCGTACTGAAGCGGCGGCGTGATTGACAAAGGTGATGAATAGGGGCGAAGCACCCGTTGAGTCGGCATGCTCTCGGCGCGCTGTCGGCACGAGGGCGAGGTCACATTTTTTCGGGCACTTTTTTCTGTCCACAGGTTGTGGAGGGCGTTAACGCAGGTCAACAGTGGATCGTCCACACATCCCCTGTGGATATCCACAGGCTATGCACAGGTTGTGCACAAGTCTTCCCCAGTTATCCACAGGCTGATCCAGAGGTTGTCCACATGAGCCGCTTGGGCGGTGTCCTAGGGGTGCCTATCGTGGTTGGGTCCACCACGGTGACCAGCCTCCCGAGCGGTCGACCGAAGGTGGGGTACAGCGCAGGGGGGTGCTGTTCACGGAGGATCGTGTGGCGATCTCGGACGACACTCAGTCACTGGAGGTGGGGGGCGAGTTCCGGCAGGAGTTCGAGCGGACGCCACCTGCTGATCTCGCCGCTGAACAGTGCGTCCTCGGAGGCATGCTCCTGTCCAAGGACGCTATCGCCGACGTGGTGGAGATCGTCCGGTCGGCTGACTTCTACAAGCCCGCCCACGCAATCATCTTCGACACCATCCTCGATCTTTACGGCAGGGGCGAGCCGGCGGACGCCATCATGGTTTCGGCGGCGCTTGCTGACTCTGGACAGCTGAGCAAGGTCGGCGGCGCCGGTTATCTGCACACCTTGGTCTCCGTGGTTCCCACGGCGGCCAACGCCGCGTACTACGCGCGTATCGTCGCCGAGCGGGCCGTGCTGCGTCGCCTCGTGGAGGCCGGGACGCGGATCGCGCAGCTGGGGTACGGGGCGGTCGCGGGCGCCGGTCGGGATGTGGACGAGATCGTCGACCTCGCCCAGCAGATGATCTACGACGTCACCGAGCGGCGGGTCAGCGAAGACTACGCCGCGCTCGGGGATCTGCTCCAACCCACTCTGGACGAGATTGAGGCGATCGGGGCCAACGACGGTGAGATGACCGGCATACCGACCGGGTTCACCGACCTGGATCGTCTGCTCAACGGCCTGCATCCCGGTCAGCTCATCGTGGTGGCCGGCCGTCCTGGTTTGGGGAAGTCGACCGTGGCGATGGACTTCGTCCGGTCGGCGGCGATCAAGCACGGCATGACCAGCCTCATCTTCAGCCTGGAGATGAGCAAGATCGAGATCGTGATGCGGCTGTTGTCCGCCGAGGCCCGGGTGCCTCTGCACGTCATCCGCTCCGGGCAGCTGTCCGACGATGACTGGACCAAACTGGCGCGTCGGATGGGGGAGATCTCCGAGGCACCGTTGTTCGTGGACGACACCCCGAACATGACGCTGATGGAGATCCGCGCCAAGGCGCGTCGTCTCAAGCAGCGCAACAACCTGAAGCTGATCGTGGTCGACTACCTCCAACTGATGGCCTCCCCGAAGCGGGTGGAAAGCCGACAGCAGGAGGTGGCCGAGCTGTCCCGGGGCCTGAAGCTGCTGGCCAAAGAGGTCGAATGCCCGGTTATCGCGGTCAGTCAGCTGAACCGGGGACCTGAACAGCGGACCGATAAACGTCCTCAGCTGTCCGACCTCCGGGAAAGTGGATGCCTGACGGCCGACACCCGCATCCTGCGGGCCGACACGGGCGCCGAGGTCACGCTCGGGGAGTTGCTCGCCTCCGGAGCACGTGATGTTCCGGTGTGGACGCTGGATGAGAAGCTGCGGTACGTCGCACGCCCGATGACTCATGTCTTCCCCACCGGCGTCAAGGAGGTCTACCGACTGCGCCTCGCCTCCGGGCGCCACGTCGACGCGACCGGGAACCATCCTTTCTTGACTTTCGCCGGTTGGCGTCGACTCGATGAGCTTCACCCAGGCGATCGGTTGGCGGTGCCCCGGCATGTTCCAGCGCCGCTGGTCACCGTCCGGTGGTCCACCGCTGAGGTCGTGTTTCTGGCACACCTTGTCGGTGGGGGAGCGCTTATGCCGGATCGCTCCATCCGGTACGCCAACGTCGATGAGGCGAGTGTGGACGCGGTGCATGAGGCGGCGCTGCGCGGTCGGCCTGGTCGACCGCACGCTGGTGCGGCGTGGTTGGAGAAGCTCGGGCTGGTCGAACAGCTGCACGGTACCGAGAGGGGCGTGCCGCACGGCGTCTTCGGGCTCCCCAAGGACCAGGTGGCGTTGTTCCTCCGCCATCTGTGGACCACCGCCGGCTGTGTGCGGTGGGACGCGGATCAGGAGCAGGCGACGATCCACTACACCTCCCCGAGCCGGCGCCTGGTCGACGATGTCGCGCTGCTGCTGTTGCGGTTCGGGATCCACACCACGATCGAGGCCACGCGGGAGTCGGAGGGCCGGGAGGCGTACCGCGTGGTGGTGTCCGATAGGGACGATCAACTCCGCTTCCTACGCCAGATCGGGGCGCACGGTGCGCTGGCCCAGCAGGTCACTCAGTACTTGACCGGTGTAGGGGCGCGGCGGCGTACCACCGCTCGGGAGGCGGTACCGCGGGAGGTGTGGCGGAAGGTCCGTGAGGCGTTAACGGAGCCTGACGCGCCCCGTGCAGCTGCAGGGACGCGGCCGTGGGCGGGCGTCCGCGGGGATGGCGACTCTGGCCGGGATCGGCTTGCGCGGGTCGTGGCGGTTCTGGACGACGTCGAGCTGGACATGATCGCCACGAACGACGTCTACTGGGACGAGATCCTCGCGATCGAGGCGCTCGGCCCGATGCCGGTGTATGACGCGACCGTGTTGGGGACCCACAATTTCGTCGCGAACGGGATCGCCGTCCACAACTCGATCGAGCAGGACGCCGACGTGGTGCTGCTGTTGCACCGCGAGGACTACTACGACAAGGAGTCACCGCGGGCCGGCGAGGCGGACTTCATCGTCGCCAAGCACCGTAACGGCCCCACCGACACCGTGACCGTAGCGGCGCAGCTGCACCTGTCCCGGTTCGTCGACATGGCCGTGGTGTAGCGGCTGTGGTGTACGCCGGGTACCTCCTTCGATAGGAGCCCGCGACGTACAAGGAACAACGCCCGCGCCTCGTCCGCGGTGAGCAGGTGAGGCGCGGGCAGCGGTCACGGCCGTGTGGTGCAGTGGATTCCATGAGGATGGCCGCGGTCGGTAAACCCAGGGTTCCCGGCGGGTAAGAAATGGGCTCCAACATTGCTACGGGTGTGAGTCCAGGCGGAGAGTCCAGACCGGTGAGTGGACGGACCGGTACGCCGCGCCACCGTGTTGAGCTCGCCTGAGGAATCGAAAAATCCGTCAGGTGTGGAGGCCGGCGGTAATAGCATCCTGGGCATGGCGGCTCGGATTACCGAACTGGTGTTTGACAGTCGCGACCCGGAGCGGTTAGCGAGGTTTTGGTGCGATGTGCTCGGTTACGTTGAGCTAGACCGCGGTGAAGAGGGCGACATCGAGATCGGGCCACCAGGGAGCAGTTTCGGCGGGCCGCACCCAACGCTAGTGTTCGTCCCCAACGATGAGCCGAAGCAAGGAAAGCTGCGGCTACATATCGATATCAACGCCACTGACCGGGACCAGGATGCCGAATTGGAGCGGCTGTTGTCGATAGGCGCAGTCCAGGTCGACATTGGACAGACAGGCGAGGAGTCCTGGTATGTCCTGGCCGACCCGGAGGGTAATGAGTTCTGCCTGTTGCGGCGTCGAGTCGACCCGATCTTCTGAGGGTCCCTGATCTGGTTCCTGCTTCAGGCGCTCCCCGCACATCGGAGCGGCTCTGAGAATCAGCTCGTGGAATCGGCTCTGCCCAGCTCGCGCTGTGAACACGCATGAGAGATTCAGCGTTCGGCGGGCTGAGTTTTGTGGGGCGAGCCGAGAACATTGTGGTCTGTTCATCGTCAGCTGTCGATCGACAGCTCAGTGGCCGGTCGGCGATCGCCGACCGGCCACCACCGCGTCTCAGTCAACCACGGCCGAATGACCGACGAAGTGTCGGGCGGCCGTCGACGGGCTCACAACCGACGTATTGAACCGACGATTTAGTCGAACAGTTCCTCGAGGAAACTCTTGCGGCGCTTGTGGTACCCGTAGCCGTAACCGTAGGCGGGCGGCGGCGGTGGCGGCGGTACATACGGCGGCGCGGGTGGCGGAGGGGGTGCGGTCGGGATGGGAGCCCCGGGGGCGGGCGGCGGCGCGGCCGGCGGAGCCTGGGGTGGCACACCGCCTTGGGGAGGCGCGGGGGGAGGCGCCGTCGGGGGAGTACCGGCGGAGGCGGACTCGTGCCACTTGTTCTCGGCGTCGATCAGGCGCTCGAGTTCTCCTCGGTCGAGGAAGATGCCGCGACACTCGGTGCACTGGTCGACGGTGACGCCACTGCGTTCATATTGCCGCATAGAACCGTGGCACTTGGGACACGTCATGGTCATGCGTTGACGGTACCCGCTGTGGCCAACCATGCGTGTTTCGGTGTCGCCTCAAGAAATGGGCTTCAAAATGCTGCGTACCTCATCGTCGGTCACCTGACGAAAGTCCTGGTAAAAGCGGCTCACAGCGCCGAAATCAGTGGGCACCAAGGGGCAGACCACCTCGTCGGCGGCCGGGGCGAGCCGGGCGATGGCGTCACCGGACCCCACCGGGACCGCGACCACCACACGCGCGGCGCCCATGGCGCGACACACCTCCACGGCCGCGCGTGCGGTGGCCCCGGTAGCCAGGCCATCGTCGACGACGATGGCGGTACGCTCGGTGAGGTCCAGCGCTTCCCGATCCGCCCGGTACAGGCGCTCCTGTCGATTCAGCTCGGCGGTTTCCCGGGCGATCACCCGGGCGATATCCCGTTGCTTCAGGGACTGGGCGATCGACTCATTGAGCACCCGTACGCCGCCCGGACCGAGTGCCCCGAAGGCCAATTCCGGTGCCCACGGCGCTCCGAGTTTGCGGATGACGAGGACATCGAGGGGAGCCGTCAGTCGTCGCGCGACCTCGGCGGCGACCGGGACACCACCCCTGACCAGCCCGAGCACGATCGTGTCGGGCCGCTCCGCGTACCCGCTCAGGTGTCCGGCGAGTAACGCACCCGCCTGCCAGCGATCGACGTATCCGGCATCCATATCTCGTGTGTACGCCGGGGCACCGGGTTCCGCGACCGGAAGCGGATGCCGATCCGCTGACCGGTGCCGATCGGACGACCGGCGCTGATCGGGCACGGTTCGGGGTGACCATCCCGGTCAGGTCAGATGGTGGTGCCCGGGGTCTCCACCGGTAGCCGTTCGGCTCGAGCAGCCTCCACAAGGCGTTTGTCGTAGGCCACGAAGCTGGTCAGGGCATCTCCCAGCTGCTGGGCACTGGCCAGGTGGATGGCGCCGAGGGTGGGAAGGTGCCGAACCGGCAGGGCGACGGCTTGGTCCATCACGGCGTCGGTCAGTTCGACCCGGGTGAACTTACCCAGGATCCGCGTCGCGGTCTCCAGGGTCGCGGCGTCGGCCTGGCGTCGCTGCAGGAAACGGCCGATCTCCACGAAGCCGATGCTGCTGGTGAGCAGCGGGACGCGGGAGCTGGCGAGCAGCTGGTGCAGCTCCTCGGAGTGGTCTTCGCGGTAGATCAGCTTGATGATCGCTGAGGAATCCAGGTAGCGCATCAGTGGCGTTCGCTCTCACGTGTTTCGATGAATTCCTCCGAGGGGGCCGGTTGCTCCTCGGGGACTGGCACGGGCTCGGGTAGGGGATCGCGTGGGGAACGGGGCGGCCTGATCACACCCGCCGCCACCAGGCGTGCGTACGCCGTCTCTTCGGGGGTCACCGGGCGGATCACCGCGACGACCTCGCCGTATCGGGTCACGTGCAGCGTCTCACCCCGCCCTACCCGTTCCAGGATTCGGCTGGTGTGGTGGGCCAGCTCCCGGGTGCTTACCGCTGCTGACGTGATCTGTTCCACCGCTGTCATGCCCAAATCGTAACTTTTATGTCAAACGCGAACGTATCGCATATAAGTGGCACGGCGTTTGAGGGGAGGAGCGCAGTGAGACGGAGACGCGGCGACCAGGTGGCGGCTGGCAGGGCAGAGAGAGGGCATACAGGGGGTGTTATAGGGGATAGAGGAGGGGCATATGGGGTACGCGCCCCGGATACCGAGGTGCCTTACAGGCTGCGGCGACGCCGGTGAGCCGGCATACGGATCACACGGGCCCTGCTGTGCAGAGGCGGGGCGAGCGGGCTGCGCCGCTCAAGGATGGAGAGCATGCGTTCCGGGGGCAACGGCCGGCTGAACAGGTGCCCCTGGCCAGCGGCGCACCCCATCTCGAACAAGGCTGTCCGTTGCTGCTCGCTTTCCACCCCCACCGCGACCACGACGAGGTTGAGGCTCCGGCCGAGATCGACCGTGGAGCGCACCATCGCCGTGGCCTCCGCGGACTGCTGCATGGCGGACACAAACCGGCGGTCGATCTTCAGCTGGCTAACCGGGAGCTCTGCGAGCGTCGCCAGTGAGGAGTGACCGGTGCCGAAGTCGTCCAAGGCCAGCTGCACCCCAATCCGGCGCAGCGTGGTCAGTACGTGATTGACGACATCGAGGCGGTTGAGGGTGAGGGTGTCGGCCATCTCCAGGATCATCTGGTCGGCGGGCAGGTCGTGAGCCATCAGCCGGTGCCGCACCAGTTGCGGGAAGCTCGGGTCGAGCAGGCTCCGCGCGGAGACATTGACCGTGACCGGGATCGGGTGCCCCTGAGCGCGCCACTGCTGGGCCGCGCTGAGCGCCTCATCCAGCACGATCTCCGCGAACTGGGGAAGCAGGCCGGAGCGTTCGACCGCCGCCAGGAAGTGGGGTGGCCCCAGGTCACCTCGCCGGGGATGCCGCCACCGTGCCAGTGCCTCCGCCGCGATCACCTCGCCGGTCGCCAAGTCCACGATGGGCTGGAAGCTCACCGCGAACTGGCGTTCGGCCAGGGCACGGCGTAGGTCCCCGCTGAGGGCGAGCAGGCTCAGATCGGCGGTATCCCGGGCTCGGTTGTAGACCGCGACCGTGTGGCCTTCCCGCTTGGCCTGGTACATCGCCACGTCCGCGCGCCGCAGCAGCTCGGACATGCCGCCCTCGGTGGGAGCGGTGGCTACTCCCCCGCTCGCCTCGATCTGTAGCCGCATGCCCTCGACGAGGATCGGTGGGTCTAACGCGGCCAGGACCCGACGGGCGCGATGGCTGGCGAGCGCGGGAGCGGGAAGACTGACGAAAAGCACGGCGAACTCATCACCGCCCAGCCGCGCGACCAGGTCTTTCGGTCCGGCGGCGGCGGCGAGTCGCTGTCCCACCAAGGTCAGCACCTCATCCCCGGCGCCGTGTCCGAGGGTGTCGTTGATCTCCTTGAAGTGGTTCAGGTCGATCAGCAGGAGCGCGTGGATGCCCTGCACCGGGCGCCGGTTGAGTAGCGCTTCACCGATCTCTAAAAGGTGCCGGCGGTTGGGCAGGCCGGTGAGTGGGTCATGGCGCGCCGCGTGCGCGTACCGGGCGGCCAGACGTTGGGTCTCACCGTAGGCCTGGGCGTTACGCAGCGCGGTACACAACGCGGCCGCGAACGTGTCCAAGGCGTAGCGTTCGCGTTCGTTGAGGCGCACCTTCCCCTGAAACCGGAGCCGCAGCTCTCCTACGGTGTGGCCACCGTCCTGCCGGGACAGGGAGCGGGTGATGATCTCCCCCGTGGTCGCGGGTGCCTCCTCGGGAGGGCCCAGGTAGGACAGGTCATCGGCGTTGCCCCGGGCGAGCTTAGGGGATGCCGCGCCCACCCGAAACTCCACATCCACCTCGTCGGCCGAGAACAGTTTGGCCGCACCGAGCACGGCGGCGCGCAGCACCGCATCGAGGTTGACGTCGTTGAATTCATCGGTGATTCGCGCCAGGTTCTGCCAGGTTTCCCGCTCGGCCCAGGTGCGGAGCCGACTGAGGTTGAACAGGTATAGACACAGCGCCAGGGGCGGCAGCCCCACCATCAGCGGTGGTTTGTACGCGACGAGAAGAAGCGCCAGGTAGCCCACCGCCGCGCCACCGCCGACCGCGACGAGACGAACATGCCACCCGTTGACCGCGATCTGGTACGGCGAAGCGCCGTTGGCCAACGCGATGGCGAAAGCCACGGAGATCGAGTTGATCCCCACGAAGACGAGGATTGCGGCGATCAGGACAACGGGGTCACTCCAGAGCGGGCCGGAGTGCGATCCGTCCCGGAGCGCAGCCACTACCCCCGCCGCAGCGGCGGTCGCGATGATCTGCTTCCCGACGTTGAAGACCACCTTCTGGGCAGGGAGGCGGAGGAGGAGCTCCGCGATCAGTTTCCCTACGCCGGCGGCCAGGATCAGGATGGATGACGGGAGCAATGCCAGGCCTAGGACCAGGGCGGCCTCTCCAGAGCCGAACGCAATCCGGTGAGAACCGATCCTGATACGCAGGACGGCCAGGCCTGCCACGGCGTTAAGCGCGACAATGACCGCCGTCTCAAGGGTGAGAAGAGCGGGTGAGGGCACGCGGGGAACCGTCGCCGCCACGATGCTCGTGGCGGCGAGCGCTACCCCCAGTACGTAGAGGTTGAGACGCCGGTCGGAGTCGCGCACCGCCACCCCGGGTATTAGGGCATTCCTTCCTAGCCCCGCCATCCTACGCGGCCTCGGAGGAATACGTCTCACCCAGGATACGGCGCATAGTGAACAATGTCCTGGATTGTTCCATGGGGGACCTCTTCGGTGGACCGATCGCCACCGACTGTCATTGAGATCTTTCTAACTGGTTGTTTCAGTGCCAGCTGTCGTCACGCATTTGTGGCCTCCTTGAAACGGTGTGTGACTTGGAATGGAATTTCATTTGAGTTTGAGTCAGTGCCAGCTGTCGTCGCGCATGGTGTCCCTCCGGTAGTACCCGCGGTAAAGCACGTCAGTCTTGATGCCGTCGCCGATGTGTGGGCGATCGGCTTTCGCGTTCACGCATAGAGTAAACCCATTCTGTGGGCGGACTGACATACCTTTCATGGGTTAATAATCACTCTGCACAGATAGCCTTACAGCGCGCGAAGATGGAGGACTGCGCTAATCTTTTGGCAAGGCTGCGAAGCGCGATGGCGAGAGGTTTTATGCCTGTTCAGACCAGGCTTAGACCAGGCCGCGACGCGCTATGGCGACACCGGCAGCGAAGCGGGTTGGTACGCCTAACTCCGCCATCATGGCCGAGATCATGCGCTCTACAGTGCGAACACTGACGCCTAAAGCGCGAGCCATCCCTTCATCTGTGGCGCCGCTGACCATAAGGCTGGCCAGCTTACGCCGGACCGCGTTGTTCTCTGACGAGTCCGAACCGAACAGGTCACCGGGAAGCGCGTCGTTGTCGGGCGGCGTGGATTCAGAGGGGCCGACAAGCCCGGTGCGGTGCAGTGGAAGTGTCTGAGAATCGTTCCAAATTAATTCGAACAATTGTCTGACGACGGCGAGTAGTTCCGGGCTGGTGATGTGTAGCGCGCCGTCTGTACCGGTTGGTGTGAGCGCGACAAGCGCCTCCGTATCATCTCGATAACGGAGTTTGGTGGGCAGGTTCTTCCGGATCCTGATGTCTTCTCCAGCGTGCGCGGCGTACAAGAGGTCGGCGCGGCCGCGTTCGGTTCTCAGGAAAGAATGATCGTAGACCATTCGATACCGTACGCCCGCCGCGAGCGCGGAGGGACGAGGCAATATAACGGTGAGAAGATCAGGATCGCGGGTCTTCCAGCGCGGGATTGTGAAGTCACAGACCTCTACTCGGGCCGCGACGTAGATCTGCTGGGAAATGGCCTTGATGCGGGCCGAGTCGGTGAGGAGCTCGATGCCTGCCGAGCGTGGGCCGTTGAGCCGATCTAACGGCCAGCGACTGACCTGCGCCCGGAGGGTGGACCACAACCGGACGATCTCCTCATGATGAGTCTCTAACTGGTGCTCGGCGGCTTCGGTGGCCAGGTGGAGCGCGATGTGGCGCGGCATAGGGGTGACGTGCGTGGCCAGCTTGTCGGTGGGCCGCACGATCTGTTTGCGGAGCAGTTCGTCGAGAGCCGGGTCATGGGGATCCACGGCCGAAGGCCCTGACCCGACCGCGACGCACCCCTCCTGAAGGATGCGTTCATAAAGCTGGGCCGCGCTGTCGCTGACCAGCCCTCGTAGCAGCGGTGCGCGTTCGACCTCACCCATTGCTGCCTCCTCGGCTAGACCCACCCACGTTGGGCCGCTGCCAGGCCGGCGCCCGCCCGATTGACGGCGCCCAGTTCCCGCATGGCGTCGGCGACGTGGCGTCGCACGGTGCGGATGTTGACTCCCAGCAGGTTCGCGATCTCGGCGTCCGACATTCCGGTGGCCAGCAGTCGGATGACCCAGTGCTGTCGCGATGTGGTGCCTACCGCCGGTGGGCGGCACGTCGCCGACAGCGGGTCGGTCCACAGTTTGTCGAACAACTGGGAGTACGCCTCCAGCAACTGCGGGGAGTACGCCAGCAACCCGTTGATGCCCTCCCCGTACATGAACCGCACGAGTCCGACGGAGGTGTCGGCTAGCCACATATCAACGGGAACGTCTTGTCTGATACGCACCGTCACTGCCGGATTGCGCAGGTTGTCGAGGGTGAGGCGCATGTCGGCGTGAGCGATAAGACGGGCATCGCAGATGATGTGCAGGCGGCTGATGGGCCCGCCGACCAGTGCGGCGATCTCGGCTAGGTGTTGGGGCGCCGCCGAGGTGAACAGCATGCGGAGGGTGTCGGTGGTGGCGTTGACGACCGTCCGCCATACCCCCGAACCCCCTAACGGGTCGGCCGTGATTTCGGCGAGATCCTTGCGGTCCCAGATGTCCCGGGTAGGGGGATCCTCGTCGATTAACTCGCGCATCCGGACCCACGCCCGCACCACGGCGTTCCTGAGGTGGACCGCCTCCTGCACGGTTCGGTCTAAGGCGTGGTTGGTGGACTTGATCCACTTCAGGAAGGCCGTGGGATTGTCGTGAGGCGAGGGAACCTCGGACGTCCGGACACCGCGTCTGTCGGAGTGACCCTGCGACACGTCGCCTCCCGCGAGTTCAGGCTCACGCGCGACAGCGCCGGGTTTGACGTTGCCGGCACCGACACCCGGCGGCGTTGACTCGGCCTCACCGGTACGGTGAGTCCCGCTGTCTTCTCGCCGGATTACGCGTGGCATCCGTCTCCCACCCGGGCCACACGCGCGACCCGTTACTGTCAGCCGGTCATGTTTCCACCGGTTGTCGTGGATGGGAACTCTCCTGTCCGGAACTTACCGTCGTGTCCGAAACTCCTTCAGGATGTTACCGATTAATCACTGACCGATACGGCGATTGTGGATGACACTTCGTAACTCAGGGCGACATGGAGGGCCATTGAGAGCTCAGTGTCACATCGAAGCGGTCGTCGAAAGCCTGAAGACCAGCCTGAAAACCAGCGCGTCAGACCATGTCTCAGACCAGCACCAAGGAGACCAACGGTGCCGCAGAGGTCACCAACAGTAGGCCAAGCACCATGTGGCGGAACCGATCGGCCTGGATGCGGGAGAACGTCCAGTTACCCAGGGGCCAGCCGAGCGCTATGGCGGGGATCCCTACCGCGGCCAGCGCCAGAGCCGATCCCGTCACCTGACCGGCCACGGTGAAGCCCGTCACCGAAAGCACACCGGTGCCTAAAAAGACCGCCGCTAATGTGGCGCGGAAGCTGTCGGGGTCCATCCCCATGGCCTGGAAGGTGCCCACCAGAGGCGGACCGTTGGTTCCCACCGAGGTCGACAGCGCCCCGACGACGACCCCCACCCCGAGCACCGAGGCGGTTCCGGCCCGCATCCGCAGCCCGCTCCAGATCAGAATGGTGAATCCGATCGCGGCCAGCGCGACGGCCACGGTCAGCGCCTGCGCGGACAGCCGGGTAAAGACAAACAACCCGATGGGTGCTCCCAGCACCACCCCGGCCAACACCCCGGTCACCACCCGCCACTGGACGTGCTGCCGATTCCGGATGGTGGTGAGGGTTGGGTTGAGCAGGCCACATAACCCGCATCCGACCACCGCGGTCCGCGCGTCGAACACCATCGCCAACAGCGGGAGAGAGATCAGGGCGAGACCGAACCCCACCGTGGTTTGCAAGACGGAGGCCAGCAACAGAACGCAGAACGCGACGGTCAGGGTGAGAGCGAAGCTCATGACCGGAAGCCAACCGGTGGGGGCACGCTCCCGACAACGGATTTAGGACCCTCACCACAGTTACCGTCATCGATGCGTGGCGTACCTCGCCGCCCGTTATCACCGCGATCGCTCCCAGCACCGCAGGCGGGAGCGGCAAGGGCGGCGACACCCGCTTTCAGAGGCGATCTCCTACCGTGGACGGATGCAGGCGACACCAGGCCCACACTCTCAGGTGCCGGTGGCGGGCTTGCTGCTGGCAGCCGGGGGCGGCCGTCGGTACGGCATGCCTAAAGCCCTGGTACGCCACGGTCAGCGACTGTTGGTGGAGCACGGCGTCGCCACGCTCCGAGAAGGGGGATGCTCCCCGGTGGTCGTCATCCTCGGCGCGGCGGCCGCCGAGGTACGGCGTACCGCTGACCTGGGGGATGCCTGGGTGGTCGACAACGCCGCGTGGGAAGAGGGGATGGGCTCCTCGCTGCGGCTCGGCCTGGCGACGCTGGCGCGTACCGACGCCCTCGCCGTGGTGGTCCTGCTGGTGGACACCCCAAAGGTGACCGCCCAGGCGGTGGCGCGGCTTGCGGCGCTGGCCAGTCCGGACGTGTTGGCGACCGCCACCTACCACGGTCGTCGAGGCCATCCCGTGTTGCTGGGCCGTCACCACTGGGATGGTGTCGCTGCGTCCGCCGTGGGGGACCGCGGAGCCCGGGCGTACCTAGGCGCCCGTCACGTCGTGACGGTGGCCTGTGAGGATGTCGGCGACGGAGTCACCGACTGGGACCACCCTCCCGGTGACCGCGACCGCTCTCCTGGGGTCCGTTTCCGGCAAGGACCATAAAAGCTGGTCTTTCGATGCTTCGAACTCCGCTTCTCAAGATCCAAGTTACGGCGCGGTAGTGGCATAGTAGGTCAGTGACCCTGCGCACACCCGCATCCCCTGAAGAGCTCAGCCGCGTCCTGACCAGCGCCGGATACCTGCCCGACACCGGGTTGGCCACCGCTGGATTTCTCGCGCTCCGGTTGGGGCGGCCCTTGTTCTTGGAAGGGGAAGCCGGGGTCGGCAAAACCGCCTTCGCCCAGGCGCTGGCCACCGCCACCGGCACCACTCTGATCCGGCTGCAGTGTTACGAAGGGCTGGACGCCAGTCAGGCGCTTTACGACTGGGACTTCCCCCGGCAGATCCTGCACCTGCGCACCATCGAAGCGGCCGCGGTGGCCAGCGGAGAGCGAGTCGACACCGAGCAGGTGGAGGCCAGCCTCTACGACCGTCGGTTCCTCATCGCCCGGCCCTTGCTGCGGGCGTTGGAAGAAAGCCCGTGCGTACTCCTGATCGACGAGATCGACCGGGCCGACGACGAGTTCGAGGCCTTCCTGCTGGAGCTTCTCTCCGAGGCAGCCATCACGGTGCCCGAACTAGGCCGAATCGCCGCCCCCACACCCCCGGTGACCATCCTCACCAGTAACCGTACTCGCGAGGTCCACGACGCCCTCAAACGGCGCTGCCTCTACCACTGGGTCGACCATCCCAGCTTCGAGCGTGAGGTGGAGATCCTGCGTACCCGCCTGCCGGAGATCACCGAACGGTTGGCCACCGAGGTAGCGCAGGCCTGCCGCGCGCTGCGCGAGCTCGACCTGCTCAAACCCCCTGGGGTGGCGGAGGCCATCGACTGGGCGGGCGCGCTGCACGCGTTAGGAGCTCAGAAGTTCGACGTGGAGAAGGCCGCGGCCACCCTGGGCGCGGTCCTGAAATACCGAGAGGACGCCGTCCGGGTACACGCCCACGGCTTAGCGGAGCTGATCAAGAAATGATCGAGGTCCTGGTCGGGTTCGCCCGATGCCTGCGACACGCGGGCATGCGGGTGCCGCCCGACCGGGTCCAGGCGATGCTCGCCGCGGTCGATGCCTTGGGAGTGACCGATCCGGCCGGGGTCTACTGGGCGGGGCGGCTGACTTTGTGCGCGGAGCCCGACGACATCGCCACCTACGACGCCGCCTTCGCCGCGTACTTCCGCCAGGTCACGCCTCCCGCGCCTGAAACGGCCTCGGGGAGCGTGTCCCGGATCGGCCTGCCGTTCCAGCTGGACCAGGTAGCGCCGAGGGCGGAGCGGGACGACCCGGAGGTGATCGAGGAGCCCGCGGCCAGTGACATCGAGGTGCTCCGCCACCGCGACCTGACCCAGCTGACCGATCAGGAACGGGATGAGGTGCGCCGGCTGCTGACGCTCCTAGCGCCCACGCCCGCTCCCCGCCCCAGCCGGCGACGTCGTCCGGCGCGTCGCGGTGAGATCGATCCCGCGCGTACCGTGGCGCGGATCCTGCGGCGCGTCGGTGAGCCGGCGCCTCCCGCGTACCGGAGGAAAAGCCGTAAACCGCGCCGTCTGGTGCTGTTGGTGGATGTCTCCGGATCGATGGCGGCCTACGCCGACGCCTTGCTTCGGTTCGCGCATGCGGCGGTACGGCGGCGGCCGTCGAGTACTGAGGTGTTCACCGTCGGAACCCGGCTGACCCGAGTCACCCGGGCGTTGCGGCACCGGGACCCTGACCTCGCGTTGGCCGCCAGCAGCCGGCTGGTTCCGGATTGGAGCGGGGGTACGCGGCTGGGCGAGGCGTTGAAGGTGTTTCTGGACCGGTGGGGACAGCGTGGTATGGCCCGCGGCGCGGTGGTGGTGCTGTTCAGCGATGGCTGGGAGCGCGGCGACCCCAGTCTGCTCGCCGACCAGATGGCGCGCCTGGCGCGGTTGGCGCACCGCGTGGTGTGGGTGAACCCCCACAAGGGCCGCCCCGGTTATGTGCCCTTGGTCGCCGGCATGGTGGCGGCGTTGCCTCATCTGGACGACTTCGTGGCGGGCCACAGCTTCGCGGCTCTGGAGCGATTGGTGGAGGTGATCGCTCGTGCGTGAGGTGCTCGACGATCTGCTGCGTTGGTGGGAGGCCGGTGAGCCGGTCGGCATGGGGACGGTGGTGGCGACCTGGAACTCTGCTCCCCGCCCGGCGGGTGCGGTGATGCTGGTCGGCCCGGACGGGACGGCGGTGGGCAGCGTGTCGGGCGGCTGCGTGGAGGGGGCGGTGTACGAGGCCGCCACCTCTGTGATCGCCTCCGGACGACCGACACTGCAGCGGTACGGGGTCAGCGACGGGGACGCGTTGGCGGTCGGCCTCACCTGCGGCGGAATCATCGATGTGTTCGTGGAGCGGGTGGATCGTCACAGCTTCCCGTGGCTGGGGGAGGTGGCCGCGTCGATCCGGTCCGGGAAGCCGGTCGCGGTGGTCACCTGTGTCGCCGACGCGTCGGCCGCCGAGGAGGCGGACGCCGGATCCCGAGTGGGGGGCCGGTTGGTGGTCTGGCCGGACCGCACCGCGGGCTCGTTAGGGAGCGCGCGACTCGACGCCGCCGCCACCGACGATGTGCGGGGCATGCTGGCCGCCGGGCGTACCGGGACGCTCCACTACGGGCATGACGGTCAGCGGCGGGGCGAGGAGCTCACGCTGTTCGTGGCCTCGTACGCGCCCCCTCCCCGGATGATCGTGTGCGGGGCGATCGACTTCGCCGCGGCCGTGGCCACGATCGGATCGTTTCTGGGCTACCGGGTCACGGTGTGCGACGCCCGCCCGGTGTTCGCCACCCGTAAGCGGTTCCCGTCCGCTGACGAGGTGGTGGTGTCCTGGCCTCACCAATACCTGAAGGCTGAGGCCGAGGCCGGCCGGATCGACGAGCGCACCGTGGTGTGTGTCCTCACCCACGACCCCAAGTTCGATGTGCCGCTGCTGGAGGTGGCTTTGCGGTTGCCGTTGGCCTATGTGGGGGCGATGGGGTCCCGGCGTACCCATGAGGATCGGGTGGCGCGCCTGAAGGAAGCGGGGGTGACAGCGGAGCAGCTGCGTCGCCTGGCGTCGCCGATTGGGCTGGACCTGGGGGCGCGGACCCCTGAGGAGACCGCCGTCTCGATCGCCGCTGAGATCATCAGCCAGCGGTGGGGCGGCACCGGGGCCCGGCTGTCGGAGTTGAGCGGTCGGATTCACCGCGATGACCGGGCCCAGCGCCAGAAGCAGTCTCGGCCCGTCGACGCCTGACGCGGGGCCGACGGCGCGTCCACGATGCGGTGGTGAGACGGGTGCCGCGGACGCGAGTCCGGATCCACGTCGCCGCATAGGCTCAGCGTGTGACTGATCAGCCACGTCTGACCCATGTGGACGAGACCGGAGCGGCCCGCATGGTGGATGTCTCCGTCAAGGACATCACCGCCCGAACCGCGGTCGCCGCTGGCACGGTCCGGACCACCCCCGCGGTGGTCGCGCTGCTGCGGGACAACACCCTCCCTAAAGGGGACGCCCTCGGGGTGGCCCGTATCGCCGGGATCATGGGGGCCAAGCGCACCCCGGATCTGATCCCGCTCTGCCATCCGATCGCCCTGCACGGTGTGACCGTGGACCTCACCCTGCAGGAATCCACGGTGGACATCACCGCCACTGTGCGGACGGCTGATCGTACCGGGGTGGAGATGGAGGCCTTGACGGCGGTCGCCGTGGCGGGCCTGGCCCTGATCGACATGATCAAGGCAGTGGATCCGAAGGCCAGCCTGGAGGCGGTGCGGGTCCTGCGGAAAGAGGGCGGCAAGACTGGCCTGTGGGAGCGTGAGGAATGAGCGGTATCGACCCTGAGTACCGAAGCCGGACACCTGGCTCACGCCCGATCCGGGCCCGGGTGATCGTGGCCTCCAACCGCGCTGCCGCCGGCGTCTACACCGACACCAGCGGTCCGCTGCTGGCTGAGGGCCTCACCGAGCTGGGGTACCAGGTCGACCCGGTGGTGGTCGTCCCGGACGGCGAACCGGTGGAGCAGGCGCTGCGGGCGGCGGTCGCTGAGGGGGTGGATGTGGTGCTGACCAGCGGGGGCACCGGGATCTCACCCACCGACCGCACCCCGGAGATGACCCGGCGAGTCCTCGATCGTGAGGTGCCCGGGATCGCCGAGGCGCTGCGGGCGTACGGCACCGCCAAGGTCCCCACCGCGATGCTGTCGCGAGGGGTGGCCGGGGTGGCTGGCCGGACCCTCATCGTGAACCTGCCCGGCTCAACCGGCGGAGCGCGGGACGGGCTGGCCGTGCTCGGGCCGGTGCTCACCCACGCCGTCGATCAGTTGCGTGGCGGGGACCACAAAAGATCTGGCGTCTGATCAGCTCCAGCGATTGAGCGGCAGATTACGCACCTGATCAGCGGTGATCGGGGCAGAGCAGGGTTGGGATCTCGGGGGGCGCTCAAGGCGACGCGGTTAGGCTCGCGGTGTGACCCTGTCGTGGGAAGAAGCCCGGCGCCTCGCCTACGAGGCCGGTCGCGACGCACGCCTGGCGCCCGTGGACCTGCCCCTGGATCGGGCCGACGGCGCCACGCTGGCGACCCCCCTGACCACCCTGACCGAGCTTCCGGCGTTCCCGACCTCCAGCGTCGATGGGTACGCGGTACGCGGGGAGGCACCCTGGAAAGTGGTGGGGGAGGTGCTCGCGGGGAGCGTACCTGGAACTCTCGGGCCGGGTGAGGCCTTGCGGATCGCGACCGGCGCGATGGTGCCGGCTGGGACCGAGCACATCATCCGGGTCGAGGACTCCACGACACCCGAACCCGGGTATGTCACCGGTACGCCGCGGCGGTCCCCAGACTGGCGGAACCCCGGTGAGGAGGCTGGTAAAGGGGAGGAGCTGTTGCCCGCCGGCACTCCGGTCACCCCGGGGGTGGTGGGGCTGGCGGCCTCCTGCGGATACGACCGGCTGCTGGTGCATCCCCGGCCGTCCGCCGCGTTGCTGGTCTTCGGGGATGAGCTGCTGGTTACCGGGACACCCGGCAATGGCCGGGTCCGCGACTCCCTCGGCCCGTCATTTCCGGCGTGGCTGCGGCGCCTGGGGGCCGATCCGGTACCGGGGCTCGCCCCTGTCGGACCGATCCAGGACACCCTGCAGGCGCATATCTCCGCACTGCGGCGCGGGTTGGAGGCGGCCACGGTGGTGTGCACCACCGGTGGCACCATGCATGGCCCGGTGGATCACCTGCATCCCGCGTTGGAGGCCCTGGGGGCGTCCTACGTGGTCAACACCGTGAAGGTGCGTCCCGGTTTCCCCATGCTGTTGGCCCGGGTGGGGGATGGGTGGGTAGCCGGGCTGCCCGGCAACCCTCAGTCCGCGGTGATCGCGCTGTTCACCTTGGTGGTTCCCCTGATCGCCGGGCTGACCGGTCGTCGGCTGCCGGAGCCACCACGGGTCCGGTTGGCCGCCCCTGTGCCGGGTCGCGGTGACTTCACCCATCTGGCCCTGGTCCGGGTTACCCCGACGGGGGAGGCGTATCCGGTGGCGTACACCGGGTCAGCAATGCTGCGAGGGGTCGCCGTCGCCTCCGGCTTTGCCGTGATCCCACCCGGTACGCAGGGGCAGGTCGGGGACGAGGTGGAGCTACTGCCGCTGTCGCTGATGCCGGGAGAGTTGCCGTGACCGTTGTGCGTGCCGATGTCACCGAAGCGCCGCTGGACGCCTCCGAGTACGAGCGGCTGGTGGCGCACCCGGGCGCCGGGGCTGTGGTCTGTTTCACCGGGGTGGTCCGGGACCACGACCACGGCCGCCAGGTACGGGAGCTGGAGTATGAGGGGCACCCGACGGCCGGTGAGGTGCTGCAGACCATCGCCGCTGAGATCGCCGCGGATCCGGCCGTGTACGCGGTGGCGGTGGGGCACCGGGTCGGGACGCTCGCGATCGGGGACAACGCCTTAGTGGCGGCGGTCTCGTGCGCCCACCGGGGAGAGGCTTTCGAGGCCTGTCGGCGGCTGGTGGAGGAGGTCAAAAAACGGCTGCCGATCTGGAAGCGGCAGGTGTTCGCCGACGGCACCGAAGAGTGGGTGAACTGCCCCTGAGCCGGGTGTGAAGCTCAGCGGAGGTAGACGGCCACGCGGCGGACGTACTCGGGCTGGTAGGCGGGGTACGCCTCGGAACGCCACGGCAGCGCGGTGACCAGCAGCAGCGCGATGAGGGCGAACGAGTTCTCTCCGAGCATCCCGAGGACCCCGTCATCCCAATGGTGGCCGGTGGGGTGGGCGAAGGTCCATACGGGAGCCAGCAGCGCCACCGCGTACACCCCAGCCGCCGCCAGCCCCAGCCAGGGAGAGCGCCGGCTGAGAGCCAGGTCGACGAGCAGCAGCACGGCGGGCGCGATCCACACCAGGTGGTGCAACCCGGCGTACGGGGCGACCAGCGGAGCGGTGAGCCCGACGATGGTGAAGGCGGTCAGTTCGTCGCCCTCCTGGTGGGCGGTGTACGCGCGGCTGAGACCGACCGCCAGCACCAGAAGCGCGAAGGTGAACCAGAGCAGGCCAGGGACCGGCTGTTCGTTGTAGAGCCGCTCCAGAACCCCGGCGACTGACTGGTTGATCGCGCCGTCGGCTGGCCGGGCGCGCTCCCACAGGGCGCCGCTCCAGTAAGCCCACGAGGTGTCGGGCGCCACCAGCGCGCAGGCCACGATCGTCGACAGCGCGGTGGCGGTAGCGGTTATGGCGGG
>Ga0207873_1001579_pt1 | contig 21183 bp, 13 predicted proteins | sample BGWIniCompost_FD_187373 | JGI IMG/M metagenome (GOLD analysis project Ga0207873, IMG submission 187373) | Cellulose adapted compost microbial communities from Newby Island Compost Facility, Milpitas, CA, USA - BGW Initial Compost (SPAdes)... ...
GTGCCGTCGTGCTGGCCGCCGCCGACCCGGCCAACGCCTACGGGGCGGCCCTGGGCTGGCCGGAGCCGCCGGAGGGCGCGAGCCACAAGCCGGGCCGCAAGGCGGGTTCCCTGGTGGTGCTGGTCGACGGCGAGCTGACGCTCTACATGGAGCGCGGCGGCAAGACCCTGCTGGCCTGGCCCGCCGACCCGGACGCCGAGCCCGCCGACGACAGCCGGCTGCCGGCCGCCGCGGAGGCCCTCGCCACCGCCGCCCGGGCGGGCTCCCTCGGCACGGTGACCGTGGAGCGCGTCAACGGCAGCCCGGCCCTGACCTCCCCCTTCGGCGCGCTGCTGGAGTCCGCGGGATTCATCGCCACGCCCCGGGGACTGCGTCTGCGTGCCTGACCACCCCGTGCTGCCCCGCCCCGTCCGTTGCCCCGCCCCGTCCGTTGCCCGTCCTTGCGTGCCCCGTCCGCGACCGGCCATTTCGCGGCCGGCGTGCCACCCTTGAGCCATGCCCGAAGGAGACACGGTCTGGCAGGCGGCGCGACGGCTGCACAGCGCCCTCGCGGGCAGGGTGCTGACCCGCAGCGATCTGCGGGTGCCCCGGTTCGCCACGGCCGACCTCACCGGCCGCACCGTCCTCGACGTCACCCCGCGCGGCAAGCACCTGCTCACCAGGATCGAGGGCGGCCTGACTCTGCACTCGCATCTGCGGATGGACGGGGCGTGGAAGGTGTTCGCCGGCGGCGAGCGCTGGACCGGCGGTCCCGCCCACCAGATCCGGGTGATCCTCGGCACCGCCGGGCGCACCGCGGTCGGCTACCGCCTGCCCGTGCTCGAGCTGCTGCGCACCGCCGACGAGGACCGCGCGGTCGGCCACCTCGGACCCGACCTGCTGGGCCCCGACTGGGACCCCGAGACGGCCCTGGCCAACCTCCTGAAGGACCCGGACCGCCCGCTCGGCGAGGCGCTCCTCGACCAGCGCAACCTCGCCGGCATCGGCAATGTGTTCAAGAGCGAGCTCTGCTTCCTGCTCGGCGTCACCCCCTGGCTCCCGGTGGGCGCCCTGCCCGCCGACCGCGCCGCATACCTGCCCGAACTCGCCAAGACGCTGCTGGACTTCAACCGCGAGCGCCCGATCCGCAGAACCACGACCACGACCGCCCCGGCCGGCGTGCCGCCCGTGGTGACCGGCCCGGCCGCGCCTACCGGCGCCCCATCGCACCCGGGCAGGCGTCCCTCCCGCGCATCGGGCGCGGCGTCCGGCCGAGGGCCCGATCTCTTCGTCTACGGCCGTGCGTCCCGCCCCTGTCTGCGCTGCGGCACGCCCATCCGGGTCGCCGACCAGGGTGACGGCTCCCGCGAGCGGCCCACCTACTGGTGCCCCGTCTGCCAGCGCGGCCCGGCCCCCGAGCCCGGAAGGTCCCGCCGCGACCGCACCCGCCCGACCGGCTGACCGCGGGCCGAGGAGCCGCACCCGCACCGGGGCCGCGGCCGCAGGACGGCCGGCTGACCGCCCGCCCTGCACGACGGGGAGGCCACATCACCCGGTCACGGGCGCAGGCGCAGCGCCCTTGAAACCGTCACCCCACCCCTTGCCCACCACCCCGGGGCCCCGTGAGCACCCGCCAGGCTCGGCGCCACCGCCCGGCCGCCAGGGCGCCCTCCGCCTGCCGCTTGGGCACGCAGTGCACCGGCAGCAGGCTCAGCCCCCAGCCTCCGGCGGCGACCGCCGCCTCCAGCACGCCGGCACCGGGCGCCAGCACGAGTCGTGCCAGCGCCCACCACCACAGAAGCCCGAGGCTCGCAGCGGCCCCCCAGCGCGCTGTGCGCGCCGCCACGTCACCCGTTCTCGGCCTGGAACATCCAGTGCTGCTTCTCGAGGTCGGCGGTGACGCCGATGAGGATGTCCTGGGTCACCGGATCCGGTTCCTCGGTCGCGGCCACCCGCTCCCGCATCCGGGCGATCACCGCGCCCAGCGCGTCGACGAGCGTGCCCACGGCCGTGGTGTCGTCGACCCAGCCTTCGGGCGTGACCCCGATACCGCTGCCGACGGCCACCGTGGCCGCACGTCCGTCCGGGGAGACGCCCAGTGCCGCGCAGCGCTCCGCCACGGTGTCGGAATGCTGGCGGGCGACGGTCACCACCTCGTCGAGTTGCAGGTGGACCGACCGGAAACGCGGCCCGACCACGTTCCAGTGGATCTGCTTGGCCACCAGGGCGAGATCGATCAGGTCGACGAGGGCGCCTTGCAGCGCCTCGGAGACGGTCTTGAGATTCGCATCGGACAACGGGCTCTTCACGACGTACATCCGCACCTCCGTGACTCACCCCCCGCGGCTCGCCCCCCGTGATCCCTCAACCATGACCGCCGCGGGGCACACCGGCAAACGCACCCCCCGCACCACGACTACCCCCGAAACGCGAAAAACCCCGGCGGCACCCCTCCGGTTTCCCGGAAGGGCCCCTCCGGGGCCTGTCACACCTTCACGCCGCCGTTCAGGCGGCGACCACGTCCACCGCCTCGGCAGGTGCCTTGATGGTCACCCGTTCCGGTGGCACACCGGTCACGGAGACGGAACCCAGCATCGGGCGCACCGGCGTGGGCACAGGTTCGCTGGGGGTCGCAGCAGCAGACTGGGCCAGCTCGGCGAGAGCGAGTTCGTCGCTGACTTCCCGCATGAGCTCGGACATCCGTACGTCCAGCGCGTCGCAGATGGCGGCGAGCAGTTCGGAGGAAGCCTCCTTCTGCCCCCGCTCCACCTCGGAGAGATAGCCGAGTGAGACTCGGGCGGACGAGGAGACTTCGCGCAGAGTACGGCCCTGGCGCTGGCGCTGCCGACGCAGCACGTCACCCAGCAGGCGACGGAGCAGAATCATCGGTGGCTCCCTCCTCGGACCGCATGGCCGCATCCTTCTCGCCCCACCGTACCGCCTCGCGCCGCGGCCGTGCGGGGAGCGATGTCGTGTTCACTCAGGGCTGCAAACATCAAAACCCCCCGTTCCGTTCCGTATCCTATGCCCGCTCATTCCCGGTCTGATCGCCCGCAAGCTCCTCGAGGAGCAGTGCGAGTACGCTCCGTACACTCTCCATACGAATTTCCGCGCGGTCGCCGTTCAACCGCAGGTGCCGCACTTTTCCGCCGCGGGCTGAACCGGAACCTTGCGCGAAGGGTCCGTGCACCGCCACGAAGACCGTGCCCACAGCCTGCCCGTCCTGGGGGTCGGGGCCTGCGACACCGGTGGTCGCGATGCCCCAGTCGGCGCCCAGAACCCTGCGCGCCCCTGCGGCCATCTGCCCCGCGACCTGGGCATCCACCGCTCCCTTGCGCTCCAGCAGCTCGGCGTCGACGCCGAGCAGGCGGTGCTTGAGGTCGGTGGCGTACGCGGTCACCGAACCCCGGAACACCTTCGAGGCGCCGGGGACCGAGGTGATCTCCGCGGACACCAGTCCGCCGGTCAGGGATTCGGCGACGGCCAGAGTGCTGCCGTGCACGGTGAGTAGCCGCACGACGTCGGCGGCCGTGGAGCTCACTCTGCCGTCTCCTCCAACGCCGCCTTGCGCTCGGCGATTCCCTTCCGGCGCAGCACAATGGCCTGTCTCACATAGTCCAGTCCGGTCACCACGGTCAGCACGACCGCCGCGGCCATCACCCAGAAGCGCAGGGTGGCCAGCCAGCCCGTCAGCGCCAGCACATACATGCCGACGGCGACGCCCTGAGTGAGCGTCTTGAGCTTGCCGCCGCGGCTGGCGGGGATGACGCCATAGCGGATGACCAGAAAACGCAGCAGGGTGATGCCGAGTTCCCGGCCGAGGATCACGCCGGTGACCCACCAGGGCAGGTCGCCCAGCGCGGAGAGACAGATCAGTGCCGCTCCCATGATCGCCTTGTCGGCGATCGGGTCGGCGATCTTCCCGAAGTCGGTGACGAGGTTGTAGGTGCGGGCCAGATGACCGTCGAACAGGTCGGTGATCATGGCGATGGCGAAGGCCGCCCAGGCGAGTGAGCGCCAGGCCGGGTCGTAGCCGCCGTCGGCCAGCATCAGCATGACGAAGGCCGGCACCAGGAGCAGCCGCAGCATGGTGAGCAGGTTGGCGATGTTCCAGACGCTGGCCTGGTTCACCGCCGCGGCCGCGATCTTCCCGCCCCGCGCCGGCTTGCCGTTGTCGGCACCCGCGCTGTCGGCGGGCACCTTCCCGGACACGGCCGCCGCCGCGACATCGGCTCCGGAGAGCTCGCCGCCGGCGGAGGCACCACCGGACGCGCCGCCGGAGGGCTCCTGCGCCTCACGTGCGGCCGTGCGGCGTCCCGCGAAGGCGCGTCCGCCGGCCTGACCGGTCTTGCGGCCGGCGCCGGGCTGTCCGGCTCCGGAGCCGCGGCCGGCGGCCGCTGCGGGTCCGCCCGGCGTCGCGCTCGCGGCCGCCCGGCGCGCGCCGACGGGGCCTCCTGCCGCGGATGCCGGGATTCCCGTCATCTGCCTGCCTCCTCACCGCGCGTGAGCGCACCCTGGAACAGCGGTTCGGCGACCAGGTCGACGCCCTCGGTGCCCACCACCTTCGCCTCGACCATACGGCCGACGTCCAGTCCCTCGCCGTTCGTCAGCAGCACCTGGCCGTCGGTCTCGGGTGCCTGGTGGGCGGCGCGGCCGTACACGCCGTCCTCCTCGTCCACGGACTCCACCAGTACCCGCAGGGTCTCGCCGACCCGTTCCTCGGCGCGCTGGGAGACCAGCTCCTCGGCGAGGCGCGAGACGTGGGCCAGCCGCTCGGCGACCACGTCCTCGGGGAGCTTGTTCTCGTAGGTCGCCGCCTCGGTGCCCTCCTCGTCGGAGTAGCCGAAGACGCCGATGGCGTCGAGCCGGGCGTGGTTCAGGAAGCGTTCCAGCTCGGCGAGGTCGGCCTCGGACTCGCCGGGGAAGCCGACGATGAAGTTGGAGCGGACGCCGGCCTCGGGAGCCCTGGAGCGGATGGTGTCGAGCAGCTCCAGGAACCGGTCGGTGTCGCCGAAGCGGCGCATGGCGCGCAGTACGCCGGGCGCGGAGTGCTGGAAGGACAGGTCGAAGTAGGGGGCGACCTTCTCGGTGGAGGTCAGCACGTCGATCAGGCCGGGCCGCATCTCGGCCGGCTGGAGGTAACTGACCCGGACCCGCTCGATGCCGTCGACTCCGGCCAGCTCGGGCAGCAGGGACTCCAGCAGGCGGATGTCGCCGAGGTCCTTGCCGTAGGAGGTGTTGTTCTCGGAGACCAGCATGATCTCCTTCACGCCCTGCTCGGCGAGCCAGCGCGTCTCGTTCAGCACGTCGCTGGGGCGGCGGGAGATGAAGGAGCCGCGGAAGGAGGGGATGGCGCAGAAGGAGCAGCGCCGGTCGCAGCCGGAGGCGAGCTTGACCGAGGCGACCGGGGAGCCGTCCAGGCGGCGGCGCAGGGGCGCGCGGGGTCCGGAGGCGGGTGCGAGGCCGTCCGGCAGGTCGCCGGGCCCCTGCTCCGGCACGGCGGGCCCGTGCCCGGGCAGCACCACGGAGGCGGCCGATTCCTGCCGCTCGACCGGGCTGATCGGCAGCAGCTTGCGCCGGTCGCGAGGGGTGTGCGCGGCGTGGATGCCGCCGCTGAGGATGGTCTGCAGGCGCTCGGAGATCTGCGTGTAGTCGTCGAAGCCGAGCACGCCGTCGGCCTCGGGGAGGGCCTCGGCCAGTTCCTTGCCGTACCGCTCGGCCATGCAGCCCACCGCCACCACGGCCTGCGTTCTGCCGTGCTCCTTGAGGTCGTTGGCCTCCAGGAGGGCGTCGACGGAGTCCTTCTTGGCGGCCTCGACGAATCCGCAGGTGTTGACGACGGCGACGTCCGCTTCGGCGGCGTCCTCCACGAGCTGCCAGCCGTCCGCCTCCAAACGGCCTGCGAGCTCCTCCGAGTCCACCTCGTTACGGGCGCAGCCAAGGGTGACGAGTGCGACGGTACGGCGTTCAGGCATGGGCTCAAGAGTACTTCGTCCCGCTGACACCCCACGTCGACGGGGTTGACCGAACTCGGCCAACCCCGTCGCGAAAGCACCCGTGACGCCGGTTGTCCGGCGCAGGCTCAGCCGGCCTGCGGATCGCCCTTGGTGTAGGTCAGGCGCTCCACGGCACCGGGCTGCCAGTCGTCCTCGATCTTCTTGCCGTTGACGAACAGATCGATGTTGCCGGCGTTGCCCAGGACCAGGTTGATCTTGGAGCTGTCCTGGAAGGTCTCGGACTGGCCCTTCTTGAGCAGCCCGTCGAACAGCGCGCGGCCGTTGTGGTCCTTGGCCGAGATCCAGCTGGGTCCGTCGACCGCGCTGACCTTGACGGTCACCTTGTCCTGGGGTGCGGCGGCGATGGCGCTGTCCGACGGCGCGGGCTTGGGGTCGACCGGCTTCTTGGCCTTCGGGGTGGGCGTGGCGGACGCCTCGGTGGCGGCGGCGTCGGCGAGGTTGCTCTTGCCGCCGGTGTCGTCGCCTCCCTTGATCAGGGTGAAGCCGACGAAGCCGATGACGGCGACGATCGCGGCCACCATGGCCGCGGTCCAGTTCGGGCCGCGCCGTTCCGGACGGATGCGTTCCGCCTCGAACAGGGGGGCGGCAGGGGTGGGTGCGGGACGGCCGCCGTGCTCGGCGTCGTACTGGGCGAGCAGCGGGGCGGGGTCGATGCCGACGGCCTTGGCCAGGGTCCGGATGTGCCCGCGGGCGTAGACGTCACCACCGCAGGGTGCGAAGTCGTCCGCCTCGATGGCGTGAATGATGGAGATGCGGACCCGAGTGGCGGTACTGACGTCGTCTACGGTGAGCCCGGCGGCGATACGTGCCTGCTGCAGGGCACGGCCGACGGAGGGGCGGGCTTCCTCGGACGCGTCGTCGAACGGACGCTCGTCTTCAGGGGAGTTGCCGATGGACACGGGCGCGCCTTTCGAGCGTGTAGCCACCTGTGCTGGAGGTTCAGTCTAGGGGTAGTACAAAAGGGTGGGGCAACCGGGCGGTCGGAACTTATACGCCATCGGAATGGCCCGACATCCCGGTGGTGGACCTGCTGTCTGTTCCTTCCCTCAAGTTGACGTTCGTCGTAGGGAAAGGGTTGCTCAATGATCCCTTACGGGTGAGTCACGATCGTCCACCTGGGCGCCCCGGCGGGACGACCGTGACTCCTGTGCCTACCCTTCAGACTCCCCGCGGAGCATGGCGAGCACGCCATCCAGCTCATCAGGTTTCACGAGAACGTCACGAGCCTTCGACCCCTCGCTCGGCCCGACGATGTTCCGCGACTCCATCAGGTCCATCAGCCGGCCGGCCTTGGCGAAGCCGACGCGCAGCTTGCGCTGGAGCATCGAGGTCGAGCCGAACTGGGTGGAGACGACCAGCTCGGCCGCCTGGCACAGCAGGTCGAGGTCGTCGCCGATGTCCTCGTCGATCTCCTTCTTCTGCTTGGTGCCGACGACCACGTCGTCCCGGAAGACCGGAGCCATCTGCTCCTTGCAGTGCCGGACGACGGCCGCGACCTCCTCCTCGGTCACGAAGGCGCCCTGCATGCGGATGGGCTTGTTGGCGCCCATCGGCAGGAAGAGTCCGTCGCCCTTGCCGATCAGCTTCTCGGCGCCGGGCTGGTCGAGGATGACCCGGGAGTCGGCGAGCGAGGAGGTGGCGAAGGCGAGCCGGGAGGGCACGTTCGCCTTGATGAGACCGGTGACGACGTCCACCGACGGGCGCTGGGTGGCCAGCACCAGGTGGATGCCGGCCGCTCGCGCGAGCTGGGTGATGCGCACGATGGCGTCCTCGACGTCCCGCGGGGCGACCATCATCAGGTCGGCCAACTCGTCGACGATGACCAGCAGATACGGGTACGGCTGGAGTTCCCGCTCGCTGCCCTCGGGCTGCTTGACCTTGCCCTCGCGCACGGCGCGGTTGAAGTCGTCGATGTGCCGGTAGCCGTAGGCGGCGAGGTCGTCGTAGCGCAGGTCCATCTCGCGCACCACCCACTGCAGCGCCTCGGCGGCCCGCTTGGGATTGGTGATGATCGGCGTGATCAGGTGCGGGATGCCCTCGTACGCGGTGAGCTCCACGCGCTTGGGGTCGACCAGGATCATCCGGACGTCCTCCGGGGTCGCCCGCATCATGATCGAGGTGATCAGGCAGTTGATGCAGGACGACTTGCCGGAGCCGGTGGCGCCGGCGACCAGCATGTGCGGCATCTTCGCCAGCGAGTGCATGACGTAGCCGCCCTCGACGTCCTTGCCGAAGGCGACCAGCATCGGATCGTCGTCCTCGGCGGACTCCGCGAGCCGCAGCACGTCGCCGAGGTTGACCATCTCCCGGTCGGTGTTGGGGATCTCGATGCCGACCGCGGACTTGCCGGGGATCGGGCTGATGATCCGCACATCGGGGCTGGCCACGGCGTAGGCGATGTTCTTGGTGAGCGCGGTGATGCGCTCCACCTTCACGGCCGGGCCGAGCTCCACCTCGTAGCGGGTGACCGTCGGGCCGCGGGTGAATCCGGTGACCCGGGCGTCCACCTTGAACTCGGTGAAGACGGTGGTGAGCGACTCGACGATGGCGTCGTTGGCCGCGCTGCGCGCCTTGCCGGGGCCGCCGCGGGTGAGCAGGTCCAGGGACGGCAGCGCGTAGGTGATGTCCCCGGACAGCTGGAGCTGCTCGGCCCGCGGGGGCAGCTCGCGCGGCTTGGCGGGCGGGGTCTTGGTCAGGTCGGGGACGGAGCTCTCGGGCTCCTGTCGCGGCTTGCTCCCCGCGGCGGGCTGGTCCTGCTGGGGGCGGGCGGCCGGGACCGGGGTGGGTGTGGTGGGCTCCTGGTCGCCGACGCGCACGCCCTGGGTGAGGTCGGCGACCACCGGGGAGGGCGGCATTCCGTGCAGCACGGCACCGTCGAGGGCGGCGGCCGCGGCGGCGGCCACGTCGACCGCGTCCATGGGGCGGCCGGCGTCGGGCTGCGGCACGGCGGACCTGCGGGGCCGGCGGCGACGGGAGAGCGCCTCCTCCTCGGCCGCGTCGGGATCGTAGTCCCGGGGTGCGGAACGGCCGCGCCGGCGACGGCCGGCGGGCAGGGCCTCGCGCCACTGCTCCTCGTAGCGCTCGTCGTCCTCGCTGTACTCCTCGAACCCGCCGGCCTCGCTGCCGTCGTGGATGAGGCCGAGCTTCACCCCGAGCTGCCGCAGCCGCTGCGGCACGGCGTTGACCGGGGTGGCCGTGACCACCAGCAGGCCGAAGATGGTGAGCAGCACCAGCAGCGGTACCGCCAGCATGTCGGTCATGGTGTACGACAGCGGGGTGGCCGCGGCCCAGCCGATGAGCCCGCCGGCGTCCCTTATGGCGTTCATGCCCGCGCTGCGGGCGGGCGAGCCGCAGGCGATGTGCACCTGCCCGAGCACGCCGATGACGAGCGCGGACAGGCCGATGACGATCCGTCCGTTGGCCTCGGGCTTCTCCGGGTGCCGGATCAGGCGCACGGCGATGGCGCCGACCAGCACCGGCACCAGCAGGTCGAGCCGGCCGAAGGCGCCCGTGACCAGGATCTCCACCAGGTCGCCGACCGGCCCCTGCAGATCGGCCCAGGTGCCGGCGGCGACGATCAGGGCGATGGCGAGCAGCAGCAGCGCGAGTCCGTCCTTGCGGTGCGCGGGGTCGAGGTTCTTGGCACCCTGCCCTATCCCGCGGAAGATCGCGCCGACGGCGTGCGCCAGCCCCAGCCAGAGGGCGCGCACCAGGCGGTAGACGCCCCCGGTCGGGTTCGGCGCCGGCTTGGGCGCGGGCTTCTTCGCCGGGGCCCGCTTGGCGGCGCCCTTCTTGGCGGGAGCCTTCTTCGCGGGGGCCTTCTTGGCGGCGGCCTTCTTCGCCGGAGCCTTCGCCGAAGCGGCCGCCTTCTTCGCGGGCGACTTCTTGGCTGCGGAGGGACGTGAGGCCATAGGTGTGAGGTTACCGGTGGAGACGCCGGGGGACACGTGTGCCCGATGCTTCACCCGTTCGTGTCGCTTCTTGCGTGGGAGTGAAGTTGACGCCACATGACAGCGGCCTCCCGTCGGCCGTGCTTCGGGAGACCGGTTAACGCCCTTGCTGGGGGCGTCAGTTCTGCGAGGGGATCGAGGAGGCGTTGCCCGCGCCGGGCTCGAGCGCGTCCAGCGCCCGCCGCAACCCCGTGAGCTTGCGCTCGAGATGAGCCGCCGTCGCCACCGCGGCCGCGTCGGTGCTGTCGTCGTTGAGCTGCTTGGTCAGCGCCTCGGCCTGCTCCTCCACGGCCGCGAGCCGCGCCGACAGCTCGGCGAGCAGCCCCGCGGACTCCTTCGGCTCGCCGGCGTTCTTCTCGCCGCCCTCCAACTGCAGCCGCAGCAGCGCCGCCTGCTCGCGCAGCTGGCAGTTCTTCATGTACAGCTCGACGAAGACCGACACCTTGGCGCGCAGCACCCAGGGGTCGAACGGCTTGGAGATGTAGTCGACCGCGCCCGCGGCGTAGCCCCGGAAGGTGTGATGCGGGCCGTGGTTGATCGCTGTCAGGAAGATGATCGGGATGTCCCGGGTCCGCTCGCGCCGCTTGATGTGCGCGGCGGTCTCGAATCCGTCCATGCCCGGCATCTGGACGTCCAGCAGGATCACGGCGAAATCGTCCGTGAGCAGTGCCTTCAGCGCTTCTTCCCCGGACGATGCCCGCACCAGTGTCTGATCGAGCGCAGAGAGGATCGCCTCCAGCGCCAGCAGATTCTCCGGCCGGTCATCGACCAGGAGGATCTTGGCCTTCTGAACCATGGCCCGCCCTCCTCGCCCCGGCTTGGGGCCTCCCCTGTCCGCGGTACCCGGGGAAGCACCGGCGGGTGCCCACCCGGGGGACGACTCCCTTGCGCCGCCCGTCCTTGTGCCGGTCATCGTAGCTGCACCCCGCCCGTCGCCACACCCTGTCACCGCGATGTCACTGTGCACATAGCGGAAACGCGGCGGGAGACCAGAAGGTTCCCCGAATCCCGTACTTCTACACGACTTCACCAGCGCCGCGTCTGCAACTCGACCGGCTCGACCGAAGCTTCCCGTCATGTTCACGCAGCCTTCGTGATCGGCCACCGCGGCCACCGGGCCGGTCACTGCGGGTCGCCGCGCCACTCGCCGTGCCGGACGCCTCGCCGGTCACTCCGCTGACGCGCCGCTCACCTCGGCACGCACGCGCCGGTCCGCCTCGGCGCGCACCCGACGGCTCGCCTCGCACGCACGCGCCGGTCCGCCTCGGCGCGCACCCGACGGCTCGCCTCGGCGCGCACCCGCCGGACCTCTCGGCGCTCACCTCCCTCGTCGTCTCACTCCTCACGCATCCACTGCTGCATCACCGCCAGCAGGTGGTCCGGGTCGACCGGCTTGGTCACATAGTCGGAGGCGCCCGACTCGATGGCCTTCTCCCGGTCGCCCTTCATCGCCTTCGCGGTGAGCGCGACGATCGGCAGGCCCGCGAACTGGGGCATCCGCCGGATCGCGGTGGTCGTCGCATATCCGTCCATCTCCGGCATCATGATGTCCATCAGCACCACGGCCACGTCGTCGTGCTGCTCCAGGACCTCGATGCCCTCACGGCCGTTCTCCGCGTACAGCACGGAGAGACCGTGCTGCTCCAGGACGCTGGTCAGCGCGAAGACGTTGCGGATGTCGTCGTCGACGATGAGCACCTTCTGCCCGCCGAAGCGCACCCCGGCCTGCGTCCGGGGCGAGGACTCCTCGCCGCCGTCCTGCCACTGCTCGGGCTGTGCGGCGCCTGCCTGCTCCAGCTCGGGCCGCTGCGGGGCCGCGGCGGCGGCCCTGCGCCGGCGCCGGAACAGCGCCGCCGGGCCGTTCTGGGTCTCTTGGTAGGACTTCACCTCGGCCGGCGTCTCGATCTCCGCCTCGGACAGCTCGGTCGAGGGCTCGCCGGACGCCGCAAGGTCCCCGGCCTCCAGCGACGGCATCGGCTGCTGGTAGCCGTGCGGCGGCAGCTCGCTCGGGTGCAGGGGCAGATACAGCGTGAACGTGGAGCCCCGGCCGGGCTCGCTCTGCGCGTGGATCTCACCGCCCAGCAGCTGCGCGATCTCCCGCGAGATGGACAGCCCGAGACCGGTGCCGCCGTACTTGCGGCTCGTGGTGCCGTCGGCCTGCTTGAACGCCTCGAAGATCACCCGCATCTTGCTGGCCGCGATGCCGATGCCGGTGTCGGTCACCGAGAACGCGATCAGTTCGGCGTCCGGATCGGTGAGCGAACCGGCCTCCAGCAGCTGCTCGCGGATGTGCTGCGGCACGTCGTCCCGGGCCGGCCGGATGACCAGCTCCACCGAACCGGAGTCGGTGAACTTCACCGCGTTGGACAGCAGATTGCGCAGCACCTGCAGCAGCCGCTGCTCGTCGGTGTGCAGCGTGGCGGGCAGCTCCGGGGAGACCCGCACCGACAGGTCCAGGCCCTTCTCCGCGGTCAGCGGCCGGAAGGTGGCCTCCACGTAGTCGACCAGCTGGACCAGCGCGATCCGCGTCGGGGAGACGTCCATCTTGCCCGCCTCGACCTTGGACAGGTCGAGGATGTCGTTGATCAGCTGGAGCAGATCGGATCCGGCACCGTGGATGGTCTCGGCGAACTCGACCTGCTTCGGGGTCAGGTTCCCCTCGGCGTTGTCGGCGAGCAACTTGGCCAGAATCAGCAGCGAGTTCAGCGGCGTGCGCAGCTCGTGCGACATGTTGGCGAGGAACTCGCTCTTGTAGCGCATGGACACCGCGAGCTGTTCGGCGCGCTCCTCCAGGACCTGCCGCGCCTCCTCGATCTCGGTGTTCTTCACCTCGATGTCGCGGTTCTGCCGGGCCAGCAGCTCGGCCTTCTCCTCCAGCTCGGCGTTGGACGCCTGCAGCGCCTTCTGCCGCTGCTCCAACTCCGCCGAGCGCTCCCGCAGTTGCTCGGTCAGCTCCTGGGACTGCTTCAGCAACCGCTCGGTCTTGGTGTTGACCGAGATGGTGTTGACGCTGGTCGCGATCATCTCGGCGATCTGGTTGAGGAAGTCCTTCTGGATGTGCGTGAACGGCGTGAACGAGGCCAGCTCGATGACGCCGAGCACCTTCCCCTCGAACAGCACCGGCAGCACGATCACCTGCGCGGGCGGCGCCTCCCCGAGCCCGGAGGAGATCTTCAGGTAACCGGCGGGCGCCTTCTCCACCAGGATCGTGCGCTTCTCCGCGGCGGCCGTCCCGATGAGCCCCTCACCGGGCCGGAAGGAGGTCGGCATCGACCCCATGGAGTAGCCGTACGAGCCGAGCATCCGCAGCTCGAACTGGTCGTCGTCGGCGGCGCTCAGATCCTCCCCGTCGACCAGCGGCATCGCCAGGTAGAACGCGCCGTGCTGGGCGGAGACCACCGGGGTCAGCTCGCTCATGATCAGCGAGGCCACGTCCTCCAGGTCCCGGCGGCCCTGCATCAGGGCCGAGATCCGCGCCAGATTGCCCTTGAGCCAGTCCTGCTCCTTGTTGGCGATCGTGGTGTCGCGCAGGTTGGCGATCATCTTGTTGATGTAGTCCTGAAGCTCCTGGATCTCCCCGGACGCGTCCACGTCGATCTTCAGGTTCAGGTCGCCGCGGGTCACCGCGGTCGCCACGCGCGCGATGGCCCGCACCTGACGGGTCAGGTTCCCGGCCATCTCGTTCACCGACTCGGTCAGGTCCCGCCAGGTGCCGTCCACGTCCCGCACGCGCGCCTGGCCGCCGAGCTGCCCCTCGGTGCCCACCTCGCGGGCGACACGGGTGACCTCCTCGGCGAACGAGGAGAGCTGGTCGACCATGGTGTTGATGGTGGTCTTCAGCTCGAGGATCTCGCCGCGCGCGTCGATGTCGATCTTCTTGGTCAGATCGCCCTTGGCGATGGCCGTGGTGACCATGGCGATGTTGCGCACCTGGCCGGTCAGGTTGGACGCCATCTGGTTCACCGACTCGGTGAGGTCCTTCCAGGTGCCGGCCACGCCCGGCACATGCGCCTGGCCGCCGAGGATGCCGTCCGTGCCCACCTCGCGGGCCACCTTGGTGACCTGCTCGGCGAACGCGCTCAGCGTCTTGACCATGGTGTTGATGGTGTCGGCGAGCTGCGCCACCTCGCCGCGCGCCTCGATGTTGACCTGCCGGGTCAGGTCGCCGTTGGCGACCGCCGCGGAGACCTGGGCGATGTTGCGCACCTGGGTGGTCAGGTTCTTCGCCATCAGGTTGACGTTGTCGCTGAGGTCCTTCCAGATGCCGGTCACACCGGGCACGTGGGCCTGGCCGCCGAGGATGCCCTCGGTGCCCACCTCACGCGCCACCCGGGTCACCTGCTCGGCGAACGAGGACAGCTGGTCCACCATCGTGTTGACCGTGGTGACCAGCTCGAGGATCTCGCCCTTGGCGTCGACGGTGATCTTCTTCGACAGGTCGCCCTTGGCGACCGCCGTGGTCACCTCGGCGATGTTGCGCACCTGCATGGTCAGGTTGTTGGCCATGCCGTTGACGGACTGGGTGAGATCCTTCCAGGTGCCGGAGACGCCCTGCACCTCGGCCTGGCCGCCGAGGATGCCCTCGGTGCCGACCTCGCGGGCCACCCGGGTGACCTCCTGGGCGAAGGACGACAGCTGATCCACCATCGTGTTCAGCGTGTTCTTCAGTTCCAGGATCTCACCGCGCGCGTCCACGGTGATCTTCTGCGACAGGTCACCGCGGGCCACCGCGGTCGCCACCTGGGCGATGTTGCGGACCTGCGCGGTGAGGTTGCCGGCCATGCCGTTCACCGAGTCGGTCAGATCGCGCCACACGCCGGCCACGCCGGGCACCTGCGCCTGACCGCCCAGCCGTCCCTCGGTGCCCACCTCACGGGCCACCCGGGTCACCTGCTCGGCGAACGAGGACAGCTGGTCGACCATCGTGTTGATGGTGTTCTTCAGCTCGAGGATCTCGCCGCGCGCGTCGACGTCGATCTTCTGCGACAGGTCACCGCGGGCGACGGCCGTGGTGACCTGGGCGATGTTGCGCACCTGGGAGGTGAGGTTGCCCGCCATCGAGTTGACGGAGTCGGTGAGTTCCTTCCAGGTGCCGGACACGCCGTCCACGCGTGCCTGACCGCCCAGCCGGCCCTCGGTGCCCACGTCCCGGGCCATGCGCGTGACCTGGTCGGCGAAGCTCGACAGCTGGTCCACCATCCGGTTCACGGTGTTCTTCAGCTGGAGCATCTCGCCGGAGACGTCCACGGTGACCTTCTGCGACAGGTCACCGTTGGCCACCGCCGTCGTCACCTGGGCGATGTTCCTCACCTGTCCGGTGAGGTTCCGGAACGCCGTGTTGACGGAGTCCGTCAGGTCCTTCCACGTGCCCGCCGCGCCCGGCACCTGCGCCTGGCCGCCCAGCTCACCCTCGACTCCGATCTCCCGCGCCACCCGCGTGACCTCGGCGCCGAAGGCGGACAGCTGGTCCACCATCGTGTTGACGGTGTTCTTCAGCTCCAGCATCTCGCCGGCCACGTCCACGGTGACCTTCTGCGACAGGTCACCGTTGGCCACCGCCGTCGTCACCGCGGCGATGTCCCTCACCTGCGTGGTGAGGTTGCGGAACACCGTGTTGACGGAGTCCGTCAGGTCCTTCCACGTGCCCGCCGCGCCCGGCACGTTCGCCTGGCCGCCCAGCCGGCCCTCGGCACCGACCTCGTTCGCCACCCGGGTGACCTCGTCCGCGAAGATCCGCAGCGTCTCGGTCATCTGGTTGATCGTCTCGGCGAGCTGCGCGACCTCGCCGCGCGCCGGAACCGTCACCTTCCGCGACAGATCACCGTTGGCCACCGCCGTGGTCACCTCGGCGATCCCGCGCACCTGGGCCGTGAGGTTCCCGGCCATGGTGTTCACCGAGTCGGTGAGTTCCTTCCACACACCCGCCACGCCCGGCACCTGCGCCTGCCCGCCCAGGATGCCGTCCGTGCCGACCTCCCGGGCGACGCGGGTGACCTCGGAGGAGAACGCGGAGAGCTGGTCCACCATCGTGTTGACGGTGTTCTTCAGCTCCAGCATCTCGCCTTCGACATGCACGGTCACCTTGCGTGACAGGTCACCGCCGGCGACCGCCGTGGTCACCAGCGCGATGTCCCGCACCTGGGCGGTGAGCCGCTCCGCCATGGTGTTGACGGAGTCCGTGAGGTCCTTCCAGGAACCGGACATGCCGCGCACCCGAGCCTGGCCGCCCAGCTTGCCCTCGGTGCCGACCTCGCTGGCCACGCGCGTGACCTCGTCGGTGAACGTCGACAGCTGGTCGACCAGGTTGTTGACGGTCCGGCCGACCTTCAGGAACTCGCCCCGCAGCGGATGCCCGCTGCCGTCCGGGCCCTGGGTCCGCAGCTCCATCCGCGGCGACAGATCACCCTCGGCCACCGCCGACAGCACCCGGCTGACCTCGGACACCGGCCACACCAGGTCGTCGACCAGCGCGTTGGAGTTGTCGATCGCGGTCGCCCAGGAACCCTCGCAGGCCCCGGTCTCCAGCCGCTCGGTGAGCTTGCCCTCACGGCCGACCATCCGCCGCACCCGCGACAGCTCGCCCGTCAGATGCAGATTGCGGTCGGCGACCTCGTTGAACACCGCCGCGATCTGCGACATCACGCCGTCGCCGGACACCGTCAGCCGCTTGCGGAAATTGCCGTCCCGCATCGCCTCCAGGGCCGCCAGCAGCCGGTTCAGCGCGGCGGTGTCCACCGTCGTGGTGCCGCCTCGCCCCTTGCTCGCCTTGCTCAGGGACTGTCCGCCTTTCGCGCGCGTTTTCGTGCCCCGCGTCGCTGCGCCAGACTCCACTGTGTCCCTCCCGCAGGGGTCGACCGTTACTGCCGTGCTCGGGTACCACCGGAGGCGTACCTGTTACTACTGCGTATACCTGTACTACTGCGAGTTCCGGCGGCCGTACCTTCGCGGCCCCCCATGGGCTGCTGCCCACTCGACGGATATGACACTCGGCCTGCCCGAACCCTCACAACCAGCCTGCCCAGTGTTTCACCCTCGCCGAACCAGGCCATAACAGTTCGGCAGCTTCGCACATCGTCCGCACACCCTCCGGACGGAAACACTGCAGACCGGCATCCGCTCGGACGGCGAAGGTAAGTAACCTTGCATCCGGCTGTCCAGCCACGCCGGTCCGTCCGGCCTGGGCGGTGGCACGGGAGACGAGCGGGCACGGAGGGGCGGCCGCACACATGACCACCGGACTGATCCCTGGGGACCAGCCCCCGGACCCCCGGCCGACGGGCGACCTGCCGCACCAGCGGCATGCGCCGGTCGGCCACGGAGCCATGTCCGTCGAGAACCGGTCGAGGAGTTCTGTGATCACCGCGCGCGCGGCCGCAAGTTTCGAGCCCGTCGGGCGATCGGTCGCGAGCGCCCGCTCCTTCGTCCGCGACACCCTCCAGGGGTGGGGCTTCTCCGACATCGTGGACGACGCGGTCGTCCTCACCAGCGAACTGGTGACCAACGCGGTCGTGCACGCCGGCACCTCGGCCGACCTCCTCTGCCTGCGCAACGAGGACGGCGTGCGGATCGAGGTGGCCGACCGGTATCCGGAACGCGAGATCCCGGTCCAGGGCTCCGCGGTCAGCATGGGCAGCCCCGACCGCGAGGGCGGCCGCGGCCTGCAGCTCTGCGCCGCGCTCGCCGGCCGCTGGGGCGTGGAGTACACGCCGACCCACAAGACCGTCTGGTTCCAGCTCGACCTGCCCGAGCGCACCGTCGGCACCCGCGCCGCAGGACCCTCGCTCCCCGCCGACCTCCTTCCCCTCGCCGACGGCCGGATCCGGGTCGCCGTGGTGCAGATCGACCGGGCCGGCACCATCGCCTCCTGGAACGAGGACGCCGAGGAGCTCTTCGGCTACAAGGCCGACCAGGTCACCGGCAAGCCGCTCACCGACCTCGCTGCCTGGCCGCACACCCCCGGCACCGGCACCGGCATCGCCGAGGCCCTGCAGCTCTCCCGCTGGGAGGGCAGCTACGGCATCCGCAACGCCGACGGCCGCGTCACCCCCGTCTACGCCTCCCACCTGCGCGTCCGCGACACCGCGGGCGAACCCTCCACCGTCTGCCTCCTGGTACGCGACCACGAACGCGCCATACTGCAGACACCGCTGCGCGGGACCACCACCGACACCTCCGGCTCCTCCGAGGGGCAGAACGCCGACCCCTTCGAGGTGCTCATCGGCTCCCCCGCCCCCGACGACCTCGACGGACTCCTCCAGCGCACGGTGGAGCGCGCCCGCGACATGCTCGACGGCGACGCCGCCTTCCTGCTCCTGGCCACCGACGACGAGACCGAGCTGGAGGTCCGCGCCTCCACCGGCCTGCCCTCCGCCCGCCAGCGCTTCGCCCGCGTCCCCGTCGAGGCGGGCACCGGCCGCTACAGCTCCGCCCGCATGCCGGCCGTGCACGACGACCTCACCGCCGTCCCCGGCGCCGTGCCGCTGCTCAACGGCACCGGCATGCGCTCGGTGGTCACCGTCCCGCTGAAGGTCGAGGGCCGGCTCACCGGCTCCCTCGGCGTCGCCGCGGAGGCACCGGGCCGCTACTCCAACGAGGAGGCGCTGCGCCTGCAGTTCGCCGCCGACCGTATCGCGCTGGCCGTGGAGTCCGCCCGGCTCGGCGAGCTGGAGCGCCTGCGCCGCGGCTCGCTGAGCTTCCTCGTCGAGGCCTCCGACCTGCTGGCCGGCACCCTGGACCGGGACCAGACCCTCGCCCTCATGGCCCAGATGACGGTCCCGACGCTCGCCACCTGGTGCGCCGTCTACACCATCGCCGACCAGGCCTCCGAGCCGTACCTCTCCTACGTGCTGCACGAGGACGAAGAACTCATCGACGGCATCAAGTCCCTGCTGTCGAAGATCCCCCCGCCCGACCCGGTCCCCACCCCCGGCGCCCGCGTCTGGTCCGCGCCCGGAGAGGTCGCCCACCAGGCCGCCCTGCGCACCTCGATGCGAAGCCTGGGCCTGAGCGGCGGCCCGAGCAACCAGGTCACCCCCGGCATCGGCCCCACCCTCGCGACCGCCCAGGCGGTCGGCGGGGAAACGGTCGTGCTGCCCCTGGTCGCCCGCAACCGCGTCATCGGCATGCTCACCCTCGGCAAGCCCACCGACGAGCACTTCCGCCAGGAGATCCTGGAACTCGCCGAGGACCTCTCCCGCCGAGCCGCCCTGGCCCTGGACAACGCGCGCCTGTACTCCGAGCGCACCGCCATCAGCCAGTCCCTCCAGCGCAGTCTGCTGCCGCCCGAGCTGCCGCAGATCGACGGCGTCGAGGTCGAGGTCATCTACCGCGCGGCCGGCGAGGGCAACGAGGTCGGCGGCGACTTCTACGACCTGTTCCCCATCAGCGACGGCGCCTACGGCTTCGCCATCGGCGACGTCTGCGGCACCGGCCCCAACGCCGCCGCGGTCACCGGCCTGGCCCGCCACGCCCTGCGCCTGCTGGCCCGCGAGGGCCTCAGCGGCCCGGCCGTCCTGCAGCGACTCAACTCCGCGATCCTCGACGAGGGCGCCCGCAGCCGCTTCCTCACCCTGCTCTACGGCGAGCTGCGCCCGCGGGAGGACGGCAGCGCGGAGCTCAAGGTGGTCTGCGCCGGCCACCCGCTGCCGCTGAGGCTGCGTCAGGACGGCACGGTCGAACCGGCGGCCGAACCCCAGCCGCTCCTCGGCGTCCTGGAGGACCTCGAGCTCTACGAGGAGACCGTCACCCTCGACCCGGGCGACGTCCTCCTCTGCGTCACGGACGGCGTCACCGAACGCCGCGAGGGCAACCGCATGCTGGGCGACGACGGCCTCGCCGACGTCCTCACCACCTGCACGGGCTTGACGGCCGGCGCCGTGGCGGCCCGCATCATGCGAGCCGTGGAACGCTTCGCTTCCGACGCCCCGTCCGACGACATGGCCATCCTGGCGATGCGCGTCCCGGAGCCCCACCAGGACTGACCGGGCGGGACTCGGCAACAGCCGTCGGCCGCCCGACCCTTCGAAGGGGCGCCGGCGGCCTGCCCGGCCGTCGCCCAGCGTGTCGCGCGGGCCTCCTCGCCGGGCCGCTTCTCGTCCTCCCTCGCCCGCAGATCTCGCCCACAGATTCTGCCCGCGACCCCATACGACTAAGGCCCCGCCCTTGAAGGGCGAGGCCTTTTCGTTTCAGAGCCCCCAAACGGAATCGAACCGTTGACCTTCTCCTTACCATGGAGACGCTCTACCGACTGAGCTATAGGGGCCTGCTGCTGCGCCGAGGTTTCCCTCCGGGTTTCCCCCGCGGCAACGGAATAGATCATACCCCGAACAGACCTGTGCTCCTAACCGGGCTCAGCAGGCCGGCTGCAGCAGCCCGCCCAGCGCATTGCAGGCGGCGACCATGCGCCGCATGTCCCGTTTCGTGAGCGAGGCTTCGACCGGCAACGCCAGCGTTTCCGCGGCAGCCCGTTCGGTCTCCGGCAGCGAAACGCGCCGGAGGAACTCCGGCATCCGGTGCACCGGCGTCTTCACCGGTACCCGGCATTCAACTCCCTTCGCACGTATGGCCCGTGCGAAGGCATCCCGGTCGGGCCGCCCATTGCCGGGCACCCGCACGACGTACTGCTGATAGGTGTGCCCAACCGCCCCTTCGGGCGTCCGCACCCCCGTCAGCTTCCTATCGAGATAGGCCGCCCGCGCCCTTCGCAGAGCGATCTCCTCGTCCGACGCTTCCTCAACTCCGCCGGCGTCCCTGTGCTCCAGCACCAGCAGGCCGCGGCTCTCCCCGAACGCCAGGAACGGCCCCAGTCCGGCGGGGCGTCCGAAGCGGTGCACGACCACGACGGCCGCGGTCCTCGGCGTCACGGCAGCCGCCACGGCGGCCCGGTCGAGGCAGTACGTCATGGGATCGATGTCCGCGAACACGGGTGACGCACCCGCGGTCCGCACGGCCTCCGCGACTTCCACATTCCCGAAGGCCGGCACGATCACCTCGTCCCCGATGCCGACTCCGGCGGCTCTGAGCAGTGCAGCGGTACCCATGCTTCGGATCGTCAGGGCACGATGTGAACGTCAAGTGACGCACAACAGAAAAGGGTTGGACCCAGAACCGAAGTTCCGGGTCCAACCCTTTGAATATTAGTCCGGCGGCGTCCTACTCTCCCACAGGGTCCCCCCTGCAGTACCATCGGCGCTGTAAGGCTTAGCTTCCGGGTTCGGAATGTAACCGGGCGTTTCCCC
>Ga0207873_1001581_pt1 | contig 21151 bp, 15 predicted proteins | sample BGWIniCompost_FD_187373 | JGI IMG/M metagenome (GOLD analysis project Ga0207873, IMG submission 187373) | Cellulose adapted compost microbial communities from Newby Island Compost Facility, Milpitas, CA, USA - BGW Initial Compost (SPAdes)... ...
TGATTGATTAGTTCTGCATAAAATCATAACGAGTTCTTAATTTTACCGGAATTCATTGGTCCAAATGGAAAAGGAGATTGGCAAGATCGGTGTCTTTACGTCCGGCGGTGACGCGCCCGGTATGAATGCAGCGATCCGTGCTGTCGTGCGATCAGCGATCTACTACAAGAAAGAAGTGTACGGGATCATGCGTGGCTACGAAGGCATGATCGACGGCGACATTGTACGCCTGGGCGCCCGTTCTGTCAGCAACATTATTCAGCGTGGTGGTACCATCCTGAAGACTGCACGTTGTCAGGAGTTCCGCACGGAAGAAGGACGGAAGAAGGCTTTCGAAAGTCTTCAGAAGTTCGGCATCGACGCGCTGGTTGCCATTGGTGGAAACGGTACGTTCACTGGCCTGCATAAATTTTACGAGGAACACGGCATTCCTTCGATATGCATTCCCGGCACCATTGACAACGATCTTCCAGGCACCGACTTCAGCATTGGGTACGACACGGCAACAAACACCGCAGTGGAGGCCATCGATAAGATCCGTGACACTGCGCTGTCGCACAACCGCGTGTTCTTCATCGAGGTAATGGGGCGCCATTCCGGATACATTGCCGTCAATAGCGGTCTTGCCGGAGGAGCCGTTGCAATCATCCTACCGGAAGAGACGACAACGTTCGACGAACTGTTTGCCGCCCTGGAGGCAGGTGAAAAGACAAACAAGAAGTCGAACCTGGTCGTAATCGCGGAGGGTTCCAAGATTGGCGGTGCTTACGAGCTTGCACGCAAAGTCGCGGAGCGGTCGTCGTACTTCGACATCAAGGTTACGATCCTGGGCCACCTGCAACGCGGTGGATCACCTACGTACTTCGACAGGGTACTCGCGAGCAAGATGGGTGTAGCTGCCGTTGAAGGCCTGCTGAAAGGGAAGCGCGACGCGATGGTAGGTATTAAAGGAAACAAAATCGTTTACAACGATTTCAAGTCCATTATCGACGTTCCAAGCAACGAGATCGATGCTGAGTCGCTCCGTATCGCCAAGATCCTTTCCATATAAATGAAATCATTCTCAGGAGGAATCTGACTTAAAATAGCCGGCAGCAATCCGGTAACCGTAACGAGGTAACAGAAATGAGAGAAGTCACAATCGGCATTGACATTGGCGGCACGAACACCAAGTTCGGAATTGTCGACAAGGAAGGTCATGTAATCACCCAGGGCAGCATCTCGACAGCAAAACACGAGGAGTTCCGGGATTACTTTAAGGAACTTGCCGGCGCCCTGCGCAAATCCCTGAATGAACTTGGATCGGACTACAAACTCCTCGGCATTGGAGTCGGTGCGGCCAACGGCAACTACTACAAGGGCACTATCGAACGTGCCACAAACCTCAAATGGAAGGGCATCATTCCGATCGCGGACATGTTCCGTGAAGAGTTCGATATTCCCGCCATCATCACCAACGACGCCAATGCTGCGGCAGTGGGCGAAATGGTTTATGGTGCGGCCAAGAAGATGAAGGACTTCATCGTCATTACCCTGGGTACAGGGCTCGGTAGCGGCTTCGTAGCAAACGGGCAATTGCTTAACGGCAAACACGGCATCGCCGGAGAGCTGGGTCACACTTCCGTAAATCCTGCTGGTCGCTACTGCAACTGCGGAAAACGCGGCTGCCTCGAAACGTACGTGTCAGCTACCGGCATTAAGCGTACCGTATACAAACTCCTCGCCGACCATCTCGAACCGAGTGAACTGAGGGGTATCAGCTTCGACAACCTCAACACGAAGATGATCACGGAGTGCGCCATTCGTGGCGACGATGTGGCGCTGGCAGCTTTCGAGTACACGGGTCGTATTCTCGGCATGAAACTCGCCGATACTGTTGTACATACGGACCCTGAAGCAATCTTCCTGTTTGGCGGACTTTCACTCGCAGGTGACCTGATCTTCAAGCCGACGATACGACACATGGAAGCGAACCTAATGCCACTGTTCCGCGGCAAGATCAAGGTGTTACCGTCTGCGCTTCAAAACCAGGCAGCACCCATCCTTGGCGCGAGCAGCCTTGTGTGGAATTACCTCGAGAATGAACCTTCACGGAGGATGATTCCCTCCTAGGCGGACTGTTGCGCCTCGGGAATCTCCACTTTCACGCGAAGATTTTCGCCCAGAAGGTGGAATTGCTTCAACCAAGCCTCGGAATGACCATCGCGTAACAGGTCCTTGCGCGATATCAGGAAGTACAGGTTCTGACTCTTGTAAAGATTCGGCTTTAGGTCGAATTTCAGCAACAACGGGAACACCCGATTAAGCCGCTCTATCCTTCGTTGGTTCTCGATCTCTTCCGTAGCAATTATGCGGAGTTCATTGTAGATGCGATCTCCTGCCAGGCGCGCTACTTTATCGGGATCCTCGATCGTCAGTTTCCATTTATCCAGCTCTCCAATAATTCGCTCCAGCTCTTTGATGTTGATCTTATCCGAACGGAACCAGTTGAGGAGGTCGGCATTGAGAACATATTGAAATGTCTGCCGGTACGCGTTGGGTATGGGAACGTCGTTGTTGTCGAGCGCAGTAACAAGCGGATAGTCGTGATTGTAAATTCTTCGCAGCGAGTACTCGAGCTCTTCAAGGCTCTTACGCGTGATCATATCAAGAACCTTGCGTTTTTCATCCTTGAACAAATGCCACAGGGTGTACTTATCCGGACCGAAATACGTCTGCATGAGTCCGATCACATCACCCAGCCTGCCTTCCTGGAACGCTCGCACGATGCGTACCTGCATGCTGTGGAACTTGTCGACCTGCATCTCCTGCGAGATGTTCCCAATAATGTTGTGCTTGCCCATATACACCACGCAAAACGCGAAGCGCTTCTCAGTTCGCGTAACGTTCGATTTCACGAGCGTGATGCCCAGCACGAGCCGTTGCTCTCCTGCTTCTTTCCGAATAAAGAATTCGTTCGTCGTCGTATGATTGAAAACCGGGAAGTTTTCGGGATCTTCTTCGAACAGCGACGAAACCGCATAGTGCATACCCACGCGCTGCAGATTCGTCTTGGCGGGCAACACGAAACGCACGTAAGCCTGCGCCGCATTCCCGATCATGGGAATGTTGCTGGGGACGTCCTCCAGTTTCTTGATGAACTCGGCCTCCAACTTTACATCAGAAACCTGGTTGGCTAGCTGAATCGCCCGGCAAGCGTACTGGAGGATTTGCGTCGTTTCTATTCCCGACACCTCATCGAAGAACCATCCGCAGCTCGTGAACATGAGCATTGAGTGCCGTTGCATTTCCAGTAGCCGCAGGATGTGATTTGCCTGCGTCTCGACAGAACTGTGCTCCTTCAGGAAGCGGTCGACTACCTCATCCCTCCTGTCAAGGATCACGTTGATGTATTCATTTCGCGCCTGCCATGGATCTTTTAGAATCAATGATCCCTCGAAGCTGAAAATACGTATCAATTGATCGCGTAGCCAGTCGAGCGCCTCACGCAATGGCTTTCTCCAGAGCTGATTCCATTCCGGATGTCCACCCGTATTGCAACCGCAGTTGTCGCGCCAACGCTCCACCCCATGCACGCAGCTCCATGAGCTGTTTTCGTGAATCATCACCTCATCAACCACTGGAGTCATTGAGAGGTATTCACCGTAGTTCGTCAGTCGTGCGCTGTTGCTGTTGTCGATTTGGTCGAGGCAATACGCCAACGCCATGTCTCCATGCTTGTGATGGTGTCCATATGTTTCGCCATCTGTAGCGATGTTGACGAGCTGGCGATCGGTTCGCGCATCGAATCCGTCCATGAGCGCCTTCGCAAAGCGATCACCGTCGTTGAGGAGGCCATTGAAGGCAACAGACTGCGACAGTTGACCATGGTAGAAGAAGATCGTTATCGACCTGCCGGATGGCAGTGGACACGTATACGGACGGCGTGTGTCGAGTAAGGATTCATCTACCTCCTGCCATGACTTTGTGCCTATTTTTCGAACGGCCCTCGCCTGACGCGGCGCCAGGATCGTAAACTTGATATTGTATTTCGCCAGGAGTTCAAGGGTTTCGAGATCGACGGCGGTCTCGGCCAGCCACATTCCCTCCGGATGTCGCTTAAAGCGAAAGACAAAGTCCTTGATGCCCCAGTAAATCTGCGTCTCCTTGTCGCGCGAATTGCAAAGGGGCATGATGGCATGGTTGTACACCTGCGCCAGCGCCGAACCATGACCCGAAAAACGCGATGCACTTTCGGCATCAGCTCGCAGAATAGCCTCGTAGGTTTCGGGATCGTTCTGCTGCATCCAGGACAGCAGCGTAGGACCGAAATTGAAACTGATGCGTGAATAGTTGTTGATGATATTTCGAATGATCCCCTTCGAGTCGAGGATGCGCGACGCCGTATTGGGCGCATAGCATTCGGCAGCAATCCGCTCGTTCCAGTCGTGATACGGGTGGGCAGAATCCTGCACTTCTATGACCTCCAGCCACGCATTTTCACGCGGCGGCTGGTAAAAATGACCATGTATACAAATATATCGCTCCACGCTTCTCAACCTTTAATTCCACCTCTCGCCCGCAAGATTAGAAAACCGGCGGACTTTCCCGCGATCATTAATGTCGCAGGCGGGCAGATGTAATATTAACCGTACAATAAAAATTACTGACCCAATGGTTCCCCAACTGCCAGCCCAAGTCTCACGACCCATCGAATTCAAATTCGGTGACTACCCTTTCGCATTTCAGCACAGAAACGGCGAGCGGAGGTAATGTTAGCGTAACCGAGTAATCCCTGCCATGATATTTCACGGGAGATGTCGTAAACAGTCCCGTGTTAAGTATACCACTGCCACCGTAAGCACGGTCATCCGAATTCAAAACTTCCTTCCAGTATCCACGATACGGCACGCCCACCCGGTAGTGATTCCGCACTGCCGGAGTAAAGTTGCAGATCACGACAAGCAAGTCCATCGGATCTTCACCCTGACGCTGATAGATAATAACGCTGTTCTCGCGATCGCTGTAGTCGACCCACTGAAATCCGCGATGATCAAACGCGTACTGATACAATGCCTTCTCCGTACGATAAAACCGGTTCAGATCTTTGACAAGTTTTTGTACACCCTGGTGGAAGTCGTACTGGAGCAGGTGCCAGTCGAGACTGTGGTTGTGATTCCACTCCGATGTTTGTCCAAACTCTCCACCCATGAACAGCAATTTGGTGCCGGGGTGAGTGTACATGTATGCATATAACAACCTGAGATTGGCAAACCGTTGCCATTCATCGCCCGGCATGCGACCGATAAGCGATCCCTTACCGTGCACCACTTCGTCGTGCGACAGCGGCAGCATGAAATTTTCCGTGAACGCGTACATCAGGCTGAACGTAATCTCGTTCTGATGATACTTCCGATGGATGGGATCCTTCCTGAAGAAGTTCAGCGTATCGTGCATCCATCCCATCATCCACTTCTGACCAAATCCCAAACCGCCCAGGTACGTTGGACGCGAAACACCAGGCCATGAAGTTGACTCCTCCGCGATGGTGACGCAATCAGGAACTTCTCCGTATACTACTTCATTGAATTCTTTCAGGAAACTGATGGCCTCGAGGTTTTCGTTTCCGCCATATTGATTCGGAACCCATTCACCCGGCTGGCGCGAATAGTCGAGATACAACATGGAAGCCACAGCGTCAACGCGCAAACCATCAGCATGGAATCGTTCCAGCCAGTACAACGCGTTGCTAATCAAAAAGCATCGTACCTCGTTGCGACCGTAGTTGAAGATATAGCTCTTCCAGTCGGGGTGAAATCCCTTCCTGGGATCGGCGTGTTCATAAAGATGGGTACCATCGAAATTGAACAGTCCGTGAGCATCACCGGGAAAATGCGACGGCACCCAGTCGAGGATGACACCAATTCCTTCCTGGTGAAACCGATCGATCAGGTACATGAAATCTTCCGGAGTTCCAAACCGACTCGTTGGCGCGTAGTAACCGGTAATCTGGTATCCCCACGATCCAAAGAACGGGTGTTCCATCACAGGCAGGAATTCGACGTGGGTGTAACCCATATCGCGCACATACGCCACCAATTCATTCGCGAGCTCGGTGTAGTTCAGAGACCGGTTGTTGTCTGCTAACACTTTCTTCCACGACCCGATGTGAACTTCATACACAGCATAAGGTTTTGCCTTTGATGGTGGATGTTCTCTTCGTTGCTTCATCCAGGCGTCATCACGCCATTTATAGTCGTGCTCCCAGACAATCGAGGCCGTCATTGGCGGTGGCTCACAGTAAAAGGCGAATGGGTCGGCTTTTTCCAGCAACTCACCCGTGTTGGAACGGATGGCATACTTATAGGCTTCACCCTTGCCGATGTTGGGGAAAAATCCCTCCCAAATGCCACTCTCGTCCCATCGGGCATGCAGTATATGTTGGCCAGGTTTCCAGTAGTTAAAATTTCCGATGACGGATACCTCGCTGGCGTTAGGCGCCCAGACGGCAAAGTACGTACCCTTCTCGCCTTTGTATTCCATAAGGTGCGCTCCCAACTTTTCGTATAGCCGAAAATGCTTACCGGCTTTGAACAGGTAGATGTCAAAGTCGGTCAGCAGACTAAACGAGTCAGTCGTCTCCTCGGTCGTTTTACTTTTCGTCCTCTTTCCCATTTATTTTGATACCCTTTTTTCGGTACGGGGGCGTTTGTTATTCTCCTTGAAATACCGCGTCATGTGATACAATATACCTCTTAGAGGGACAATAGCCCAATCGGGCCGGCCGTTGAGTTCGTACCCCAGTTCATATACCGCCTTCTCCAGCAGGAAAGTGCGGATCAGCACTTCGTGCTCGTTGGTGAACTCCTTTTCTCCCATCCTTTCAAGGTAGGCGCCCATGTAGTAGCGCGCCACATAGTGCTGCCATTGCTCTGCCCAGGCTTCCAGCGTTCCGCGATCCTGTTCACGATAGTTCTCGTTCAGGAGAATCTTTCCGAACGCCGCGTAGTGAATGGAACGCATCATCCCCGCCACGTCTTTAAGCGGATGTTTCTTCAGCCTCCTTTCGCTGAACGAGAATCCCGGCTCCCCTTCGAAGTCGATAATGATAAAGTCCTTTCCCGTGAACAACACCTGACCGAGGTGGTAGTCGCCGTGGATTCGCGTCTTCATCGCCCGGATCCGGGATTTGTATATCTCGCTGAAGCAATCCAGAATGTCATCCTCAAGAGCCAGTACTTTGTTGGCAACGGCCCGCGTCTCCGGCCGCAATCCGGAAAGTGCCTGTCGGAGCAAACCGAATCGTTCGCGCACCAGTTTACGAAGCGATGAATACAACGAGCGTTGGTAATTGGCGGTAAACGGTTCAGGCGCAAACGCCGGATCACCATCGGGTTTGGACGCGAGCGCGAGGTGCAGTTCCGCAGTGCGTTGACCGAGACGCGCAATTCGTTCGTAGAAACCGCGACCGATAAGCGTTTGAATCAATGGAGGCGACTCTTCAAAGCGAAGGACGGGACGATCCACCAGCGGTGGAATGTTATCCCTATCCGGACTCGTGAGAACGCGTTCGTAAAATCTCCCCACTGAATCGACGGTCATAACCCACGCGTCACCCTGATGCTCCACCTTCTCCTGCATGAGACCGAACACGTACGTGCCACCGGAGTCATCGCGCAATTCAATGCTTCCCGCAAAACGCGGACTGTTACGGAAGGTCGTGTTCTCCGTAAGAAATCTAATGATCTCAGGCTCCGGATTAAGTTCAGGTTCGATCTTACGGTAGAATTTGAGGAAATACTGGTCGTTGTATATGATGGCCGTGTTGCTCTGATCCGATTTCAACAATCGTGATTCCACATCACGCACGTCGGAGTGACGTGTGAAGAGGCCGGACCTAAACAACAATGCGGCGTTCCCTTCCCTTATCTGCGTTCCTCGCTGTATCGACGCGAACAAGTAGTCGCGGAATGACCGCACGTAACTGCTGTCCATGACAAAGCCTACGGTAGAGTGAAGCTCAGCACGGCATATAACGGCCTGAACCGTATACTCAGCTTTGTCCATTAGGTGATCGGCGGGTACGAAGCTCAGCGGGATAAAATAGAATTCAGGAAGCCCCTGGACATATTGTATTTCGATGATTGCAAGGTGGTGCGTCTCATCCTCCACCCTGAGGGGAAATGTCTTGTGAAAGCGAATGCCTCCTATCGGTCTGGCTTTACCACCAAACCATCGACACTTCCGAATGAATAAGGGAAGTATTTTCCGCTCGATGGTGCGGACGGTGTTGTAGTTTCCAAACAGACGCTCCCACGTAAGATCTGCTTGCAACTCCGGCAACTCGTTGCCGCCTTCCTGACGTGTCACGACGTCGGACGTGTCTACTTCGAACCAGAAATATCCGTACGGGCCCAGTGTGATGTCGTAGTCGCCATCGCCAATACTCTTGAATCGGTTCTGACTGAAGGCTTCGGTGACGTCACAATTTTTGAAATCGGATAAGTCGAGTACGGCCGACTGAGAAAACTGCGAAAGGTTTGCAGCAACAATTACATTTCGCGATTCAAACGTCCTGACGAAGCAAAGTATTTTCGAATTGGAGCTGTGCAGAAATTTCATGCTGCCGCGTCCAAATGCCACAATGCGTTTTCGAACAGCGATGATATGTTTGATCCAATGCAGTAATGACGAGGGGTTCTCCTCCTGCATCCTCACATTGACCGACTCGTAGCGATAGACGGGATCGGTGATGACGGGCAAGTACAACTTCTGAGGATTCGCATTGGAAAACCCTGCGTTGATGTTCATGTCCCACTGCATCGGCGTCCTCACTCCTGCCCTTCCACCGAGGTAGACGTTGTCGCCCATGCCGATTTCATCGCCGTAGTAAATTACCGGTGATCCTGGCAGGGAGAACAACAGCGCATGCAGCAACTCGATCTTTCGCCGATCATTATTTAACAGGGGCGCCAGCCTCCGGTTAATGCCCGTGTTGAATTTGGTTCCCGGGTCATTCGCGTATGCTTTGAACAGATAGTCTTTCTCTTCCTCCGTTACCATCTCGAGACCCAGCTCATCGTGGTTGCGGAGGAACAATGCCCACTGACTCTCCTGTGGTATCTCGGGAGTCTGACTAATGATATCCGTAATCGGATAGTTATCCTCTGTACGCAGCGAGAGAAAAATTCTCGGCATCAGTGGATAGTGAAAAGCCATATGACACTCGTCGCCGTCGCCAAAATAGCTGGCCGCGTCTTCGGGCCAGAGGTTAGCTTCCGCGATGAGGATACGGTTGTCGTAATGCTTGTCCATGTGCGCGCGGAGCTTCCGCACGAACGCGTGCGTTTGCGGCAGGTTCTCGCAACTCGTGCCTTCTTCTTCAAAGAGAAAAGGAACAGACGACAACCTGAAACCGTCAACACCTTTCTTCAGCCAGAAGTCGGCCACGCGAATCATCTCAATCTGAACCTTCGGATTGTCATAATTAAGCTCGGGCAAATACCGGCCAAATCGACTCCAATAGAATGCGCCTGCCTCCTCATCCCATGTCCAGTTCGACGTATTTGAACCCAGCACCCGGGCATCCGCAAAGCGCGTGTTATCATCGCTCCACACATAGTAGTTTCGTGCGGCACTTGATGGTTTCTCCTGTTTCGCTCTCTTGAACCAGGGGTGTTCGTCAGATGTGTGGTTCAGGATCAGTTCAATGATCACCCGCATGCCGCGACGCTGCGCCTCCCTGAGGAAGGCGCGGAAGTCTGACATCGTACCGTACTCCGGCGCTATCTCACAATAGTCGGTTACATCATAGCCGTCGTCCCGCAGTGGTGAAGGATAGAACGGCAGCAACCAGATCGTATTGATTCCGAGATCTTCGAGATAATCAAGCTTTTGGATGAGGCCCGGAAAATCGCCAATGCCGTCGCCGTTGCTGTCGTGAAAAGCGCGCACCGACAGTTCATAGATGATCGCATCTTTGTACCATAGCTTCCGACCGTTTTTCAGTTTGGCGCTCATCACTGGAACGATTCGTGGATTTCAAGCTGGAACAAATGGAAAGGCATAACGTAAGGATCGAGTTCAACGTAGTTCCACTCCTGCGTCCAGGTGTAATGCTCGTCGGTAACGAGATCGTGAAGCTTGAGATTGATCGGCCACTGCAACTTCAGAACGTCCATAGGTATCTGCACGTAACCTGAATGGCGGGCATGGGGATCAAGGTTTACGACGATCAGGAAAATGCTAGCCAGATCGTCAGTCGCCTTGAGGTAGGCAATCAGGTTCGGATTCTCAATGTTGAGGAACCGGATATTCCACGTTGACTGCAGCGCCGCGTGTTCTTTCCGCGCCTTGTTGAGCAGCGTGATAATGTCCGTCATCCGGTTCGTTTTCTTCCATGCGTACTGTTTGATCTCATACTTTTCCGAATCGAGATATTCCTCCTTTCCTTCCACAGGTACGTTCTCGCAGAACTCATAGGGCGGGCCGTATATGCCGTAATTTGACGACAATGTAGCGGCGAGCGCTAACCGGATGATGAAGATGTTCTCGCCCTGGTGCTGCAAGTGATAGGGAAGAATGTCGGGGGTATTCGGCCAGAAGTTCGGTCGAAAGTAGTTACGGAGCTCGGTATTGACGAGCTCATTCATATACTCGGTCAACTCGCCACGAGTAACGCGCCAGGTAAAATAGGTGTATGATTGAGTGAAGCCCACGCGCGCGAGGGCCGCCATGACTTTAGGTCTTGTAAACGCTTCCGACAGGAAGATGATGTCGTCGTACTTTTTATTCACCTCTGCGATAACCCATTCCCAAAAGCGGATCGGTTTTGTATGTGGGTTATCGACGCGGAATATCTTCACACCTTGTTCAATCCAGTAAAAGAACACGGAGCGCAGCTCTTCCCACAGCGCCTTCCAATCGTCCGTTTCAAAATTAAATGGATAGATATCCTGATACTTTTTCGGCGGGTTTTCGGCGTATTGTATTGATCCATCCGGCCGCCTGCGGAACCATTGCGGATGTTCCTTTACGTAGGGATGGTCGGGAGCACATTGAAACGCGATGTCCATTGCGATGTCAATGCCCAGCTTTGAAGCCGCCTCGATGAGTGCGCGAAAGTCCTCCAGCGTGCCCAGCTCCGGGTGAATGCTTTTGTGTCCGCCATGTTTATTGCCAATTGCCCACGGTGACCCCGGTTCGCCCTCCACCGAGCGCTCCGAATTGTTTTTTCCCTTTCGGTTGATTTCGCCTATGGGATGTATGGGCGGCATGTACAGAACATCGAATCCCATCGCGTGAATGCGCGGCAGGAGTCGTATCACATCCCTGAACGTGCCGTGTCGCCCTCCTTCCAGCGCGGCTGATCGCGGAAAGAGTTCATACCAGGTGCTGAAGTTTGCTTTGCGATGTTCGACGCGTACACGAAGCTCGGGAGCGCTTTCCGCATGTTGTTCGAGCGGATGGTTGTGAACGATCTCGGCAAATTCACGACTTAGCACTTGATCCCTGACGGCCGCGTGCTTCGCGACGTCTGACATCATTGCGACAAACTCCGCTATTCGCGGTGACGCTTCGTCTTTGGTCGCAGCACGGAGCAGTTCACCGCCTTCCAGCATTTCTGCGGCAGTATCGACTCCGGCTGCCGCCTTCTTGCGAAAGCCATCGTACCACGTATCGAGGTGATCGATCCAGGCTCTCACAGTGAAGACATACATTCCCTTTTCTGAAGCGGTGAAGGACGCCTTCCACCTGTCGTTGTTTTCATGGAACATCTCGACGCGTGTCCAGTCACGCTGAGATTCATGGCGATACAACAACACGGCCCGAATGTGGTCATGGCCGTCGGCTATAATATCAGCGGTTACGTCAACCCTTTCTCCGACGGTACGCTTTGCAGGATAGCGGCCACCATCAACTGACGGTTGCACATTATTGATGAGAACCCTTACCCTTCCGTCCACGTCCGCAGTCATGCGTTGCGCGCTATTTGATTTTAAAAATGAAACAACTGTAGGGCTTCATGAGCAGTTCAAAGCTCATATTCTCATCAAATCCAACCTCAATCTCTCGCCACAAAAGATCTCGTGCTATGTACACTGCTTCGTCGTCAAGGCCAGCGGCGTCGGCAACATCAGGAGGAATTTGAAATCTCACCGTCTTCGGCTCGCTATTGAAGCCGTTGATCACAAGCATCTTTTCGTCGGCCGCCACACGCATGAACGCGTGCATATCCGGTGTGATGTTGCCTTTATCTACATTGTATGCGGTGATGTCATAATACTCGCCGGAGGTAAACGCCGGATTCGAAGCCGCCAGGTTGAGCAGATCCGTGTAGAACATTCGAAGCTGTTTCTGTTCGAGCGAAAGCGGTTCGCCGTCGAATGTGCCACCATTCATCCACTTTTGATGTTCCGGCACGCCCCAGTAGTCGTATATCGTAGTTCGGCCATCTTCTCCTGAAAATCCTTCCTCCCCTGCGCCGGGTTCGCCGACCTCCTGGCCGAAATAGATCATCACGGGACCGCGGTCGATCGTCGCGCTGATCACCATGGCGGGGCAGCCCTTCCAGATATCGCCCGCGAAGAATCTCGACGCCAGGCGTTGCTCATCGTGATTCTCCATGAAGTGAAGCATGTTGTGATTGATTCCCTTCAATCGTTGTTGTATGCCGTCGATAGCGACGGTGCTTCCCTTTCCACCCACCAGGCTGCGGAGTGTATCGTAAAGAAGAACCTTGTCGTACAGAAAATCGAAAGCGCCCTGACTTAGGTATTCCCTGTATTGATCAGGATTATAAATCTCGGCGATGAATACGGTCTCCGGATTGACTTCCTTAACCTGCGGAATTACCCAATTCCAGAACTCAACCGGAACCATTTCGGCCATATCGCACCTGAAGCCATCAACTTTCTTATTCGCCCAAAAGACAAGGATGTCCTTCATCTTATTCCAGGTGTCCGGCACAGGATCAAATGACTTTACACCCCCACCCTGAATATCGACTCCATAGTTCAGCTTGACCGCTTCGAACCAATCGTCAACGGATGGGTCTGGACGGAACTGATTGTTGGCAGTTACTTTTGCCGGCGATTCAGTATAGCGCCCCTGCATACCGGGTGGCAGCGTCCTGCGCGGCGGCACAAATGACGTTCCGGGTAAGTAATAAAAGTTGTTGCTGGGACGATATGCAACGGTTGGATCATCGTCCGCCCCGAAATCACGCACACCCTCGGGCTTGTTATCGGAACGATAGGCCCTCGCTACGTGATTCGGCACAAAGTCGATGATAACTTTCAACCCTGCTGTGTGCGTACGTGCAACGAGCGCGTCAAATTCTTTCATGCGATCGGGTACACTCACTGCGAGGTCAGGGTCAACATCGTAATAATCACGAATTGAATACGGTGATCCGGCAATACCCTTGACAACGGCCGGGTCGTCAGCAGGGATGCCGAATGATGAATAGTCAGAAAGCGTAGCATGCTCGAGCACGCCAGTATACCATACGTGGGTTATGCCCATTTCCCGAAGCGCAACGAGGGCAGTATCTGTGATGTCGTTGAATTTTCCGACGCCATTCACCTCACGAGTACCGTATTTTTGATTGACTTGTGTTTTGTTTCCGAAAAGGCGGGGTAACATCTGATAGATAATCATTCGTCCGGGCGGTTTCGGTGTGCTCACGGGTGGAATTTTTTCCTTAGGTGAAGAACAGAATGTGAACAAAAATGGCAGACATAGACCAAGCAGTAGTACTGATCTTTTCATGAATACCCGTTTATTTTTTTGAACCGTTTTTTCAGGCTAACCCCTTTTCATGACGCCCTGCAGGACGTCACGATCCTGCAAACGATACCAATAGCCAGGGATCGATGTGCCTTCAATTTAGAAATTTGGGAAGGAAAAAAAAGCGCTCAGAGACTGAATAAATGGCTGACGAATATCAGCTTTGCGACCGCTTCCAGCGGATAAGGTGCATGGCAAGGACTGCCACACAGATTAACAAGCCGAGGAATTCCCGCGACTCTTCAATGTAGGGATATTGCATTTTGGCAATGTCATCGAACAACAAGCTCCTGTCGTCGCTATTCATCCATTCTTTCAGGCCCGGGAAAAAAGATATCGCGTAAGCGATTAGAATTACACCAAGTACTGCCGTTGCCTTCGGCAAGTACACGTTGAACGCTGCCAGCACGCACGATGCTGCCAGTATACCATAAATCAAAATCCATATCAGGGGATCGGGATCGTTCACCTGCACAAAGGCAAAGATCACGAACATCACTGCAAGAACAAGATTCAGAATGCGCATGGTATTGCGAATGAGTTCGAAAAAAATGCCACACAAGGTGGCACTTTTTCATTTCTATGCCTTAGGGCATCAAATCATCTTCTTCAAGTTTTCGATGCAAATCCTGGCGCTTTCGATTGAAGGTCTGGTGAAAAACTCCTGCTCTACATAGAAGTGTTTCATTCCGGACAGCTTCGCCTGGGCGAAGATGGCTTTGAAGTCGATCGTTCCGTTACCCACTTCCGTGTTGCGGGTAGGCACTTCCTTATCCTGATCCTTGACGTGCCATTGTTCGAAGCGCCCAGGATACTTCTTGAAGTATGCTAATGGATCGTAACCGGCGGCCACCACCCAGAAGATATCCATTTCCATGCTCACAAGTTTGGGATCAAGTTCTTCGAGCATGACATCGAAGAGCAACTTACCGTTTCCGGCATCTTTGAATTCGAAGTCGTGGTTGTGATACCCGATCTTCATGCCGTACTTCTTGCAAATCTCGGCACCCTTGTTAATCGTTTCACAAACTCTCTTGATGCCATCGAGGGTACGATCCTGCTCGGGCAGCCAGGGCACGCAGGCATACGACTGACCAAGTGATTTTGCATCAGCAACTGTTCGCTCCCAGTCGTTGCGCACGAGGTCGATGCCAAAGTGACCACTGACGGTTTGCATCCCCAGTGCCTTTACTTCGTTGCCGAATTCAGCGACGGAAAGGCCGAACAGTTTTCCGTCGTTGTAGCCGTACGTTTCCAGCTCCGTGTAACCGAACGACGCAAGCTGTTTCAGGATGCCCTTCGGATCTTTGTCGATAACGTCCTTAAGCGTATAGAGCTGAATTCCAATCTTGCGCTTCTTTGCTGCGGGTTCTCCCAAAGCGGGCACTGCAAGCATTCCCGCCATCGCAGCAGCCGAGGCGTGGATAAATTCTCTTCGTCTCATGGTAGTTGTGGTTTTCGGTGTTGAGTCCAGGATTTACTTCTCTGTCTCGCCATCCAACGACAGCACGTAGCGTGCCATCTTTTCGGCATCTTCCTGGCTTAGGTTCGGGTGCGGATTCATCATAATCTCGCCCCATACCCCGCTTCCGCCTTCGATTATCTTCTTAGCCAGCATTTTCACGTTGGCTTCAGTAAACTCATACTTTTTGGCGACCTCAGTATGGGCCGGGCCGATAATCTTGTTGGTCGGATGGTGGCAAGTTTTGCAGTCATTCGCATCTACCAGAGCCTGTCCTTCAGCAATCGCATTGTCGGTGCCCGCAGCTGGCGCCGCTGTATCGCTCTGCGCGCTGCCTTGCGGTGCGGAATCGCCGGCTTGCTCCTTGTCATTGCCAGGAATTTCATATTCTCCATAGGCATCGTCTGATTTCGCTTCATCTTTCTTTCCGCCTCCACAGGATGTCATAAGCGACACTGACAGTGAGAGTACCAGGGCAACAGCTATTAAACGTTTCATAGTCATGATATACATTTCATTTAGTGAGTCCTAAAACGCGCCGATTCAGTTTCTGGTCGATGCCAGCCGACGCAAAATCATCAAAAGCTTTCTCGGTTACACGTATGATGTGATCCCTGATGAACGGGGCACCTTCCGCTGCTCCCTGTTCCGGATGCTTGATGCAGCATTCCCATTCTAGAACGGCCCAGCCATCATAGTCGTACTGCGCGAGCTTGGAGAAGATCGACTGAAAATCGACCTGACCATCGCCCAGCGAACGGAACCGACCCGGACGATTTATCCAATCCTGATAGCCTCCGTATACGCCACTCTTTCCTGTGGGATTCAGTTCCGCGTCCTTAACGTGGAACATCTTGATAAACTCATGATAGAAGTCGATGTACTGGAGATAATCGAGATGCTGCAACACAAAGTGGCTCGGGTCGTAGAGAATGTTCGCGCGCGGATGTTTGCCTGTAGCTTCCCAGAAGCGCTCGAACGTCACGCCATCGTGAAGATCTTCGCCAGGGTGAATTTCATAGCAAACATCAACGCCTGCCTTGTCGAAAGCATTGAGGATGGGAAGCCAACGCTTTGCCAGTTCCTTGAATGCCTCGTCGACCAGGCCAGCCGGGCGCTGCGGCCAGGGATAGACTGTATGCCACATCAGCGCACCTGAGAATGTAGCGTGCGCTTTCAGTCCCAGGTTCTTGCTTGCCTTCGCGGCATACTTGAGTTGATTTACCGCCCAGGCTGTGCGCTCTTTCGGTTTTTTCCTCACCGACTTTGGTGCGAAGCCATCAAAGAGCTCATCGTACGCCGGGTGAACAGCTACGAGTTGACCCTGAAGGTGCGTGGATAGTTCAGTGATTTCAAGGCCAAATTCTGCTACTGTGCCTCGGATCTCATCAGCGTAGTCCTTGCTCTCGGCAGCCTTCTGGAGATCGATGCAGCGGCTATCCCACGTCGGTATCTGTACACCTTTGTATCCCAGGGATGCCACCCATTGACATATCGACTTCAGGCTGTTGAACGGTGGCTCATCGCCCATGAACTGCGCGAGAAATATTGCGGGTCCCTTTATCGTCTTCATGATGTGTGCTTTTGAACGTGGAGAATTACTTCATCGGCGTCCATTTCCGCGTCGAGTTAGCCGACTTAATTACTGTATCGACGAACATCATACCGCGAACGCCGTCTTCAACGTCAGGGAAGTCGTACTTAGCGGGATTGATTTTCTTCCCGGGTTTGTAGTCGCGTACCGCCTGCGTAAATGCGCGGTAAATATTCGCGAAAGCTTCCAGGTATCCTTCAGGGTGTCCTGAAGGCGTGCGGGTAAACGACTTCGCATCGTCGGACAGATAGCTCCACCCGGCACGCAGAATTTCCCGAGGACGATCAAGCCATTTCAGGATCAAAGTATTGGGTTCCTCCTGATGCCATTCGAGTCCACCCTTTTCACCATACACCCGGATGTTGAGGTTGTTCTCTTCACCGGCGGCAACTTGTGTAGCCATCAGCATTCCGGAAGCGCCGTTATCGAATTTGAGCAGCATCGAACTGTCGTCATCGATCTTGCGACCCTTAACCATAATGTTCAGCATGGCACAGATCTCCGTGATGCGCGCACCCGTGATGTATTCTGCAAGGTTAGCAGCATGCGTTCCAATGTCGCCAATTGCGCCACCAGCACCAGACTGCTTCGGGTCAGTACGCCACGATGCCTGCTGATTGCCCGTCTTTTCAAGCATCGTTGAAAGCCATCCCTGCGGGTATTCTGAGTATACTTTGCGAATCTTTCCAAGCTTGCCCGAAGCGACGATGTTGCGCGCTTCCTTAACCATGGGGTAGCCGGTGTAGGTGTGCGTCAGTGCGAGGATCAACCCGGTCTTGTCTACGAGCTTCTTCAGCGTTTTTGCCTCCTGGAGAGAGAAGGCGATGGGCTTTTCGACCACGACGTGGAAGCCGTTCTCAAGCGCCATCTTGGCCGGCCCGAAGTGAACATGGTTCGGCGTTACTATGGAGACGAAGTCCATCCGCTCATCAGCCGGAAGGTCCCTTTCGCGTTCGAACATCTCCTGGTATGTGCCGTACACCCGGTCAGGGTTCAGATACAGGGACTTACCTGTTTCTTTCGATTCCTGGGGGTCGATGCTGAAGGCTCCGCATACAAGCTCGATCTGTCCATCGATTCCGGCAGCTTTTCTGTGTACCGGACCAATGAAGGAGCCGATGCCTCCTCCTACCATCCCCATGCGTAGTTTTCTTGCCATGCGTGCAAATAGTGGTTAATGGTTATTGAGAATCTCCTTGTTTTTGAGGGCGATAAGTAAGGAAATAATTGTGAAAGGTGAAAGCCGCTTTCCCCTGATAGTTTCAGATTTGAATGGCTAATATGAGGCCCATTCGCCAGGATTGGCGATGACCCTTGCAGCTTTCCACAGGCGGAGTCAGGCTTGACCTACCAATCCGACAAGGTGGGGTCGGACTTACAGGTAAACAGGTCGTTGAGCGCTTTGTTGAGAAGGCCAAGCATATTCGGACGGCACCAGTCCGCAGCCAGCAACGTCGCGCTCTTGATCGTCGCGTATTCCGTCATAAGTTCGGGCTCGGTGATGTTTTTGTAGCCGATGTTTCCCTTCATCGTGATGTCATCCAGGGTAATTCTGTAGCGGCCATCGCGGACCTGTGCTGTCAGCTTTGCACCGAACCGGCCGGTTTGAATGATATGCGGTGTACCTACCTGGGGGAACTTGAACTTCTTGTAGTCCACCACAAACTCACTGAGTGTTGCCGTAATAGTCCCTTCGTTCACCGCAACGTCAGTAACGTTGGGCGTTGCCCGCAGCACGGAGTCAAGTTGTTCCACCGTCATGGACGTACAATCAAACACGTGCTGATAGATGACGCGGTTTTCAAAAATTTTGAAGTCGCCGTAACTGGTCGACTGGGCCATTGCCGGGAGGGATATGACCATGAAGGCTATTATCAATCGCATGGTTCGCAACGGTTATTGGGATTTGTCTCACCCACAAAAATACACCGACGGTATCGGCGTTCCTCCGGCCTGTCGGCCATCCCCATCGTAGGCCGGTAGATGACAGGCTATTGGGGTTCGGCGTACCGCACGGGGCGGAACAAACGGTTGCACAAAAACAATTTTAAAACCATATTGGGGCTACTTAAACCTTAAACCTCATGGAAAAAGCCATCAATGCCAACCGGCTATTTATCGCCAGTTGTTTTGCACTCCTCACTACAGCCTTTGCTTTTGGAATCCGGGCCGGGATCATGAACGATTTGGTCGAGGACATGAGCCTCACCGACACACAGCTCGGATGGATTAACTTCATGGGAATTTTCGGTTTCCCGATTGCCACACTCGTGGGCGGACCATTGTACAACTCCCTCGGGCCCCGTCGGATTGGGAACGTTGCATTCGCATGTCACATACTTGGTATAACGTTCTCCATACTGTCCAACAGCTTTTACACGCTCTTCTTCTCCACGTTCTTTATCAGCTTTGCAAACGGTATGGTGGAAGCCGCATATAACCCGATGATCGCTTCCATGTATCCTGAGAAGAAGGCTACCATGCTCAACCGGTTCCACGTATGGTTCCCGGGAGGAATCGCCATCGGATCTGTACTAGTGCTGCTGGTAAACAATATGGGTGGCAGTTGGCAAGCCAAACTTGCCATCATGTACATTCCTGCGCTGATCTATTTCTTTATGTTCATGGGTCAGAAGTTCCCTGAAACAGGTGGTAAAGAAACTGCTTCAACAGCCGACAACGTCAAAGCCATATTTAGCTCTCCGCTTTATTGGGTGATGCTTGTTCTTATGGTAATGACTGCTACCACGGAGCTTGGTACCCAGGCATGGGTTGAACGGATACTCGCAGCCTCAGGCGCTCAACCGCTCCTTGTGCTCGCTCTTGTAACAGTACTGATGGCTGTGGGGCGTCTCTTCGCAGGCCCGCTCATTCACCAACTGAATATATCCGGCGTATTGCTGGCTTCCGCGGTTATTTCGGCTATCGCGATTTACACAATGCACATGGCAACAGGAGGCCTCGTGTATGTTGCGGCCATCTTGTTTGCTATTGGTGTCTGCTATTTCTGGCCTACCATGATCTCATTCATTGCCGAATATCTTCCCAGGACGGGAGCTCTCGGAATGTCGCTCATGGGTGGCGTCGGAATGCTGGGTGTTTCGATTTTCCAACCGATCATCGGTCACTGGATCGATAGCCACAGGGCAGCAAAACAGGCCGAAGGTCTCACTGGAGATGCGCTGGAACTCGCCGCGGGACAAGCAACACTCGCGAACATCGCGATACTGCCAGCCATCCTGACTGTGGCGTTCATCATCCTTAACATTTACATGCTCAGGACCTACAAGAAGGGCTCGACAGCGTCAGCACACCAGGGATGAAACGCAAAAGGCGAGGCGGCTGGAAGGGATGAAATTCTTCGGACTAGTACCTGCGGGCGGAACCGGAAGCAGGCTTGGAAACATTCCCTGCAGCAAGGAAGTCTATCCCGTCATCCGAAGAACGGAAGATGGTTTAGTGCGGAGTGTCGTATGCGAGAACCTCATAGGATACTACCGCCTCGCCGGCATCACCGAAATCTTCTGCATCCTCCGCCCCGGAAAGTGGGACATCCCCGCTTACCTCCGCGACGGCGCTGAACTCGGAGTGAACATCGGTTACCTGATGATGACTCATCCTCATGGCACGCCGTTCACGCTGGACGTGGCCTACCCTTTCGTGAAAGGCCACGGCGTCGCGCTTGGATTTCCCGACCTGGTATGCACACCCGAAAATCATTTTCAACGCCTCAGGGAAAAGCTGACGGAAAGCAGCGCCGACGTGGTGCTTGGCTTGATCAAGACAAACAAGTACAAGAGCTGGGATATGATCGCGTTTGATGGCGATAAGCTCAGTGACATTGTGATAAAGGAGGATCGGCCCGACCTCACCTGGGGATGGGCTCACGCCGTGTGGGGCCCATCCTTTACAGAATTCCTCCACGAGCAGATTCAAACTCGTCTCGCCAGCAACAACGTGAAAGGCTCCCGCACTGACGCCACCCCGCGCGAACTTTACATTGGCGATATTATTCGTGAGGCGATGAAAGGCGGCCTTCGGGTTGATTATGTCAAATTCGATGAGGGAACCGCGAGGGATTTGGGAACGCCGGAGGAATTGTTGCAGTACCTGTCGGAATAGTTTTCACCACGGAGGACAGAGGACACGGCGTTACACGGAGGATAATTTATTCGTGCGTCATGCTGGATCGCATGGAGGTCGGTTCCTTATGTGGTCTATGTGTCCTCCATGTGTCCTCCTATGTTAGCGTCGTAGTCGAACGTCCCTCTTTTCTGGAGGTGAACAGTTCCCGTAAATTTAACCAGGAAAGTGAAAAGGGGTGA
>Ga0207873_1001583_pt1 | contig 21121 bp, 16 predicted proteins | sample BGWIniCompost_FD_187373 | JGI IMG/M metagenome (GOLD analysis project Ga0207873, IMG submission 187373) | Cellulose adapted compost microbial communities from Newby Island Compost Facility, Milpitas, CA, USA - BGW Initial Compost (SPAdes)... ...
GGAAACGTAAGCTGTGGCACGTCACAGGACCGGGCAGCGGGGATGAACATGGCGATGATGCGCCTGAGGCGCGAGGACCCGCGCGTCGTCGGCTCTTTCAGGCTTCACCGACGTCTCGGCGCGGGCGGAATGGGCGTGGTCTACCTGGGCTCCGACAAGAAGGGGCAGCGGGTCGCACTGAAGGTCATCCGGCCGGACCTCGCCGAGGACCAGGAGTTCCGTTCCCGATTCGCCCGCGAGGTCTCCGCCGCCCGCCGCATCAGGGGCGGCTGCACGGCCCGACTGGTGGCCGCCGACCTGGAGGCGGACCGTCCGTGGTTCGCCACGCAGTACGTCCCTGGCCCCTCCCTGCACGACAAGGTCGCCGACGAGGGCCCGCTCCCCGCCGCCGAGGTCGCGGCGATCGGCGCGGCCCTGTCGGAAGGCCTGGTCGCCGTGCACGAGGCCGGTGTGGTGCACCGGGACCTCAAGCCGTCGAACATCCTGCTCTCTCCCAAGGGCCCGCGGATCATCGACTTCGGCATCGCCTGGGCGACCGGCGCCTCCACGCTCACCCACGTCGGCACCGCGGTCGGCTCACCGGGCTTCCTCGCCCCGGAGCAGGTGCGCGGCGCCGCCGTCACCCCGGCCACCGACGTGTTCTCGCTGGGCGCCACGCTGGCGTACGCCTCGATGGGCGACTCCCCGTTCGGGCACGGCAGTTCGGAGGTGATGCTGTACCGGGTGGTGCACGAGGAGGCCCAGCTGGACGGCGTGCCGGACGCGCTGGCCCCGCTGATCCGGGCCTGTCTGGCGAAGGACCCGGACGAACGGCCCAGCACGCTCCAACTGTCGCTGCGGCTCAAGGAGATCGCCGCGCGTGAGGCCCAGGGCCTCAGCGAGGCACACCCGCCGGTGCCGCGCGGCGCGGACCCCGAGCGCTCGGCCGCCCATCTCGTCGACACCTACCCGGACCGTGCGCCGGGCCGGCGCCCGGGCTCGCGCGACCCCCACGACCCGCACGACCGCCGCGACCCGCGTGCCACTCGCGACGCACGCGACCCGCGTGAAAGCCAGGGTGGCCGCACCGGCGGCCCCGGCACGCACCCCGCGCGGGGTGCGGCCCCGGCCCGTGGCGCTTCCCCGGCCGGCAGACCGGCGTCGCCGACGCCGCGGCGCGGCGGCCGCGGCGTCCCCGCGGCACGCGGCGGTGCTTCCCCGCGGAGCGGGACGGGCTCCCGCGACCGGACCCCGTCCCGCCCCTCCTCCCGCTCGACGCCCGCCTCCCGCACCCCGGCGCGCGGAGCCGCCGCCCGGAACGCCTCCCGCCCGGGTACCGGTGCCCGCAGGCCCGGCCCCCGGGCCACGGGCGCCAGCCTGCGCCCGGCCAATCCGCGCCTGCTGCGGCAGCGGCTGTTCGTGTTCGTGGTGGTGACGCTGGTGGTCGCCCTCGGCATCGCCCTGGTGCAGGGCTGCCAGGGTCCGGCGCGCGGCCTGCCGCGGGAGGGCGACAGCGGCGTACCGACGCAGCGGACGGAGCAGACACGGCAGGGGGACCGCGCTCCGGACGACGACGCCCCCTGGCGGCTGGACCAGGAGCCCCGCATGGCTCAGACGTACGTCTCGGTGCTCGAGCGGGACGACTGAGCCCGCCCCCTGGGGCGGCCCTTCGACGTCCCCCGGCGCCCCCCGTCTCCCTTCGACGTCCCCTAGGCCTCGGGCCGCCCCGTCGTCACCGCGTAGAACGCCACCGCGGCCGCCGCGCCCACGTTGAGGGAGTCGACGCCGTGCGACATCGGGATGCGGACCCACTCGTCGGCGGCGACCAGGGCCTGGGTGGACAGGCCGTCGCCCTCCGCGCCGAGCATCAGGGCCACGCGGTCCATCCGGTGCGGCGCCGCCTCGTCGAGCGTCCTGGCCTTCTCGTCGGGAGTGAGCGCGAGCAGGGTGAAGCCCGCCTCGCGCACCGACTCGAGCCCCTTGGGCCAGTTCTCGAGCCGGGCGTACGGCACGGAGAAGACCGCGCCCATGGAGACCTTGACGCTGCGCCGGTACAGCGGGTCGGCGCAGTCCGGGGAGAGCAGCACGGCGTCCATGCCGAGGGCGGCGGCCGAGCGGAAGACGGCGCCGATGTTGGTGTGGTCGTTGACCGACTCCATGATGACGACGCGGCGGGTGCTGTGCAGCAGGTCCGCCGCGGCGGGCAGCGGCTTGCGCTGCATGGAGGCGAGGGCGCCGCGGTGCACGTGGTAGCCGGTGACCCGTTCGGCGAGTTCCGGGCTCACCGCGTAGACGGGGGCGGGCAGTTCGTCGATGACGTCGCGCATGACGTCGACCCACTTGGCCGAGAGCAGCATGGACCGCATCTCGTAACCGGCGTCCTTGGCCCGTCTGATGACCTTCTCGCCCTCGGCGATGAACAGGCCTTCGGCGGGCTCACGCCTGCGGCGCAGCTCCACGTCGGTCAGGCCCGTGTAGTCGCGCAGCCGCGGGTCGTCGGGGTCGTCGATGGTGATGAGGTCCGCCACGGGGGTGATACTGCCTTGTCCTGGTTGTGCTGCCAACGTCGGGGTTCGGTCGCGTCACCTCGGGTCACTCCGCGGCTTGCTCCGCGGCCGGGAGGCCCGCGCGGACCACGTCGCCGATGACGATGACGGCGGGCGGCCTGACCTCGCGTGCCACGACCGTCTCGGCGACAGTGGCCAGGGTGGCGTCGACGCGCCGCTGGGCGGCGGTGGTGCCCTCCTGCACCAGGGCGACCGGGGTGCCGGGGGACTTGCCGTGTTCGATCAGGGTCTCGGCGATCCGGCCGATCTTGTCGACGCCCATGAGGACGACCAGGGTTCCGGTGAGCCTGGCCAGTGAGGGCCAGTCGACCAGGGAGCGCTCGTCGTCGGGGGCGACATGCCCGCTGACCACGGTGAACTCGTGGGCGACCCCGCGGTGGGTGACGGGGATCCCGGCGGCGCCCGGCACGGCGACGGAGCTGGAGATGCCGGGGACCACGGTGCAGGGGATGCCGGCCTCGGTGAGGGCGTGCACCTCCTCCATGCCCCGGCCGAAGACGTACGGATCGCCGCCCTTGAGGCGCACCACCGACTTGCCCTGCTTGGCGTGCTCGATCAGCGCGTTGTTGATGGCCTCCTGGGCCATGTACCGGCCGTAGGGGATCTTCGCGGCGTCGATGACCTCGACGTGCGGCGGCAGTTCGGCGAGCAGGTCGCGCGGGCCGAGGCGGTCGGCGATGACCACGTCGGCCTCGGCGAGCAGGCGGCGGCCGCGGACGGTGATCAGGTCCGGGTCGCCGGGGCCGCCGCCGACCAGGGCCACTCCGGGTGTGCGGGTGCGGTGGTGGGGGGCGACCAGGGTGCCGTCGCGCAGGCCCTCCACCACGGCGTCGCGGATGGCTGCGGTGTGGCGCGGGTCGCGGCCCTTGGCGTCGGTGGTGAGCACGGCGACCGTGACGCCCTCGCTGTGGCCGGTGGCCGGGGTCCAGGCGGTGGCCTGGTCGGCGTCGTCGGAGCGGACGCACCAGACGCGGTTGCGCTCGGCCTCGGCGGAGGCGCGGGCGTTGGCCTCCTTGTCGCTGGTGGCGATCAGGGCGTACCAGGCGTCGGCGAGGTCGCCCTCGGCGTAGCGCCGCCTGAGCCAGGTGATCTCGCCCGCCTCCGCCATGGCCTCCACGGACGGGGTGACCTCGGGCGACACCAGGCGGACGTCCGCTCCCGCGGCGATCAGTGCGGGCAGGCGCCGCTGGGCGACCTGGCCCCCGCCGAGGACGACCACGCGGCGGCCGGTGAGGCGGAGGCCTACGGGGTAGGCGGGGTGTTCGGCCATGGCGGTTCGGCTCCTGGTGTGCGGCGCGGCGGGGCCCTGACGTGCGGATTTTACGGCGTGGGCGGGTGGGGCGGCGGGGGTGTCCGATGGCTGGGCACCCCCGGCGCTGCGCGGTCGCGGGCGGGTGCGCCCGCCCGGGGTGGTCCGTGATGTGCCGGCCGGCGTCCGCGAAGGCGGCCGGGGACCGGCCTGCGCCGCGGACGCCGCTGCGTGCGGCCGGCTACTTCTCCGTGACGCCCGCCGAGTCGAACGTGGCGACCTCGTGCATCGCCCGGGCGGTGCTCTGGACCAGCGGGAGGGCGAGCAGCGCGCCGGTGCCCTCGCCGAGGCGCAGGTCCAGGTCGACCAGGGGGCGCAGGCCCAGCTTGTTCAGGGCGGCCACATGGCCCGGTTCGGCGCTGCGGTGGCCGGCGATGCAGGCGGCCAGCACCTCGGGGGCGATCGCGCGGGCCACCAGGGCGGCGGCGCCGGCGCTGACACCGTCGAGGATCACGGGCGTGCGCAGCGAGGCGCCGCCGAGCAGCAGGCCGACGATGGCGGCGTGTTCCAGGCCGCCGATCGCGGCGAGCACGCCGATCGGGTCGGCCGGGTCGGGCTGGTGCAGTTCCAGCGCCCGGCGGACGACCTCGGTCTTGCGGGCGAGGGTCTCGTCGTTGATGCCCGTGCCGCGGCCGGTGACCTCCGCCGGGTCCGCCCCGGTGAAGACGGAGATCAGCGCCGCGGAGGCGGTGGTGTTGGCGATGCCCATCTCGCCGGTGAGCAGCGCCTTGTTCCCGGCGGCGACCAGGTCGCGGGCGGTCTCGATGCCGACCTCGATGGCCTGCTTGGCCTCCTCGCGGGACATCGCGGGACCGGTGGTCATGTCCAAGGTGCCGGGCCGGACCTTGCGCGGCAGCAGACCGGGGGTGGCGGGCAGGTCGCCGGCGACGCCCACGTCGACGACGCAGACCTCGGCCCCGACCTGGGTGGCGAAGGCGTTGCAGACCGCTCCCCCGCCCAGGAAGTTGGCGACCATCTGCGCGGTGACCTCCTGGGGCCAGGGGGTGACGCCCTGGGCGTGCACGCCGTGGTCCCCGGCGAAGACCGCCACGGCCGCGGGCTCGGGGATCGGCGGCGGGCACTGGCGGGACAGGCCGGACAGCTGGGCGGAGATGATCTCCAGCATGCCGAGCGCCCCGGCCGGCTTGGTCATCCGCTTCTGCCGCTCCCAGGCCTCGCCGAGCGCCTTGGCGTCCAGCGGGCGGATCTGGGCGACGGTCTCGGCGAGCAGGTCGTGCGGCTCCTCGCCCGGCAGGGCGCGCCGACCGTACGTCTCCTCGTGCACCACCCAGGACAGCGGGCGGCGCTTGGACCAGCCGGCCTGCATCAGCTCGGGCTCGTCGGGGAATTCGTCGACGTACCCGACGCACAGGTAGGCGACGACCTCCAGGTGCTCGGGCAGACCGAGGGCGCGGACCATCTCGCGCTCGTCGAAGAAGCTGACCCAGCCGACGCCGAGGCCCTCGGCCCGTGCGGCGAGCCAGAGGTTCTCCACGGCGAGCGCGGAGGAGTACGGCGCCATCTGCGGCTGGGTGTGCCGGCCCAGGGTGTGGCGGCCGCCGCGGGTCGGGTCGGCGGTGACGACGATGTTGACCGGGGTGTCGAGGATGGCCTCGATCTTCAGTTCCTTGAACTGCTTGGCCCGGCCCTTGGGCAGGGACTTGGCGTAGGCCTCGCGCTGACGCATGGCCAGTTCGTGCATCGCGCGCCGGGTCTCGGCGGAGCGGATGACGACGAAGTCCCAGGGCTGGGAGTGCCCGACGGACGGGGCGGTGTGGGCGGCCTCGAGGACGCGGAGCAGCACCTCGTGCGGGATGGGGTCGCTGCGGAAGCCGTTGCGGATGTCCCGGCGTTCGCGCATCACCTTGAGCACGGCCTCGCGCTCGGCCTCGCCATAGGCGGGGGCGGGCGGGGTCGCCGCCGCGGCCTCGGGGGCGCTCCGCTCCGGGGAGTCCGTCGCCTTGCCGGGGGCGCTCTGCTCACCGGCGGCCGGGGCCGGCTGCTCCGCGGCCCGGGCCTGCTCCTCGGCGGGCTGTCCCTCCGCCGCGAAGGCCGGCGCCTGGTCCTCGGCGGGCTGGGCCTGTGCTGCCGGGGCCTGCGCTTCGGCCGGCTGGTCCTGTTCCCGGGCGGGCCGGGCCTCGTCGGCTCCGGCGCCCCGGGTGTCGAGATCGTCCGCGCTCTGCGTCACGTCGGGCGCCGCCTCCTGGCGCGCCACTGGCGTACGGGGGGCGGGAACGGAGGGAGCGGACTGCTCGGCGGGCAGCGTCAGGGGCTGCGGCGGGGTCGGCGCGAGGTGCGGCGGCGTCGGCACCGAGCCCTCGACGGGGACGAACTGGCCGATGGGCTGGTCCGGTCGGGGCTCCCCGGTGACGGTGCCGGGCACGACGGCCGAGGGGGCCTCGGCAGCCGGCGCCGGGTCGGGCGACTCGCCCGCAGGGCTCGCCGGAACACCGGCGGCGGGGTCGGCGGGCGGAGCGGCGGGGGTCTGCTGCGGTCCCTGGACGGGGTGTTCCGTCTCCGCCTGCTGGGCGGCGGGCTCGGCCGCGGGCGTCTCCGGCTCGGGTGCGGGCACCGTGGCGGTCCCTTCTGCCTCCTCGGTGGTGACCGGGACGGCGGTGCGGGTCGGTCCGCCGGCCTGCTCAGCGTCGGTGGTGCTGAGGGCCTGCGGCTGTGCGGTGTCGTCTCCGGTGGACACGGCCTGGGCCGCTCCGGTGGTTTCCGGAGACGCGGGGGTCTCGGGGGTGTCGGGGGCGTGCGCGGTTCCGGGGGCAACGGCAGCGCCCGCTTCGGCGGGCCGGACCCCCGCGGCGGGTTCCTGCGGGGCCTGTGCGGCCGGGACCTGCTCCTCCGGGGAGGAGGGGCCTTCGGTGTCGCCGGTGGCACCAAGCGCTTCGGGGCCCGCCGGGGTGTTCGTGGCAGCGGCCGGCGCGGGCTGCTGCTCGGCATCCCCGGGTGCGGTCTGCTCGCCGTCCGCCGCGGGCGCGGCCCCGGCGGGCCGCCCGGATCCGGTTTCCGGCGCGTTGTCACCGGCGGGGGCGACCGCGGCGTCTCCGGTGTCGCCGGACGGCTGCTGCCCGGGGGCGGAGTCGGTGGCGGCGGGCGCGTCCTGCGCCGCCTGTGCCTGTCCCGTGCCGCCGGTCGCGCCGTCCGCCGGAGCCGCCTCGGGGTGCGCCTGCCCGGCCGCCGTCTGCCCGTTCGCCGGCCGGCCGGTGACGCGGGCGATGGCGGCCTCGGCCGCTCCCGCAGGACCGGAAGCCGGAATAACCGTTTCCGCAGCGGGAGCCCCTGCCGGCACCGTGGCCTGTGCGCCCCAGGGCGCCGCCGGCTGCGGCGCGGCCTCGGGGGCCTGCGGAACGTCCAGGTACTCGGGGCCGAGCGTGGGCGGACCCGGCTGGCGCACCGGTGTGCGGGCCGGGCCGCGGTCGGCGAGCGAACGGACCAGGCTGGCGGAGGTGTCGGGGATGGGCGGGCCGAGGTGCAGCGGCCGCCGGTGCGGCGGTGCCGGGGCGGTGCGTGCCCGGGCGGCGGCCCGCCCGCGCGGGGCGGCACCCTCCGCCCCGCTCCTCGGTGCGGCGTCGTTCCCGGCCGCGCCCTCCTGGGCTGCCGCCTGCTCCGAGGCGGCCGAGCCGTCCTGCGGCGCCTGAGCCGCACCCGCGACGGCCTGCGGCTGCCCGGCGTTGTCGTCCTGCGAGGCGTCCCGCGCCGTGTCATCCCGGGACGCCGCGACGGCGGCGGCCTGGGCCGCGGCCTCGTCCCCAGACGCGACCGAGGCCTCGGCGCCCCCGTCCCCCTGCGGCGTGGCTCCCGTATCCGGAGCGGACTGCTCCGGCACCACCTGTTCCGAAACGGCCTGTCCCGGAACGGCCGGTTCCGAAACGGCTTGTTCCGGGACGCGCTGATCCGGGACGGCCTGATCCTGCGGGACCCGGGCCTGCCCGGCGCCCGCGCCGCCGGACGCGGCGGGCTCCGCCGAAGTCCCCGACGCCGCGGCTTCCGCAGCCGCGTGCCCGCCCTGGACCTCGGCCTGGGCGAGGACTTCCTCCCGCGGCCCCGTCTGCTCGTCCGGAACCACGCCCGCCGTCGCCTCGTCCTGCGGCAGCACACCCGCAGCGGCGGCGGCCTGCGCCTGGGCCAGCGCGGCGGCCTCGTCCTGGGACATCGTCTGCTGCCCCGGAGACTGCTCACCCGGCGACTGCTCACCCGGGACCTGCTCCCCCGCAACGGCGCCCGCCCGGCCGTCCTGCGGCACCGGCGCCGCATGCGCACCGTGCGCCGTGTGCCGGCCGTGCGGAGCAGGCCCCTCCGGTGCCGGAGCACCCTGGTGCCGGCCCTGCCCCGCCGCCACCGCCGCCTGCTGGTCGGCGACGCCGGCCGGCTGTCCCTCGGAGCCCGTCGGCAGGCCGGCCGCGCCGTCCGTCGAGTGGTCCTCGGGTGCGGCCTGCCGGCTCTCGAAGGCGGCCTGCTGTTCCTCGTACCGCACGGGCTGCTCCTCGTGGGGACCGTGATGTTCCTCGGGGGTCGCATGGGCGGCGGAGTGCGTCGGGCGGGCGGCGCCGAGATCGAGGGAGCCGCTGTCGCGGCCGGAGAGCTCGTGGGGGCCCGGGGCGTGCACGGTCTCGACGAGCGGCTCGGGGGCGGGCGGCCGGACCTCGTTGCCCCAGGCGCCCGCCGCGCCCGGCAACAGCAGGTCCTCGTCGTCCTCGGCGGAGGCCGCGGAGAGGTAGGTGTACGCGCCGGGCGCGGCGACGCCCTGCTGCTCCGCCCTGCCTGCGTTCTCCGGCAGTCCCTCGCCCGGGACCTGGCCGGTGTCGGTCATGCGTACCCCTCGCCCATCGGTAATGCTCCTACGACCAGCTCACCCGGAACGGCGCACCGACCGCCCCACACTGAAGAACGAGCGTGCGTCCTCAGCGGCACGAACGGCCCGCCCGAAAAAGGCGACAAAGCCATTCACTGGCATTGTCGCGGCGGGACGGCCCTCGCGTCAGCTTGATCGGCGACGCTTCCGCTGTGGACTGCGCCACGTTGCGCTTCCTCCGGTTCCGCCGTACCACCACCCACCCCAAAACGGGCGCGGTATCGGGACATTGGACGACGAAGCGCCGGAGCCCGAGCGCGGTACAACGATCGGCCAGCCTACCGCGCGCGGTACGACAACCCGATCACGGGGACGGCCTCGCCGGTCAGCTCTCGCGGGGCGGCAGCACGCCGCTGAGCAGGAACGCGACGCTGCGTTCCTTCTCCGTCCAGGCGCGGGTGTCGAGTTCGACGGACTGGAGCAGGGCGCACTCCACGCGGTAGCCGTGCTCGGTGAGGTCGCGGCCGATGAGTTCGGCCGCGTCGCGGGTGGCGGCGTGGGCGACGATGCGCTGCGGGCGGCGGTCGGCGACCGCGGAGGCCACGGCCGCTCCCCCGCCGCCGACGCGCACGACGTCGGGTTCGGGGAGGTTCTCCAGGACCTGCGGGGCGGTGCCCTGCACCACCTGGAGCTGGACGCCGTGGCGGCGGGCGGTGGCACCGGTGCGGGCGCAGGCCCCCGGGTCGTGGTCGACGGCGATGACGGCCGCTCCGGCGCGGGCGGCCTCGGTGGCGAAGGCGCCGCTGCCGCAGCCGATGTCCCACACCAGGTCGCCCACGCGCGGTCCGAGCCGGGCGAGTTGGGCGGTGCGCAGGGGGTCGCGCTCGCCCTCGCCGAGGTCGCCGCCGTAGGCCTCGGCGGGCTGGGTCCAGCCGCGCGGGCCGGCCGAAGGGTCGCGTCCTGCGATCCAGCTGCCGTCTTCACCGGCGCCGGCCGGACCGCCGATGACCACGACGACGTTGGGGTCGCGCCAGGTGTGGTCGGCGGCCTTGTCGGAGGTGACGACGGTGACCTGCTCGCGTTCGGTGCCCAGTTCCTCGCAGATGACGAAGGTGCGGTGGATGCCGTCCAGGAGCAGGCCGAGTTCGGCGGGGCCCGCGCCGGGTGAGGTGAGGACGGCCACCTTGGTGTGGGCCCGGCACACGTTCACCGCGCGTCGCAGGGTGCGCGGGTGTGCGACGACCACTTGGGCGTCGTCCCAGGGCATGCCCGCGCGGGCGAAGGCGGCGGCCACCGAGGAGACGGCGGGGACGACCTCGACCTCCAGGCCGAACTCGGGGGCGCGCAGGGTGCGCACCACGCCGAAGAAGCCGGGGTCGCCGTCGGCGAGGACCACGGCGCTGCCGCGGTGGGCGGCGATGCGCCGGGCGGCGAGGGCGACGGAGCCGAGCCGGATGCGTTCGGCACCGGGGGGCACCTCGGGCAGCGCCAGATGGTGGGCGGCGCCCGCCACCAGGGTGGCGGCGCTCAGCGCGGCGCGTGCCGCGGCGGTCAGCGGCGAACCGTCCCAGCCGATCACCGTGACCCGGTCGGCCATGGTCGTCTGTCTCCAGGGGTTTGTGCAGGTCGTCGGCGGCTGTCGCCGCTCGCGGGCAGGCTTGGTGAGCGTACCCGGTGCCGCCGCGGCGGGCCGCACCGGTGTCCGGCGAGGGATCAGTTCCAGTCGGGGTAGACGCTGAACTGGCCGGTGTCGGCGAGCGGTCCGTCGGTGCCCTCGATGTCCTCGGGGAGCAGGCTCCACACGATGTAGTCGGTGCGTACGTCGGTCCAGGTGCCGTCGTCGGCGCGCACATGCGCTATGCAGGCGCCGCGCAGGACGCCTTCGCTGATGCAGCCGATCTTCTGGGCCACCTGCTGGCCCGCGGTGTTGTCGGCGGCGGTGCGCAGCTCGATCCGTTCGAACTTCTGGTCGCCGAAGAGCCACTGGGCGGCGGCGAGCGCGGCCTCTGAGGCGTATCCCTCGCCGCGGGCCCAGGGTGCGATGACATAGGACATCTCGGTCGATCGCACGTGCCAGTCGGTCTTGGCGAGCTGGACGACGCCGACCAGGCGCTGGGTGAGGAACTCGGTGACGGCGAGGTCGAGGCCGTGTCCGTTCTCCCGCTTGCCGGGGGCGAGCTCGGTGATCCAGGTGCGGGCGAGGTCCTCGGTGTAGGGCTGGGGGACGTCGGTCCAGGCGGCGACCTGCTCGTCGTTCATCATCTCGGCCAGGGCCGGGATGTCATCCTCGTCGAGGGGACGCAGCACCAACCGCTCCGTGCTGATGGAGATGTTGGGGAAGGTGCTCGTCATGCGCCGCTCCGTAGCCTTCGTGTCCGTCGGGTGCTGCTGAACTGCCCAGCATGCAGCATGAAAGCACTGAATCGCACCGCGGGGCCCACTCCGTGTGGCGGAGTGGACCCCGTGGGTGGCCATCGGGTGCCGGGGACTCAGAACGCGGCGACCACGGACCCGGCGTACTTCTTCTCGATGAACTTCTTCACCTCGGGGGAGGTGAGCAGCTTCGCGAGCTTCTTGACGCGCGGGTCGTTCTCGTCGCCCTTCTTCACGGCGAGGAAGTTGCCGTAGGGGTTGCCCTCGGGCGATTCGGCGGCGATCGCGTCCTCGGCGGGGCTGAGGCCGGCCTCCAGGGCGTAGTTGCCGTTGATCACGGCGGCGTCGACGTCGCCGAGGGAGCGCGGCAGCTGGGCGGCCTCCAGCTCCTTGAACGTGAGGTTCCTGGGGTTGGCGGCGATGTCCTTGGGGGTGGCGTCGTAACCGGCGCCCTTCTTGAGCTCGAGCACGCCGTTGGCCTCCAGCAGCTTCAGCGCGCGGGCCTCGTTGGTGGTGTCGTTGGGCAGGGCGACGGTGGCACCCTTGCTCAGGTCGGCGAGCTTCTTGACGCCCTTGGCGTAGACGCCGAGCGGCTCCAGGTGCACGGTGGCGCCGGGCACGGCGACGATCTCGGTGCCGTTCTTCTTGTTGAAGTCGTCCAGGTACGGCTGGTGCTGGAAGTAGTTGGCGTCCACCTCGCCCTGCTGAACGGCCGTGTTCGGGGTCACGTAGTCGGTGAACTCCTTGACCTCGAGGTCGAGGCCGGCCTTCTCGGCGAGGTTCTCCTTGACGTAGGTGAGGATCTCGCCCTGCGGGGTGGGGGTGGCGGCGACGGTCAGCGGGGCCCCGGTGTCGGCGGCGCCGGTGCCCGTGCTCTTCTCCGAGCCGCAGGCGGAGAGCCCGAGGGTGAGGGCTCCGGCGGCGAGGACGGCGGTGGTGATCTTGGCGGTGTTACGCACGAAAAGTGCCTTTCCTTTGGTGGTGCGACCCCGGCCGGTGGTGTGGCGGGGCGTTTCCTGAGCGACCTGGACGGTCATTCGGTGGTGGTCTGAACGGTCCCGGTGGTGGGGGCGGACGCCTTCAGCAGGCGCAGCCTCGGTGCCGCGCCGGACCGGTTGCCGCGGCGGTGCAGGGAGCGGGCGGCGAGGTCGCCGGCGAACTGGATGAGGGAGATCACCACGGCGAGGATCGCGACGGTGATCCACATCAGGTCGGTCTCGAAGCGCTGGTAGCCGTAGCGGATGGCGATGTCGCCGAGTCCGCCGGCGCCGACCGTGCCGGCCATGGCGGTGTAGCCGATGAGCGCGACGACGGTGGTCGTGGTGCTGGCGATGAGGGAGGGCAGGGCCTCGGGCACGAGCACCTTGCGGACGACGGTCCAGGTGTTGCCGCCCATCGACTGCACGGCCTCGACGAGCCCGCCGTCCACTTCCCGGACGGCCGTCTCGACCAGGCGCGCGAAGAACGGGATGGCGCCGATGGCGAGCGGCACGATGGCGGCGTCGCGGCCGATGGTCGTCCCGGTCACCCAGCGGGTGAAGCCCATCAGGGCGACCATCAGGATGATGAACGGCATCGAGCGGGCGATGTTCACGATCTGCCCGATGACCTTGTTGGCCACCACGTTCTGCAGCAGGCCGCCGCGCTCGGTGAGGACGAGCAGGATGCCGAGCGGCAGGCCGCCGACGACGGCGATGACGGTGGACCAGCCGACCATGTAGAGGGTGTCCCAACAGGCCTGGGACAGCAGGGGCTGCATCTCGTTCCAGGTCACAGCCGGGCACCTTCCTTCACCAGAGCGGTCTCGGGTTCCTTCGGCACCGGCGCGGACCCGGGGGCGGCGGGCTCCCGGTCCAGGACGTCGATCTGCAGGCCCTTCTCCCGCAGGAAGCCGATCGGCACGACGTTGTCCTCGTAGCGGCCGGGCAGCTCGATGCGCATCCGGCCGATCTGGAGGCCGCCGACGGTGTCGATGGCGGCACCGAGAATCGATATGTCGATGTTGTAGGTGCGGGAGAGCTGGGAGATCACCGGCTGGGTGGCGCTCTCGCCGTGGAAGGTGACGTCGATGACCGTGCGGTCCTCGGCGGAGGCGTCGCCGCCGACCGGGAAGAGCGCGGCGGCCAGCTGGGAGCCGGGGGTGGCCAGCAGGTCGCTGACGGTGCCGGACTCGACGATCCGGCCCCGCTCCATGAGCGCGGCGGAGTCGCAGATCGACTTCACCACGTCCATCTCGTGCGTGATGAGCAGGACGGTGAGGCCCAGCTGCCGGTTGAGGTCGCGCAGCAGCTGCAGGATGGACCGGGTGGTCTCCGGGTCCAGGGCGCTGGTGGCCTCGTCGGAGAGCAGCACCTTGGGGTCGCCGGCCAGGGCGCGGGCGATGCCGACGCGCTGCTTCTGGCCGCCGGAGAGCTGGGCCGGGTAGGCCTTGGCCTTGTCGGCGAGGCCGACCAGGTCGAGCAGCTCCAGCGCCTTGGCGGAACGTTCCTTCCCCGACTTGCCGAGGATCTCGAGGGGCAGCTCGACGTTGTCCTGCACGGTCCGCGACGACAGCAGGTTGAAGTGCTGGAAGACCATGCCGATCCGGCTGCGCGCCCGCCGCAGCTCCCGGCCGGCCCGGGGACCGCGCCCGGCCAGGGCGGTGAGGTCCTCCCCGGCGACGGTCACGGTGCCGGAGGTGGGGCGCTCCAGCAGGTTGATGCAGCGGATGAGGGAGGACTTGCCGGCGCCGGACTGGCCGATGACGCCGTAGACCTCGCCTTCGCGGACGTGGAGGTCGACGCCGTCCAGGGCGGTGACCTCGCGGCCGCGCGAGCGGTAGACCTTGGTCAGGCCCGAGGTGGTGATCACGTGGGTTTCCGTCACTGTCGTGTGCGCGGCGCTCGTCGGGCGCCGGGCACGTGGCGATCAGGGTCGAAGGCAGCCGGGCGCGGTGCCGCCGCCGCGGGCACGGCTGAGAACCGGCCGGGGCGGGGAGGCGTGGCGCGCGGGGCGTGGCTCAGTCGCGCATGCGGGACACGCGGGCGGACATGAGCGGGCTCTCGCTTCGGGGCGCGAGGCTCAGCTGGTGCAGGGGCCCTCTAGAAGGCGCACATTCGGCGCGGGCACAGACAACGAGCACCGGGCGTCATCGTCGCCTCGGTCGCAGGGATGCGGTCGCTCGTCGTGGTCATGCGATCAGTAAAGCAGACGTCTGCTGCTGACCGGACACGCGTGTCCGGATGCTGGACACCCGTGGACACCCTCGGCGGCCCGGCCGAGTCGCCGCACAACCGCCCCGGCGACCAGCGCGGACAGGGCCGCGAGGAGGTGACGGGACCGAGGACGGACCGGTGTCCGCCGCGCCGCGTGTGGTCAAGGCCACGGCGGCAGGGGCGGGCGGCAGGCACGGATTCCGGACGTAATAAGGTCACTGCCATGCTTGATGTCCTGACGCTGGTGACCGGCGTCGCGGCGCTGCTGCTGGCCGCCTGGTGCGGCTGGGCCGCGTACCGCGATCAGCCGACGAAGGACTGGCACTTCATCGGCATGGCCGTGGTGACCCTGCTGGCGCTGGTGCAGCTGGTCGTCGGGATCGTGCAGCTGGCCCGGGGCGAGAAGCCGGAGCAGGGCACCACCATCTTCGTGGCCTACCTGGTGGGCTCGCTGGCCTGTGTGCCGGCGGCCGCGTTCATGTCGCTGGCCGAACGCACGCGCTGGGGATCGGTGACGGTGGCCGCCAGCGGTGTGGTGCTGGCGGTGCTGGAGGTGCGCCTGTATGACATCTGGGGAGGCTGAGGTGCCCGCGAAGCGGCTGACCGGCGGCCCCGGGCTGCTCCTGGTGTGGCTGTACGGCGTGATGGTCGTCGGGGCCGTGTCGCGCTCGGCGTACCAGATCGCCACGGAGTTCGACCGGGCGCCGCTCGCCTACTCGCTGTCCGCGCTGGCCGGTGTGGTGTACGGGTTCATCACCTACACCCTGGTGCGGGGCGGGGAGACGGCCCGGCGGGCCGCGCTGGTGTGCTGCGCGGCGGAACTGGCGGGTGTGCTCACGGTCGGGACGTGGACGCTGGTGGACCCGTCCGCCTTCCCCGACGCGACGGTCTGGTCGGACTACGGGATGGGGTACCTGTTCATCCCGGTGCTGCTGCCGGTGTCCGCCATCTACTGGCTGCGCAGGGCACGGGACCGGCAGACCGCCTGACCCGGGTCAGGCGGCCGGGGTCCGTTCCGGGCGGCCGGCCGCGGACGGCTCCCGCTGACGGGAGGTCACATCGGCGGCCGCTGCCGGGTCAGGCGGTGGTCGCGTAGGACTCCGCCTTCTTCTCCAGGACGATCATCGGGACGCCGTCGGAGCCCTTCGAGGTGCCCACCCGCTGGTAGCCGACCTTGCTGTAGAGGCGGAGGTTGCCCTCGCTGCGGTGGCCGGCCTCCAGGCGGAAGGTCTTCGCGCCGCGCTCCTCGGCGAGCGCCGCCTCTGCCGCCCTGAGCAGCCGGGCGCCGATGCCGTGCCCCTGCAGACGCGGGTGGACACAGAGCTTGCCGATGGCGGCGGTGCCGTCCTCGGTGATCCTGCCGCGGACCGAGCCGACCACCTCGTCCCCGAGGCGGGCGACGAAGACGCAGTCCTCGGCGACCTCCTGGCGGACCGAGTCCAGGGACTGGACCAGCGGGGCGATGCGGTAGTTGCCGTAGAGCGCCGCCTCGCTCTGGAAGCAGAGGTACTGCAACCTGAAGATCTGCTCCGCGTCCTGCTCGGCCGCCGCAGAGATGGTCACGCTCATGCCCATGTGCGCACGCCTCCCGCTCACCTGATCACCTGTCGTCCCTCACTCCTATCCCCGTCCTCAGCGGGCCGCAACCTCCGGTGTGAGCAAACGACGCAGACATCCCAGGCATCTGGAACGTTCCGGGCCGAGACTGCCCTGTGAGATACCCAACTCCCCCGCGATTTCCCGGTATGTCGGGTCGTCGGGTGACAGCAGGGCCTCCATCAGCCTCGGGCAGCGGCCGGGCAGCCGGCGCACCGCGTCGCGCAGCACGCGGCGGCGGGCCGCGGCCAGGGCGAGCAGCTCGGGGTCGTGCCGGGCATCGGCCGCGGGGTCCCGGATGAGCGGTGTCTCGTGGCGCGCCGCCCGCCTGCTGCGGCGGGCCTCGGCGCGGACCGCCCGGCGCAGCCAGCCGGGCGGATCGCGGGGCGGGTCCTCGGCGTCGAGGCGTTCCAGGAGGCGGAGCCAGACCGCCTGCTCCAGATCGGCGGGTTCGGTCCCGGCCGCGTACGCCTCGGCGGAGGCCTCCGCGGTGAGCAGCGGACCCAGCGCGGTGACCAGCTCGTGCGTCATGTGCCCGAGGACGCGGCCGCCGCGGGCGCAGTTGCCCGCGGCGACCGGATATCACCCCATGGGGGGGGCGGCACCCCCGGTAGTTGACCCTCAGTGTCCGGCGAAGTCCTCCCGGGCGAGCAGCCCCGTGTCGGGCTGGTCGGTGAAGACCCCGTCGATGCCGGTGGCGAAGTAGGTGCGGTAGGCGCCGAAGACGTCGCCGTAGGCGTCGGGGTCGGTGCCCTTGCGGAAGTCGGCGGGCAGGAAGGGGTTCTCGTTGCGCAGGGTGTAGGGGTGCAGGATCAGCCCGGCACGGTGGGCGTCGCGGACCAGGGTGGTCGGCTCGGTCAGCCGGCCGTTCGCGTCGCGCGGGATGATCAGGTCGAGGGTGGGGCCGATCCCCTGGGCGTAGGAGGCGATCTCCTTCAGGCCCTCGCGGGTGATGAGGTCGGCGACGGTGCGCGGGTCGCCGGACTCGACGAAGTCCCAGGGCCTGCTGTCCGCGGCGTCCAGCAGCACCACGAGCGGGTTGTCCACGAGCCCGTTCAGCCGCTGGATGCTGGTGGGCTCGAAGGACTGCAGGATCACCGGGGCGTTCCGGCCGTCCTTGCGGTGCCTGCGCAGCACCTTGGCGACCCGCTCCTCCAGGCCGAGGCCCAGCTTGCGGAAGTAGGTGGGGTGCTTCAGCTCCGGGTAGATCCACACCGGCCGGCCGCGCCTGCGGCTCTGCTCGTCCTGCCAGCGCAGCACCTCCTCGAAGGTGGGGATCTCCCAGCGGCCGTTGTAGAGGGTGTTGTGCGGCCGGTTCTGCGGGATGCGTTCGACCGCGCGCAGCCGCTTGAGCTCGGCGAGGGTGAAGTCCTCGGTGAACCATCCGGTCACCGGGACCCCGTCCAGGGTCTTGGTGGTCCTGCGGCCGGCGAACTCGGGGTGGTCGGCGACGTCGGTGGTACCGCCGATCTCCGGCTCGTGCCGGCAGACCAGATGCCCGTCCCTGGTGGGGACCAGGTCACCGGCCTCCACGATGTCCGCTCCCATGTCGAGGGCGAGCTGATAGGCGCCGAGGGTGTGCTCGGGCCGGTAGCCGCTGGCCCCCCGGTGGCCGATGATCGTGGGGACGGGGAGACTCTTCAGGCCGCCTCGCCCGCCGCCGCGGCCGGACTCGGCGGCGGATGCGGTGCCGCCCAGTCCGAGGGCCGCACCACCGGCCGCGAGCACCGCCGCGCCGAGGAGCGCCCGGCGTCCGGTGCCGCCCGCCCGCTCGTCCCGCTCCCCCGTCCGCTCGGTCTCCCGGCTGTCCCGCGTTCTCATGAGCGCCTCCTGCCGTCGGCTGATCCAGTGCGGGCCGATCGTAGGTGTGTGCGGATGACGATCGGGAGACCTTCGGACGAACACACGGGTGGTGTCGCGTGTCCTGCGTCCGTCGTAGGCCCGTCGTATTCCGCCGGGATGTGACGTTGCGTCGGATTCGGCCGGACGGTTCGGGGCAGGCGTCCGGTACGCGGATCCGAGCGAGTTCCGTCACAGCGTGACGGACTTGTCGCACGGCCGGCGCGGCGGGCGACCGCAGGTGAACCCGCGTCAACAGTGAGTAAGACCTCGGTTAAGCCCGGGAGCCCGATGTGCGCAACCGGCTGGGCCGCGAGTAATGTCCTCACCTGCACAGACTCAATACGGCATCCATCGACGTCCGCTTCCCACCGGAGGGCCCGTTGTCCCGCTTCGCGCTCATCAAGGCAGTGCTCGGCCCGATCATGCGCCTGATGTTCCGCCCCAAGGTGGAGGGCGCGGAGCACATCCCGGCCGAAGGTCCGGTCATCCTGGCCGGCAACCACCTGACCTTCATCGACTCGATGGTCCTCCCGCTCGTCTGCGACCGGCAGGTCTTCTTCATCGGCAAGGACGAGTACGTCACCGGCAAGGGTCTGAAGGGCCGGCTGATGGCCTGGTTCTTCACCGGCGTCGGCATGATCCCGGTCGACCGCGACGGCGGCCGGGGCGGTGTCGCGGCGCTGATGACCGGGCGGCGGGTGCTCGAGGAGGGCAAGATCTTCGGGATCTACCCGGAGGGCACGCGGTCGCCCGACGGGCGCCTGTACCGGGGGCGTACCGGCATCGCGCGGCTGACGCTGATGACGGGAGCGCCGGTGGTGCCGTTCGCGATGATCGGGACGGACAAGCTGCAGCCGGGCGGGCGGGGACTGCCCCGGCCGGGCCGGGTGACGGTCCGTTTCGGTGAGGCGATGGAGTTCTCCCGGTACGAGGGGATGGACCGGGACCGGTACGTGCTGCGCGCGGTCACCGATTCGGTGATGGCCGAGGTGATGCGGTTGTCCGGGCAGGAGTACGTGGACATGTACGCGAGCAAGGCCAAGCAGGCGGCCTGAGACTCCGGTGAGCCGAGCCGGCGGTCCGGTTCCGGGCCGGATCGGCACGGCCCACGTGCGTGATTCCTTCGCGTGTCTGAGGGAGCTGCGCGGCCCCGGACCTCGGAGGCGGGCCCTCAGGGGTGGGTCTGCAGGCGTTCGTCGCGGAGCATGTGCCAGGCCGCGGCGGAGGCGGCGAGGAGGACCGCCGCGCCGGCGCCCGCCGCGAGGGTGAGGCCGTCGACGAAGGACTGGCGGGCCGCTTCCAGCATGGGGACCGCGGTGTCCGCGGGCATCCGCGTGGCCGCTTCCACGGCGCCGCCCAGGGATTCCCGGGCGGCGGGCGGGGTGCCCGCGGGGCCGGTGAAGTCGCGGTAGACGCCGGTCACGATGGAGCCGAGGACGGCGATGCCGAGGGCGGCGCCGAGTTCGTAGGCGGTCTCGGAGACGGCGGAGGCCGCGCCCGCCTGGTCCTTGGGCACGCTGGAGAGGATCACGTCGGCGGTGACCGTGAAGGAGAAGCCGGCGCCCAGGCCGACGACCAGCAGTGCCGTTCCGAGCAGGGGGTAGCCGGTGGACTGGCCGATGACGGTCAGCGCGGCCAGGGCGAGGCCGATCGCGGCGAGACCGCCGGAGACCACCGAGCGCACCGAGAAGCGGCGGGCGGCCCGGCCCGCGAGCAGGCCGGCGGCCACCGCGCCGAGGGCGGCGGGCAGTTCGGCCAGGCCGGCCTCGAAGGGGCGCCGCCCCTGGACGAGTTGCAGGTACTGGGAGAGGAAGAACACCAGGCCGGACAGGCCGAGGATGGTCAGCAGGTCCGCCAGCACCGCTCCGCTGAACCCGCGGTGGCGGAAGAGCCGCATGTCCAGCAGGGGCACGGGGAGCGTGAGCTGGCGGCGCACGAAGCCGTACAGGGCGGCGGCGCCGAGCAGGCCGGCGGCCGCGGTGGTCCAGGTGACGCCGTGGGCCGCGGCCTCCTTCACCGCGTAGACGAGACCGACCATGCCGAGCAGTGACAGCGCCACACTGACCAGGTCCCAGGGGCCGGGGCTGGGGTTCCTGGACTCGGGCAGCATCCTGACGCCGACGAGGACCAGGACGGCCATCACCGGCAGGTTGATCAGGAAGACCGAGCCCCACCAGAAGTGCTCCAGCAGGAAGCCGCCCAGGATCGGGCCCATCGCGGTACCGGCGGAGGCGGCCGCGCCCCAGATGCCCACGGCGAGGCTGCGCTCGCGCGGGTCGTGGAAGAGGTTGCGGATCAGGGCGAGCGTGGCCGGCATCAGCGTGGCGCCGGCGACACCGAGCAGGGCACGCGCCACGATCATCAGCTCGGGGGTGGTGGCGTAGGCGTTCAGCACGGATATCGCGCCGAACGCGGTGGCGCCGAGGAGCAGGATGCGCTTGCGGCCGATGCGGTCGCCGAGGCTGCCCATGGAGACCAGCAGACCGGCGATCACGAAGGAGTAGACGTCCCCGATCCACAGCAGCTGGATGCCGGTGGGCTCGAGGTCCTCGCTGATGTACGGGGTGGCGAGTCCGAGGACGGTCGCGTCCACGGCCACCAGCAGCACGGCGAGCACCAGCACGCCGAGCGCGAGCCACCGTCCTGGCCGCTTCACCGCCTCGGTGCTGCCGGCCGGTTGCAGGGTGCTGGTCATGATTCGTTCCTCTGGTGCTCGCGCGGTGCGCTGCCGGTCCGGCGTCGGGTGCCGCCGAGCAGCAGCTCCACGACCATGCGGGTGAAGTCCTTGGGGGCCACGCGGCCCTCGGCCACCGCCCAGGCGGCGGAGGCGAGCAGGCCGTAGAGCGCCTCGGTCAGCCAGGCCGGGGTGAGGTCGATGCGGAACTCGCCGCTCTCCTGGCCGCGCCGGAACAGGTCGGCGATGCGCTCGTCGATCCTGGTCCAGCCCTCGTTCTGCTCCTCGCCCTCGAACAGCTGGTTCTCGCTGTAGAGGAAGGCGAGCAGGCCGGCCTGCGGTTCGACCGCGGCGACCAGGCGCCGCACGGCGTCCTCGGCGGGGCCCTCCTCCGGGCGGGCGGCCTCCAGGGCGGCCTCGCACTCGGCGATGCCCAGGGCCTCCAGCGCCCGGACGAGCGCGTCGCGTCCGGCGAAGTGCCGGTGCAGGGTGGCGCGGCTGATCCCGGCGGCCCTGGCGACCTCGTCCATGGTCGCGGTGGATTTCCGGGTCAGCAGGGCCGCGGCGCTGCGCAGCACATGGTCACGATCGACAGCCATGAGACGAGAATAGACCATGTGAGACATTCATGTCTCACTCGGGGGGTGCACGTCTCAGAGACGGGTGCGGGCGCGAGAGATGGCTCGGTGCCGGGGCGGATGGCACGCGTGCCGGGCGCGGCTCGGTGCCGGGGCGGATGGCACGCGTGCCGGGCGCGGCTCGGTGCCGGGGCGGATGGCACGCGTGCCG
>Ga0207873_1001584_pt1 | contig 21113 bp, 16 predicted proteins | sample BGWIniCompost_FD_187373 | JGI IMG/M metagenome (GOLD analysis project Ga0207873, IMG submission 187373) | Cellulose adapted compost microbial communities from Newby Island Compost Facility, Milpitas, CA, USA - BGW Initial Compost (SPAdes)... ...
GCGCCCCTCGAAGACGTTGCCCGAAAGCGGGGGTCGACGTCTTACGCCTTCCGCGCGCTGCCGGCGCGCCGTGCCTTCCGCGCGCATCGCGAGGGCGGTCGGCGCGCGAGGGCGGTCAACGGACGAGGGGCGGGCGATAGCCGGGGCGGCGCAGGCGGTGGACGTCGATGAAGCGCTCCAGCTCCGCGAGGGGCCGCGCGACGGCCTCGGCGTCGTCGGCGAGGTTGTCGAGCTCGTCGGGATCGCGCTCGAGCTCGTAGAGCTCGTGCCGCCCCGTGCGCGTGTCCACGATGAGCTTCTTGCGCTCCGGGGTGATCCAGGCCTGCATGAGGCGGGTCTCCGCCAGGATGGGGCGCTCGAGCACCGGGTCTTCGCCGCGCAGGTAGGGGACCAGGCTCTGGCCCATCATGGTGCCGGGCGTGGGCAGGCCGAAGACGTCGAGGATGGTGGGGCCCAGATCGACGAGGCTCACGAGGTCGTCCACGCGTCGCGGCGTGGCCTGCGGCAGGACGAAGAGCAGGGGGACGCGCAGGGTCTCGTCGTACAGGGTGGTGCCGTGGGTGCGCGAGTCGTGCTCCCCGAAAGCCTCCCCGTGGTCGGCAGAGATGATGAGCAGTGTGCGCGCCGCGAGCCCGGTGTCGTCGAGGAGGCGCACGAGGCGGCCGAGCTGCGCGTCGACGAGGGCAACCTCCGAGAGATAGCGCGAGAACTGGGAGCCCTTCTTCGTGCCGAGGTCGTAGGGGGCGTGGGGATCCGAGAGGTGGGAGTAGACGAACGCGGCCTGCTGCCCCAGCTTCTTCACGCGGGGGAGGAGCTGGGCGAACACCGGCGCAGAGGGCGTGTAGCGGTGCTTGGCACCGTCGGTGAAGACGTGGACGTCCTCGTCGAAGCCGCCGAGGACGTTGCCGTTGCGCAGCCAGCCGATGGAGCGGAAGTTGATGGTCCGCACGCCGGCCTCGCGGAGGAGCTCCGGGAACCGCCGCGTCTCGTCCTCGGCGATCGTGTGATAGTTGTCCTTCTCTACCCAGTACTGCTGGGAGAAGTAGCTGCTCAGCATCAGGCCGGAGATGGACAGCTTGGTCAGGGTGCCCGTGGCGCGCGCGCTCGAGAACCACACGGCGCGGTCCCGGAGGGCGGCGAGCGTCGGCAAGCGTCGATCGTGCTTTCCGGAGGCCACGACGTCGGCGCGCAGGGCGTCGACGGTGATCAGGATGACCAGCGGCGGATCGGTGAACAGCGGCGGCTCCGAGGGAGGCACCGCGGGGGCCTGGGAACGATCGACGAACCAGGGGTTCGTCGTCATGCCGTCCTCCAGCGACGGGCCGCGCCGCGGCAGGAGGCGCGCCTGGCTGGCGGCGATCCAGGGGGACATGACCGAGGCGGTCGACGTGGCGAGCAGCGACGCAGCGCGCGCCGAAGGGCGCACACTCGCGCCGAACAAGGCGAGGGGAGCGAGCGCGAGGAGCACGAAGCGTGGCCGCACCGAGGCGAGCCTCCCCCGGAGCGGCGCCTCGGTCCACGCGGCGCTGGCGACCCCGACTGCGCCGGCGGTGAGGACGAGGTGGATGACGAAATAGTCGTTGGGCAGCGTGAGCGCGTTGATGGCCCCTGCCGCGACGATCGCGGCGCTGGCGACGGCTCGACCGAGGCGCGTGCGCAGTCGACGCCCGATCGCGACGCCCAGCACCGGAACCCCACTGAAGAGGAGCACACCGGCGGTGAGGGCGAGGGCCGGAGGCAGCGCGGACTGTCTCTGGGAGAAGTTGGTGAGATCCACCGGGAGCAGCAGCGCCCCGAGGAGCGCACAGGGGACGTACAGGGCGAGCGTGGTCGCGGCTCGGCGCATGCGCGGTGACGTGAGGGGCAGGCGCTCCAGCAGCTGCTCGCCGAGGGCGACGAGCAGCGCGGCGAGCAGCCCGGGGACGACGAAGTGGGTCAGGTCGAAGAGCGCGGCCTCCGCCCGGGTCGACCCAGGGGCGCTGAGCCAGCCCACCCCGTTGACGAGCCCCGCAGCGGAGAACGTGAGGGCGGCGGCGACGGGCGCGGTCAGGTGCGCGGGGGCGGGGCGGACGGACATGGCGGGGCGGCCATGATAGCCCTGGTGTCCCCGGTTCCGCGCCAGCCCCACCCTTGAAGGCGCGGCGTCGCGCGAGTTTACGACGAGGCCGCGGGGGAGCTCGGCGCTGCGTGATCCGGCCCGCGATCGGCGCGTTCGCGGCTGGCGCGTTCGATCGCTTCCAGGGCGCGTGCCATCGGGAAGGGCTTCTCGAGCAGGGGACGTCCGGCGGTGGCGAGGAACGCCTCCGACTCCGAGCCGAAGGCGGCGCCCGTCATGAACACGAAGGCCGGCGCCCCCGGGTCATTCCGCGCACAGACCCGGGCATAGAGAGATTCCCCGGACATCCCCGGCATGTGGAGGTCGCACAGGATGACGTCGAAGGAGTGTCCGGTGAGCAGCTCGAGAGCCTGGGCGCCGTCGTAGGCGACGCTCACGTCGTGGCGCCGGCCGAGCTCCGCCGCCAAGGTCCGGGCCAGGGGGCGTTCGTCGTCGACGATGAGGACTCGTCGCCGCGGGTGCGCCCGCGGAGCGTCGGACGGGCGCTCCGAGGAGCTGGGCGGGTGCTCCTCGGCGATCGTCTCCGTGGTGTCGGCCTCCGTGATGTCGGCCTCGTCGCCCCGCTCGTCGGCGGCGCGCTCTCCGGGGCGCTCGGACGTGCTGGCGGGGCGTTGGAGCGCGCTCGGAGGATCGGAGGAGCTGGGCGCGCGCCCGGAGCGGCTGGGCGGCGCGGTGAGCTTCGCGGCGTCGAGGGGCAGGCGCACGATGAAGCGCGCGCCGTAGGACTCCTCTCGGCTCACGTGGATGGGGCTCTCGACGGAGATGGTGCCGCCGGAGCTCTCGACGATCTCGCGACTGATGGACAGCCCCAGCCCCGTGCCCGCGTCGCCCTTCGTCGTGAAGAAGGGGAGCCAGATGCGATCGACGAGCTCTGGAGTGATCCCCGCGCCCGTGTCCGCGATGGCGATCTCCACGTAGGACTCGCTGCTCCGGGTGGCCGCGGTGATCACGCGCTCCCGGTGCGTTTGCCGCGCCACGGCCTGGGCGGCGTTGACGAGCAAGTTGACGAGCACCTGACCGAGGCGCCCGTCGTTCATGAGCACGGGCGGCACGGGCCGCAAGTCGAGCACGATGCGCGCGTGCTCCATGATCTGCGCGCGGGTCAGGGTCAGCGCGCTCTCCAGGGCGTGGGTGACGTCGACGAAGGTGCGCTGCGCGGGCTCCTGCCGGGCCGGGTTGGCGAAGTAGCGCAGGTCACGGGCGATGACGGAGATGCGGTCCACGGACGCGCGGAGCTCCTCGATGAGCCGGCTCGCGTCGCGCGCCCCCGCGGAGCCGGAGATCGCCGGATCGGCGATCAGGCGGTCGAGCTGGGTGAGACCGAGGGTGAGGAACGCGGCGGGGTTGTTGATCTCGTGGGCCACCCCCGCGGCGATCATCCCCAGCGTGAACAGGCGATCGGCCTGGACGAGGCGGGTGCGCGCCTCGTGCTCGGCGCTGATGTCGACGAGGATGCCCTCGATGGCGACGACCTCCCCAGTGTCCGACAGCAGCGGGTAGACCGTGCTCCGTACGGCGATCTCGACGGGCTCGTCGGCGGGGCTACGGAACCAGCGCAGGCGTGCCTCGTAGGGGGCGGGGCGCCCACCGCCGCGCGCCTGAGCGAAGGCGAGATCGAAGGCCTGAGAGGATCCCGGGTCCGTGTGGGCGCGGCGGATGAAGTCCCGTGTGCGGAGGGCCTCGTCGAGGGGCACGCGCAGGAGCCGCTCCGCGTGGCGGTTGAGATACGAGAGCTGCCCCGTGTCCGGGTCGAGGCGGAAGATGATCAAGGGCGCGTTGTCGAGCAGCGTCCTCAGCTCCTTCTCGAGGAGGCGAATGCGCGTGAGGTGCGAGGCGACCTCCTGCTCGGCGGCGACGAAGCGCGAGTCGTCTCGGATGAGCGCGTGGGCGACGAGCGGGGGGACTCCGCTGATGGTCTGGACGACGACGGACACGGGCAGTCGCCGCTCGACGCGCTGACGAGGGAGCACGAGCTCGAGACGTACGGGCAGCGGCGCCTCGCCGTGGGGGAGGCGCGGGAGCTCCGGGAACAGCTCGTGGATCGACGTGCCCAAGAGCTCGTCGCGAGAGAGGCGAGTGAGCGCGCAGGCCGCGTGGTTGGCCTCCACGACGCCGCCGTTCACGTCCCAGGCGAGCATGGCCTGCGACGATGTATCCAAAATGGCGGCCAGACGACGGCAGCGCGCGACGTCGTCGAGGGCGTCGACCTGGACCTCCCTCCGGTCGCTCTCCTCGCCCGAAACCCCGTTGCCTTGGACGGCGGAATTCGCCAAAGTCGATCGGGTCATGCGGCGGCCCTGGGGCGCCGACGGGGAATCGACGACGAGACGAGCTGGTTTACCAGCGTGGAGGGAGAGCGACGAATGTCGGGAAGTGAGGCGCCTGCTGTCGGGGCGGAGGACGACTCCGCGCGTTGCCTACTGCCCAGGGAGGGGGCGGGCGCGGCGCTTCCGTTGGCATCGGAGAAGGCCGCTGACGGCGTGCTCGTGGTGGACAGCGAGGGGAAGATCGTCAGGTACAACCGGCGATTCCTCGCGCTGTGGAACATCCCCGCGGAGTTCGCCGCGTGTGTCAGCAACGAGCGGCTGCTCTCGTTCGTGTTGGACCAGCTCGTCGATCCGGGGACGTTCTTGCGGGTCACCCGGGAGAACCAGGAGGATCCGTGCCGCGAGTACTTCTGTCGCCTCCGCTTCAGGGATGGCCGGGTCGTCGAGCGGTTCTCGAGGCCCCAGATCCGCAAGGGGCAGATCGTCGGGCGCATCCTCCGATTTCGCGACGTGACGGAGGAGGTGTTGTCGGAGGAGCTCGGCGCGGAGGTGGTCCGCCTCGAGCGCGGTAAGTCGGGGCTTCCCGACGAGGGCTGAGGCGGAGCGGGGGACCTTCCGAGCGCTTCGGGAGGAACCCGCGCGCGGAGGGGCCGCGCCCGGGTGGGGTGCGCTGCTCCCGAGGAGGGAGGAGGTCCGAGGGAGAGCGCGTGGGCCACGGGATCAGACGGCGTCCTCGAGTTTGCGGATCATCTCGTCGACGGAGAGGACCTGCGCGAAGAAGGAGCCGAGCACCGCGCAGGTAGCGCGCTGGAGCTCCTCCTTGGTGAGCCCCGCCATGTCTCGGGTGGCGGTCCCGTCGCTCATGAGGAAGACGCGGAAGTCGCGGGCGTTCGCTTCCCGGGCGGTGCTCTCCACGCACACGTTGGTCGCGATGCCCGTGAGGATCACGCCGTCGACGCCCCGCGCTCGCAGGATGAGCTCGAGGTCCGTCCCGTAGAAGGCTCCGAAGCGCGGCTTCTCCAACACGAGATCACCTGCCTCGACCTGAAGTGCCGGGTGCAAGGCAGCCGGAAAGGAGCCCTGGGCGATCAGCCCCTCCTTCACGGGCGGCACGATCTCCCCGAGGACCCCCACGTTCGAGCCGTCGGGGCGCGTCCTGTGGGCCGTGTGGATGACGAGGACCCCAGCCTTGCGGCACGCGGCGGACAGGCGATTCACCCGCTCGACGATTTCCAACCCTTCCGGCGCCGAGATGGGAAAGCCCTCGACGAATACGTTCTGCAAGTCGATGTTCAGCAGGGCCAGGGTGCGCGGAGTGACGCGGAAATCGACCATCTAGTCCTTCTCCCTCCTGGCCTTCTACCGGGCCGATGGAGGCGCGTCCATTGACGCTCGTCAAGCGTCGGAGCGGGGGCCGAGGGGCGTGGCGAGCGGCTTGTCGGTCGGTCATCGGGTCAAGGACAGGTTGGGGGCTCTGGCTGGGCTCGCTAGCGCCGCCCGCGGGGTGGTGGGCCGCCGCCGCCGGGGGCGAGGCCTTCTTGGTGGACGACCGTGTCGGGGAATGGGTCGCAGCGCAGGGCGCGGCGGTGCTTCTCTTCGCCTTTCAAGAAAAGCCCATACCAGGCCACGGAGTAGTAGTTGCGGAGGAGATGGGGGCGATAAATCCAGTCGCCGGAGTCGGTCCGCTCCCAGCTCATCGTCTCGTACGGGGCCCCGACGAACTCCGGGGCGAGCACCTCGTCTCCGAAGGGGAGGCGCGCGAGCACGTTGTCGAAAGCGACGCGGAGCTCCCCGGTGGCCCGGCGGTGCCGAGGGAACAGGTAATCGTCGTCGTCGGTGACGTCCCAGTGCGTCGCGTCGACGAGCCCGAGCAGGAGCTTGGCGCCCTCGGCCCGGTCGTAAGCGGTCTTCACGACGGGCTCGGGGATGTCTCGTGTCGGGGGAAAAATGCGCTCCCCGGGAAGGTGCAGGAAGTCGGAGGGATCGCCGCCGGGAACGACGTTGGGATAGACGAGGAACGGGACGTCCGTGAAGAACGTCCGGCTCAGCGCGTCCTCGAAGGACAGGGAGAAGAAGTGCGGCCGCGTGAGGCCCTGGAAGCGTGGGGGCTCCCACGCCTTCGGGAGGCCATTGTTCCAGCTCATCCCCGTGACGAGCCCCTCGACGGAGCCGAGGGCGATCTGGGTGGTCATCGAGCCCAGGGAGAAGCCGGCCACGGCGACGCGATCGAGGCGCACGCGTCCCGCCAAGAAGCTCCCCGCTTGGGCGTCGAGGTCGCGCACCGCGTCGATGACGCTCACGACGTCGTCCGTGCGCATCTCGAACAGCCGCTGCATCATCGAGTTCGCGAGATCCCAGCCTCCGGGCTGAAAAATGAGCCCCGTGATGCGGTCGGGGACGGGCGCCTGGGAGAAGAGGATCTCGTAGGCGTCGTCCACGGCCTCGGGCCCGCCCGTTTGGAGCAATCGCGAGCCGGGGTCGTGGAACACCGCCGGCTGTCGGGAGTCCCCCGTGTGGTTCATCGCGACGACCACGTAGCCGTGGCTGGCCAGGTGCTCCGCCTCGCTCGTGAAGATTTCCCGGTGCGAGTCGGGGCGAACGTTCCCGGTGAAGCCTCCGTGGGACATCACGACGAGGGGGAAGCGCCCGGGAGCGACCGGCGCCTCGAGGAGGCTGCCCCGGCGGCGCTGGGCGAGCTCGTCCAGCACGTCCCCGACCAGCTCCGCGTGCGCTCGGGGATCCCGCGTCGCCAGGCCCAGCACGGTCTCGCCGGAGGCGGTGACCAGTTCGGGGGAGACGCCGCGACGATCGAAGAGGGGGCGATCGCCGAGGGCGTAGTCGAGATAGGTGGCGTGGCGGAGTCCTGGGATCGTGCAGCGGGGCTGCTCCGCGGGCGGTCGGTGGGGATGATCCGGACGACATCCGGGCGGAGGGGCGACGGGGTACCACACCTCCGTGACCAGGGTGCGCGGCTCACCGATCTCCGCCAGGTGATCGAGCAAGGTCTTGTAGTCATCGGATCCGTACACTTCGTTCCAGGGATCGAAGGGGCGCGCCGGGTCGCGCACGAAGATCGTGCGCGACCCAACGAGGTATGGGCCCGATCGTGTGAGCGACGCGTGAGGTCCTTTGCCCGGCACCTCGGGTGCACACGCCTCCGGTGGTCCGGGCTTCCCTCCCGGGTGGGGCGGGCCGCCGCCGAGGGTCATCTCCGTCGAGCTCGAGGTCTCCGGGGGAGCTTCTCCACAGGCCAACGACAGGCTCGCTACGGCGCAGCCGATCCAGCAGGGCGCACTCCAGGTGGTCCGCTTCACGTACTTCCTCCCTTTGGTGGCGGGGTCCGCCACACCGCTCTTGGCCTCCGCCTGGCCAACCGCGCAGCGGCGCACGGGCCCTACGCCCGCGGCCGCCGCAGCGATCCCGTTCGAACACCGACGACCCTCGCGCTTCCCCGGAATCGTTCGGGGCGCGCGAGGACCATCCTTTCTAATTTACCTGAGGCGGCGTCGTGCTGGGAAGCATGTTTCGGCCGCCGGGCTCAAATGGGTGTGCGGGTCGGCGTGAGTGTCGTCGTGTGTCGTCGCTCGGCGTCGTCGCTTCTGCGTCGTCGTCGGGACGTCGTCCTTCGCGTTGGCGTCGGCGGCCGAGTCGTCGACGCGAGTGGGCGAGCACGCGGAGCTCGTGTTCGACGCGCGTCCGCGGAAGCGCTCTGGAGAACGGTTGGTCGGAGACCATCCCGGGCGCCCGTTCGACGCGCGAGCGGGGGCGCGCCCCTGGTGTTTCCGTGGGGACTGACGTTCGTCGGGGTGATGAAAGCGACGGCGTCGGAGAGCACCGTGATGCGGGGGAACGCGATGAGGCAGGGCGAGGAGGGGGCGCTCGGGAGCAAGGCGCGCAGGAGCAAGGTGCGCTGGAGCAGGCCGCGCGGGAGTCACGCCCGTCGACTCGAGGGAGTGACATGGCCGTCCGGTGGCACCGGCGCATCGTCGCGGCACGGCCTGCGGTGGAGAGCGTGGCGGGGCGCGGCGTGGCGGGGCGCGGCGTGGTCGGGAGCGGCCCTGCTGTTCTTTGCGGTCGCCTGCGGGGGAGACCGGGCGACTCCGGCGCGCACGGGTGGAACGACTCCGGAGGCCTCCGGCGAGCAGGGCGACGTGCGCGCGGGGGAGGTCCGCGCGGCCCACGAGCACGGTCGCGTGAGTTTCCCCGTGTCTTGCTCGGACGAGGCGCGCGCCCACATCGAGGAGGGCGTGACCCACCTCCACCACATGATGTACGAGCAAGCGGCGCCCGCCTTCGCCGCGGCGGCGCGAGCCGATGAGTCCTGCGCGATGGCGCACTGGGGGCTCGCCATGACGAGCTTCCGTCCGCTCTGGCGGCCGACGAGCGACGAGGATCTCGCGCGCGGTAAGGAAGAGGTGGCCGCCGCGCAGCGGCTGGACGCCCCGACGCCACGGGAACAGGGCTACATCAAGGCGGTGGCGGCGTTCTTCGCGGCGCCGGCGCCCGTGGTCGCGCTGCGGCCACGGGACCACGCGAGCCGCCTCGAGGCATGGAGAGACGCCCAGCGCACCCTGCACGAGCTCGTCCCTGACGACGTCGACGCCGCGGCGTTCTACGCCCTCGCGGAGATCTCCTCCGCCCAGGCTCAGTCGGCCCCTGGCCGCGAGCGGGACTACACCCGGGAGCGCGACGCTGGTGCGCTGTTGGAGCGCTACTTCGAGCAGCACCCCGAGCACCCGGGGCTCTTCCATTACCTGATCCACGCCTACGACAACCCGACCCTCGCCCCCCGGGCGGAGTCGATCGCGCGCCGCTACGATCGGCTCGCTCCCGACGTCCCCCACGCGTTGCACATGCCGAGCCACATCTTCGTGCGCACGGGACAATGGCAGGACGCGGCCGCATGGAACGAGCGCTCTGCGAGCGCTGCTCTGCGACATCCGGTGGAGGGGGTGACGTCGCTGCACTACCCGCACGCCCTCGACTACATGATGTACGCGTACCTGCAGATGGGGGACACGGAGCGCGCCCAGCGAACCCTCGAGCGCGTCCGGGCCATCGACGCCGTGCAGGAGGACTTCGTCTCCGCCTACGGCATCGCGGCGGCGCAGGCGCGCTTCTACCTCGAGCAGCGGCGGTGGGCGGAGGCGGCGAGCCTCGAGCCGGGGCTCCCTGCGGTGCTGCCCTGGGAGAAGTTCCCGACGGCCTTGGCGCTGGTGCACTACGCTCGCGGGCTCGGGGCGGCCCGCGCCGGAGACCTGGCCCAGGCGGACGCCGAGCGGGCGCGCATCGACGAGATCGTCGCCCAGCTGCAGGCGGAGGGGGACGTGTATTGGGCGTCGATGACCAAGGCGCTGGGCAACGCGGTGGAAGCCTGGCGGCTGTACGAGCGCGGCGACGAGGAGGCGGGGCTGGCGTTGATGCGCGAGGCCGCGGACCTCGAAGACTCCCTCGACAAGCACCCCGTCACGCCCGGAGAGGTGCTCCCCGTGCGGGAGCTGTACGCGGAGCTGCTCCTCCTCGAGGGGCGTCCGGCGGAGGCCCTGGCCGCCTTCCGGACGTCCCTCGAGCGGACCGCCCAGCGGCGCCACGCGCTGGCGGGGGTGCAGCGCGCCGAAGCCGCCCTGCGAGCGGGCGCTGCCCAGCCGACGCCCGGCCCCTAGAGCGACGAACCGAAGGGCAGGCCGTTCGTCGCGACCAGAAGAAGAGCTAGAGCGCCGAACCGCGAGCACGACTGAGGATCGGGTGAGCCCATCGGGCCCCCCCCCGAGGGGTGGGGCCTGATGGGCGGAGCTCTTCCGATGGCGAACCGAGCGGTGCTCGAGAACGTCCTCGATGCCCTGGAGCGGGCGCTGCCGCGCGGTGTGCCATCCAGGAGTGCCGTCCAGGGGCGCCGCGCGCCTCCGTCGAGGGCGGAGGCCCCGTGCCGCGTGGGAGCGTGCGAGAGGCGTGGTCCCACCGGGCGGGAGGAGGAGCCGCGCAGCGGGCGCAGCGCCGCGCGGGCAGCGCTCCGTCGACGCGGGCCCGGCGAAAACCCAGGTTGAGGAGCCTCCCGGGGCGCGCTAAGACCGCCGCCCCCCTCAGAAAAGGTACGACCAAGTGGCGCGCTTCATCGACGAACTCAAACGCACCCATGATTGCGGCGCTCTGCGCAGCAGTGACGTTGGACGGGAAGTGGTTCTGTTCGGGTGGGTGGCCAATCGGCGCGACCACGGCAACCTGATCTTCGTGGATCTGCGGGATCGGGGCGGCATCACGCAGATCGTGTTCGACCCGGAGGCGTCCAAGGAGGCCCACGGGGCGGCCGAGCAGCTCCGCAGCGAGTGGGTGATCGGCATCCGGGGCAAGGTGAAGGCCCGCGGCGAGCAGTACAGCCAGAAGGAAGGCAAGATGGTGAGCGCCGCCAACCCGCTCCTGCCCACCGGCGAGATCGAGGTGGAGGTGCTGGAGGTGGGCGTCTTCAACCGCAGCGAGACCCCGCCCTTCGAGCTCGCGGACAAGATCGACACCCGCGAAGAGGTGCGGCTGCAGTACCGCTACCTGGATCTGCGCCGCGCGCCCCTGCAGAAGGCGCTGCGGACCCGCCACGTCATCAACCAGGCCACCCGCAACTACCTGTCGGATCAGGGGTGCACCGAGGTGGAGACGCCCTTCCTGGTGAAGTACACCCCGGGAGGCGCCCGGAACTTCCTGGTCCCGAGCCGCATCCACCACGGCAAGTTCTACGCTCTGGCGGAGAGCCCGCAGCTCTTCAAGCAGCTGCTGATGGTGGCGGGCTTCGAGCGCTACTTCCAGATCGTGCGCTGCTTCCGGGACGAGGACTCGCGCCTCGATCGGCAGCCGGAGTTCACCCAGATCGACATCGAGATGAGCTTCGTGAACCAGGACGACGTGTTCGGCCTGGTGGAGGGGCTCGTGTGCGCCATCTGGAAGGCGGCCCTCGGCGTCGATCTGACGAAGCAGTACCCGGGCGGCGTGTTCCCGCGCATGAAGTTCGAGGACTCGATGCGCGACTACGGCAACGACAAGCCGGACCTGCGCTTCGGGATGAAGCACTTCGACCTGACGGAGCTCGTCGTGGAGCACGGCGGAGGCGGCGTGCCCTTCTGGGAGCCGCTGGCGCAGAAGTTCCGGAGCGGCGAGTACCGGCGCGATCTCCCAGCGGAGATCGTCAAGGCGATGGTGGTGCCCGCTAGCGGCAACCTGAGCCGCAAGGACGGTGACGAACTCGAGAAGCTCGCGAAGAGCATGGGCGCAGGTGGACTGGCTCGCGCGAAGGTCGCCGCCGACGGCACCTGGACCCAGACGCCCCTGAACAAGATGATGACCCCCGAGCTCCGGGACGCGATCACCCGCGCGGTGGGCGCCCAGGAAGGGGATCTGATCCTGTTCCAGTCGGGCAAGGCCCAGCTGGTCCACACGGTCATGGCCAACCTGCGGGTCTTCCTGGGCAAGAAGCTCGGGTACATCCCCGAGGTCGGTCACGGCGGCGAGTGGAACTTCCTGTGGGTCGTGGAGCCGCCGCTCTTCGAGTACGACGACGAGAACAAGCGCTGGGCCGCCGCGCATCACGCCTTCACGCGCCCCCACGACGACAGCGTGGACCTGATCGACAAGGACCCCGGGAAGGTCCTCTGCTATCGCTACGACCTCGTGCTCAACGGCTTCGAGATCGCCGGCGGCTCGATCCGTCTCCACGATCCCGTCGTGCAGCAGAAGGTGTTCCGCGCCCTCGGCATCGGTGAAGAGGAGGCCCGGCAGAAGTTCGGCTTCCTCCTCGACGCCCTGAAGCTCGGCGCGCCGCCGCACGGCGGCATCGCCCTCGGCATGGATCGCCTGGTGATGCTGCTGACGGAGCGCGAGAGCCTCCGCGACGTCATCGCCTTCCCGAAGACCCAGAAGGCCACCGATCTGATGAGCGACGCGCCGAGCGGCGTGGCGCCGGAGCAGCTGGTGGAGCTCGGTATCCGAGTCTTCGAGGGGAACGGGAGTTGACGGAGAGGGTGGGAGACGGGGCCCCATGGACAACGTCACCCACGGGTTGATCGGGCTCCTCGTCGCCGAAGCAGCCCTCCAGGTCCGTTTCGGCGCGACCCCCGCGCCCACCCGCTTCCGTACCGCGGCACTGTTTTGTTCCATCGCCGGCAACAACACGCCGGATCTGGACTTCGTCTACTCCGGGATCACGGAGGGCAAGCTCGGCTACCTCCTCCACCACCGGGGCCACACGCACACCGTGGGGGCCGTGCTGCCGATGGCGCTGCTCGCGCTCCTGCCGGTCCTGATCTGGGCGTGGCGGGCGCGGCCCGGGTGGAGCCGCGCCGACTGGCGCTTCCTCGTGCTCCTCGCGGTGCTGGCGCCCTTCTGCCACATCGGGATGGACGCCATGAACAGCTACGGCGTCCACCCCCTGTGGCCCCTGTCGAATCGCTGGTTCTACGGCGACACCCTGTTCATCATCGAGCCCCTCCTGATCCTGAGCATCGGCTTGCTCCTGGCCCGGGAGGCGCGGACGCGGGTGGGGCGGTGGCTCTTGCTGCTGCCGCCGATCGTCGTGCTCGGGCTCTCCTGGATCGTGAGCTTGGTGTCCTGGCCTGGGGCGGTGACGCTCACCCTCTTCGCCTTGCTGTTGTGGTTCGGGGCCGCCTTCCTCGGCTCGCGGGGGCGGATCGGGGGCGCGCTCGGGCTGACCGTCGGGGTGATGCTCCTCTTCGCGGGGACCCGGGGGCTGGTGGCGGGCCAGGTGCGGACGACCCTGCAAGAGGTGACCCCGGAGGCGGTCTTGCACGACTTGATCCTGACGCCCCTGCCCGCCAACCCGCGGTGCTGGTCCTTCATCGCGGTTCAGACGGAGGGGGCGGACTTTTTGCTGCGGCGCGGCGACACGGCCCTGGTCCCTGCGTGGCTCCCGGTCGGAACCTGCGCCGACCGGGAGGAGCCGGACATGATCGCGCCTCTCGTGCCGGTGCGGAGCGTCTCCGAGACCCCGACGCTGCGTTGGAAAGGGGAGTTTCGAGCTCCCCTGGCCGAGCTCCAGCACCTGGCGGCGACGCGCTGCGACGCGGCGGCCATGCTGCGCTTCGCGCGGGCCCCCTTCTTCCTCGAACGGCCGGGGGGGCGCGTGATCCTCGGTGATCTGCGCTACGACCGGGGCCCGGAGCTCGGCTTCGCGGCCCTCGAGCTCGCCGAGGAGGGGGCCCCCTGTCCCCGCGCCGTGCCGCCCTGGCGGCCGCCACTCGCCGAGCTGCTCTGAGCGTCGGCCCTTGCCGGGGGTGCCCCCCTTGGGCACGATGGCTCGACCGATGGGCGCGCGCATCCTGATCGTCGACGACAGCCCCACCATTCGCAAAGTCGTCGCCAGCATTCTCGAACGACGCGACTACGAGACGGCCGTGGCCGCGGACGGGGTCGAGGCGCTGGCGGTGTTGGCAGAACGACCGGCGGACCTGGTGCTCGTGGATTTCGTCATGCCGCGGATGAACGGCTACCAGTTCTGCCGGGAGCTGCGTCTTCACGAGCGCTTCAAGGACGTGCCCGTGGTGCTCATGAGCGCCAAGGGAGACAAGATCCGCGGCAAGTTCGTCGAGCAGACCGGCGCCCTCGACGCCATCACCAAGCCGTTCGACGCGCGCGGGCTGGTCGCGGTGATCGAGAGCGCCCTGAAGAAGAGCGCGGAGGGCGGACGTCGGCCTGCCGGCGTCGAGTTCACGGAAGAAGAGCTGAGCTCTCGTCCGAGCGTCGAGCTGCCGTCGCTGCAGCGGATCAGCGCGGCGCAGGCCCTCGCGGAGGCCCTGGGAGATCTGCTCGTCCCCGAGCTCGAGACCCTGCAGGGGCTCAACGAGGAGACGGTGCGCACGGTGCTGCGTCGCGCGATCGACCCGGAGGCCGTGGCGGAGCTGTCCTCGGTGCTGCGGACGATCGATTTTGGGGAGCAGGCGGGCGAGGCCCTGTCCGGCGATCTCGCGGTGATTTCCATCTCCGAGATCCTCCAGGTGCTCGACGTGCAGCGTCAGTCGGGGGCGCTCACGGTGACGAGCAAGAAGGCGCAGGTCGTGCTCTACATCCGCAACGGCGACCTCGATTTCGCGAGCTACACGGGGCTGCCCGAGGAGTTCTTGCTGGGGCGCTATCTCGTCGACACGGGGGCGATCACGCGAGAGGCCCTCGACCGCGCCCTGGCGGCACGGGAGGCGGGCGATGGGCGCGTGCTCGGGGACTACCTCGTCGACTCCGGCGCGGTGAGCGCCGAGGAGCTCACGAAGGCGCTCGTCCAGCAGACCTCCGAGCTCCTCTACGAGGTGGTGCGGTGGCGCAAGGGGCGCTTCCGGTTCCTCTACCAGGCGGAGAACGCCATGGCGCAGCAGGCGCAGCTCGGCCTGCCCACGGGGGGCCTCATCATGGAAGGCTTCCGCCGGGTGGACGAGTGGCGCCTCATCGAAGACAGCTTCGATTTCACGGACGTGCTGTTCCGCGACGAGATGGCGATCGAGCGTCTCATGGAGCAGGGCAAGCTCACGCCCCAGGAGCGCGCGGTGCTCGAGCACATCGATGGTGAAAATACCGTGGGTGAGGTCGTTGATGCCGCCGTGGGTAGCTCCTTCGAGGTCTGCAAGATTCTCTACCAGCTACTCAACTCGCGGCTCGTGAGACGCCGGGCCGCGTGACCGGAGACGGCGGCGCGTGTGGTTCGAGGGGGGGGCGTGGACGCATCAGCGAGCGGTTCGGAGCGAGTGGCCGGCGTCATCGTGGACGCGGGGCGGGGCAGGGTCTTCGTGGGCGCGGACCAGGCGATCGGCGTGCTCGGCGGAGCGCGCCTCAGCCCCGTGGCGGGCGCGCCCTTGTCGATGTTCTGGTTCGAGGGGGAGGTGCTCGTCGCGCTCCCGTTTCTAGCCTGCGCTGGAGACGAGGGGCGTCCGGCGGCGCGGCGCGGGGGGCGCGCCGCCCAGGTGTTGATCGGTGAGCTGGGAGGGCGGCGTTACGGCCTCACGGACGTCATGGTCCTGGCGAGCGGCACCTTCGAGCGCGTCCCGCTCCCCCGCGCGCCGACGGCGGAGGTGAGGCCCGACGCCGTCTCGGGGGCGCAAGGTGCGGCGGAGGGCGGCGGCCGCCCCGTGGAGGGGCGCTCTGCGGAAGGCGGCGGCGGATCCGCGGAGGGGCAATCCGTGGGAGACGCTCCCGCGGCGGATCGCTCTGCGGAAGGTGCAGTTCGCTTCGAGGGGAGCGTGATCCCTGCCTGTCGGCTCGCGCTCCCCCCGGCGCTGAGCGCGCGGCTGGCTCCCGCCGGGGGCGACGTGGACCAGGGCGCCCCGGAAGCGACGGCAAGGCGGTCTCCGGGGGGGACCGACGGAGCCGAGGACGTGGAGACCCCGTGAGCGCCGCGGAGCAGCTCCTGGGCGCGCTGCGCGAGACCCTCCGGAGCGCGGGGAAGCCCAAGCGCTTCGTGGCGGACGTCGCCGCCGTGCTCGCGGCGTACGGGGATCTGGAGCAGGTGCTCGCGGCGACGGAGCAGCGCTGGGTGCGGCTCCAGGAGACCTTGCGGGAGCGTTCCGGGGACGCGGAGCGCACCGCTTCGATGGCACGCGCCCTGCTGGCGCGAGCGCACGAGCTCCGTGGGGCGGTGGCCGCGGCGCGCAACGCCGTGGAGGGGGTGCGCCTGGCCGCCCTGAGCGCGGGACTCGAGGGAGCGCGGCGGGACGACGGGGGCGGTGCCGCCTTGATCCGCCTGAGCGACGAGGTCCGGGAACGATCCGCGGGGGCCGTCGAGGCCCTGGACGAGCTGGGGGCGACCCTCGAGCGCCTCGATCGGGATCGGGACAAGCTCAAAGAAGGGGCCGGGGGGCTCGAGCGGGAGCTGTCGATCCTGGCGGTGTGGAGCCGCGACGAAGGCATCGGGCTCGACGTCGCGCGCAGGGCGCTGGTGGCGCTCGGTGAAGCGATCGAGCGCGCCACGGGCACGGATCCGGAGCTCGCTCCTCTGCTCGCTTCCGCGGCGGAGCACGCGCGCGGCCTGGCGTCGGCGCTCTCGCAGCTCGGCTCTCGGGATGGCGCGCGGCTGGCGCTGCGGTCGCTGCAGCCGCTCCTGGAGCCCCTGGTGACGGTGCTCGGGGACATCTACGGCGAGGGACGCGAGGAGCGGTGAGGGGTGATCCGGAGCTGGAGCGGTGGCTCGATGGGCTCGGGCTCCTGGACGTCGCGCAGGAAGAGCTCCTGGCGGTAGCGGAGCTGATCCGTTGGCAAGGGGCCCAGCTCCGGGGGCTGCGTGCGCGGCTCCTGGACGTCTCCGCGCTGCTCCTGGACGGGGCCGCCGCGGACGCTGGTCCCTCGTCACTCGGTGGGGTGGACACCTCGTCGCCCGAGCGTTGGTCGTCTCTGCGGTCCCTCGAGCCGGAGGAGCGCGTCGAGGAGCCGGCGGAGGAGCCGGCGGAGAAGATCGCGCGGAGGCTCGAGGACCTCGTGACCTCCACCGCGCGCAGCGTCGCCGCGGTGCGCCGGGCGTCGGCTCACGTCCGTGGTGCGTCCCAGGAGCTCCGCCGGGAGCTCACGCGGCGCGGCGCGTCGGGGGATGACGAGCTGCTGTGGCTCCAGGTCGGGGAGGGGGCCTACGGGCTCCCCACCCGCTTCGTGGGAGGGCTCTTTCAGGGAGGGGCTCCGGGGGCGGAGGGGTCCTCCGCCGTGGTCCCGCTCGGTGAGCTCCTCGGGCTCGAGCGAGAGCGGCCCGCGGAGAGCCAGGTCGCGCTCCACGTCCCCGGGCTCGAGCCGATCACGATCGCGGTGGAGCGTGTCGGCGAGGTGGGGCAGGCTCGGGTGCACCCCATCCCGGACCTCGTGCGGCGCAGCGGCCCGTTCGCGGGAGCGGTGCGTGGCCCCGAAGATTCCTTGCGGCTGGTGCTCGACGCCCGGGCCGTCGTTCTCCGGGCGGTCTACCTCCGGGGCGCCGACGACATCCCGAGTCAGCCTTCCGATGACGAGCACCGATAGAGACGACGAGCGCCGCGTGGAGCCCGCGGAGGAACCCGTGGGCGTCGCTCCGATCGTCGCGCCCTACGGCGCGGAGGATCACGGGGTGGTGATGGAGCTCGCCGCCTCGGAACGGCTGCCCCTCGAGCCCGACGCGGAGGTCCGACGGGGTCATGCCCTGCTCTGGGTGGTGCGTCCCGCAGCTCGGGCGCCCGCTCAGGGCTATCTGCTCGCCTGGCGAGTGGCGGACGAGCTCGAGCTGCTCCACCTGGTGGTGCATCCGGCGGCGCGACGGCGCGGCTTCGGTGGGGCGCTCCTCGACGAGCTGCTCGCCCATGGCCGACGACGGGGTCTCGGCGCGGTCTACCTCGAGGTCCGGGTCTCCAATGAAGGGGCCCTGCGCTTGTACCGGAGCCGCGGCTTTCGGGAGGAAGGGCGGCGCCGGGGCTACTACGCGGACGGCGAAGACGCGCTCGTGCTCACGCTCCCCCTGTCCCGGGGCCCCGTCCCGGGGTGAGTCGACGGACGAGAGTGATCCCGGGCGGCGGCGGAGGGCTGCGCTCCTCGGGTTTTGCCAGCGCCGCGTCCCTGGCGGACACTGGCGCCGTGCCGCCGCGTCCTTCGCTCCGCTGCGCTCCCTCGCCGCACGGCGCTTCGCCATCACGCCGCGCTTCGTCGCAGCACGCTCCCTCGTCGCGCGGTGCTTCGCCCTCGCTGGAGCGGCGCTCCCGCCGGGTGCGCGCCCTCGGGATCGGTGTCCTGTCCCTGAGCGTCTTGTCGATGGCGTGCCGGCGAGACGAGCCGAAGGGGGACGGAGCGCCCTTGGCCGTTCCGAGCGTGCCCAGCCCCAACGCCCGCATCCTGCCGGCGCCCCTGGCCAGCTCTCGCGGCAGCGCCCCCGAGGTCTCCGCGGGGAGCGGAGGGGTGCCCGGGGTGGCGGCATCGGGGGCGTCCCTCGCCGCTGCCGCGCCACCGCGCCCCTTCCCGACGTCCGGTGAGCTCGTGCCCAACGGCTTCCCACCGCCAGCGGGAGCCCTCGTGGAGCTCCGGGGCGAGTTCACATGGCCGGAGCTCGAAGCCCGGACCCTCCCCATCTCCGCCCTCCCCGAGGCGGTGCTCCTGGATGGGACCGTGCGGTCGACGATCCTGTCGACCCGCCCCGAGCTGCGGCTGTTGCTGTCGCCCCACGGGCACCTCACCGTCGAGCTGGTCTCCCCCACCTTCTCTCTCCCGCCGGGGACGCAGCTCCGCGCGCAGATCGATCGCTTGGGCCACGTCGTCGTGTGGCCCGATCTCCGGAGCTACCGCGTCGCGCCCCCGGGATCCCTCCGCGCCCTCTTCAACGAGCGCCGCGTCGACGTGGCGCCGCTGTTCAGCGGGCACCCCGAGGAAGAAGCCCCCGGGCAGAAGCTCGGCCTGCCCACGGTGCGGCGCGTCGTGGAGGGCCCCATGGGACGGCTCACCCTCGAGTCCGCGGAGCTCCCTGCCGTGGGCAGCGGCGGCACCCTGGTGTGTCGCTTCTTGCTCGAGCTCGCGCGCCTGCGCCCGTCGGACGAGCTGTGTCCCCCCGGCGAGCTCCCCCTCGACGCCCACTACGTGTGGACGCGGGGGGGCGAGCTGTCGTTCCGGGGCGGGGGCCTGCAGCGCCACACGACGTGGCCCATCGACGTGCCCGCGGGGACCTTCGAGATCCCGCCGCAGATGCCCATCTTCAAGCCCGGGGAGCTGCCGCCGGAGCGCTCCCCGTTCCTGTGGGACGCGGACACGACCGCGGCCTTCTGGGGCCCCGCGGCGGCGGGCGCGGAGCTCGTGCTCACGAATCCCGGGGAGGTGCCCATGTACGTGATCGTGGAGCGCCTCCCCTTGGCCCGGGTCCCCGCCTTGGGCATGACCCGCTGGGCGGCGCCGCGGGCAGCGCACTCGGTGAGCTTCCGGGATTTCCTGGGCGAGAGCGTGTACGCGGCTCGTCGGGTCGAGAGCTCCGGAGAGCTCGTCCTGGGGCCTCGGCCCCCTCCGCCGGAGGTCCCGGAGGTCGAGGCGGCCGGGCTCACGCCCTGAGCGCTCAGATGCCGAGGGGTCTCAGCTCGGCGGCGTAGTCGTCGTCGTCGAACTCGAGCTCGTCGTACCCGCGGCGCACGAGCTCACCGCGTACGGCCTCCATGGCGATCTCCACCACCTCGAGGCGCGTGCTCAGGGAGAAGTACTCCTCCTCGTCGACGGGAGGCAGCAGATCGAGGCGTTCGCGGACCCGCTCGCGATCCTCTGCGGCCAGGCGCAGCGCGAAGTGGGGCCCCTCGTGATCGTCGCTGCCGACGACGGCGTCGTAGCCCACCCCGATCGGGTTGAACGCCAGGAAGGCCGCCTTGCCGCAGAGCTGCCAGTCGTGCTGGTTGGCGGAGGGGATGCGCCAGAAGGCGCGGAGGTGTCGCCGCACCACCTCGCCGAAGTAGGCGCCCACGGCGGGCCCGATGAGCCCGAGCAGTGGCGGCCGTTGGGCGATGTCCTGGCGTACCTGCCGCGCGTAGTGTTCGACGAGCGGCAAGGTCTCCGGCTCGAAATCGAGCTCGAAGCCGAGCGAACGCTGCACGTACTGCACGCACCCGAGCGCGAGCTCGACGATCGGTTCCGGAACGCCTTCGAAGTCGAAGGGGCTCTCGCTCGCCCCGTTGTCATCCTCGCTGTGGCTCACGGCTGCTCTGTATCACCTTCCCGCGGAACGCGCCGTACCAGGCCGGGGGATGGGGCGCGCCGCCCGGGCCCGAAGCGAGCGGCCCCCTCTAGCAGGGTCCGCGACGTACGTCAGCACCGATCGACCCGTTTCGGGGGTTCCGTCGGGGTAGGTGGTGGTCCGAGCGGGGGTCGAGCCTTCGGTTGGCAGAGGAAACGGGCTGAACTCAGGTCGATGGGCCGATCCGTGCTTGCTCTCGGGAGCGCCTCGCCGTGATACTCTGCCTCTCCCGAGCAGATGCGCATCGCAGTCCTCAGTGACATCCACGCAAATTACGAAGCTCTGAGCGCCGTGCTCGAGGTGCTGGAGCATTCGTCCATCGACGCGTACTACTGCCTCGGCGACACGGTCGGCTACGGCGGCTCGCCGAACGAGTGTTCGGACATCGTGCGGAAGCTCGCGAGCGCGACGATCCTCGGCAACCACGACGCCGCCGTCGCGGGCCGGATGGACTACTCGTACTACTACGAGGCGGCCCGGCACGCCCTCGACACCCACGCGCAGATGCTCTCCCCGGAGAACATGGAGTGGCTGCGCGGCCTCCCCTACAAGGTCACCCTCGACGACATCGGCGTGCACCTGTGTCACGGCTCCCCCGTGCGCCTCGAGGAGTTCGAGTACATCTTCGCGCCCGAGCAGGCGCGTGAGTGTTTGCAGATATTCGACGAGCTCGGTCACATCACCCTGATCGGGCACTCCCACCTCTGCAAGGTGTTCGCGCTCACGCCCACCACGGTGGAGGAGCTCCCGCCCATCGACTTCGTCCTGGAGTCGGACCGCAAGTACATCGTGAGCGTCGGCTCCGTCGGGCAGCCGCGCGACTACGACAACCGCGCCAGCTTCGTGATCTACGACTCGGAGACCCGCGCCTTCGAGTTCAAGCGGGTCGAGTACGACATCGAGACGGCCGCGGACAAGGTGCTGCGCGCCCGCCTCGAGCGCAACTTCGCGCACCGGCTCTTCATCGGCGTCTGAGCGACGCGCACGGCGTCGCCGCGGCGCAGGCGATGCCGGGCGCAGGCGAGGCCGGGCGCACGGCGTTGAC
>Ga0207873_1001586_pt1 | contig 21087 bp, 17 predicted proteins | sample BGWIniCompost_FD_187373 | JGI IMG/M metagenome (GOLD analysis project Ga0207873, IMG submission 187373) | Cellulose adapted compost microbial communities from Newby Island Compost Facility, Milpitas, CA, USA - BGW Initial Compost (SPAdes)... ...
TAAATTTCTATAAAGATACTTTTCAGCACGGTGGAGTGAGTATGGAGGAAATGATAATCCCCATTATTTTCTTAAATTCGAAAAATGTATCCTGATGCGCGTGCCGTGGCCAGCTATCGGGTAGGTTTAGAGGGGCTACAGACGTTGGCACATACCCTGATCGGGATGGGCGGCGGTATCCGGGTATGGTTGATTTTTGGAGAAATGGGCTCCGGCAAGACCACCCTAATTAAGGCGCTATGCGCCGCCTTGGGTGTAACGGACACGGTCAGCAGCCCTTCCTTCTCTATTGTGAACGAGTATCCGCTGGGCGACGAGAAGGTGTACCATTTTGATTTTTACCGCATCAGGAGTGAGCAGGAGGCCTATGATATTGGTACGGAGGAATATTTTTATTCCGGATCGTATTGTTTTGTCGAGTGGCCAGAAAAGATCCCTTCACTCATCCCTGCCCGGCACGTTGCGGTCGCAATTGCGGCCGCCGACGATGATGAACGAACTATAGCGATATCCATCCATGACGGAGAAGCGGAAACCCGGTTTTGAAGCGCTTGCCAAAACCAGCCTTTATCCACAGGAGCAACTCATGCCAGTAGGCAAGGGGAAACACTCATTTTTTATAGGGCTTCCGCGTGAGATATCTTTCCAGGAAAACCGCATCAGCCTCACCCCTGACGGCGTGGCGCTCCTCGTCAAGAACGGACACGAGATCTGGGTTGAAACAAAGGCCGGAGAGGGTGCAAAATTCAGCGACAAGGACTACAGCGACGCCGGCGCAAAAATTGTCTACTCCCCGCAGGAAGTGTACAAGGCGGATGTCATTCTGAAGATTGAACCTCCGACAGCGGCGGAGATCGAGATGATGCATCCCGGGCAGACCCTCATCTCGGCCATTCAGCTTGGCCAGTTCACCACCGACCGTCTGCAGGCCATCCTCAAGAAAAAGATTACCGCACTGGCTTACGAATTCATCGAAGATAAAGTAGGCGGTATGCCCATAATCCGTGCTATGAGCGAGATCGCAGGAAGCTGCGTCATCCCGATAGCCTCGGAATATCTGTCGACGGTCCACAAGGGAAAAGGTGTCATCCTTGGCGGGATCACGGGTGTGCCTCCCACGAAGGTCGTTATTATCGGCGCAGGAACGGTTGCGGAGTACGCAGCCAGGGCAGCTATCGGTCTCGGAGCCCGCGTTCAGGTATTCGATAACCACCTCTACAAGCTGCGACGCATCAAGCATCTCCTGGGTCAGCAGATTTACACGTCAACGATAGACACCTACACGCTGGTCAACACACTCAAGACGGCAGACGTCGTCATCGGTGCGCTGCGTGCAGAGAAGGGTAGGGCACGACACGTCATCACCGAGGAGATGGTAAGCCAGATGCGTCCCGATTCACTGATCATCGACCTGAGCGTCGATCAGGGCGGATGTGTAGAGACGTCAGAAGTGACAACACTCGACGATCCCGTCTTCCGTAAGTACGATGTCATTCACTATTGCGTTCCCAACATCGCATCTCGCGTTGCCCACACTGCAACGACTGCCCTCAGCAACATCTTCACGCCTACCATCCTCCGCGCTGCCGAAGAAGGCGGCGTTGAAGAGATGATCTTCAATCACAAATGGTTCATGAAAGGCGTTTATGCCTATCGCGGTGGGCTGACGAATGAGTTCCTTGCGAGGAAGTTCGGGTTGAAGTATAAGAATATTGAGTTGCTGCTGGCGGCGAGGTTTTGATACCTCACCACAGAGGCACAGAGGGCACTGAGGGCCACGGAGATTCTTTCTTCGTGCGTTAAATACTTTTGTACGGAGTCGCTTCTGGTGTCCTGACCGCCAATTATGCAAGAAGGTCGCAGCCTGCCTTGCGGCAGGTGGCCACTAATTGTGTCGGGAGGTCTCGTATACAGTTGAATTTGTGGGATCTTCCTGTGCCGTTTGCGGCGCCCGTGCTCTCCTTACACTAAAGACGAGTGGCACAAGTTTTCCGACTCCGCACGATCGTTGTAGTTCGCACAAAGGAAAGGTTCTCCGTGGCCCTCTGTGTTCCCTGTGCCTCTGTGGTGAAGAGCTTCAACACTAGAGCTTCGATAGCGACTCTTCAAGCGCCTTGATCTTCTGCTCGGCGTCGGCTTTTTTCTTCCGTTCATTTTCGACGACGTGCGGTGGTGCGCTGCCGACGAAGCGTTCGTTGGATAATTTCTTTTCGACTGATGCCAGGAAACCGCGCTGGTAGGCCAGATCTTTTTGCAGCTGCGCAATCTGCGCTTCCCTGTCCTTAACGGCTCTCAGAACGTGCCACGTGATCACGCCGTCGTGATGCGTATCGTACGCAGCATCCGGTAAGTCGCCATCCCCAAAATGAAGCTTCGCGTTGGCAAGTTTTTCAATGATACCCTGCCATATAGATACTTCAGCCTTTGCCGACGGATCCGCCACGATGTAAAGCGTAGAAATATCGGCATGCCGGGCTCCGGATTGCTGGCGAACTTTTCGTATGAATGAAATGCCTTCCAGTATTTTTTCTATCAGTTTATCTCTTTTATCGTCAAGAGCGCGTCCCAATGCCTGGGATTCACGCTGCGCACAATATTCAAAATTTGTGACGCCTGCCTTCGGCCATGGCGCAACCATAATGCTCGCGCCTTCTTCGCGATCGCTTAGCTCCTGCCAGAGTTCTTCTGTGATGAAGGGCATAAAAGGATGCAACGCCTTCAGCACAGTTTCGAAGAAAGCGACTGCGTTTGAATATGTCTTAGCGTCAATGGGCTTCCCAAACTCTGGCTTGATCATTTCAAGGTACCAGGAACAGAAGTCTTCCCATATCAGCTTGTACAGCGTCATCAACGCATCCGACACCCTGAATTTGGTGAAATGGTCCTCGAGTGTGGTAAGGGCATTGTTTAACCGTGCTTCGAACCACTCCGTCGCCACTACATTTACATCGGAGGTCTCGATATCCGCAGTCTTCCATCCCTTCACAAGGCGGAAGGCGTTCCAGATTTTGTTGGCAAAGTTGCGTCCTTGTTCGACGAGCTTCTCATCGTACAGGAGGTCGTTGCCGGCAGGCGAGCTGAAAAGCATTCCTGTGCGCACCGCGTCTGCACCATACTTTGCGATGAGCTCCAGTGCGTCGGGAGAATTTCCCAGCGACTTCGACATCTTGCGTCCCTGGTTATCGCGTACAATGCCCGTGAGATACACATTGCGGAACGGCTTCTCACCGCGGTACTCATATCCGGCAATGATCATGCGCGCCACCCAGAAGAAGAGAATTTCCGGTGCGGTGACCAGGTCATTCGTCGGGTAATAATAATTGAGGTCCCGGTTGCCTTTGTTTGCCGGATTTCTGAATACGGACGTGTCGAACACTGCGATCGGCCATAACCAGCTGGAGAACCACGTGTCCAGAACGTCAGGGTCCTGAGTTAACTCAACATCAGTTGCGTCGGGAAACGAGTGGCGATATTCCTTGATCGCTTCCTCTTTGGTGCGCGCAACGACGTACTTTCCGTCTTTGTCGTACCACGCGGGAATACGGTGACCCCACCACAGTTGACGTGATATGCACCAGTCGCGTACGTTCTCCATCCAGTGGCTGTACGTATTCTTGAACTTCGCCGGTATCAGACGGATGTTGTCGTTCATCACGTTTTCGAGTGCCGGACGTGTCAGTTCCTTCATCCTGACGAACCACTGCAGCGAAAGTCGCGGTTCAATAACGGCGTGCGTCCGCTCTGAAAAACCAACGTTGGAGGTGTAGTCTTCGACCTTCGCGAGATATCCTTTCTCTTCAAGCATTTGCGCAATCTTCTTGCGCGCGTCGAAGCGGTCTTCACCAATCAATATTTGAGCCTTCTCATTCAGTGTGCCATCCTCGTTAAGAATGTCGATCACTTCAAGGTTGTGCTTGACCCCCAGCTCGTAGTCGTTGGCGTCGTGCGCAGGTGTTACCTTGAGACACCCTGTACCGAATTCCATCGACACGTATTCGTCTTCGATGATGGGAATGCGCCTGTTGATGAGCGGGACATAGACGTGTCTTCCTTTGAGGTGACGGAAGCGTTCATCCTTTGGGTTAATGCAAACAGCGGTGTCGGCCATGATGGTCTCGGGCCGCACTGTAGCGATGGTGACAAATTCATTGTCACTGCCCTCCAGCGGATAGCGTATGTAGTACAACTTGGATTGTACTTCGCGGTGCTGGACTTCGTCGTCGGACAAGGCAGTGCGTCCAACTGGATCCCAGTTGATCATTCGCATTCCGCGGTATATGTAACCTTTCTGGTATAGGTCTATGAATACATCGATGACGGCGGCGTAGTAATCGTCATCCATCGTGAACTTTGTGCGCTTCCAGTCGCACGATGCCCCTAATTTCTTGAGCTGTTCAAGAATTATTCCGCCGTATTTTTCTTTCCACTCCCAGGCATACTTGAGAAATTCCTCGCGGGTGAGCGACGATTTCTTAATTCCCTTTTCGCGCAGCATCGCTACCACGCGCGCTTCGGTGGCAATCGATGCATGGTCGGTACCAGGTACCCAGCATGCCTCTTTTCCTTCCATTCTCGCTTTGCGAATGAGGACATCCTGAATGGTGTTGTTCAGCATGTGCCCCATGTGCAATACGCCGGTGACGTTAGGGGGAGGGATCACGATGCAGTACGGCTCCTTATCGGGATTGGGTTCCGAATGGAAAAAGCCGCGTTCCATCCAGTAGCTGTACCACTTATCTTCTACCCGGGCGGGATCGTACTTCGTTGAAAGCATACGGCGTATGACTTATTGAAAAGGCAGCGACACTGCTGCCGGGTCGCAAAAATAAGCAAATCAGGGTGATTCGCCAGATCAGACGTCCACCTCCGGAGCCGCCATCCGAATCCGGCGGTTGGAGGGGAAAAGACTGTTGATTCGGTTGCCAAGGACGTTCACCCAGCCCAGTGGCAGGTCATTAAACGTAACAACGGCATATCCGCCTTTTTCCAAAGAGGCACGCAGGGGCTCCTTGCGGAGGTAGGCGATCGCACCTGCTTCGTCCACGGGCAGCGTAGCGACCTGACTTTTATCGAGCCACAGCGAGAGTGCCAGACTGTGCTGAGGCACCAGCTTGGTGTGTTTGACGCTTGCGGCAGCCGTTCCGGCCGACATGATCGTGAGGTTTTGCAAGATCCATGAAACGTCTTCATGTTTCTGCGCAGGAAGGAAGTGCAGCGTGTTGTCGTGAATAAAGAAAAACAAATTGTCGGCATTCCGAATCCAGGGTCGCAATCGTCGCACGGCATCAGACGGAGGATTGGCAAGCATCGACTTGGCCTTTCCGCTGCGTCCCGCAACAGGTTCTTCCCCCTTGCGGAGTACCGACATGAAAAATCCTTCGCCACGCACCCTATGCGGGAAAAAGCGATAGCCTGTTGCATTGTCGTGGCTTTGCACTATTCCCCACTCATCGGGTACATTGACGGAGAGAAACTCGACTCCGTAAAGTGAGGAAAACCAGGTAAGGTTTTCCTCGTTCTCCTGCTTGTTGTAAGTGCAGGTAGAATAGATCAAAATGCCGCCTTCCTTTAACGATGGCCAGACATCTGCGAGAATACGACGTTGCCTTGCCGCGCATCGTTCTACGGCTCTGGGCGACCATTGTGACGTAGCATCAGGATTTTTGCGAAATAGCCCTTCGCCGGAACACGGTGCATCTACGACGATGACATCAAAGAAACCGGGCAGCCGGCCAAAGTCTTCAGGATCATTGTTGCAGACCACAACGTTGCAGTGTCCCCATCGCTCCAGGTTTTCCGAGAGTATGGGCACGCGCGAGCGTATTGTATCATTCGAGACCAGCAGGCTCGAAGGTGAGAGGAGGCTCAGCAGATGTGTCGATTTGCCGCCAGGAGCAGCGCAAAGGTCGAGTACGTTCAGTGGCTTTTCTAGATTGACATGTGCGCGGACCGCGTGTTCGAGGAACATGGAACTGGCCTCCTGCACGTAGTATGCGCCAGCGTGAAATCGTGGATCGAGTGTGAACGCTGGCCGTACGGGAAGATAAGCGCCAAACTGCGTCCATGGCACGGGCGTATCCACATCAACGCCGCAGGGTTTTGCGGGATTTATCCGGATGCTCGTAGGCGGGCTTTCCGCAAGACTTTGAAGAAACGCCGGCCATTCGCTGCCCAGGAGGCTCTTCATTCCGGATTCAAACTCAGAGGGCCATTCACGCGCATTCATGGTGTAAGCAAGTTCCTAAGGCTCCCGTTTTCGGCAAAAGAATATTCGGTTAATTTTGATTTTCTCATGCAAACGACAGATCCCAACGATCCGCGGCTCACATCGTGGGTAACCGTTCCGCCCGGTTCCGATTTTCCGATACAAAATCTGCCGTTCGGAATATTCCGGACGCGGTATCTCACACCCGTTGCCTGTGTGGCTATTGGCGATTACGTGCTGGACCTCGTCTGCATGCAGGAAAATGGTTTTCTCGACGGATTGGGACTTCCGCCTGGCATTTTTAACCAGCCTACGCTGAACTCGTTTCTCGCTCTTGGTCGCCGAAAAATCCGCGAGGTCCGCGAACGCATCTCCGATTTGTTACGGGCCGACAACGATGAGCTGCGTGACAACGGACCCGCGCGTGAGATCGCGCTCATCCCGATGAAGGAGGTGCAGATGTTGATGCCGATCAAGGTGCCAAACTATACGGACTTTTACAGCAGTCTGGAACACGCCAGCAATGTCGGAGCCCTGTTTCGCGATCCGGAGAATCCACTCTTGCCAAACTGGCGCCACATGCCGGTCGCTTATCATGGTAGAGCGTCCTCCATCGTCGTATCCGGAACACCTGTTGTTCGACCCCGAGGTCAGCTTAGGGGACCTAATGATCAGGTGCCTCATTTTGGCGCGACTGAGAAACTCGACTTTGAACTCGAGATCGCCGCTGTTGTTTGTGGAAACAGTACGCAAGGACAACCTGTGCCGGTCGATAAGGCTGAGGAATGCATAGCCGGTCTGTTGTTGTTTAACGACTGGTCGGCGCGCGATATACAGCAATGGGAATATGTTCCTTTGGGTCCTTTCCTCGGAAAGAATTTTGCAAGTACGATATCGCCGTGGATCGTAACATTGGATGCACTGGAGCCAGTCCGTGTGCCAGGTCCCGCGCAGGACCCTCCGGTCTTACCCTATCTTCAAACATCCGGTGCTTTCAACTTTGACATTGTGCTGGAGGTGTATCTTCAGCCTGATGGTGGAAACGAAACGCTGATCTGTCGCTCAAATTCACGATACCTCTATTGGAACCTGCGACAACAAGTAGCGCACCATACAATTAACGGATGTAACCTGGAAGTAGGGGATCTGCTTGTGTCAGGCACGATCAGCGGCCCCGATCCGGATAGTTTTGGGTCGTTGCTTGAACTGACATTGAACGGCAAGCGCCCCCTTAAGCTTCCTGAGAACCTCACGAGAACCTTCATCGAGAACGGAGATACGATTATTATTCGCGGTTACGCTGAGCACAATGGCCTGCGTATTGGCTTTGGCGAGTGCAAGGGAAGAATTCAACCTGCAATACTGTAAAGTTACTGCAGACTATGAACAAGTTGACCATTAGTCCGGACGACTTCTCAGTCGCTGAGTTTCAGCGGTACCTGCAGTCGGCAGTCGTGCCACGTCCCATAGCGTTCGCCAGCACAGTTGACGGCGAGGGCAAGGTCAACCTCAGTCCTTTTAGCTTCTTTAACCTCTTCGGAACAAATCCACCCACACTCGTATTCTCGCCGTCGCGTCGTGCGCGCGACAATACGACGAAGCATACACTCGAGAATGTGAAAGTGGTTCCTGAGGTAGTTATCAATGTCGTCAACTACGCAATCGTTCAGCAAGCGTCGCTTGCGAGTACAGAGTATCCAAAGGGTGTTAATGAGTTTATCAAGTCGGGACTTACACCCGTTCCTTCGGTTCGTGTTTCTCCGCCACGCGTCGGCGAGTCGCCTGTTTCTTTTGAGTGTCGCGTCGAGAAGATAGTTCCGCTGGGGGAAGGTGGTGGAGCAGGCAACCTGGTTGTTTGTCGTGTGGTATTAATGCATATCAGCGAGGACGTGCTCGATGAAAAGCGGATGATTGATCCGCGAAAGCTTGATGCTGTCGCCCGACTCGGGGACAACTGGTACAGCCGGGTCACGCCGGAGTCGTTGTTCATTGTGCCGAAACCCTTGCGCACGATCGGGATTGGAGTGGATGCCCTCCCGGAGGAGATTCGGACAAGCCGGGTACTCACGGGCAATGATCTTGCAAAACTCGCCAATGTTGAACGGGTTCCGGAACCCGACAACACGCAGGCTTTTGAAGGTGGACTCGAGGAGCGTCACCGTGCTGCACAACAGCTGTTGGAGAAGAATGACATAGAAGGCGCCTGGAAAGTTTTGCTTTCACCGTAACGATTGCGGTGGAATTGTCGTAACTCAGGATGAATTGCCATAACCCCCTCATACCGTGACTTCCAGACGTTACATTATTTCCGGAATCTGCATTACGGCGGCTCTCGCGACCGTGTACTTTCTTTCACCTGACAACAACCCTGATCCAATAGTTAATGAACCTCCTCCAACTGAGGAAGTGGCCTTGTGGGTCGGTCCTGGTCCGCAGGAAATCGACATGAGTACGGATTCAGGCAAACTGGTAGCTTACGGCAGGGATTTGATTGCAAACACTGCCCGTTATCTGGGGCCTTCCGGTTCGGTCCTCCAGATTTCCAACGGCATGAATTGTCAGAACTGCCACCTGGAGGCAGGCACGAAGCCATGGGGTAACAACTATGGAGGCGTTTACAGTACATATCCCCGATTTCGGGGACGTTCAGGAACAGTCGAGAATATTTACAAGCGCATCAATGACTGCATACAACGCAGTTTAAACGGCGAAGTTTTGGATACCATGAGCCGTGAAGTGCAGGCGATGTATGCTTATTTCAAATGGTTAGGTCGTGGGGTGCAGAAAGGTGTAAAGCCGGCTGGAACCGGCCTGGAACAGTTGCCTTTTCTTGACCGGCCCGCCGATACGGTAAGAGGTCGTGCTGTTTATGTTGCAAAATGCCAGCTCTGTCATGGTGCAGATGGTGCAGGGCAATTGAATCCTGATAGCATCACGTATCTGTATCCACCGCTTTGGGGTCCGAACAGCTATACAACCGCTGCTGGTTTGCATCGACTCAGCCGTTTCGCGGGATATGTCTATAACAACATGCCCTTTGGCGCTACATGGGAAGCAAGGCAACTGACGGTTGAAGAAGCCTGGGATGTTGCAGCGTTTGTCAATTCGCAGCCCCGGCCAGTGAGAGTGTTTAAAGAGGATTGGCCTGACATTTCAAAGAAACCGTATGACCATCCCTTTGGTCCGTACTCTGATGAGTTTTCAGAGGAGCAACACAAGTATGGACCGTTTGGGCCTATTGTGGACGCGCAGGAGAGGAGGGAGCGTGCGACTGCAAAGCAATGAATAGACGCAGATGCAGTCGCAGACGCTTAGTTGACAGCTCGCTGCATCTGCATCTATTAAAAAGGCTGCCCCTCTGGACAGCCTTCTTGTTTAGTTTCAGGCGTTCTTCAGCTTGCAAAAATATATGAGCATCCTTTCTCCTGTGCGCGGCCTACGGCCCAAACACCTGACGGCATGATCTTGACGCCGGGGATGAGTCCATCTACCCATTCTTTCTTTAGTGTGGCAGCGTCAACGCCCACGCCGCCAGCGAGTGCTGCGCTATAGACAGTAAGCGCTACGTCACAGACGCAGAACATAACGCCGCGTTCCATGAGATTGTTGATGCCAATCGGTACACTCCCGATACCCGGCACCTGATAATCGTCAGGCTTCGGGTTCCAGAAGGGATTCCGTTCCGCGGCGGGTGTCTGTCTTACCGGGTCTGGTGCATGGAATAGCTCACCTAGTTTGTACTTTGCCCAAAGCTCATCCTTCATGGCATAACCGATGGCATCGTGACGAAGCACCACGACAACGCCGCAGTCGGTGGCAGGAGAGCCGGTGGCTTCGTGCGTGTTCAGGTAAACGACAGGCCAGGCGAAGGGGAAAATTTCATGGGGTTTGGTTACGTCGAAAACGACCCGGTGTTTCTTGTCTTTCACCTTATCTAACCATGCGTCGGGGTCGCCGTCATCAGGTTTGGCGTTAGCGCGGGCTTGGAGTCCGAGGGGAGCGCCGATGGCCGCCATGCCTAGCGTAGCAGCACCGGTAGCGAGGGAACCAATGAATTCCCTCCGGGGGGTTTTATCTCCATGCGGTACCATAATTTTGGGGTTGTTGGGTGGAAATTTTACTAGTGGTTAAATAAAGCTACCCAAAAAACAGAAACGTAAAGCCATGCACCCCAAAAAACTTGGGGTCCAACTCCCAGTATTCAGGGATGTTGTGGAGTATTAATCCCTGTACAGCACTGCCTTGGCGGCCCTGACAACCTTGTCTACGCTGGGTAGCACGGTTTGAACGAGGGTTCCGGCATAGGGCAGGGGAACATCCATGTTGGTGATGCGGTGTACGGGTGCGTCGAGATAGTCGAACGCATGCTTTTGGATGTGGTAAGCGATTTCGGCAGAGATAGAGGCGAGGGGCCACGCTTCTTCTACGACAACGAGGCGGTTGGTCTTCTTGACTGAGTTGACGATGGCGTCGTAGTCGATAGGACGGACCGTCCTCAGGTCGATAACTTCTGCAGATATTCCTTCCTTTTCCAGCTCAGCTGCTGCGGCTACTGCCACTTTAAGGATTTTTCCGAATGACACGATGGTGACGTCTGTTCCTTCCTGACGCACATTGGCAACACCAATCGGGAGCAGGTATTCTTCTTCAGGAACTTCACCCTTGTCACCGTACATGAGTTCAGACTCCATGAAAATCACAGGATCGTCGTCGCGAATAGCGGTCTTGAGGAGACCTTTGGCATCGTACGGGTTAGATGGTACAACGACCTTGAGCCCAGGTGTATTGGCGAACCAGTTTTCAAAGTTCTGAGAGTGTTGAGCTGCCAGTTGGCCGGCATTACCGGTAGGACCTCTGAAAACGATCGGCACGTTAAACTGACCTCCGGACATACTATAGATCTTGGCGGCACCATTGATGATTTGGTCTATGGCTACCAGGGAAAAGTTGAAGGTCATGAATTCAATGATCGGGCGTATCCCATTCATGGCCGCACCGACTCCCACGCCAGCGAAGCCCAGTTCGGAAATAGGCGTATCGATGACCCGTTCGGGCCCAAATTCATCCAGCATGCCCTGGCTTACCTTATACGCTCCATTGTATTCCGCCACTTCCTCGCCCATCAGGAAAATGTTCGGATCTCTTCTCATTTCTTCGGACATCGCCTCGCGGAGGGCTTCCCTGAATTGAATCTGTCTCATGGATGATATTGCAAAGTGCGTAAAAATAGCATGCCGGGGGTGATTGGCCAAATGGGCGGTCTCTTTTGCCCTGGAAAACAAGAAACCCCGACAATTGTCGGGGTTTCAGTTCCAATGATCAAGTCGATGTTATCCGCTTACCGGAGGGCGCTTCTGAACGCCTCGGTTGCTTTATACTTGTCGAACTCCAGATCAGTTAGGGCGGCTTCCTTCAACGAAGGATCTATCCGCACAGCGCTCGTCAGGTTGCTTACAACACCGTCAGCGTTGTTGAGGCGTGCCGAAGCAATCGCAGCGCCATAGTATGCGATAGCGAGGTTGCTGTCCTTGCTCGTAGCTTCATTGAATGAAGTCAAGCTGTTTTGATAATCCTTGTTCAAGAGTTGTGCGAGACCCTTGTTGAACAGATTCACAGCGTCGTCGGTAGCAGCAGACTCAGAACGAACGGCATCAGCATAACGTGCCATGGCGATTTCAGCTGCGCCTTTTACGCCATTGAGACCAGCTGCGTTGTCGCCGCTTAGCCCAGCAGAAAGCGCTTGCGAAGCGTGGCGATGAGCAGCATAAGGATTACCTCTCAGCATTTCGATTGAAGCGAGGTTAGCATGCACTTCAGGTGCAGAGCTGTTCAGACGAGCAGCAATGTCGAGTTGTGCCTGTGCCCTGTCGAGAAGAGAAGAAGCATTCGAAGGATTTGCGATAGCCTGAGCGATGTAAACAGCGCCAAGGTTGTTGTGAGCATTCCAGTTCGTACCCTTCTTGGTAGCTGCTTCGTAGATGGCAGCCTTTTCATCCAGAGAAGGAGTGAGCGTCGCGCTGTACATGAGCTCTTCCAGAGAGAGCGTATCAGGGCTTACCTGGTTCTGAGTGATCTGACGTGAAAGCACGGAGATCTCAGCATCGGTTTTCTTTTCCTTTACCTTCAGGATTTCAGTCTTAGCCGTTCTCAGTTTCGGATAGATATCGCGGAAAACTTTGCGGTAAGTAGGCAGGCGCTTCAGGGCGCGTTCCTGACTTTCGAAGTCGCCAGGGCCATTGATGATATTCAGATACTCAGCCTTTTCTTCAGAAGTCAGGCCATCATAAGCATCCAGAGCTTCCTTGAACTCAGTCCAGTCTTCAACAACCGGCTTGAGGATGAATTGGATGGAGTCGGCCATTCCCTGGTAGTCGTAGCGCTTCATTTGGCGACGGTAGTACTCTTCGATCCGCTTAGCGCGTTCTTCGGAGAGGCGAGTGTTGATACGTTCAGCACCTTCCGGAGAGTGAGTACCAGTGATTGTTACAGTACGGGTAGCATTCTTTGCAGCGATGAAGGCATCAAGTTCCTTTCCCTTGGGGCTGCGGATTTCAGAAGTACGGAGTACCGATGAACCTTGAAGGAAGATAAAGTCGGGGATGATAACCGGCTCAAGCTCTTCCTGGTTGTTATAGCCGTGATCAGCATAAGCTGCAAAGCCTACAGGCTGTACGAGCTTGGAAGTAGTGATCACTCCTGTTGCAACCTGCATGCGCTCGGTTGCCTTGGATTTTTCTCCCTTGGATGCTACACCTTCTACTTCCAGCACGCCAGTCTTCATTGCCGGGGAGTAAGCGAATGCAAAATCCTTCGTTACTCTCGGTTGCTCTGTCGCGCTGTTAGGATAGTCTTCAGCTCTGAACTCGATTGGTTCAAGAGCCTGTTCACTTTCCCCATACTTGTAGTAGGTGTTGACCGTGTAGACGGTTCCCTTCTTCAGCATCTTAACGGGGAGGTTAGCTGCCATGTCGAATGCAACTGTATCCTTGTGTACCTCCAGGGGGTTAGGCGTGACCGTCAGCTGCTGCTCCTTGGCCATCTTGACCATCTTGGGCAGCGTACACCCCGACAGGCCAATAACGCCAAGAATCAGGAATGAGTAAACTACTTTTCTCATTGGAGTTTGATTTATGGTTGGTTTCGATCGTTAATGTAAAACTATGATTATCAGTTTTTTTTTGCAATTATAGTCAAAAAAATAGGATATTGACCAACCTTTTCCGACCGTTAATGCCATATATTTGTAAGCCGGATTTTTTTGTTCGTTGAATCAACTTTTTTGGAAGTTGAAAGTTAAAAAGGGACAGATAACATGAATGGGATGATCACAAGAATCCAGCACTTCTTTCAGGGTTATGCGTTCGGTGTGTGTACTATGCTGGGCGAATTGCTGGGTGTCGCAACTTCCAGCATAAGATTGTTTTTTATCTATGCATCGTTCATCACATTCGGTTCTCCCGTCATCGTGTATCTGGTGATTGCCTTCGCCATGAACCTTCGCAAGCATTGGCGCAGACGCAATCCCGTATGGGATTACTGAGGCTTGCGATAATACTTCCTTTGCCCAAACAGATACTTCAACAACATCAGCCCAGCTGAGATGTTCTTTCTTGAATAGCGGCGGTAAGCGGTTTGTAATGTGTGCCGCTTGCGAAGGATCCCGGACAGGCTGCTGGCTACCGATCCGTGCGCTTTGAACACCGCCCCGCAATGTGCGGGCTTTCCGGAAAGCAAGAATGCAATCGCCGCCACCCAATCGAGGGCGATTCGTAAGGGTATCTTCCACAATATTTCGCCGCTGCCCAGATGCTTTAACAGCACTGTCATGTTGTTCCTGAAATTGAGAAACGTCTTGCGTGGGCTCGCGTATCCCAATGTGCCCGCGCCGAGGTGATACACTACGCTCGTGCCGGTGTAGAAAACTTTCCCACCCGTCCGCTGAATCTTCCAGCACAGGTCGATCTCTTCCATGTGTGCGAAGAAGTCTTCATCCAGGCCCCCGTGCTTCCAGTATGTCTTAGCACGGATAGCCATGCATGCGCCGGACGACCAAAAGACTTCGCACTCGTCGTCGTACTGACCATGATCGTACTCTACCCGATTAAGGATGCGTCCACGGCAGAAAGGATATCCGAGCCCATCAATGTATCCACCTCCTGCTCCGGCGTATTCAAATTTTTCCGGCTCATTGAATGAAAGTATTTTCGGTTGCACTGCCTCGATGTCGTCATGGAATTCCAAAAGACGCAGCATGGGCACGAGCCAATCCTGCGTAACCATGACATCAGAGTTCAGCAGTACATACACGTCTGCCTTGATTCGACGCAATGCTTCGTTGTAGCCTTTGCAAAATCCGTAGTTCTTGTCCAGGGCAATGACCTTAACGCCTGGAAATTCACGCTCAAGCAAGCTGAGAGATGCATCTGTAGAGCCGTTGTCTGCCACCCACACGGTGGCGCCCACCGAATGTTTGACTACGGAAGGAAGGAACTTTCGAAGGAGTTTTTCACCATTGTAGTTGAGAATGACAACGGAAACGTCGGCCATAGTTTATGTGAGGTGATTGCCGGATCATCCCATCATGCCCCCCAGGTCGAGACCCGGGATGTTGGGCAGTAACCCCTCCGTTTTCCGGCGCAGTTCTTCACGCGCCTGAACTTCGACTTCATCCATGGCTTTGTTCACTGCAGCAATCACCAGATCCTGCAACACAATCCTGTCGTCTCCCTTAACAAGCGCGGGATCAATTTCCAGTGCGATAAGCTGTCGCTTGCCATTCACCGTAGCCTTAACCATTCCCCCGCCGGATTCCCCCGTCGCCGTAACGTTCACCAGGTTATCCTGCGCTTCCTTGATGCGGGCCTGAACTTCCTTCATCTTGCCCATCATCTTCATCATGTCGAACATGCTTCTCCGGGTTTTGTGTGAGCACTAAGTAAGAGGGAAATAGGGAAATACGGAAGTATAGGCATAATTTCTTTCACCACGGAGGGACACCGTGTCCCATGTGCCTCTGTGGTTAAAGACTACGGACTTCTCTTCCGTAACAGCATCACCGATCCCATCTCAACGAAGCTTCTTCCAAGGTAATCCACCATATCCACACGGAAGGCGTAGGACCCCTCGGGCATGAGCTTGCCGTTGAAGGTACCATCCCACCCCTGGGTCATGTCATCGGTTACGTAGATCAACTCACCCCAGCGGTTGAAGACGCTCAAGCGCATACCGTTGACAAATTTTGTAAACACTGTAAACCGATCGTTCATGCCGTCGCCGTTGGGCGTAAATGCAGTGGGATACGTAATGCGGGGATCGCGCGTGATGATCACGACATTCGACATGGCTTCCTCAACTCCGCCCTCTTGTGCGATAGCGCGCACAACGTAAATATGAACCTGGTGAATGTCGTCGTCGCCGGTATCTGTAATAGTCGTGCCCGTCCCTGCGGTCAACGTGCTCAGCAGGAAGCCTTCGTCGGTATACTTTTCTACTATATACTCCTGTACTCCAAGTGCCCATCCTTCATAGGGACTCCAGTTGAGAAGCACCGAGCCATCGTCCAGCTGTTCGCCGGTAAGGACCATGGGGCAGGCGACAACCGAAGGGGGACTTGTATTGTCGCACACGTCGGTGTACTCAATGCGATAACACGTGGTATTTTCTGTAGAGAAGCCTGCATCTGTAAAGTTGGTGAGGGTCGACCTGCCCGCTTCGGTGAAATCACCACCGTTTACGTTTTCTGAAATGACGTATTCGACCGGATCAAATGCAGGATCCTGTGTCCACATCAACTCAACAGATTCGCCGTTTACAATGGTGGTAATATTTTGAACCGGTGTGGGTGGCGTTGTCGAAACCGCAGTGCCTGTGCGAGCCAGTGAATAACTCGTGCTGCCGTTCGAGTAGTTTGAGACGAGTTCATACGTGTATTCGATCTTGCATTCAACGTCGTTGTCATTGAAGCTAGTCTGACTGCTCGGTAAACCACTGGCGTACGGCGCAAAGTTACGTTCAAGCGAATAGCTGGCGATTCCCGTCGTGTGGGTCGTCCACCGGACACGATTCATATTGTCGAGAAGATCAAGTGATAGTGTCGCACTGCAGATGACGTTTGAGTAAACCATAGGGTCCGTGGCGTTGCAGGGATCGAAAACACCAAGCCTGAAGCAATAGTAATTGCTTTCCGTATCAAGGTCTGATATCACCATGCTCGTTGTTGCGGCGGTTGTGTTGTAAACGTCCTGCACGTATTGAAAGTTGGAGACCCCGTTAGCAGACATCTCAAGTTTGTACTGCACATACTGTCGCGTCGTAAGATCGATCTGGATCTGACTGTTGTCTAACACGACGAGTGAGTTGATCACGGGTGGAGGAAGATTGATAAAAGAAGTAAACGGCTGAGCGTTTGCCGTGCAGTTGTCCAGTGCACCGGCATTTCTTCCCCTCACGGTTATTGTTTGTGGGCCGGGCATCATGTATGTGTGATTTCCGCCGGGCCCACCCGCCGGTACGATCTCTACGGGCGAGCCGTCATTAAAATCCACGACATATTCGTCGTAGCTGGTGTCCGTGATTTCGTAGATCACTTCATTGCCACTACACGTGTAGATGTTGAACGCAGGAGGTGTGTCATCGGCAACTTCGATGAGAATGCGGTCCTGACCGGTTGATTGAAACAAGACAGTGAGATAATATGAGCCTGGTGTCGTATAGGTGTGCGTGAATACCAGATTTTCGTCGAAGTTGTTGTCGCCGTCCCAGTCCATATCGCACGGATTGCCGCCGTCGCATGTACTTGGGAGATTGATCGTAATGTTTACTGTCAGCGGGGCGCAACCACTCTGCACGTCAACCTGGAAACGCCCGCCCTCGCTCATGTACTGCGCGTGGCCCCCGGTGGCAAGAAGAAGCAATGCGATGGTGAAGAGGAGGAGTCTAGCCATTCTCAATTTGGGCAAACCTAACGATTTGTTCGTTCTGCGCAGCGTGCATGGCCTTTTGTTAACCTATACAACGTCGGTTCAGAGGGCAAAGTATGGCATTCGCGACGTCCCATTCAGGCTTTCAAGTGTTCCAGGATCGCATCGAGGGTCTTTTTCTCCTGGTTTCCAGCGGCCATATTGCGGAAAACCAACTGACCGCTGGTGATTTCGTCGGGGCCAATCACTACGGCGTAAGGTATCGACTTCTTGTTGGCGTAGTCCAGCTGCTTTTTCAGTCGGGCTTCATCGGGATAAATCTCTGCGCCTATTCCGGCACTCCGCACGGCCGATAATACGCTCAATCCATAACGCAGCGACGCCGCATCGATGTGGCATATGAGGACCTTGGTCGATAAGCCTTGACCCTCAGGGAAGCGACCGAGTTCGTCCAGCACATCGTACAGTCGATCGAGTCCGAAAGAAATGCCAACACCCGGCAATCGTTCTTTCGAACCGAATGCCTGTGTGAGGTTATCATACCGTCCACCGCCACTTACGCTCCCAACAGCTACGTCGTTCACCTTAACCTCAAAAATAGTCCCGGTGTAGTAGCTGAGTCCCCGTGCCAGTGAAAGATCTACTTCGACGTGGTCGTCGGAGTCTCCATATGCACTTAACAGGCCGAGGATTTCACGAAGGTCGGAAACACCTTTCTTCCCTGCGTCTGTACAAATACTGTAGAGATGATCCAGCTTGTCCGCGTTCGTTCCCTTAGTGGAAAGGATTTCAAAAAGGCGATCGAGTTGTTTGTCGCTCCAGCCCGCGCCTGCGAGTTCTTTTCTTACGCCATCTATGCCGATCTTATCGAGTTTGTCAATGGCTGTGAAGAGCGTACCCTGCGCGGCGCCCGCGTCAACTAACGATGCGATCCCGCCCAGCACATCGCGGTGATTTATGCGAATGGCGTATGAGTCTATGCCGAGCTTTTTGAACACAGCTTTGATCATCAGGATGATTTCCATTTCGCATACCAGCGAGTCGGTACCCACGACGTCGGCGTCGCACTGATAGAACTCGCGGTATCTTCCCTTCTGCGGACGGTCGGCGCGCCAGACCGGCTGCATCTGGTACCGCCTGAACGGAAGGGTTATCTCGTGCCGGTTCATAATCACGTAGCGGGCAAATGGCACGGTGAGGTCGTAGCGAAGGCCCTTTTCCGCGATGGCGGGCGTCAGGGCTTTTGAGTTTCGAGCGGACAGGAGGGAGGGGTCGGCATCTTTCAGGAAATCGCCGGAATTCAGCACCTTAAACAGAAGCTGGTCGCCCTCCTCCCCGTATTTTCCCATCAGGACGGACAGATTTTCCATGGCGGGGGTTTCCAGGGGGACAAAACCGAAGCGCTGGAATACCTCCCGGATCGTGTCCATAATGTATTGGCGCCGGGACATTGCCACGGGCCCAAAATCGCGGGTTCCTTTTGGAAGTGCGGGTTTTTCCATAGTTGGCGGCCAAGTTAATTCCGCCGGGTCAATTTTCCCTATCCGGACTTTGCAAACTCCGCAAAGGGGCTTACTTTTGCGTTCCTTTTAACCACGCAAGTCATGGCAGTAACCCGATTGAAGCGCAAGAGCAGGAAGGACAGGTCGAAAGCGAACGTTCGGAGAGTCACGCTCAAGAACCAGAATTTCAAGCCGGTCATCCGCAGTGTCGACGTTGAAAAGATCAAGGAAGAGTTCAAGGCCAAGGCCAAGTAACATCATCCTGAACCTAACTTATCAGAGCCCTTGCGGGCTTTTTTTGTTTGTTTTGAACCCTGACCCATGCCTGAGTTTCACTTTGTAAACTGGAACGTGAACGGACTACGGGCCATCATCAAAAAGGATTTTTTGAAGGATGTCCGGATGATGAACCCCGACATATTGTGCCTGCAGGAAACCAAGGCGGCACAGGAGGAGGTGAAAACGACCCTGGAGCTGTTCTCCGGCTATGATATTCACGTGAACTCGGCAAAGCTTCGGAAGGGCTATTCAGGAACGGCACTCCTTACCAAACTCAAGCCGCTGTCGGTGACGTTCGACATGGGTATAGAGGAACACGACCAGGAAGGTCGCGTGATCACGGCAGAATTTGATAACTACTACCTCGTCACGGTGTATGTGCCCAACTCCGGCGAAGGATTGAAACGTCTTGACTACCGCGCACGATGGGATGTTGATTTCAGGAATTATCTGGTGACGCTGAATCAGAAAAAACCCGTCATCGCCTGTGGTGACTTCAACGTAGCACATCAGCCCATCGACATCGCGCGACCGAAAGAGAATTACAACAAGGCCGCCGGATATACCCAGGTTGAAATCGATGGGTTCACCAGGTTGCTGGAGTCAGGGTTCGTCGATGTATTTCGAAGATTTTATCCCGAAGAAATCAAATACACCTATTGGAATTACATGTTCAATGCGCGGGCCCGTAACGTGGGGTGGCGGATTGATTATTTTCTCGTTAGCGAAGAGATCGTCTCAAAGGTCAAGGATGCGCCGATCTATAATCAGTATCTGGGATCGGATCATTGCCCGGTGGCATTGAGAATCGAACTTTAAATTAGAGGCGGACGCAGATGTATCTGCACCTGTGCACCTGCCTCTATATTCTCTCAATAACAGCGCCAAGTGCACGCAGCCGTTCATCGATGCGCTGATAGCCGCGATCGATTTGATCGATGTTGGAGATTTCACTTACGCCGTTCGCGGAAAGGGCAGCGATGAGAAGGGCAACGCCGGCACGAATGTCGGGCGATGACATCTTGATACCACGCAGTTGTTGTTTCCGATCCAATCCTATAACGGTAGCCCTGTGCGGATCACAGAGAATAATTTGTGCGCCCATGTCGATGAGTTTGTCAACGAAGAAGAGGCGGCTTTCAAACATCTTTTGGTGGATCAATACGGTGCCGGCTGCCTGTGTGGCCACGACAAGCACAATACTGATAAGGTCGGGCGTAAACCCTGGCCAGGGAGCGTCGGAGACCGTAAGAATTGAGCCGTCGATAAAAGTCTCGATCGTATAGCGTTCCTGTGCTGGGATATGAATATCGTCACCGCGGAACTCCATTTGGATGCCAAGGCGGCGGAACACTTCGGGTATAATGCCAAGCATTTCAATACGGCAGTTGCGGATGGTGAGTTCCGACTGCGTCATGGCCGCCATACCGATAAAGCTTCCGATCTCGATCATGTCGGGAAGGAGCGTGTGTTCCGTGCCGTGCAGCTTTTCAACACCTTCGATGGTGAGCAGATTTGAACCGATGCCTGTGATCTTGGCGCCCATCCGGTTCAGCATATGACAAAGTTGCTGCACGTAGGGTTCACATGCCGCGTAGTAGATTGTGGTTTTCCCTTTGGCGAGCACAGCAGCCATCAGGATGTTGGCTGTACCTGTCACAGATGCTTCATCCAGTAGGATGTAGGTACCCTGCAGGGAAGTCGCGTCAATGTGGAAGAGATGGTCGTCAGCGTTGAAGCGAAACTTGGCGCCGAGCTTTTGAAAGCCGAGGAAGTGCGTGTCGAGTCTTCGCCGTCCGATCTTGTCGCCTCCCGGTTTCGGAATGTTTGCTTTCCCGAATCGTGCGAGTATGGGACCGAGTAACATTACCGACCCCCTGAGTGAGGCGGCTTTGTCACGGTATTCGTCTGTTTCCAGGTAACCGGTGTTGATGTCGCGGGCCGTGAACCGATACGACTCTGGTCCCAGCTTTTCTACCTCGCATCCAAGGTCGCCTACCAGTTCAATGAGCTTATTAACATCGCGGATATCCGGAACGTTATGTACGGTTACGGGTTCGTCTGTGAGCAGCACTGCGCTGATGATCTGGAGCGCTTCGTTCTTTGCTCCCTGAGGCACGATCTCACCGGAAAGCTTCCGGCCACCTTGTATTCTGAATGTTGCCATTATTCCGTAACCTGA
>Ga0207873_1001587_pt1 | contig 21087 bp, 16 predicted proteins | sample BGWIniCompost_FD_187373 | JGI IMG/M metagenome (GOLD analysis project Ga0207873, IMG submission 187373) | Cellulose adapted compost microbial communities from Newby Island Compost Facility, Milpitas, CA, USA - BGW Initial Compost (SPAdes)... ...
CGCGCGACCTGTCCGCGCCGTCGGCCGACAACCTGCTGCGCAACGCCGAGACCGCCGCGCTCACGGCGCGCAGCTCGCGCCTGCACCGCTGCGAGGTGTTCGACGCCGAGCGCCACCGCGAACTGGTCGCGCGCATCCGCACCGAGCGCGCGCTGCGCGACGCATTCGAGTCGGGCCAGCTCAAGGTGCATTTCCAGCCCGAGGTCGACCTGTCGAGCGGCCGCTGGATCGCGGCCGAGGCCCTGCTGCGCTGGCACGACAGCGACGGCAACTGCCGCCCGGCGTGCGAGTTCATCGACATCATCGAGGGCTGCGGGCTGATCCTGCCGATCGGGCGCTGGATGCTGGGCGAAGCCTGCCGCCAGGCCCTGGCCTGGCCTGCGCCCGCGGACGGCCCGGCGCCCAGGCTGCGGGTGAACCTGTCGGCGCGCCAGTTCGCCCAGGCCTCGCTGGTGGACGACGTGCGCCAGGCCCTGGCCGACAGCGGCCTGCCGCCGTCGCGGCTGTGCGTGGAGCTGACCGAGAGCGCGCTGCTGCCGGACGTCGAGACCGCCGTGGACACCCTCAAGCGCCTGCGCGAGCTCGGGATCTCGATCGCCCTCGACGACTTCGGCACCGGCTATTCCTCGCTGTCCCACCTCAAGCGCCTGCCGATCGACGTGCTCAAGCTCGACCGCAGCTTCATCTCCGGCCTGCCCGGCGACACGCGCGACCTCGCCATCGTCCAGGCGATCGCCGGGCTCGCCCGCCACGCCGGCCTGGACGTGGTCGCCGAAGGCGTCGAGACCGAGGCCCAGGTGCGCGCCCTGCGCGACTGCGGCGTGGAACGGGCGCAGGGGTTCCTGTTCTCGAAAGCGGTGGAGAACGCGGAGCTGGTGCAGGGATTCGGGGCCAGCGCGGCGCCAGGCTGAAGGGCCCGCGCCGGCCCGGGGACGGGCCGCAATCGGCAGCGACGCATGACCGGCCCGGCAACCGGCCGTTGCGCGCCGGCCCGGAGGCCCTCGCGCACGCGCGCCTGCGACGCGCAACGCCGGAGGTCCGCCCACCGCCCGGGCCGGCCGCTCCCCGCGCCGCGGGGAGCGCGCCACGCGCGGTTACTGGCGCACGTCCCGGGTATGCGACCGCAGCGCCTCGGCCAGGCCGGGGACGCCGTCGGCGCCGGTGGGGACGGTGATGCTCGAGCCCTTGAAGTCGTCGCCGATCGGCTGCGCGCGGCCGCCCAGGCACTGGGCGAGGAAGCCCTCGGCCACGGCGTTGAACGCCTTGCTGTTCTCGGCGCGGGCGAAGCCGTGGCCTTCGTCGGGGAACAGCACGTAGGTGACCGGGATCCCCTTGGCGGTCATCGCGTTGACGATCTGGTCGCTCTCGTCCTGCTTCACGCGCGGGTCGTTGGCCCCCTGGCCGATCAGCAGCGGCTTGCGGATCGCGTCGACGCGGGTGAGCGGGGAGCGTTCGGTGAGCCAGGCGCGGCCTTCCTCGGTCTCCGGGTCGCCCATGCGCCGCACGATCTGCTTGTAGAAGCTGGCCCAGTACGGCGGCACGGTGGAGAGCAGGGTGTTGAGGTTGGCCGGACCGACGATGTCGACGCCGCAGGCGAAGGTGTCCGGGGTGAAGGTGAGGCCGACCAGGGTGGCGTAGCCGCCGTAGCTGCCGCCCATGATCGCGACCTTGTCGGCGGTGGTGGTGCCCGACTCGACCGCCCACTGCACCGCGTCGATGAGGTCGTCGTGCATGCCGGCCGCCCACTCGCCGTCGCCGGCGTTGGTGAAGTCCTTGCCGAAGCCGGTCGAGCCGCGGTAGTTCACGCTCAGCACCGCATAGCCGCGGTTGGCCAGCCACTGCTGCCAGCCGCTGTAGCCGTAGGCATCGCGCGCCCAGGGGCCGCCGTGCACCAGCAGCACCAGCGGCACCGGGCTGTCGGCCTTGCCGTCGCCATCGGCGTCGGCATGCGCCGGGAGGGTGAGGTAGCTCACCAGGGTCTTGCCGTCGCGCGACTCCAGTTCCAGCGGCCACATCGGCACCAGCGGCTTGCCGGCCAGCGCCGGGCGGCCCGAGAACAGGTGGGTGAGCTCGCCGTTGCCGTGGCCGTCGCGGTCGTAGCGGTAGTACTCGACCGGCGACTCGGCGGCCGAATACGCCACGATCCAGGTCCGGTCGTCGAGGGTGCGGGTATTGATCGACGCCTCGCCGGGGCCGATCGCGGCGATGCGCTCGAGATCGGCGCGGATCGCATCGTCGAGCACCGTCCACTCCTCGCGCAGGTAGTTGACCGACACCGCCTGCACTTCCCCCGTGGCCGGATCGGCGAGCCCGCCGCCGATGTCGGCGCGCGCGTCCTCGTGCACCAGGCGGCGCTCGCCGGTGGCGGTGTCGATCGCGAACAGGGCGCTGGTGTTGCGCCCGCGCGATTCGCGCAGGTAGAGGGTGGAGCCGTCGTCGGTGAGGCCGGCGTAGCCGGTGCTCAGGCCATCCTCGAAGGGCACCTCGTCGTACTTCTCCCAGCCGTCGCCGGTGCGGCGCAGCAGGTCGAGGCCGCCGTCGGGGCGCGAGCGGGTGGCGAAGCGCAGCTGGTAGTCGGCGTCGGCCACGTATTCGCCGATCTGGCCGGTGTTCTCCTCGACCAGGGTGCGCTCGCCGCTGGCCAGGTCGACCCGGTACAGGTCGTGCCACTGCGGGTCGCGGTCGTTCATGCCCACCAGCACGGTGCCCGGATGACGCCTGCTCACGCCCACGACCCGGGCGGTGGTCTTCCCGTACGGGGTCAGGTCGCGGGCGGCGCCGCTGCGCAGGTCGACCGCGTACAGGTGGAAGTCCTCGTCGCCGCCGGTGTCGCGCAGGTACAGCAGGGTGTCGGGCAGATGAGACCAGAAATAGCTGCGGATACCACGCGCGGTGTCGCGGGTCACCGCGCGCGCCGCGGACGGATCGTTGGCCGGCGCGACCCAGACGTTGAGCGTGCCCTCCAGCGGCGCGACCCAGCTCAGGTAGCGGCCGTCGGGGCTCATCTGCACGTTGGCGCGCTCGGGATTGCCGAACAGCGCATCGCGCGGGATCAGTTCCACCTCGTCGAGCGAGGCCGGCGCGGCCGTGGCGGTGCCGCCGGTGGCGGCGAGGGCGACGGCGACGGCGGAGGCAAGCAGCAGGCGATGCATGGACGGCTCCGGGCAGGTTCGGGGCACCGAGCATACGGCGGAAGCCGGCCGCCTGCCGCAGGGGCCCGCCGGGCCGGGATCCGGCGACGGGGTCAGGCCGCCTTGCGGTCGTGGCCGCACGGTTGGCGGTAGCCCAGGGCCTCGCTGAGGTGCGTGGTGGCGATGGCGTCGCTGCCGGCCAGGTCGGCGATGGTGCGGGCCACGCGCAGGATCCGGTGCACGGAGCGCGCCGAAAGGGACAGCGACTCGACCGCGCGTTCGAGCAGGGCCTGGTCGGCGGACTGCAGGCGGCAGGCCTCGGCGGTGGCGGGCTGCGAGAGCCGCGCGTTGAGGCGGCCGCCGCGGCGGTGCTGGATCGCGCGCGCGGCCTCGACCCGGGCGCGGATCGACGCGCTGCATTCGCCGGGCGGCGCGTCGGGGCGCAGCTCCGAGGGCGGCAGCCGCGGCACCTCGACGTGCAGGTCGATGCGGTCGAGCAGCGGCCCGGAGATGCGCGCGCGATAGCGCTCGATCTGGTCGGTCGTGCAGCGGCAGCGTCCGGACATGTCGCCGGCCCAGCCGCAGGGGCAGGGGTTCATGGCCGCGACCATCTGGAACCGCGCCGGGAACTCGACCTGGCGCGCGGCGCGCGAGATCGTGACCACGCCCGACTCCAGCGGCTCTCGCAGGACCTCCAGCGCGCGCCGGTCCCACTCGGGCAGTTCGTCCAGGAACAGCACGCCGTTGTGCGCGAGCGAGATCTCGCCCGGGCGTGGGTCGCCACCGCCGCCGGCCAGGGCGATGGCGCTGGCGGTGTGGTGCGGGGCGCGGAACGGACGCTCGCGCCAGCAGGCCGGATCCAGCCCGCGCCCGCCGACCGAGGCCACCGCGGCGGTCTCCAGCGCCTCGGCTTCGCTGGCTTCGGGCAGCAGGCCGGGCAGGCGGGTGGCGAGCAGGGTCTTGCCGCAGCCGGGCGGACCGGACAGCAACAGGTGGTGGCCACCGGCGGCCGCGATTTCCAGTGCGCGCCGCGCCTGCGCCTGGCCGCGCACCTCGCGCATGTCCGGGCGCTCGACCGCGCGCTGCGGCGGCGCCACCGCCGGGGGCAGCTGCTTGCGGCCGGCGAGCAGGGCACAGACCTCGAGCAGGGTGCGCGCGGTGCAGGCGTCCAGCCCTGCCGCGAGCGCCGCCTCGGGGCCATTGGCCTCGGCCACGACCAGCCGGCGGCCGGCGCGGGCCGCGGCGAGCGCGGCCGGCAGCACGCCGTCCACCGGACGCAGTTCCCCGGCCAGACCCAGTTCGCCGAGGAATTCGCAGCCGGCCAGCGGCTCGCGCGGGATCTGGCCGCTGGCGGCGAGGATGCCCAGCGCGATCGGCAGGTCGAAGCGGCCGCCGCACTTGGGCAGGTCGGCCGGGGCAAGGTTGACGGTGATCCGGCGCGCGGGGAACTCGAACTGGGCGCACTGGATCGCGGCGCGCACCCGGTCCTTGGCCTCGCGTACCGCGGCCTCGGGCAGGCCGACGATCGACATCGAGGGCAGGCCGCCGCCCAGGTGCACCTCGACCGTCACCGCGGGCGCGTGCACGCCGGCGCGCGCGCGTCCATGCACGAGCGCAAGCCCCATGGCGGCGGGATCAGCCGGCGGCGTCGCCGCAGGCCGCGTCCGGGCCGGCGCCGGCCTGGCGCGCCTCGAGCTCGGCCACCACGGCCTGCAGCCGTTCGAGCTTCTCGCGGGTGCGCAGCAGGACCTCGCGCTGGACTTCGAATTCCTCGCGGGTGACCAGGTCGAGCCGGGCCAGGCCGGACTGGAGCACGGCCTTGAAGTTCTCCTGCAGTTCCTCGCGGCTTTCGCGCAGGCCGGGCGGGACCAGGCCGCTGAGGCGGCGGGCGAGGTCGTCGATGTGGTTCAGGTCGATCATGCCGCGGCTCCGATGCGTGGATGCGCCCAGCGTCTCCCGCGCCGCGTGAGGGCGCAGTCGGGACCGGGCGCGGCCGGCTGTAGGAAAATCCCGACCGCCGACGGCGGTATGCTAACGCCGCGCCGCGACCGCGACCCCGACCCCACCCCGTGGAGCCTGCAGATGAAGATGGTGATGGCGATCATCAAGCCGTTCAAACTCGACGACGTGCGCGAGGCGCTGGGCGAGGTCGGCGTCACCGGCATCACGGTCACCGAGGTCAAGGGCTTCGGTCGCCAGAAGGGCCACACCGAGCTCTACCGCGGCGCCGAGTACGTGGTCGACTTCCTGCCCAAGGTGAAGCTCGAGATTGCGGTCACCGACGACCAGGTCGAGCAGGTCACCGAGGCGATCGTCAAGGCCGCCGGCACCGGCAAGATCGGCGACGGCAAGGTGTTCGTGTACGACCTGCTGCGCGTGGTGCGCATCCGCACCGGCGAACTCGACGCGGACGCGCTGTAGCGCGCCAATCCCCGGCGGTCGCGGCCTGCGGCTCAGCCGTCCAGCGCCTGCGCCACGAACGGCGGCAGCGCCTGCGCGCCCAGGTGCACCTCGGCGCTGTAGTATTTCGTGGCGAACGGCTTGGCCCGCGCATCGGCCTCGCGGAAGCCGAAGCCGCGCCCGCCCTTGCGCGCCATGGTGCAGCTCCACCAGCCGGTGGGGTAGCACGGCTGCGGGAACGGCAGGGTCTGGAAACTGTCGAAGCCGGCCTTGGCCATCTCCGCGCGCATCTCGCGCATCAGGTCCAGCAGCGCCAGCGGCGACTCGGACTGCTGGACCAGGATGCCGTCGTCCTTCAGCGCGCGGTGGCAGCTTTCGAAGAACGCCTGGTTGAACAGGCCCTCGGCCGGCCCGACCGGGTCGGTGGAGTCGACGATCACCACGTCCAGGCTCGCCGGTTCGGCGTTGCGCATGTACGCGATGCCATCGTCGAACAGGACTTCCGCGCGCGGGTCGCCGTTCGACTCGCACAGCTCCGGGAAGTACTTCTCGGCCATGCGCGTGACCTGCTCGTCGATGTCGCACTGCACCGCCTTCTCCACGCCCGGATGGCGCAGGACCTCGCGCAGCGTGCCGCAGTCGCCGCCGCCGATGATCACCACCCGCTTCGGGTCCGGATGGGTGAACAGCGCCGGGTGCGCCATCATCTCGTGGTAGAGGAAGTTGTCGCGCGTGGTCACCATCATCGCGCCGTCGATGAGCATCACGTTGCCCCAGTCGGTCGACTCCCAGACCTCGATCTTCTGGAACGGCGATTGCACCTCGTCGAGCTTGCGGGTGACGCGGAAGCCGATCGACGAGCCGGTGGGCTCGAACTGCTCGTGGAGCCAGTCGCTGGCGGTCATGGGGGCGGTCCTGGGGATGGAGTGGTGCGTGCCCTGCGCCATGCGCACGGCCCCGCGGCGGGCGCGTCGCGGGGCGCCATTGTAGCCAGCGCGCACGCACGGTTCCGTGGCCGATCCACTACGATGGCCCGGACACGGACGGGGGCGCCATGGCCGAAGGCGGCGGACAGCACGAAGATGGGCGCGGCCCGCGCGCGGCGGCGCGGCCGCCCACGGACGTGCGCCTGCGCCTTCTGGCGCTCGCCCTGCTCGGCCACGGCGTGGTGGTCGGCGTGCTGGTGCTCGTGCTGGCACCGTTCGTGCTGGTTGCCGCGCACCTGCTCGGCGGCGGCGCGCTGGGGCCGGAACACGCCTACGTGCTGGTCCTGCCGGCCGCGGTCGCGGCCGTGGTGGTGCGCACCCTGTGGGTGCGGTTCGAGCCGCCCGAGGGCCACCGGCTGGCGCCCGGCGAGGCGCCGGCGCTGCAGGCCGAGGTCGAGCGCCTGCGCCGGGCCATGGGCGCGCCGCCGCTCGAGGGCATCGTCATCGACGGCGACTTGAACGCCAGGGCCGCCAGCCTCCCGCGCGCGCTCGGGTTGCTCGGCCACCGGCACGTGCTGGTGCTGGGCCTGCCGCTGCTGCGGATCCTCGACCGGGAACGGCTGGCGGCGGTGATCGCGCACGAGTTCGGGCATTTCACCGCCGACGACGGCCGCTTCGCCGCCTGGGTCCACCTCTCGCGCGGCACCTGGTACCGGCTGCGCGACGGGCTGGGCGCGCACGGGTTCGGGTTCGCCTGGCTGCTGTCGCGCTTCTACGGCTGGCTGGCACCGCGCTTCGACCTCGCCAGCCGCGCCCTCGCCCGGGCGCACGAGTACGCGGCCGACGCCGCGTCCGCGCGCGCGGTGGGCGCCCAGGCCGCGGCCGACGCGCTGGCGACGATCGAGCTGGCCTCGCGTCGCCTGGAGGCGCGTTTCTGGCCGCGGCTGTGGGCGCGTGCGCGCATCCAGTCCCATCCCCCGGCGCAGCTGCAGGCGCCGCTGCTGCAGGCGGCCACCTCTGGCGGCCTCGACGATGTCGCGCGGCTGGCGGCCGCGGATGCACCGCAGCCTGCGGCGGATCCTTCCGACACCCATCCCACCCTGCTCCAGCGTCTCCAGGCGCTGGACGCCCGGCCGCGAGCGCGGGCCGCGGCGGAGCCGGCGGCGGCCATGCTCGGCGACCTGGAGGCGCGACTGGAACGCCGCTTCGACGATGCCTGGCGCGACGCCGTGCGCGCGCAGTGGCAGGCGGGGTACGAGGCCGCCGCCGCCGACCGCCGCAGGCTCGCCGCGCTCGAAGCGCTGGCGGCGCCGACCGCGGCCGAGCTGGCCGAACTCGCGCGGCTCTCCGAGCAGGTGCGGATCGATATCGACCCGCTGCCGGCCTACGAGCGCGCGCTCGCCGCCAGCCCGGACCACGTCCCGTCGCTGCTGCGCGCCGGCCTGCTCCAGCTGCGCGGGGACGACCCCGCGGCCGGCGCCGTCAGGCTGCAGCGGGCGGTGGAGCTCGATCCGCGCGCCGCCCGGGCCGCGCTGGACGCACTGCAGGCGCTGGCGCTCGGTCCGGGCCTGGCGCCGGAGGCCATCGCCCGGATCCAGGCCCTGTGCGCCACGTTCGCGGCGCTGGCCGGTCCCGCGCCGGCCGCCCCGGAAGACGGTGCGGCCCCGGCGGACGCGCTGCAGCCGCACGACCTCGATGCCGACGCCCTGCGCCGCCTGGGCGCGCGCCTGGCCTGCGAACCGCGGGTGGCCCGCGCATGGATCGTACGCCGCACCCCGGCGCTGTCCGGGACGCCGCCGCATTACCTCGTGCTGCTCGACTGGCGCGGATCGGTGGTGAGCGAAGCCGCCGGACTGGCGCAGCTGGAGCAGTCGCTGGCCCTGCCCGGCGCGACCCTGGAGCTGTCTACCGGCACCCACCAGGCCCGGCTCGCGCGCCAGGTGCGCCGGCTGTGCGGCGAACCGGTCTACCGCAAGGGCACGCGCTGAACTGCAACCCCGGCCGTGGCGGGCAGGCCCTAGAATGGCCTCCCGCCCCCCGCCCGGTGACCGCCGATGACCGCCTGGTCGATCGACCACGCCCGCAAGACCTACTCCATTCCGCACTGGTCGGAGGGCTACTACGACGCCGGCGACGACGGCCGGATGGTGGTGCGGCCGCTGGGCGAGGCGGGCGTGGCGATCCCGCTGCCGGAGATCGTGGACAAGGCGCTGGCGCGCGGCGCCAAGCTGCCGCTGCTGGTGCGCTTCCCCGACATCCTGGGCGACCGCCTGCGCCGGCTGCAGGCCGCCTTCGCCCAGGCCCAGGCCGATTGGGACTACCCCGGCGGCTATACCGCGGTCTATCCGATCAAGGTCAACCAGCACGCCGCCGTGGCCGGCACGCTGGCCTCGCACCACGGCGAGAGCTTCGGCCTGGAGGCCGGCAGCAAGCCCGAGCTGATGGCGGTGCTCGCGCTCTCGCGCCCGGGTGGCCTGATCGTGTGCAACGGCTACAAGGACCGCGAGTACATCCGCCTGGCGCTGATCGGGCGCAAGATCGGCCTCGACGTGTTCCTGGTGGTGGAGAAGCCCTCCGAGCTGCCGCTGATCCTGGAGGAGGCGGCCGCGCTCGGGGTCGAGCCGCGCATCGGCGTGCGCATGCGCCTGGCCTCGCTCGGCGCGGGCAAGTGGCAGAACAGCGGCGGCGACAAGGCCAAGTTCGGGCTCTCGCCGCGCCAGGTGCTGGACCTGTGGAAGACCCTGCGCGACGGCGGCAACGCGCACTGGCTGGGCCTGCTGCACTTCCACATGGGCTCGCAGATCTCCAACGTGCGCGACATCGCCAACGGCATGCGCGAAGCCACGCGCTACTTCGTCGAGCTCTCGCGCCTGGGCGCGACCATCACCCACGTCGACGTCGGCGGCGGGCTCGGCGTGGACTACGAGGGCACCCGCTCGCGCAGCTTCTGCTCGATCAACTACGGCCTGCAGCAGTACGCCTCGACCATCGTCCAGCCGCTGGCCGACGCCTGCGCCGAACACGGCCTGGCGCCGCCGCGCATCGTCACCGAGTGCGGCCGCGCGATGACCGCGCACCACGCGGTGCTGGTGACCAACGTGGTCGAGGTCGAGCCGGCGCCGGAAGGCCGGGTGCCCGACCAGCACGACGACGAGCCGAGCGCGATCCGCTACCTGCGCGAGATCCACGCCGACCTCGGCAAGCGCCCGCCGGTGGAGCTGTACCAGGAGGCGCTGCATTTCCACGCCGAGGGGCTGGCGGCCTACGCCCTGGGCCAGATCGACCTCGTCCACCGCGCCCGCATCGACGACCTGTTCTACGCCATCGCCCACGGCGTGCGCGCGCGCCTGAGCTGGGACGAGAAGAGCCACCGCACGGCGATCGACGAGCTCGACGAGCGGCTGGTCGACAAGTACTTCGTCAACTTCAGCGTGTTCGAATCGCTGCCCGACGTGTGGGCGATCGACCAGGTGTTCCCGATCGCGCCGATCGACCGCCTCGACGAGCAGCCGGCGCGGCGCGGCGTGATCGCCGACCTGACCTGCGACTCCGACGGCAAGATCGACATCTACGTCGAGAACGAGGGCCTGGATGCCTCGCTGCCGCTGCACCCGCTGCGCAAGGGCGAGAGCTACCGGCTGGCGTTCTTCCTGGTCGGCGCCTACCAGGAGATCCTGGGCGACATCCACAACCTGTTCGGCGACACCGACGCGGTCGAGGTCCGCCTCGACGGCGACGGCTACGCGATCACCCAGCAGCGCAAGGGCGACACCACCGACGTGATGCTCGATTACGTCGGCTACAGGCTCGACGACCTGCGCCGCATCTACCGCGCGCGGGTCGGCGCGGTGGACCTGGCCAAGAGCGAGGCGGCGCGCCTGAACGAGGCGCTCGAGCGCGGGCTGACCGGCTACACCTACCTCGAGGAGTCGCCGCTCGAGTAGGCGGCGCTGCGGCGACGCCCTGGCCCGGGCGCCGTCGCCGCTTCCCGGCACCGGCGCCGGGCCTGCGCGCGTCCAGCCTGCGACGCGCCATGCACGCGCGCCCCGTCCCGGCGTTGCGGGCGTCGAACCACGCCGCGGCGCCTTGCTATCCTCGCGCCGACCTCCTGGACGCCGGGGAACCTTGCATGACCATCGCCTCCCGCCATCGCCTGCTGGCCCTGGCCAGCGCCATCGCCCTCGCCTGCGCCGCGTGCTCGCAACAGCCGCCGGCACCCGCCGCGCAGGCCGAAGCGCCCGCGGCCGAAGCCGTGCCGGACAGTTCGCCCGACGTGCACCGCTTTGCGATCGGCGCCTTCGAGGCGGCGATGGTCCGCGACGGCGACATCACCCTGCCCAACGACGGCAGCATCCTCGCGGTCGGCCAGCCCAGGGCCGACGTCGACGCGCTGCTGCAGGCCGAAGGGTTGGCCACCGATCCGCTGCAGCTGTCCATCCAGGGCCTGCTGGTGACCGCCGGCGAGCGCGTGATGCTGTTCGATACCGGGGCCGGCGCGGCCAGCTTCGCCGACGGCGGACGCTTTCCGCAGTCGCTGCGCGCGGCGGGCGTGGAACCGGCGCAGGTCACGGACGTGTTCATCAGCCACGCGCACGGCGACCACGTCGGCGGACTGGTCGACGGCAACGGCCAGCCGGCCTTCCCCAATGCCACGGTGCGCCTGTCCGAACCCGAATGGGCCGCGATGCAGGCCGACGCAGGCCAGGCCGCGCTGGTGCAGGCGATCGCGTCGCAGGTGGACACCTTCGCGCCGGGCGCCGGGGACGTGGTGCCGGGCGTGGACGCGGTGGCGGTGGACGGTCATACGCCGGGCCACAGCGCCTACCTGGTCAAGGACGGCGACGCGCGCCTGCTCTACATCGGCGACGCCGCCCACCACCACGTGATCTCGGTCCGGCGTCCGCGCTGGACGATCCAGTTCGACGGCGACGCGCCGGTGGCCGAGGCCAGCCGCGAGGCGCTGCTGGCCCGCGCCGCGGACGAGGGGCTGGCGATCGCCTCGCCGCACTTCCCGTTCCCGGGCGTGGGGCGGATCGAGCGCCGCGAGGACGGCAGCTTCGCCTGGGTTCCGGCGCAGTAGCGCGGTCCCGCCGCCCCGGCGGCGCGCGCTCCTGGCACGCGGGAGCCGGCTCCGCCTGGCTCGGCCGCGCTGGAGCGGCTCCATCACGCCGTTCGCAGCCGTGACGGATCGGAAGGACGTTGCATCCGGATTCGCCGGTCGCGGCTGAAGCCGCTCCCGCGTCGGCGGCGCAGGCCGGCTATTGCGGTTCGCGGTGGACCTGGAAGCCGGCGAAGGATTGCGAGACCGGCATGATCTCGAACCGGTTGACGTTGAGGTGCGGCGGCAGCGTGGCGACGTAGTGGATCACGCCGGCGATGTCCTCGGCGGTGATCGGGTTGGCGCCGGCGTAGAGCGCATCGGACGCGGCGCGGTCGCCCCCGGTGCGCACCAGGGTGAACTCGGTCTCGGCCATGCCCGGTTCGATCGAGGTCACGCGCACGCCGGTGCCGTGCAGGTCCGAGCGCAGCCCGAGCGAGAACTGGGTGACGAAGGCCTTGGTGCCGCCGTACACGTTGCCGCCCGGATACGGGTAGCTGCCGGCGATCGAACTGATGTTGATGATCGCGCCGCGGCGCTCGATCAGCACCGGCAGCAGGCGATGGGTGAGCGTGGCCAGGGCGGTGATGTTGGTGTCGATCATCTGCCGCCACTGCTCGAGGCTGGCGCGCTGCGCCGGCGCGGTGCCGAGCGCGAGCCCGGCGTTGTTGACCAGCACGTCGATGCCGCGAAACGGCGCCGGGATCGCATCGAGCGCGGCCTGCATCGCTTCGGCGTCGCGGATGTCGAACGCGGCCACGTGCAGGCGGTCGCCACCGAGCTCGTCGCACAGCGCCTGCAGGCGGCCGGCGCGGCGGCCGGTGGCGACCACCTGCCAGCCGTCGGCGAGGAAGCGCCGCACGGTCGCGGCACCGAATCCGGCGGTGGCGCCGGTGACGAGGATGGTGCGGGTCATGGGCTGGCTCCGACGCGGGGAACGGGAAGTGTATTGCGAGCGCTCGCCCCCACCCCAGCCCTCCCCCGCAGGCGGGGGAGGGCGCTTCGGGCCACGCCCCCTCCCTTGCGGGGGAGGCAACCTGCAGCACCGCCCCCTTGGGGACGGGCACCGGGGCACGCCCTGCGCCCGCCGCCTACACCGCCTCGTCGCCACCGGCCCTGGCGGCCTTCTCCTGCCGCGCCCGGCGCCGCCCCGTCGCCGACTTGCCGCGCGTTGCGGCCTTGGTCGCGCGGTGCTTCTCCAGCATGCCCTCGGCCAGCACCACGTCCTCCGACAGCAGCCCGGCCGCCTTGGCGATGGCGATCCGCGCCTGGGCGCGGTTCTCGTCGGGATTGGCCTTGAGCAGCTCGCGGATCGCCTCGCGCAACGCGCGCTCGGCGCTGCGCTTGAGCTTGAGGTCGCTGCTCTCGCGGAACAGCGCGAGCAGGGCGTCGACGACGGGCTTGATCAGGGCGGCTTCGATGGCCATGGCGGGGCTCCTCCAGTCCCGCCAGTCTCCCGCCCGGGCATCGCGCAGCCTGCGACGCGCGGCGGCGCGCCGGTCCGGTCGATGCGGGGTGCCGCGCGCCTGCCATGCGCCCGTCGCACGCGCGGCGACGGGCAGGCGCGGACGGCCTCAGTTGGCGCGGATCGCCAGCGCCGGCAGCCCGCCGTTGCCGAGCTTCTGCTTGGCCTCGGCCAGTTCGGTGGCGGTGGCGTAGGGCCCCATGCGCACGCGGTACACGGTCTTGCCGTTGGCGGTGCCTTCCTCGACCCGCGCGCTCAGGCCCAGCAACGCGATACGCGCCTTGAGCGCCTCGGCGTCGCCATGGGAGCTGAACGAGCCGGCCTGCAGCAGGTAGCGCGCGCCGTCGGCGGCCGGGGCGGCCGAGGCGGTGGTCGTGGTAGCGGCGGCGGTGGGCGGCGCCGGCGCGGCGGCCTCGGCCGCGTCGCGTTCGCGCTGCTGCTGCGCGGCCAGGGTGCGGCGCTGGCGCTCGGCCTCCTCGCGCGCGCTGGCGGCGAGTTCGGCGTCGGTCAGCGCCACTTCCTGCTCGGGCAGGACGGTGTAGAAGTCGTACTCGGGACCGGCCGGCGCGGGCTCGGCCCCCGGGCGCACCGTGGCATCGGCCGGGCGGGCGACGGGCGGCGGCTCGGCCTCGTCGATCGCGCTCACCGCCGGCTGCGCCGAAGGGTTGGGCTGCGGGCGGAAGAAGCCGTCGGCGCGATCGGACTTGAGGAACCGGGGCGCGAACATGACCGCGGCCAGCGCGATCACGATGCCGAGGATCATCCACGCCCAGCCCGGCAGCCCGTTGCTGCCGTTGCGCCTTGCCTGTGACTTGCCGCGTTTCGCCGCCATCGCTCTACTGTCTCACATCCGTTCGGGGGCGCTCACGCCAAGCAGCTGCAGGCCGTTGGCGAGCACCTGCCGCACCGCCAGCGCCAGCGCCAGCCGGGCGTTGCGCACCGGTGCCTCGTCCACCAGGAACTGGTGGTCGTTGTAGTAGGACTGGAACCCCTGCGCCAGCTCCAGCAGGTAGGCCGCGACCAGGTGCGGTTCGAGCTGCTCGCCCGCGGCGGCCACCACTTCCGGCCAGCGCGACAGGTCGATGAGCAGGTCGCGCAGCGACGCGTCGGACAGGTCCGGCGACTGGGCGAGGCCCTGGTCCAGGTCGAAGTCCAGCCCGCGCTCCTCCAGCTGCCGCATCAGGCCGCAGATGCGCGCGTGCGAGAGCTGCACGTAGTACACCGGGTTGTCGAGCGACTGGCTGCGGGCCAGGTCGATGTCGAACACCAGCTGCGAGTCGGGCCGGCGCGCGACCAGGAACCAGCGGGTCGCGTCGCGGCCGACCTCGTCGACCAGGTCGCGCAGGGTGACGTAGCTGCCGGCGCGCTTGGACAGCTTCACTTCCTCGCCGCCGCGCATCACCGTGACCATCTGGTGCAGCACGTATTCGGGGTAGTTCTCCGGGATGCCCCTGCCCAGCGCCTGCAGGCCCGCCTTCACCCGCGCCAGCGACCCGTGGTGGTCGGCGCCGAGTTCGGTGATCGCGCGCTCGTAGCCGCGCTCCCACTTCGACAGGTGGTAGGCCACGTCCGGCACGAAGTACGTGTAGGTGCCGTCGGACTTGCGCATCACGCGGTCCTTGTCGTCGCCGAACGCCGTGGTCCGCAGCCACAGCGCGCCGCCTTCCTCGTAGGTGTGGCCGTTGGCGACCAGCTGGCGCACGGTCTCCTCGACCTTGCCGTCGGTGTACAGCGAGGACTCGAGGAAGTAGACGTCGAAGGTCACGCCGAACGCGGCCAGGTCCGCGTTCTGCTCGCGGCGCAGGTAGGCGACGGCGAACTGACGGATCGCCTCGAGGTCGTCCGCGTCGTCCTTGCCGGTGACGACGTGGCCGTCGACCTCCACGCTCTCGCCGCGCAGGTAGGCGGCGGCGACGTCGGCGATGTAGTCGCCGTTGTAGGCGTCGGCCGGCCACTGCGGGTCGCCGGGCCTGTAGCCCCTGGCGCGGGCCTGGGTGGACAGCGCCAGGTTGTTGATCTGCACGCCGGCGTCGTTGTAGTAGAACTCGCGGCGCACGTCCCAGCCGTTGGCCTCGAGCACGCGCGCGATGCAGTCGCCGATCGCGCCGGCGCGGCCGTGGCCCACGTGCAGCGGGCCGGTGGGGTTGGCCGACACGTACTCGACGCCCGCGGTGCGGCCGCCGCCGCTGTCGTTGCGGCCGTAGGCCGCGCCCTGGGCGTGCACCTGCGCCAGTTGCCGGCCCCATGCGCCGGGCGAGAGGCGGAAGTTCAGGAAGCCGGGGCCGGCGATCTCCACCGCGGCGATGTCGTCGCCCCGCGGCAGCGCGTCGACCAGCGCCTGGGCCAGCGCGCGCGGGTTCGACTTCGCCGGCCGGGCCAGCAGCATCGCGGCATTGGTGGAGAAGTCGCCATGCGCGCGGTCCTTCGGACGCTCGACGACGAAGTCGGGCGTGGCGAGGTCGGCGGGCAGGGTGCCTGCGTCGCGCAGGGCGGCGATGGCCTGTTCGATCAGGCCGCGGAGCTGGGATTTCACGGGGGTCTGCGCTCAGGTCAGGCCGCCCATTTTACCCGCTTGGCGCGCCGCCGCGTCCGCCGGCCGCGCGTGGCGTTCACGCAGGCCGCGAGCGCTGCGCAAGGGCCCTCACACCCAACCGCGCGCCGCCAGCGACACCGGCACGCCGTCGCCGATCACGAAATGGTCGAGCAGGCGCACGTCCACCAGCGCCAGCGACTGCTTGAGCTGGGCGGTGACCGCGCGGTCGGCGGCGCTGGGCTCGGGATTCCCGCTCGGATGGTTGTGGCCGACGATCACCGCCGCGGCGTTGTGGGCCAGCGCGCGCCGCACCACTTCGCGCGGGTGCACCTCGGCGCCGTCGATGGTGCCGCGGAACAGTTCCTCGAACGCCAGCGCGCGGTGGCGCGTGTCCAGGAACAGGGCCGCGAACACCTCGACCGGCTGCGGGCGCAGGCGCCGGGCGAAATAGCGTCCGGCCGAGCCCGGGTCGGTCAGCGCCTGGCCGCGTTCGAGCCCCGCGGCCAGCCAGCGGTTGCCCAGCTCCAGCGCCGCCGCCAGGCAGCAGGCGCGCGCCGGGCCGAGCCCGGGCAGGCGCGCCATCGCCGCCGGTTCGAGTTCGAGCAGGCGCCGCAGGGGTCCGTGGCGTTCGAGCAGCTGGCGGGCGGTGGCGACCGCGTCCTGGCCGCGCAGGCCCGAGCCGAGGAAGATCGCCAGCAGCTCGGCGTCGGACAGCACGCCGGGGCCGCGGGCGAGCAGCTTTTCGCGCGGGCGCTCATGGCCCGGCCAGTCGCGGATGCGCATCGGTGGAGGTCCTCGTCCCTGAGGCGCTGGCGGCCGGCCGCGGCGTCCGCGGGCTGGGGATGTGAGCGCGGGGCGCGGCCGGCCGGGCCGCCAGCGTGGAGCGATTGCAACCGATCGCGCGCCGCCTGCGCAGCCGGCCGGACGCCCGCCATCGGGTAAGCTGTCGGCCGGATCCGGGGTAGGACTTCGCTGACGATGGCAGCCGGACGCGGCCTGCGAGGACAACGCCTGCTGCTGTGCGTGTGCGGCGGCATCGCCGCGTACAAGGCAGCCGAGCTGGTGCGCCGGTTGCGCGACGCCGGCGCGCAGGTCCAGGTGGCGATGACCGGGAACGCACAGCGCTTCGTCGGCGCGCAGACCTTCCAGGCGCTGTCCGGCCTGCCGGTGCGCACCAGCCTGTGGGACGACGCCGCCGAGGCCGCGATGGGCCACATCGAACTGGCGCGCTGGGCCGACCGCGTGGTCGTCGCCCCCGCCACCGCCAACACCATCGCCAGGCTCGCCCACGGCCTGGCCGACGACCTGGTCAGCACCCTGTGCCTGGCCACCACCGCCCCCATCACCCTCTGCCCGGCCATGAACCACCGCATGTGGCTGCACCCGGCCACCCAGGCCAACGTCGCCCTGTTGCGCGAACGCGGCGCGACCGTCATCGGCCCGGACGAGGGCCCGCTCGCCGAGGGCGAGTCGGGACCCGGCCGCCTCAGCGAGCCGGCGGCGATCGTGGCCGCGCTGGAGGCCATGTGAGCGCGCCCCTGTCCGGCAGGCGGGTGCTGGTGAGCGCCGGCCCGACCTACGAGGACATCGACCCGGTCCGGTTCCTGGGCAACCGCAGCAGCGGCAAGATGGGATTCGCGATCGCCGCCGCCGCGCGCGCGCGCGGCGCCGAGGTGGTGCTGGTGGCCGGTCCGGTGCACCTGGACACGCCCGACGGCGTGCGCCGCATCGACGTGCGTTCGGCGGCGCAGATGCACGCGGCGGTGGTCGGCGCGCTGCCGGCCGACGTGTACATCGGCGCCGCGGCCGTGGCCGACTTCACCCCGCGCCAGGTCTCGGCGCACAAGATCAAGAAGACCGCCGGCAGCGAGACCCTGGTGCTGGAGCTGGTGCGCACCACCGACGTGCTGGCCGAGGTCGCCGCGCACCGCCAGCGCCCGGCGCTGGTGGTGGGCTTCGCCGCGGAGACCCACGACGTCGAGCGCTATGCGCGCGGCAAGCTGGCGTCCAAGCGCCTGGACCTGATCGCCGCCAACCTGGTCGGCGCGGCCGAAGGCGGCTTCGAACGCGACGACAACACCCTGCACGTGTACTGGGACAGCGGCGAGTGCCGGCTCGGGCCGGCGTCCAAGCACGAGGTCGCCGCGGCGCTGGTGGACCTGGTCGCCAGGCGGCTGCCCGCATGAGGTCCGCGACCGCCATGGTCGACCTGCAGGTGCGCCTGCTCGACCCCAGGCTCGGGCGCGAATGGCCGCTGCCCGCGCATGCCACCGACGGCAGCGCGGGCATGGACCTGCGCGCCGCGCTCGACGCACCGCTGACCCTGGCGCCGGGCGACGCCGCGCTGGTGCCCTCGGGCATGGCCATCCACATCGGCGACCCGGGGCTGTGCGCGGTGATCCTGCCGCGCTCGGGCCTGGGCCACAAGCACGGCATCGTGCTGGGCAACGGCACCGGGCTGATCGACGCGGACTACCAGGGCCCGCTGCTGATCAGCGTGTGGAACCGCGGCCGCGAACCATTCACCATCGAACCGGGCGACCGCATCGCGCAGCTGGTGCTGCTGCCGGTGGTACGCGCCCAGCTGCAGGTCGTGGATACTTTCGACGAGAGCGCGCGCGGGGAAGGCGGCTTCGGCCACACCGGCGTGCGCTGACACCAGGCAACAGGATGAGCATGACGACCAAGAGCGAACCGAACAAGGCGCGCGTCTATGCGCAACTGCGGCCGTGGCTGCCCGTGCTGGCGGCGATCCTGGCCCTGCTCGCGGCCTGGCTGGCGTGGAGCGGCTGGCGCGCGCTGCAGGAGGACTCGCGCCGCACCAGCGTCAGCCTCGCCCGCGACACGGTGGTGGGCCTGATCTCCGGCACGGTGCGCGATGACGTCCAGGCGCTGCGCGAGCGGATCGCCGCCGCCCCGGTGGTGGCGGCGCTGCGCGAAGGCGACCTCGAGGCCGCGGCCGCCGCCGCGGCCGCCGGCTGGGACGAGGCCGAAGTGGTGGAGTTCCATCCGCCCGCCCTCGACCGCACGTACGCCGCGCTGCCCGATGGCGGGTTCGGCCCCGTGTCGGTGATGGAAGCGGCGCTGATGCGCGGCGAACCGGTGGTCTCGGTGATCCGCGCCGGCGGCGGGCCGCGCGTGGGCCTGGCCGCTCCCGTGCAGCTGGACGAGGCGACCGTGGCGGTCGCCTTCGCGCGCCTGCCGATCACGCGCGTGACCGCCGCGCTCGACGCGACCGACGTGGATCCGGCCACCTACGTGGCGGTGCGCCAGGGCGGCTTCACCCTGCAGGAGAAGGGCGATCCGGCCCAGGCCGAGGCGGCCGAGCGGATGGCCGCGCCGGTCCCCGGCACCGACCTGCGGGTGGCCGCTTCGCTGCCGCGCACGGGTGGGACGCCGTTCGGGCTCGAGGGCATCCCGCTGTTCGCGGTGGTGGTGGTGCTGCTGGTGCTGGCCTACCTGCTGTGGCGCCTGCCGGCCCGGGTGAGCCGGGCGCTCGAGGGGCCGCCGCCGGCCGAGCAGCCGCCGGAGCGCACCCTGGTCGAAGCCCTGTCCGAGGAGCCCGCGGCCGATGAAGCGGCTGCGCCGCCCCCGGTGGTGGTCACCGAGGACACGCCGCCCCCGCCGCCCGCGGTCGACATCGACCGCGGCATCTTCCGCGCCTACGACATCCGCGGCATCGTCGGCCAGTCGCTGGACGCCGGAATCGCCGAACTGATCGGGCATTCGGTCGGTTCGCTGATGGCGGACAAGGACCTGCGCGACATCGTGGTCGGCCGCGACGGCCGGCTCTCCGGCCCCGACCTGGTCGCGGGCCTGGTCCGCGGCCTGCGCCTGGCCGGGCGCAACGTGATCGACATCGGCCTGGCGCCGACGCCGGTCACCTACTTCGGCGCCTTCCACCTGCGCACCGGCTGCTGCATCTCGGTGACCGGCAGCCACAACCCGCCCGACTACAACGGCTTCAAGATCGTGGTCGGCGGCGAAACCCTGTCGGGCGACGCGATCACCGACCTGTACGCGCGCATCGCCGACGGACGCCTGCACACGGCGCCGGAGCCGGGCGACGCGGTCCAGCGCGACATCGGCGACGCCTACGTCGAGCGCATCGCCGGCGACATCCAGCTGGCGCGGCCGCTCAAGGTGGTGGTGGACGCGGGCAACGGCGTGGCCGGCGAGATCGGTCCGCGGGTGCTCGAGGCGATCGGCGCCGAGGTGATCCCGCTGTACTGCGAGATCGACGGCACCTTCCCCAACCACCATCCCGACCCGAGCGAACCGCACAACCTCGAGGACCTGGTCAGCACCGTCCAGCGCTTCGACGCCGACCTCGGCATCGCCTTCGACGGCGACGGCGACCGCCTCGGCGTGGTGACGAAGGACGGCGAGAACATCTACCCCGACCGGCTGCTGATGCTGTTCGCGGCCGACGTGCTCGACCGCAACCCGGGCGCGGTGATCGTGTACGACGTCAAGTGCACCGGGCGCCTGCCCGGGCACATCCTGCGCCACGGCGGCAGCCCGCTGATGTGGAAGACCGGGCATTCGCTGATCAAGGCCAAGATGCGCGAGACCGAGGCCGAGCTTGCCGGCGAGATGAGCGGCCATTTCTTCTTCGCCGAGCGCTGGTACGGTTTCGACGACGGCATCTACGCGGCCGCGCGCCTGCTGGAGATCCTCGCGCTGGAGCCGGACGATCCCAGCGCCGCGCTCAAGGCGCTGCCCGGCGGCGTGTCGACCCCGGAGATCAAGGTCGAGGTGGCCGACGGCAACCCTCACGCGTTCGTGGCGCGGTTCCAGGAACAGGCGAGGTTCGAAGGCGCGAGGCTGTCGACCATCGACGGCCTGCGCGTGGACTGGAACGACGGCTGGGGCCTCGTCCGCGCCTCCAACACCACGCCGGTGCTGGTGCTGCGCTTCGACGCCGACAACGAGGACGCGCTCGGCCGCATCCTGCGCGACTTCCGCGAGCAGATCCTGGCGGTGGATCCGGAGCTGAAGCTGCCGTTCTAGCGATCCCGCCCTGGCGTCCTGCATCCGACCCGGCTGCGGCACATGCAGCCGGGTCTTCTTTTTCGTGCGCCGGGGAGGCGGACAGGGGCTCGCGGGGCCGGCCACGGGGAACCCCGGGGACGAATGTCCCCCGGCGCCGGCTATCGGCCGTCGCCTCCTCCTTGATTTCATCCCCGGGGCTCCCCGCGTCCGTCCTTTCCGGCACCGCGGCGCTTTCCCAAGCGCGCTGTCGAATGCGCGACACGGCGGGAGCATCCGCACACGGCGCTTGTCCCGGCACACCACCGCACCACCGTCCGGAGCCGGGCCGCGACCGGGCCGGGCGGTTCCTGGAGCGAACTCGAGGAGGAGGAATCCGCCAGCAGGCGGAGGCCGGGGGACATTCGCGGAAGGAACTGCCCGGCCAGGGCGCGGCCCCACCGCCGCCACGCACCGACGAGTGCATCGGTCCTTCCCCGACGACGCCGAAGCGCCGCCGCCAATGCCCCCGGAGCCGACCCTGCGTCCTGGCCGGGCGGTTC
>Ga0207873_1001588_pt1 | contig 21077 bp, 17 predicted proteins | sample BGWIniCompost_FD_187373 | JGI IMG/M metagenome (GOLD analysis project Ga0207873, IMG submission 187373) | Cellulose adapted compost microbial communities from Newby Island Compost Facility, Milpitas, CA, USA - BGW Initial Compost (SPAdes)... ...
CTTTTGCGGGCGCTGCGCCCCGTACCCCGCTTGATTTGTCAGGGGGCGTACGCACGCCCCCCGACACCCCCCGCGCCAGGGGCCTCGCCCCTGGACCCCAAGTAGGAAGCGCGTACTGTGCCGCCGCTGATCTGCTACCTCGTCTCATGTGCGGGCTTGAGCCCTGGCCGAGCGAGGTGGCCTGCGCTCGCTGGTTGCGCCCTGCACGTTCCGGCGTGCCGACGCCCAACCGCTCAGCTGCGATCACAGTTGCAACCTCATTTACAGCGAAGCTGCCCGGCAGCAGGCGTGCAACGGGGAACGCAACGCCCGCTCTCGGCGCAGAGGGGCATGCAGCGATGGCATGCGGATTGAGGCGGGCGTTGGGTTTGGGGGTTCGAAGGGGGCGACAGCCCCCTCGCGGGGGTTCCAAGGGGGCAAGCGCCCCCTTGGGCCGGGGCGCGGGGCGGCGAACGCAGTGGCGCGAAGCGCTTGCGCCCGCACAGGCCGTGTCACAGACGCCGCGCGCCGGGGCACAGCGCGACCGTCGCACCGCACCGGAAGATCGGGTATACTCTGCCCGCTCACAGGCACGAGCTAGAATGAGGTGCTATGCGCATCATGCGCCTGATCTTCGCGCCGCTTGCGGCCCTCCTGCTTCTGGGCACCCCCGCCGCCGCCGCGCCGCTCCCTCAGCAGCCGCAGCCGATCTGCTTCCCCGGCGTGCCGGGCGTGGACGATTGCATCGCTCCCACCTTCGCCGCCTACTGGCGCAGCAACGGCGGCCTGCCTGTTTTCGGCTACCCAATCGCCCCCGTGGAGCTCTACACCCCGGAGGGCGCCTCCGCGCCGTTCGATGTGCAGTGGGTGGAACGCAACCGCCTCGAGTACCACCCCACCAACCCGGCGCCCTACAACGTGCAGATCGGCCGGGTGGGCGCCGAGCGGCTTGCGCAACTTGGCCGCGACCACTGGGCCGACGGCGGCGAGGACGGCCCGCTGCCCGGCTGTCTCTGGTTCGAGGAGACGCGCCACAACGTCTGCGACCAGGCTCCCGGCCTCGGCTTCAAGAGCTATTGGGAGTCAAACGGCCTGCGCATCCCCGGCATGAGCCGCTTTGAACAGTCCCTCGCCCTCTTCGGCCTGCCCCTCACCACCGCCAACCCCGAGCCGGGGCCGGACGGCGAGCTAATCATGACCCAGTGGTTCGAGCGGGCCCGCTTCGAGTGGCACCCCGAGAACCCTGACGAATACAAGGTGCTGTTGGGCCTCCTCGGCCGCGAGGTGCGCGACGCGCTCCCAGCGACACCAGGCTGGCGCGGGCCGACCGACCTGCGCCAAGTGCTTGGCGTCGAGATCAATCGTGGGGCCGTGGCCGCCGTGGCTGGCCCGCTGGCCGAGTTGCGGCCCGGCTGGGTGCGCTACAACGGCATATTCTGGGACGAGGTGGAGCCCCGTCGCGGCGAGCGCCGCTGGGAGGCCCTCGCAGGCGTCGAGGCCGAGCTAGCAGCCATCAGAGCGGCCGGCGCCGAGCCCATGCTGGTTATACGTGGTGCGCCGGGTTGGGCCCAGGAGGCCGCCGGCAAGGTCTGCGGGCCGATCCGCGCCGAGGCCCTGCCCGACTTCGCCGCCTTTATGGGCGAGCTTGTGGCCCGCTACAGCCAGCCGCCCTACAACGTGAAGTATTGGGAGCTCGGCAACGAGCCCGACGCGCCCTTCGACCTGCTGGCTGGTTTCGAGCCGTTCGGCTGCTGGGGCGACTCGCGGCAGCCCGACTACAACGGCGACGCCTACGCCGCCATGCTCAAGGCGGTCTACCCTGTGATCAAGGCGGCCGACCCCGAAGCCCAGGTGATTCTCGGCGGCCTGCTGCTCGAGTGCGACCCGGAGCTCGCGGGCCAGGCGCGGCCCTGCGGCATGGGCCGCTTCTTCGAGGGTGTGCTCGCGGCCGGCGGCGGCGCCTTCTTCGACATGCTCGCCTACCACAGCTACACCTACTGGGGGCCGGTCACCACCGATTGGGATGTGGGCTTCCCGCCTTGGGCCCACCGCGGCGGCGCGCTGCGGGGCAAGGCCGACTTCCTCAAGAGAGTGATGCGGCGCTACGGCATCAATAAGCCGCTGATCATGAACGAGGGCGGCCTGCTCTGCTACCGCTCCGACCCTGCCTGCGGACCCGGCGGCTTCTACGAGGCCCAGGCGAACTATCTGGTGCGGCTCTTTGTGCGCAGTCTGGCCGAGGATTTGGTGGCGAGCATCTGGTTCACCCTGAACGGCCCTGGATTCCAAGATAGCGGCCTGCTCGATGGGCAGCAGCAGCCACGGCCCGCCTACAGCGCTGCGCGCTTTATGAGCGGGCTTCTCGCCGAGGCACAGTACGAGGGCGGGAGCGTGGAGGGCAGCCTCGAGCGGCATCGCTTCCGCTCCGGCGGCCGTTCCTTCGAGGCGTTCTGGACCAATGATGGCTCTAGCTACAGCCTGCCCGCCCCCGAGGGTGCCAGAACGATTTACAGCGCCACTGGAGAGCAGCTGCCGCTGGCGGCGGTGTTGACGGTCGGCTTCGAGCCGATCATCGTCGAGAGCGGAGGATAGCCTTCGGGGCGTATGGCCCGGTTGGCGGCCAACCTGCCGATCGGCTCTGGTCGCACCCCCATGTTAGGCTACGGTTACCGACGAACCGCTCGACACGAGATATCGCCGTGAGACAGCTACATCCTAACCAGTACCGTACCCTCTGCGCCCTGTTCATCGCCGCTCTGGTAGCCCTCGTCGTGCCGGCCTTCGCCCAGGAGCCGGCGGCTACCCACCGCCTGTATCTGCCCATCCTCCAGACGGCTCGGAGTGATTCGGTTTTTGGCCTGGAGATGTTTCATATCTCGCCTGCGCGCGGCCTCGGTTTAGTTGTCGCCACCGACACACGCTGGGTGCGCCGCAATGGGCTTTTTTGGAAGGATGTTGAGCCTGTGCCCGGCAAGGGCTACCGTTGGGATGCTCCTTCAGTAAAGCTGCTCGAGCAGGAGCTTATCACTGCCAGCAAAAATAACCTTAACCTGATCCTGATTGTCCGTGCGAGCCCTCGCTGGGCCACTGAGCCGTACCAAGCCGACTGCGCCCCAGTCAATCCGGCCCACTACGACGATTTTGCCCGCTTTATGGCCGCTGCCGTTGAGCGCTACAGCAAGCCTCCCTACAACGTGAAGTACTGGGAGGTCGGCAACGAGCCCGATGCCTACATCTTTCCATCGGACGCGCCTTATGGGTGCTGGGGCGTGAAGGGTGACCCGTACTACGGCGGCGAGGCCTACGGCCGGGCCCTGCGCGTCGTCTCTGCTGCGATGAAGCGGGCCAACCCGACGATCAAGGTGCTCAACGGCGGGCTGCTGCTGGACCGGCCATATAATCCCGACGACCCAACTAGCACCCCGGGGCGCTTCTTTGAGGGGATGCTGCGGGCTGGTGCCGGCGATGCCTTCGACATTGTCTCGTTCCACGGCTACGACTACTATTATGGCCCTAATAATCCACAGCCGCTGGGCCCGCGCGAGGATTGGCGTGTCGCTTATCTTCGCGGGTTGATGGAGCAGTACAATATCGCACCCAAGCCCCTGATGCGTACTGAGTCGGCTCTGCTCTGCCCGAAAGTCACGGCTGAGTGTCGCTGGGCCCAGGCTGATTACATGGCTCGGCTATATGCGAGGGCCATGCGCGACAATCTCCTCGGCAACCTCTGGTATATCTACGATCACGACGGCTTCCACTCCGGCGCGCTCGTCGAGCCTGGCGACGTGTTCAACCCGCGGCCAGCCTACTTTGCCTACCGCCAGGCTGCAATCATGCTTGGTGGCAAGCGCTACAGTGGCCCTGTGACGGGTTTGCCGGAGGGTGTCGAGAGTTACTACTTCAGCGGTCAGGAGTCCGACGTGGTCATCCTCTGGTCCGATAAGGCACAGCAGGTCTCGCTCTGGATCGGGCCGAGCCGGCAGGTGAGCTGTGTCGACCGCGACGGCGGGCAACTCTCCTGCCCCCTAGTCAACGGCCGGATCTCCGTTTTCGCACATTCCAGCCCGGTATATGTGATCCTCCGCTAGTTCTACTGCCAGCAGTATGGCGGGTTAATATTAACGAGGCGGGCCACGATGTATGGCCCGCCTCGCGCGTTGATGCTGCCTGTCCCGGAACCGCTACCGGTTCAGCAAGGGGAGGAACGTCGGTGTGGGGGCGGCAAGGCTCAACTGGCCTAGCCGGGCCACCTGATAGATGAGCCGGTTGTTGGCAGTGTCCCGGCTGATCAGGGTGATCCCCGCGCTACTCCAGGCCTCCGTGGCATCGTCGCGCCCGACCAGTTGGACGAAGCGCTCGTCAAGGCCGTCGAGGGCTGCCTGGCTGTAGTCGATCGTCAAGGTCATCGGCTCGGTCAGCTGCAGATCGGGCGCCGTGACGGTGCCTTTATACGCGCTCAGGCTAAAGCTCAGCCCCTGCGCGTACCCGGCATCGGGCGTTGCCTCGTCGCCTAGCTCGGAGAAAATCAACGTGTGGGTCTCGCTCACGGTACCAGTGGGGGCCTCGAGTGTCACTGTGCTGCGGGCGCCGCCGCTGCCCGCGTCGAAGCTCTTCTGCGCGGCTGCGGACGGGGTCAAGGTGATGCCGTTAGGACATGCTGCGTCGCCGCTGTAGAAGACCTCTGATTGGCCGAGGACTGTCCCTTGGTCGTCGAGGGCGATTGCGCGTAGGAAGCATGCGTCGCCCGCCAGGCCGTGCACCTCGGCCCGTGTCTCGAAGCCGGTCCGCTCCTGGGTGGCCACCGGCTCTAGGTCCGTGGGCGTCGCCCCGGCCTCGATCCGGTAGGCGGCGACCTCGGTGGCGCCATTCCAGCTCACATACACCGCCGTGGCCCCATTCTCGCTCCGCGCCACCGCGACCGGGTTGGTCTTGGGGGTGCCGGTCCAAGGGAGGCGGAAAGCCCGGTAGCTGAAGTGCCAGGGCATGAGCGTCATCTCGAACAGCTTTTCACCGCTAGGGGAGATCTCGGTGAGGGTGGGATAGCTAGTGCCCCACCCGATCAGCGAGTTGCCGTTCGGCAGGCGCTGGTGATTCGCTGTTGCATAGGAGTAGACGTCGGGGTTGTTCCGATACTGGCTGATGAGCGTTGCAACCTTGTTCGTCTCATCCAGCGCGTATTCGACCGCCCGCGAATAGACTGGGCCCAAGTTGGTGCGATTGTCGAAGAGGGTGATATTGCCGTTCGGCAGGCGGCGGATGTCGTGCTGATAGTGGAATAGATCGCCAGTAACGGTGAACTGGTTGTTCTTGCCGCCCAGGCGCCAGATGATATCGCCGGTCTGGCGGTTGATCTTGGTGATCTCGGAAATGTGGCGGTTCGAGACGAGCCAGTTGCCGTCATGGTCAAGCTCGATCGCATTGCCGTGGGCGTAGTCAACGACGGCGGCGTTGATCGGCTGATAGGTGTCGGTGATCTGGAAATAGTCCTTGGAGTTCCACTCAAAGACAACGTTGCCGTCGGGATCTACCTCTTGGAAGATTGTGTCGATCACTTGGGCGTCGGCACGGCCTCCAATACTGCTCAGGTCCTGCGGGCGCTGGAAGTAGATTATCAGCAGGGCGTTGCCGTTCGGGAGCAGTTGAAGATCGTGGAAGTCAGTCGGGTAACCGTTCCCGGCCTTGATCGTGCGGATCGGCTCGTAGCTCGAATCCAGCAGCACGAACCCGCCTTCGCCGGGGTCGAAGTAAGAAAGCATGCCGTTGGGCTGCACCTTGAAGTCGAACGGGCGTGATCCAGCAGGGAAGCGTTTGTAGTAGATCAGATCGCCTGTGTTATCGACGATCAGCAGACTGGGCATTGAGTTTGAGGCAACCAGTGATACGGGGGCCACGAACAGATAGCCGGGCGCCGTACCGGGGCGGGCCTCTAAGAGCACGCTGATTAGTGGGAGCGTGTCGGGCACGGTGAGGAAGGTCCTGACGCCTGGGTCGGCGGCCTGCAAGGCCGCGGGAGCCTCCTCGGCGTAGATCGCTGCGCTGTCGTAGGCTGTGGCGTACTCATCCAGCGGTTTGGTTGAGACGCCGAAGCTGAAGTTGGTGGCCGCCACCACGCTGCCAGCCGTGGTGCGCAGGCCTTCGCTAAGGGTTACCGTGACTTGCTCGCCGGGCTGGAAGGGTGTGTCGGGCGTAAAGACAACGCTGCGCCCGTCGCGTGCGAGCGTGGCATGGCCGGGGTGTGCGCCGCTTCGGTTGCCCATCACACTGAACAGTTCATCACTGACGCTGGTGGGGGCGATTGGGGCATCAGCGCGCACCACGATGGTGGTCAGCGCTGATGTGTGCTCAGCGCCGGGACGGGGCGAGAGATAAGTAAGCGGTACTTGGGGGGTGGGAGCGGCGATGATAGCAGGGGCGAACAGTAAGGCGAACAGGCTGCTCAGTACCCATGCTCGCATTGAGCCTCCTCGCATAAGTCATGAGAGCAGCGGTGCTCTCGCGGGTGTGACCAGACTCTCGGGCCTTGGCGGGTGTACCTATGCGGGTGATGCAGCCCTATGCTACCAGAGAATGCCTATCATTGCCAGCACTGTTCTGGCCCCGAGGGCGGCCGGGAGCATTATGCTATAATACCGCCGCTACAGACGCCGGCTGCAGCCAAGCCCCCGTTTTGCGCGTAGCGCAAGCACCCCGTTGACGCCGGCTGATGAGGTTGGCAGGATGGGTTTGAACCTGACACGATCGGCGTCACCTGAATCGGCCATGCCTGTTACGCGGCTCGCACTATCACGGGCGTGGCGGCGAGGAGGGCTGGTGCTGCTCGTGCTGCTGCTTGCCGCACTCTGCCTGCCCGTGATGCTTGCCTCCGCAGCTGTAGGTGCCGCCGAGCGGCTTGTTGCCCGGGCCGATGGGGGCAGTGTGGCCGATGCTGAGCTCGCCGCTGCGATCTCCCGGCTCGATCAGGTCGCCCGTTGGGTGCCGCCCAGCACCGTGCTCGAGCGCACGCGCGCTCGCCTGGCCCTTGCCCGAGGCGATAACGATGGGGCTCTCGCCGCCATCGAGCGCGCTGTGGCCCTCGATCCGCAGAGCTTAGCCGTGCGCGCCGACGCAGCCGAGATCTATCTCATGGCCGGCGATCAGGCCCGGGCGGCGGATGAGTTGGCTCGGCTTGGCGCCTCGCCTCAGGCCATCCTCAGTCGCGGCGAGTGGGAATTTCGCGCTGGCCGCTATGCCCGTGCCTACGCTTGGTTGAGCGCCGCCGCCTGGGCCTTGCCTGAGCCGCCCGTCTCGCTGGCCTATCGCCGCTTGACCGCCGCTGCCCTCAGCGGCCAGGTGCCGACTGACCTTGAAGAGATGGTCTTCCCTGTCGGCGAAGGGCTGCGCGTCCGCGGCGAGCAGCTGCGCTGGAGCGCTGACAACATCCATACCGACGTGAGCTTTGGCGATGAGCTCAAAGTCTTCGCCGGGCGCGAGCCGGGGGTCGGCTATCTATGGTGGCCGCGCCCAGCGAGCCTGATCGTTCAAGTCGATCGTCCTGGTGCTTACCGGCTGGCCGTGCGCGGCTGCAGTTCCGATGCGTCTCGCACAGTTGGCCTGAAGATCGGCTTGGGTCACACGACAATCGGTCAGTTCGCTCTGGATGTACGTTGCTCGCGGGCGACACTCGTTGTGCCTTTGGATGCCGGGCTACACGTGATCACGCTGCAAGCGTCAAGCGGCGGCGGCAAGGCCTTGGTCGATTATCTCGCTATTTCGCCGCGTCGGCCCAGTGAGCCGGAGCGTCGTACAGACGACCTGTGATACGCTCGCTGCAACGGCTAACCAGGCTCTCGGCAGTCTATACCTTCGGCGATATTGTGGCCAAGGGCGCCGCCTTCCTGCTCCTGCCCCTCTATACGCGCCACCTCGCCCCCGCCGACTATGGGGCGATTGGGCTCGCGGAGATGATCAAGCAGGTGCTGGTAATGCTATTTTCCTTTGGCACGGTCGGTGCCGTGCTACGCTTCTATTATCAACTCAGCGAGGAGCAGGAGAGACGGCGCTTTTTTGGCACCCTCTGGCTCTTCCTGATCATCACCCCTGGGCTCCTGGCTCTTGGTCTGGATTTGTTAGGCCGCCCCTTCTTTGCTGCCCTGTTCAGCCAGATCCCCTTCGAGGAGTTTATCCGGCCGGCGATCTGGATTGCCTACCTGAATACAAGTTTCGGCCTGATCCCGCCGAACCTATTCCGCACTCGCGAGCAGGCTGGGCGCTACATCGCCTATAATCTGGCCACCTTCGCGCTCACCAACTGCCTGATCGTCTGGCTGGTGGTTGGTCAGGGTCGCGGGGCTGTGGGCTATATGCAGGCCCAGCTTATCGCAGCGGCGCTGATGGCTGTTGTCTCTCTAGTCATCCTGCTGCGCGAGGTTAGCCTGCGGCCTGCCTGGCGCTTTATCGGGCCGCTGCTTTTCTACAGTCTGCCTTTGCTACCTCATTTTGTGGGCCACTGGGCTCTTAGTCTCTCAGATCGCGCTATCCTTGAGCGCTTTGTTAGCTTGGAACAGTTGGGTATCTATACTCTGGCCTTCCAGTTTGCCCTGGTGTTCCAGCTTACCGTCCAATCGGCCAGCAATGCGATCATGCCGATGTTCAGCCGGGCCGCGAAGGACGATCGCGAGCGCATGCTTCTCCCTCGGGTAGCTACGTACTATACATTTGCGGTGACGGCGCTTGGTCTGGTTGTGGCCCTCGGCGCCGGTTCGGTGATCGTTTGGCTCACGCCGCCTGCCTATCACGCTGCAGCTGCGCTTATACCGTGGTTGGCCCTCAGCGTGCTTTGCCTTGGCCTCTATTATGTGCCGATGCACGCGTTGACCTTTACCGCTGGCCATACCGCGAGCATACCCGTGATGACTCTCCTCGCCGCCGGAATCAATGTGGCTCTCAACCTGCTGATGGTCCCGCGCTACGGCGCGGTTGCCGCTGCTGTGAACTCGGCGATCAGCTATGCTGTTCTGCTGTTGCTGGTCTATCTGATCGCTCGGGGCGTCAGCCCCATCACCTACGAATTGGGGCGAGTGGCCCGACTCTTGGGCATCGCTGCACTCTGGTATATGTTGACTCTGCCGCTGCTACGCTTTCATCCGCTCACGAATCTGGCGATTGTCGCTGGTATGCTGGTGCTCTTTCCGCTCGGGTTGTTGTTGGTTGGCTTCTTCGATGATCGTGAACGCACATATCTTGCCAGGCTGCTCCCGCGCCTCGCCGCGCTGCTGGACTGAACGGCTTGCGCCTCACACCAATGCAATTCTCTGAACTGTCGCTGCTCCTGCATTACCCCTACGCTGCCGCCCGTCCTGTGCTAGTCGACGTCGGCGGCCATCAGGGGTTTTTCAGCCGGGAGTTCGCCCGCCGCGGCTGGCGGGTGCTCGCCTTCGAGCCTGAGCAGGCGAACCGGGCCGCCTTCGAGCGTAACCTGGCCGGCTATCCTCAGGTTACCTGTCTACCTGTTGCTGTCTCTGCCACCAATGGCGAGCGTGTGCCTTTCTATATCAGCAGCGACCACCACGGCATCCACGCACTCCGGCCATTTCACGAGACCCACCAGCTGGCCTATGAGGTCGAGACGATCACGCTCGACGAGGCGCTGCGCCAGCAGCAGATCGAGCGGGTGACGCTGCTCAAGATCGATATCGAGGGCGCTGACTTTCTGGCCCTCAAGGGCTTTGATGTGGCCGCCCACCGCCCCGAGCTGGTGATGCTCGAGTTTATGGACAGCCGTTCCCAAGAGCACTACGGCTACACTCACCACGATGTTGTCGCCCACATGGATGCTCACGGCTATCAGGCGTTCGTCTCCGAGTGGGCGCCGATCGTGGCCTACGCCCGCGCTGGCGAGGCGGTAGAGTCGCACACCTGGCTGCGGTGCCAGCCCTACCCGCTCGATCACGAGCCCGCCTGGGGCAATCTGATCTTTGTCCCGCGAGGCGCGGTCCCGATCTTCCAACGCACTCTGGCGGCCTATCTTCGTTTCGCGCGCCTGAAACACCTGGCCAGCCGTATCCCCGGCGCTCGGCGCGTCTACCGGCTGCTGAGGAGGTCCTGACGCACTATGTCGCCGATCGCCTCCATTGTTATCCGCTGCCACAATGAGGAGCAGCACATCGGGCGCCTGCTGAGCGGGATCATGCAGCAGACGATCCGTGACCTGGAGATCATCGTCGTGGACTCCGGTTCCACCGACGCGACCCTGGCGATTGCCGCGCGCTACCCCGTGCGTATCCTGCATATCCGGCCCGAGGAGTTCTCCTTTGGTCGCTCGCTCAACTTAGGCTGCCGGGAAGCCCGCGGAGACTACATCGTCATTGCCAGCGCCCATGTGTATCCTGTCTACGACGACTGGATCGAGCAACTGGTCGCTCCCTTCGCCGACCCGCGGATTGGCTTGGTCTATGGCAAGCAGCGTGGCGATGCCAGCACCCGCTACGCCGAGCACCGTGTCTTCGCCCACTGGTTTCCCGAGCGCTCCGACTTCAATCAGCAGCACCCGTTCTGCAACAACGCCAACGCGGCGGTGCGGCGCGCGATCTGGGCTGAACTGCCCTATGACGAGTCTCTCACAGGCCTCGAGGATGTGGATTGGGCCAATCGAGCCATGCGGTTGGGCTGGCGGGTGGCCTACAACGCCGAGGCTGAGATCGTTCACCTGCACGACGAGAGCCCGCAGCGGATCTTTCGGCGTTACCAGCGTGAGGCGATGGCTCTGCGGCGGATCTTCCCTGATCAGCGCTTCGGCCTGCGCGACTTCGTGCGCCTCTGCGCGGCCAATATTGCCAGCGATTTCTTCCATGCCTGGCATGATGGTGTGCTGGGGCAGCGGGCCGCCGAGATCGTAGTCTTCCGACTGATGCAGTTCTGGGGCACCTACCGCGGCTTCGCACGCAGTGGCCCGGTCTCCGAGACTCTGCGCCGCACCTTCTACTATCCGAGCGAGTTGGTCCGGCCTCGCCCCGCCAGCGCCGCCCGCTCGCGCCAGCCGATCGACTATGCTCTGCTCGCCCATGATGATGCTGGCGGGCGACTCTGAGCGCCGCCGAGCGTTGACACTGTGCCTATGAAATCGTCACCCCGAATTGTTGCCCTCGTGCCGATGCGCCACAACAGCGAGCGTGTGCCGGGCAAGAACTATCGCCCCTTCGCTGGTCGGCCGCTCTACCATCACATTGTCGGTCAGCTGCTCGCCTGCCCCCAAGTGAGCGAGGTGGTGATCGACACCGATAGCCCGGCGATCATGGAGGACGCCGCGCGGCATTTCCCGCAGCTGCGCGTGATCGAGCGTCCTCCCCACCTGCGCGACGGCGCCACGCCCATGAACGATGTGCTGCTCAATGCTACCGCTCAAGTGGCTGGCGATTTCTACCTGCAGACTCACTCCACCAACCCGCTGCTGCGCGCCGCCACCATCAGCCGGGCGATCGACCAATTCCTCGCCGCCTATCCGCTCTACGACTCGCTCTTCGGCGTCACCCGGCTGCAGTCGCGCCTCTGGGATGCCCTTGCCCGCCCGGTGAACCATAACCCGGCCATCCTACTGCGGACCCAGGATCTGCCGCCGGTGTATGAGGAGAACTCGAACCTCTACCTCTTCACCCGCGAGTCGCTAGCCCGCCGCCATAATCGGATCGGCGAGCGCCCGCTGCTTTTCGAGATCGACCGTCTCGAGGCTTGGGATATCGACGAGGAGCACGATTTCCGCATCGCGGAGCTGATCTACCAGCAGTGGTACGGCAGCGACAACGACCGCTCTTAGTTGCGGTATGATGGGAGACCTATGAAAGTCCTGATCAGCGCACCCTATATGCTGTCGGAGATCGAGCGCTTCCGCCCAATCTTTGCGGAGCGCGGGATCGAGCTCCTCGTCCCCCCCGTGAACGAGCGCCTCGAGGAGGCCGAGTTGCTCGGCCTCGTCGGCGATGTCGACGGCGTGATCTGTGGCGACGACCGCTTCACTGAGCGGGTGCTGCGGGCCGCCCCGCGCCTGAAGGTGATCTCGAAGTGGGGCACCGGGATCGACTCGATCGACCGGGACGCCTGCGCCCGGCTCGGCATCGCCCTCTGCAACACTCCCAATGCCTTCAGCGAGCCGGTGGCCGACAGCGTGCTGGGCTACATGCTCTGCTTCGCCCGTCGCCTGCCCTGGATGGACCGCCACATGCGCAGCAGCGGTTGGCTCAAGATCCCCAGCGTGGCCCTGCGCGAGTGCACTCTGGGTATCATTGGCGTCGGCAATGTGGGCCGGGCCGTAGCCCGCCGTGCCGCCGCCTTTGGCATGCGCATCCTGGGGACCGATCCGCAGCAGCCACCAGCCGAGTTCCTGGCCGCCACCGGCGTGCGGATGGTCGACCAGGCCACGCTCTTGCGGGAGGCCGACTTCGTGAGCGTCAATTGCGACCTCAATCCAAGCAGCCGGCACCTACTGAATGACGCGGCCTTCGCGCTGATGCGCCCCAACGCCGTTGTGATCAACACCGCCCGTGGTCCGATCATCGACGAGCCGGCGCTGGTGCGGGCCTTGCAGCGCGGCCAGATCGCGGGCGCCGCTCTCGATGTCTTTGAGGACGAGCCGCTGCCCGCTGATAGCCCACTGCTCGCGATGGACAACGTTATGCTCGCACCCCACAATGCCAACAGTAGCCCAGAGGCTTGGGAGCGGGTGCATGAGAATACCATCCGCAACCTGCTCGCTGTACTGGAGGGGACGCGGTCATGAGCCGAACTGTGCTGATCACTGGCGTCGCGGGTGGCATCGGCAGCGCCACCGCTCAGGTCTTCGCCGAAGCCGGCTGGCGGGTGATTGGCGTCGATCGTGGCGATCGACCGGCCCCGACCAGCTTGCACCGCTTCATCCGCGCCGACATCGCCGACATCGAGCAGTCGCGGGCGATCTTCGACGAGGTTACGGCCCAGGAGGGTCGCCTTGATGCGCTGGTGAACAACGCCGCCATCCAAGTGGCCAAGCCCTTGGTCGAGACAACGCCCGAGGAGTGGGACGCGGTGATGGCCTCAAATCTCCGCTCTGTCTACCTCGGCGTCCGCCACGCCTACCCGCTCCTGCGGGCCGACGGCGGTGGGGCGATCGTCAACGTCAGTTCGGTCCACGCCGTGGCCACCTCGGCGAATATTGCGGCCTACGCTGCAAGCAAGGGCGCGCTCCTGGCCCTGACCAGGGCGCTGGCGATCGAGTTGGCCCGCGAGCAGATCCGGGTCAACGCAGTGCTGCCAGGCGCTGTCGATACACCCATGCTCCATGCCGGGCTCACCCGCGGCCATGTGGAGGGCACCAACATCGAGGAGTTGATGGACGCCTTGGCTGCGCGCACGGTGATGGGCCGCATCGGCAAGCCCACCGAGATCGGCAGGGCCATCCTGTTCCTCGCCGACTCGCACTATTCGTCCTTCGTCACCGGCCAGGCCTTGATCGTCGACGGCGGCGCCACTGCGAGGCTGAGCACCGAATGATCCGTCACCAACAGCGCATCCTGCAGGCGGAGGAGCCGACTCTTGCGCTCAAGCCCACCGTTAACCCCTACCGCTTCGCCGCCTACCTGATCGTCCAGCGCCTGCGTTGGGACCTGCGGCCAGAATCGTGGCGTTCGCGGCAGGCCCTACGCAACATGCGCGATCGCTACGCCGGTCAGAAGGCAGTGATCGTCTGCAATGGGCCTTCGTTGCTCAAGAGCGACCTCAGTCTGCTCGATGGTATTTTTACCTTCGGCCTGAACAAGATCAACCTGCTCTTCGATAAATCGACGTTCCGGCCCTCCTGCATCGTGTCTGTTAACCCCTATGTGCTGGAGCAGAACGCCGATTTCTACAATCGCACCGATATCCCGCTCTTCCTCGATAGTGCCGCCCTCGGGAAGGTGCACCCCCGCCCCGGCGTGATCTTCCTGCACAGCACTGAACAGCGTAAGTTCGCCCGCGACTGCTCGGTAAGCATCTACCAGGGTGCCACCGTGACATTCGTAGCGATGCAACTGGCCTACCATCTTGGCTTTAGCCGGGTGGCCTTGATCGGCTGTGATCATACTTTCAGCGCCAAGGGCCCGGCGAACAAGACGGTGGTGGCCGAGGGTCGCGATGCCGACCACTTCGACCCAAACTACTTCAGCGGCGGCATGAAGTGGCAACTGCCCGATCTCGTAGAGAGCGAGGCTGCCTACACCATGGCCCGCGATATTTTCTACGCTAGCGGCCGCGAGATTGTGAACTGTACCGAGGGCGGCCAGCTCGAGGTGTTTCATCGCCAGCCCCTGGTCGAGTTTGTGCGCTCCTAAGCCTATGAGTAAGCCTCACACTGTCCAGCCCTTGATCACCATCGTTACGCCCTCGTATAACCAGGGGCGCTTCATCCGTGCCACCGTTGAGAGCGTGCTCGGACAGGATTACCCACACTTCGAGCTCCTCATCTTCGACGCCTGCAGCACCGACGAGACGGCACAGGTGCTGCGAAGCTTAGAGGGCGACCCGCGTATGCGTTGGGTCAGCGAGCCCGACCAAGGCCAGGCTGATGCGATCAACAAGGGGTTGGCCCAAGCCCGTGGCGAGATCTTTATCTGGCTCAACTCCGATGATCTCTTTCTCCCTGGCGCGTTGGGCCGGGTGGCCAGGGCTTGGCAGGAGCACGGTCCCGCGATCTACTACGGGTTGGCCCGCCTGATCGACGCTGATGGTGCCGATCTCGGTCCCTGTCCTAATCAATCGCCTTCTCTCGACGCGCGCAAGCTGCTTACGATGCGCGCTTTGCCAATGCAGCCGGCCACCTTCGTGCCTACTGCAGCCGTGCGTGAGTGTGGTGGCCTTGATACACGGTACCACTTTGGGCTTGACTACGATCTCTGGGTACGACTCGCTGCGGTGCTGCCGATACGGCATGTGTCCCACGAGCTTGCGCTCTACCGGCTTCATGACAGCTCGAAGACGGTAGCGCAGAGCGAGGCTTTCTGTGGCGAGGCCGATCGGATCCTCTGTAGTGCAGCCAGCCGTGGGCAACTGAGCCTGCGGCAGGCTCGCGCAGCAGCTCGGCTGTTTGCGGCGCGGGTGTATCTGCAGCCTACTACACTCGATCTAAACCGTGCGCTGACCTATCTCAGGGAGGCGGTGCTCGCTGCGCCTGGCATGACGCCCCATGCCCTCGTCGCTTTGGGTAAAGCAGCGGTCCGCCAACTGGTCGGCGAGCGTGTGTGGGCACAAGCACGCAGCCTGCGCACTCGCATCGTCTAGCTACGGAGTAGTTTTACTTTGAAAACCACCCTCAGCCGCTCCAGGAGCTCTTTCGCCGCACAGATCTGCTCGCCGAGTTGGAGCTACATCCTCGGCATCCTAGGCCTGCAGAACGTCTGGGTCGTGCGTAAGCCCGGAGCCTGAGCGGGCTCCTGTCAGGGGGTGGGCATCATGATCGCGCTTGTCATCGCTGGGCTGCTACTCGGCCCGATCACCCTTGTTGGGGCGGTCTACCTTTGGTGGCACCGACCGGCTTGGCTGCTTGCTATCTACCTGCTGCTCATGCCCTTCCACACCCTCACCTTCCAGGTGATCAGGGTCGAGTTAGGACTTTCCTCTGGCCTGACGACGCTGCTGCAGTCCTGGAAGGACCTGCTACTGCTTGCCTTGGTGCTGCGGGTAGTTATCCTGGTGCTGCTCAGCGGGCGGCTGCGGATGGCTCACGCTTGGGTGCTGCCGCTGTTGCTGCTTTACCTGCTGACGGGTGTTTGGGGTGTGATCAACTCGCCTGCCTTGGTGGCCGGTCTCTACGGCTTCCGCGGCACCTTCGAACCTCTGGCTTTGCTCGTCCTCGCGCTGACCTTGCCGATCAGCCTGCGGTGGGTGCGCACGCTGCCTGCGGGCCTGCTCGGTGTGGGCGGAATCGTGGCCGCGTTCGCAATCTTCCAAGTCTTTTGGCTGGGCTATAACTTTCTCTGGCGCTACTATGCGGTCGATGGCCGCATCGCGAACTCGTTTTCGTTCCTTGGCGGCGCCTTCCAGCGGGCGATGGGCACGTTCTCAAGCCCAAACCAGTTCTCTCTCTATCTGACTTTCGTTGTGCTTCTTGGGCTCAACTTGGCTTTGCGCCTCCCGCGCTGGCGTTGGCCTACTCTAGCCCTGGTGGGCCTGCTCTTTAGCGCTCTGCTGCTGACAGTCTCTCGTAGCGGGTGGGTGGCCTGCGTTGTCGGGATCGCCTTTAGTGGGCTGATCTGGCGGCGTAAGCAGGTCTTCGCTCTCCCGCTGCTGCTGCTGATCCTGATCGCCGTGCCCACTGGCTTGGCCCTCGGCCTCGACCGGCACCTGTTCAACACGATCTCGTTGAACGATCCCTCGGCGGCCTATCGTTTCGACATTAACCGGCAAAACCTTGAGACAGTGATCGCCAACCCACTCGGTGTCGGCCTCGGTGTGGTTGGCGCCCGTGCGCTGAACACTCGTATCGTCGGTGCCGATGGCCAACTCTATGCCACCGAATCCTACTACTTTCAAACTGCAATGGAGTTGGGGGTGCCTGGCCTGCTGCTCTTCCTAGTTCTGCTTTGCAGCTGCGCTTATGTCGCCTATGTGAACATCTTTCGGCTGCGCGACCCGCTCCACCGGGGGTTGGCGGTTACCGCGGTCGCTTGGGTGGCCGCTGCAATGGCCCACGGACTCTTCATCGCAGATTTCCAGGAGTTGACAGTCGGCAGCTATCTATGGCTGCTGCTCGGCCTGGCAATGCGGCTGCCTGTGCTCGAGAACCGGGCGCTGGCTGGCCAGCCCACGCCTGTTACCCCGCCATTGGTTGACGCCCTTGTGGCGCCAGCTGCTGACTAGTGTATGAGCTACTCACTGCAATCGTCGCTGCGGCGTCTGGCTGCCCGTAGCGGTGTCGTTCCTAACGATCTGTTTGCCGATCGCTCGCCACGGGATGTCGCTCAGATCTTGAGTAAAGTGTTACCAATGGCGCTGCGTGGTGTGCTGCTCCGGCCACGCCTACGGCGTGCGGCTGGGTTGGTGCTGATCGGGCGCGGGGTGCGCGTGCGCAACCCACAGTATATTAGCCTCGGTCGTAGTTTTGTCGCCGAAGACTACAGCGAGATCCAGGGGATTTCCCGTGAAGGAATTGTTTTTGGTGATAAGGTTACGATCGGCAGTTTTGCTATGATCCGGCCTTCAGGCTACTACGGCCGCGAGATCGGCGTAGGGCTCAGTGTCGGCGATTTCTCGAATATTGGCGCCTACTGTTATATTGGCTGTTCGGGCGGGATCACGATTGGCCGCAATGTGATGATGTCGCCGCGGGTAAGCCTCTTCGCTGAGAATCACAACTTCGCCAGCCTCGATCTCCCCATGCGCAACCAGGGGGTCACGCGTGCCCCGATCGTGATCGAGGATGATTGCTGGCTCGCCAGCGGCAGCACGATCCTCGCGGGTGTCCGGGTGGGGCAAGGTGCAGTGGTGGCGGCGGGTGCCGTGGTGACGAAGGATGTGCCGGCGTATGCGATCGTCGGTGGCGTTCCTGCCCGAGTGATCGGCCGGCGCGATGCGCAGACTCCCCTCCGGGAGGCCGTATGAGCCAGGAGCACGCGCCGCCCAAGCCGATTCTGTACGTCCACCCGAGCGATGAGTTGTATGGCGCCGATCTGATCCTGCTTCAGCTGATCTCCGGGCTGGATCGCCGTCGTTTTCGACCGATCGTCGTGCTTGCAGACGACCTGCCTTTTCCTGGATTACTCAGTCAAGCCCTGCGCGAGCAAGGGGTGAAGACGATCCACTTCAGGCTGGCTGTCCTGCGCCGCCAGTACTTCCGCCCGCTTGGGATCCTACTCTTCCTCTGGAGGCTGTTTGCCTCAGTGCTCTTCCTCTGCTGGCTTATCCGGCGGGAGCGGGTGGAGGTTGTCCATAGCAATACCCTGGCCGTGCTCTCAGGAGCGTTGGCCGCGCGCCTCACAGGTATCACTCACATCTGGCATGTGCATGAGATCCTGCTGCGCCCGCGCTTCCTGCGCCGGCTTACCGCCTGGCTGGCGCCGCGGCTCTCCGAGCGGGTCGTAGCGGTTTCGACGGCCACCTACGACAATCTCTGCACCGCTGATCCGCTGAATGCCGCCAAGGCGACGGTTGTGCATAACGGCCTCGATACACGGCGCGTCGACGCTGGGCGTGGCCGCGGGCAGGCCGTCCGGGCGAGTTGGGGCGTTCCCTCTGATGCGCCCCTGATCGGCATGGTGGGCCGCCTCAGCCACTGGAAGGGCCAGGACTACTTTCTGGAAGTGGCCGCCTTGGTCCATCAAGCTCGGCCCGCCGCCCGCTTCGCTATTGTCGGCGGGACCGTCGCCGGCCAGGAAGGGCGGGTTGTCGAGTTGCGGGCCGCCATTGATCGGCTTGGCCTTACTAGCGTGATGACGCTCGATAACTTCCGCGAGGATGTCGGAGCCGTGCTCGATGCCTACGATCTTTTTGTGATGCCCTCTATATTGCCCGATCCCTTCCCTACCGTCGTGCTGGAGGCAATGGCGGCTGGGCGACCAGTCATCGCTAACGCCCATGGCGGCAGCACTGAGTTGGTGATCGACGGGCGTACTGGTATGCTTGTGCCTCCAGGCCAGGCTGAGGCAATGGCTGCCGCTATCATAAGCATGATCGACCAGCCCGCCAGAGCCCAGGAGATGGGCCACGAGGGGCGGAGGCGAATCGAGCAGCAGTTCAGTCTGGAGCGCTTTATCACGCGGTGGTCACAGATCTATGCGGATCTTGGCGCGCCGGCTTCTGAGGTTCTGACAGTATGAGCGAGAACATATACACGCAGGGCGCCTATCTTGAGCACAACCCGACCTGGCATATCGAGGATTCGCCCTGGAAGGCGCGTCATATTATTGAGATATTGCGCCGGAATAAGATCCGGCCTCGCACAGTTGTAGAGATCGGATCCGGGGCCGGCGAGATTCTGCGCCAACTCCAACTCAGCCTTGATGCTGAGGCACAACTGGTTGGCTACGAAGTCTCACCCCAGGCTATTGCTCTCAGCCAGGCCCGGGCTAACCAGGCGCTGCGATTCGTCCAGGGTGACTTCCTCAGCGCAAGTACTGAATACTTCGATCTGGTGCTGATGATAGACCTGATCGAGCATCTGGAGGACTATCTTGGCTTCTTGCGCGCGGTACGCCCGCGCGGCGAGTATAAGCTCTTGCACATCCCGCTTGACCTGTCTGTCCAGACAGTTCTGCGCATGGAGCCGATATTGCGAGTGCGTCGGCAGGTCGGTCACTTGCACTACTTTACCAAGGAGCTTGCGTTGCAGGCGCTGTGTGACAGCGGCTATACTATTATCGACCACTGTTACACTGCATCGATGAATGATCTTGGGCCACGCACCCTGCGCCACCGATTGGCTAGTTTGCCCAGGCGCCTGCTCTACTCTGTTCATCGCGATTTGGCGGTGCGGTTGTTAGGCGGATATTCGCTGCTTGTGCTAGCTCGATAGCTGGCTTTACAAGGGTGCTTTATGAAGATCGCCCTCCTCGGCACGCGCGGCATCCCCGCCAGCTACAGCGGCTTTGAAACCTGTGTTGAGCAGCTTGGCCAGCGCCTAGCTGCCCGCGGGCACGATGTCAGCGTCTACTGCCGAAGCCATCACATCACCTACCCCGGCAGCCACTACAAGGGCATGCGCCTGATCAAGCTGCCCACCATCGCAAATAAATACTTCGATACCCTGGCCCACTCGCTGATCTCGTCGCTACATGCCCTGCCGCAGCGCTACGACATCGGCCTCTACTTCATCGCTGGTAACAGCCCTGTTACCTGGATCCCGCGCCTGGTGGGCACCAGGACGATCCTCAACGTAGATGGGCTGGACTGGAAGCGGGAGAAGTGGCCGACATTCGCCAAGACCTACATCCAGATCGCCGAGTGGATGGCGACGTTCTTGCCGAACGCATATGTGACCGACTCGACCGTGGTGCAGGGCTTCTACCGCGACCGCTTCGGCAGCGAGCCGCCCTACATCCCCTACGGTTCCGAAGTTGAGCGGCTACCGCCAGGCGAGACGCTGGCCCGCTTCGGGCTTGAGCCCGGGCGCTACATCCTCTTTGTCGGGCGCCTGGTCCCTGAGAATTGCGCCCACCACCTTGTGGAGGCCTTCCAGGGGCTCGACACCGATATGAAGTGTGTGATCGTGGGCGATGCGCCCTACGCCGATAGCTATAAGGCCCGCCTGCGCGAGCTGGCAGCCGCCGACCCGCGGGTCGTGCTGACCGGCTACGTCTTCGGCAAGGGCTACCACGAGCTCGGTTCCAACGCCCATATCTTTGTGGAGACTTCGGGGGTTGGCGGCACCCATCCGGCGCTAATCGAGGCGATGGCCCACGGCGCGTGCGTGATCGCCAACGATACCCCCGAGAATCTGGAGACGATCGGCGACGCAGGCTTCAGCTACAGCGGCCGTCAGGGCGCCGCGAGCCTGCGCCCACTACTGGCCCAGCTCCTGGCCCACCCAGCCATCGTTGAGGAGTATCGCCGGCGCGCGCTGCAGCGCGCTAATAGCGTTTACACTTGGGAAGCGGTGACCGATGCTTACGAGGAACTGTTCTTCCGCCTACTAGGCCGGCCCGTACCGGCCCGTTTGGCAGGTGCTGGCGTCGCTTCCCCCTCGCAAAGCTGAGAGGAGCTCGATGATCCGCCTGATCAAGCGCTTCGCCGATAACCGTGAGATGAATTCACTGGCCACGACGATGCGCCGGCGGCGCTTTGCTCTGTTTATCCGGCTGCTCAACAAGTTGCCCCGGCCGATCACTATCCTCGATGTGGGCGGCACCCAGCGTTTCTGGGAGACGATGCGCTTCGCCGATAGTGATGTACTGGTGGTGCTGCTCAACATCACCGCGCCGGCCGTAACCTTGCCCAACTTTATCGGCCTGGCTGGCGACGCCCGCGATATGCACCAGTTCGCCGACGACGAGTTCGACGTGGTCTTCTCTAACTCGGTGATCGAGCATGTGGGCGATTTTGCCAATCAGCGCCGCATGGCGAGCGAGATCCGTCGTGTCGGCAAGCGTTACTTTGTGCAGACGCCCAGCCGCTCCTTTCCAATC
>Ga0207873_1001590_pt1 | contig 21069 bp, 17 predicted proteins | sample BGWIniCompost_FD_187373 | JGI IMG/M metagenome (GOLD analysis project Ga0207873, IMG submission 187373) | Cellulose adapted compost microbial communities from Newby Island Compost Facility, Milpitas, CA, USA - BGW Initial Compost (SPAdes)... ...
AGCGCCTCCTCCCGGCGTTCGCCGATCGCCTCGGCGGGCAGTCCGCCCGGCGTCACGTCAGCCGGCTCGACCTGCCCGACGTCCCGCACCTCGACCCCGCCGACGCCCGCGCCGGACAGCAGCGCCGCCAGCACCGCGCCCACCCGGCCCGCACCCCGCACCTGCACCCGGGCCTCGCGCCGCGCCGCCAGCCGCTCCAGGGCCTCGCCCGGCTCGGAGGCGGTCAGGGACAGCGAGGCCAGATCGGGGCCGAGCCGCTCCATGACCTCCCGCTTCTCGCGCAGTGCCCCGGCTGCCGGCCCGCCGCCCCGGGCGTCGTCCAGCAGCCCGGCCCGCGCCAGCCTTCTCACCAGCCGGTCGACCTGGTCGCCGGGCAGGTCCATCCGCGGGCCCTCGGCGCGCAGCAGCTCGAGGCCGCGCGTGCCGTCGAGCTGCTCGAGGAAGTGACCTGTCGCCGTGTCCACCGGCCCCAGGGTCAGCGCGTGCGCCGGTGTCATCCCGAACTGCACCGTGTTGAGATCGCGCCAGCCGCGCCGGAGCGCGGGTTTCACCAGCGGATGCATGGCAGCCCCCGTACGTGCTCGTGTGCGTGGATCGTCCACGGACCTTCGTCCGGATCGTCCCCGTGTTCCGGCCGGGCCCGGTCGGGACCCGGCGCTGCCAGCATGCCCGGATGCGGAGAGGGCCGCGGAAAGTTGTCCACAGGCGGGCGGGATTCATCGTACAAATCCGGCGCCCGGAGGCCGTAACCGCATCGAACCGTCCCGGAGCCGGGACTTCCCGGTGCTCAGCGGGTACGGTCGGGGCGTGCCCGCCGACCCACTGCACCGCGCCGGAAAGTCACAGCGCAGCACGACGAGCCAGCCGACGAGCGGCTCACGGGCGAGCGCGATCGAGGTCCGCAGGAGCGCCCGCCGACGCAGAACGGTCTCCGCGTACCGCGAGGGCGATCGCACCGTCGTGCTCATCCCCGCCCGGATGTCCGAGGCGGAGGAGCAGCGCTGGGTCACTGTCATGCTCGACAAACTGGCCGCGCAGGAGAGCAGGCGGGCCCTCGGCGACGCCCAGCTGGCCGAGCGGGCCGAGCGGCTCTCCGCCCAGTACTTCGAGGGCCGGCCCCGGCCCGCCTCGGTGCGCTGGGTGACGAACCAGAACACCCGCTGGGGCTCGTGCACCCCTTCCGACGGCAGCATCCGCCTGTCGCACCGGCTGCAGGGCATGCCCGAGTACGTCGTCGACTACGTCCTGTGCCACGAGCTGGCCCATCTGCTGGTGCCCGGGCACGGACCGCGGTTCTGGCGGCTCCTCGAGGCGTACCCGAAGACCGAACGGGCCCGCGGGTACCTCGAGGGCGTGGTCGCCGCCGAGCGGCTGCCGCACGTGCCGGGCGCCCGTGACGAGCGCCCCGCGCAGAACGATCAGTCTCAGGGCGACTGACCCCGGGGCGAGCGGCGCGCGCAGCTCCCGGCCTCGCGCAGACCGACCCCGGTACCGACCCCTCGCGGCCCCCACCTTAAGGTGCAGGCGATCGTTCTGTACCGGGTGTGTACCGACTTCATCCGGTGTCCGGGATTGACGTTAGCCTGGCGCGACGCACTCACATTCGGGATGGGGGACGGTCGTACGCATGGCCAGGGAATTCCAACGCGGCCACAAGGCCAAGATCAGTGATCTCACGGCGGGCACGGATCTGTACGTAGGCGTACAGATCTCCGGTCCCGGGCTCACCTTCGACATCAGCTGCTTCGGTCTGGACGCCGACGAACGGCTCTCCGACGACCGGTACTTCGTGTTCTACAACCAGCCGAAGTCCCCGGAGGAGTCCATACAGCTCCTGGGCGCCCAGGCGGGCGACACGGAGTCCTTCCGGGTCACGCTGGACCGGATTCCCGAGCACATCAAGAAGCTCTCCTTCACCGCCACCATCGACGGCGCCGGGCAGATGTCCCAGATCGGCCCGGGCTATCTGCGCATTGTCGCCGGTGGCGAGGAGGTCGCCCGGTACCCGTTCAACGGGTCGGAGTTCACCACCGAGCGGGCCGTGATGCTCGGTGACTTCTACTTCAAGGACGTCTGGCGCTTCGCCGCCGTCGGCCAGGGCTTCGACGGCGGACTCGAAGCACTGCTGAAGAACTTCGGCGGCGAGGTCGCCGAGGAGGAGCCTGCCGCCGCGCAGCAGCCGCAGGCCGGCGGTGCCGCGCCCGGCTTCGCGCCGCCCGCGCAGACCTCCTCACCGCCGCCCTTCGCCGCGCCCGGAGGCGCTGCCCCGGCGGCTCCCGCGCCCGCCCCGGCACCTGCGCCCGCGCCGCAGCCCGCGCCGGCTCCCGCGCCCGCGCCGCAGCCCGCGCCCGGCTTCGCGCCCCCGCCGGGCGGGGCCCCGGCGCCGGCTCCCGGGCCCGATGTGCACGGTGCGCCGACCGTCATCGCGCCCATGCAGACCCCGCCCGGCGGATCCCCGGTGCCGCCCCCGGCCCCGGCGCCCGCGCCGTACGGGCAGCCCGGCCAGCAGCCGCCGCCCCCTCCGGGCTACGGCGGTCAGCCGGCGCCCGGCCAGACGGCACCCCTGCCGCCCGGCTACGGCGCCGGACCGCAGACGCCCCAGGCTCCGCAGGCACCCCAGGCGCCCACGCCTCCTCCCGGATACGGCCAGCCGACCCCGCCGCCCGGCTACGGCCAGCAGCCGCCGGGGCAGGTGCCCGGCCAGATGCCGGGCCAGGCGCCCGGGCAGATGCCCGGTCAGATCCCCGGCCAGCAGGCGCCCTACGGTGCGCCGCAGGGCGCTCCCCAGGGCGCGCCGCAGGCCCCGGGCGTGCTCGGCGCGCTCCAGCAGTACAAGGAGACGCCCACCGGCCAGCGCTGGACCCAGCAGAACCGCAAGCTGGTGCGCGCCGACCTCAGCATCGGCGGCCAGCCCGTGCTGGCCCGGCAGGGCAGCATGGTGCTGTACCAGGGCAAGGTCGATTTCGCCTACAAGGGCGCCGGCTTCACCGGCCGCATCGTCGGCAACGCCACCGGCCAGGAGATGCAGCTGATGCGCTGCACCGGCCAGGGCCAGGTGTTCTTCGCCGAGGACTCCACGATGCTGCACCCGATCGAGCTGCAGGGCGACGCGGTGTGCGTCTCCGCGGAGAACGTCCTCGCCTTCGACGAGGGCCTGCAGTACGAGGTGCGCCGCATCGAGGGGCACGGCATACCCGGCGGGGCGCTGTTCACCATGCAGTTCCAGGGCACCGGCACCCTCGTGGTGAAGACCCACGGCACGCCCGTGGTGCTGCCGGTCACGCCCACCACGTTCGCCGACGCCAACGCCGTCGTGGCCTGGTCGGCCGCCGCCCAGGTGATCGTCTCCAGCCAGGTGCGCATGCGCCGCAACGCCTACCCGGGCGCCTCCGGCGAGAGCGTCAACCTCCAGTTCCGGGGCGCACCCGGCAACTTCATCGTCGTCCAGCCGTACGAGATCTGAAGGAGCCCGTCATGAACCAGCCTCTCGCGGGCTTCGCCCCCGCTCCCGTCACCGCCCGCATGGAGAACCACGGCAACCACATGCTGAAGGTCGCCATGCAGACCGGCAACGACCTCTTCGCACGCGTCGGTTCGATGGTCGCCTACGAGGGCTTCATCCAGTACGAGCCCAACCCGTCGGCCGTCCGCCAGATCGCCAGGGACTGGCTGACCGGCGAGGGGGCGCCGCTGATGAAGTGCTCCGGCGACGGCCTGCTCTACCTGGCCGACTACGGCGCCAACGTCGTCGTGATCAACCTCAACGGCGACGGCATCTCCGTCAACGCCACCAACCTGCTCGCCTTCGACGCGCACCTGTCGTGGGGCGTCGAACGGGTCAAGGGCCTGGCCAAGTTCGCCGGACAGGGCCTGTGGAACACCAGGATCTCCGGGCAGGGCTGGGTCGCCCTGACCTCACGCGGCAAGCCGATCGTCGTCGACTGCGGCGGCGGCGAGGACGAGACGTACGTCGACCCGGACGCCCTGGTCGCCTGGTCCCCGAACCTCAAGGTGAAGGGCAAGCGCAGCTTCCGCGCCCAGTCGCTGATCGGCCGCGGCAGCGGCGAGGCCTACCAGATGGCCTTCTCCGGTCAGGGCATCGTCGTCGTCCAGCCCAGTGAGGACAGCACCGACCGTCTCCGGCTCCGGGGCTGAGGGGGAGCAACACATCATGCAGAGCCCGCTTTTCGCCTACAACGACCAGCAGACCCAGGAGCGCTGGAGTCTGCAGAACAAGCAGATGCTCCGGGTCGTCCTCGAGGGGCATGAGGACGTCCTGGCCCGCAAGGGATCGATGGTCGCCTACCAGGGCCTCGTCGAGTTCGACGCCGAGTACCAGAGCCACCAGCAGTCCCGCGCCCGGGCGAACACCGGTGAGGGCCTGGACCTGATGCGCTGCCACGGGCAGGGCACGGTCTTCCTGGCCAACCTGGCCCAGCACATCCACATCATGGAGGTGGAGCAGGACGGGCTGACGGTCGACAGCAGCTATGTGCTGGCGATGGACTCCTCGCTGCACCACGAGGTCATCGCCGTCGACAGCCTCTACGGCATCTCCGGCTCGGGGAAGTACCAGCTCAACATCACGGGCCGCGGCAAGGTCGCCCTGATGACCTCCGGCATGCCGCTGCTGCTGCAGGTGACGCCGGACAAGTACGTCAACTGCGACGCGGACGCCATCGTCGCCTGGTCGACCGGGCTGCGGGTGCAGATGCAGGCGCAGACGCACTCCTCCGGCGTGTGGCGGCGCCGCGGCAACACCGGTGAGGGCTGGGAGCTGAGCTTCATGGGCACCGGCTACGCGCTGGTCCAGCCCAGCGAGCTGCTGCCCCCGCAGAACGCCCAGATCGGCTCGGGCCTGGCGGCCCAGTTCGGCATGGGCCAGCAGGGGGCCCGCGGGCAGAACCAGGGCAACGTCTGGAGCTGACCCGGCAGGCACAGCAGTGAGGGGCGAACGCCGCGGCGGTCGCCCCTCACACGTCCCGGCACAGCATGCGTCGTGCCCTCACAGCCGGGCGCGCGTCGCCTCCAGCAGGCGCACCACGGACTCGTCCGCGACGCCGGGCACCTCGGCGTAGGGGAACCAGCGCACGTCCAGGGACTCGTCGCTGACCGCGTGGGCCGCGTCCGGCGGCGCCAGCACCGCGTACTGCACATCGAAGTGCCAGTGGCAGGGCGCGGGGATCGGGTGCCGGTCGAGCCTGACCGGGCCGCCCGGGAGCAGGCGCAGCCCCTCGACCCCCGACTCCTCCGTCGCCTCCCGCAGGGCCGCCGCCGCCAGGGAGGCGTCCCCGGGCTCGCAGTGGCCGCCCATCTGCAGCCACATGCGCAGCTTCCGGTGCAGCGTCAGCAGCACGCGCTCCCGCCCGGGGTCGATCACCAGGGCGCTCGCCGTGAGATGCCCCTGCTCGCAGGACTTCCACAGGCCGTCCGGGCGGGCCGCCAGGTGGTCCAGATAGGTCTGGCGCAGCTCGGGCTGGCCCTCGTACTCCTTCAGCACGAGGACCGCGTCGTCGTGGAGGCTCACTCCGTCCCGTCGTCCTTCTTCGGGGCGTCACCGGCGGACCCGTCCCTCGGGGCCTCACCCGTTCCGCCCGGGGAGTCGTCCTCCGCGGCGTCGCCGGAGGCGTCGTCGTGCTTGGTCAGGTCCGGCTTGGAGCCGCTCGCCGCCTCGCCGAGCATCTTGTCCAGTTCGGAGAAGTCGACCTGCTGCTCGCGGTGCACGAAACCGTCCGGGTCGTCCAGGTCGGTGGCGTTGGGCAGCATGTCCGGGTGGGCCCACAGGGCGTCCCGGCCGTCCACGCCGCGCGCGTCGGTGAGCGAGGCCCACAGGCGCGAGGCGTCCCGCAGGCGCCGCGGGCGCAGCTCCAGGCCGATCAGCGTGGCGAAGGTCTGCTCGGCCGGGCCGCCCGAGGCGCGGCGGCGGCGCAGGGTCTCGCGCAGCGCGTCGGCGGACGACAGCCGGGGCTTGGCCGCCGCGTGCACCACGGCGTCCACCCAGCCCTCGACCAGCGCCAGGGCCGTCTCCAGACGGGCGAGGGCGGCCTTCTGCTCGGGCGTGTCCTCCGGCTGGAACATGCCCTGCTGCAGCGCCTCCTGCAGCTGCTCCGGATTCTGCGGGTCGAACTGGCCGACCACGTCCTCCAGCTTGGCGGTGTCGACCTTGATGCCGCGCGCATAGCCGTCGACCGCGCCGAACAGATGCGAGCGCAGCCACGGCACATGGGCGAACAGGCGCTGGTGGGCGGCCTCGCGCAGGGCGAGATACAGCCGCACCTCCTCCTGCGGGACGCCCAGGTCCTTGCCGAAGGCCTCGATGTTCACCGGCAGCAGCGCGGCCTTGCCGGCCGGGCCCAGCGGCAGGCCGATGTCGGAGGAGCCGACGACCTCACCGGCGAGCACCCCGACGGCCTGCCCGATCTGCGTGCCGAACATGGCCCCGCCCATGGAGCGCATCATGCCGATCAGCGGGCCGGCCATGGCCTGCATCTCCTCGGGCAGCACATCGCCCATGGCGTTGCCGACGCGCTCGGCGACCGGGTCGACCAGCTCGCGCCAGGCGGGCAGGGTCGCCTCGACCCATTCCGCGCGGCTCCACGCCACGGCGGAGTGCGCGCCCGAGGGCAGCGAGGTGACACCGTCCAGCCAGAGGTCGGCCAGGCGGACGGCCTCCTCGACCGCCTTGCGGTCGGCGGGGCCGACGCTCGCGTCCTTGGTGCCGTCGGCCGTGCCCTGGGACACGGTCTGGCGGGCGATCTGCTTGGCCATGTCCCAGTTCACCGGGCCGCCCTCGTAGGAGAGCATCTGCCCGAGCTGCTGGAAGGCCGCGCCCAGGTCGGTGGGGTTCAGCGACCCGAACATCGCGGCGAACGGATTGTCCGCGCCCGGGCCGCCAAAGCCTCCGGCTCCGGGGGTGCCGAAACCGAACGGGTTGGCCGGGCCCTGACCACCGCCGCTCTGCGGGTCCTTCTTCTTGCCCTCGTCGCCGTCGTCCGGCTCCTCCGGCGGAAGGCCGAATCCGAATGGGGTGTCACTCACGGGATTCCTCGGCTGGTAGGGCCGCCGGTTCTTTCCGGCGGCACGGCTGCCCGACAACACCACCCAGCGTAGACACCTGAGCCGGTTCGGGCCTCGGTGCTTCGCCGACAGAAGGCCTGCGGCAGGATGGATGCCACCTGGTACGTACGCGTCACATGCGCCCGTACTGAAGACAACCGCTGGAGACGCCCGGTGAGTTCCCCAGATCCGCAGGTTCGCGCAGCGCGAAACCGGTCAACCAGTCCCGCCGGCCGCGGGCCCGTCGTCGCGGTCACCGGCGCCGCGACCGGCGTCGGCGCGCTGCTCACCGAGCGGCTGGTGGCCTCGGAGGAGATCAAGCAGGTCATCGCCATCGACGAGCGGCGCGGCGAGTGCGACGAGGCCAGATGGCACATCCTCGATGTGCGCGACCCGGCCATCGCCGACAAGCTGCGCGGCGCAGACGTGGTGGTGCACCTGGCCCTCGATCTCGACCTGGAGACCGACGCCGCCGCGCGGACCGCTTACAACGTCCGGGGGACCCAGACCGTCCTCACCGCCGCCGCGGCCGCCGGTGTGCACCGGGTGGTGCTGACCACCTCGGCGATGGTCTACGGCGCGCTGCCCGACAACGAGCTGCCGCTGTCCGAGGACGCGGAACTGCGCGCCACGGCGGAGGCCACCGGCGTCGGCGACCTGCTGGAGATCGAGCGCCTGGCCAGGCGCGCGCCCCGCGCGCACCCCGGACTCAATGTCACGGTGCTGCGCCCCGCCATTCTGGTGGGCGGCACCGACACCGCGCTGACCAGGTACTTCGAGTCGCCCCGCCTCCTGGTGGTGGCCGGCTCGCGCCCCGCCTGGCAGTTCTGCCACGTCGAGGACCTGTGCAGCGCCCTGGAGTACGCGGTGCTCGAGAAGGTCGACGGCGAGCTGGCCGTCGGCTGCGACGGCTGGCTGGAGCAGGAGGAGATCGAGGAGCTCAGCGGCATCCGGCGCATGGAGCTGCCGTCGGCGGTGGCCCTGGGGGCGGCGGCCCGGCTGCACCGGATCGGCCTGACCCCGTCCCCGGCGGGCGACCTCGCCTACACGATGTACCCGTGGGTGGTCAGCGGCAGCAGGCTGCACGACGCCGGGTGGCGTCCCGCCTACACCAACGAGGAGGTGCTGGCGGAGCTGCTCGAGGAGGTCTCCGGGCGGCACACGGTGGCCGGCCGGCGGCTCGGCCGCAAGGACGCGACGGCGGCGGGCGCCGCGGGCGCGACGGTGGCGCTGCTGGGCGCGGCGGCGGTGGTCCGGCGGGCCCGCAAGGCACGCCGGCGCATCTGACACCGGACGGCCCGGCGCCGCCGCACCGCCTCCGACGGCGAGTGGCCCGGCGCTTCCGGCACCGCCGCCGGCATCGCCTGTGACGGCGAGTGGCCCGGCGCCGCCGCACCGTCTCCGACGGCGAGCGCCCGGCTCCCGGCACCGCCGCCGGCATCGCCTCCGACGGCGAGCGCCCGGCGCTCCCGGCATTGCTTCCGACACCGGGCGGCCGGAGCATCCGCGTGCGGCAGTCCTCCGGAGCACCCGGCAACTCCGTCTCCGGCAGTCCGCGGGACCGGCTCCGCGGGACCGGTCCCGCGGGCGGGCACGCCGGGGATCCGCGGTCCTGTAGAACACTCCGAACCGCCGGGCGCGTCTGCCGGTGGAAACCGCAATACCCGGCTGTCGGCGGCGTACGGCACGATGGGGGCATGGCTACGACGCATGACCACCCCGGCGAGCAGGCCGCCCAGGACCCGATCAAGCTGATCGGCATCCGGGACACCCCCCTGTCGGTGGACGAGGTCTTCCGGGCCGTCGGGGACGACGCGGCCGGCGGCACGGCGCTCTTCGTCGGCACCGTCCGCAACCACGACGGCGGCGCCGACGTCGAGAAGCTGAGCTACTCGTGCCACCCCACCGCCGAGGCCGAGATGCGCCGCATCGCCGAGAAGGTCGCCGCCGACCACCCCGTGCGGGCACTGGCCGCCGTGCACCGCGTGGGGGACCTCGCGGTCGGGGACCTCGCCGTGGTGGTCGCCGTGTCCTGTCCGCACCGGGGCGAGGCCTTCGAGGCCTGCCGGAAGCTGATCGACGACATCAAGCACGAGGTGCCGATCTGGAAGCACCAGACGTTCGCCGACGGAACGCAGGAGTGGGTCGGAGCCTGCTGACCCGGCCGCCCCTGGCGGGGGCCTCTCCCAGCGCGGTTCGTCCGGTTGCGTAACCGGTCCCCCGACGTGAGCGTTGTCACTGCGAATGGTTAATCTTCTGATCAGTCCGTCGCGGACGTCACGGGTTGGGAGGTCGGTATGGATGCGCTCGCCTGGCTGCTGATTCCGCTCGTGGCGGCCGTCGTCGCGGGCCTGTGGGGGAGCTGGGCCCTGAGAACCCGGAAGATACGCAGCGACGGTCCCGAACTGGACGGATACGCCCGTTTTCGCGAGGCGATGGAGAAGTCCCGTACCGGCACCTGACCAGGCGCCCTGACGGTGCGCTGACAGAGCTGTCCCGTACTGTCGAGACATGCCACGCCGCACCGCGACGATGCTCGCCTCCACCCTGATGCTGATCGCGCTTCTGTGCGCGGGAGTGTTCATCCCCGTGCCGTACGCGGAGATGTCCCCGGGCCCGACGGTGAACACCCTCGGCGAGCACGACGGCGAGCCGGTGCTGCAGATCTCCGGGCGCAAGACCTATCCGGCCGACGGCCACCTCAACATGACCACGGTGCGGGTCACCAGCGCCGACTACCGGATGAACCTCGTCGAGGCGGTCTACGGCTGGCTGGCGCACGACAACAAGATCGTGCCGCACGAAACCCTCTACCCGAACGGCAAGACGGAGGAGGAGTCGACCCAGGAGAACGCCGAGGAGTTCACCCGGTCGCAGGAGAGCGCCAAAGTGGCGGCGCTGAAGGAACTCGGCGTCCCGGTGAAGTCCTGGGTGGTGGTCTCCACCGTGGTCAAGGGCTCCCCGGCCGAGGGCAAGCTGCACGCCGGCGATGTGATCAGGGCCGTCGACGGCAAGACGGTCAAGGAGCCGGCCGATGTGGCCGACCTGGTGACCAGGCACGAGCCGGGGGAGAAGGCGGTCTTCACGATCGTGCCCGCCAAGGAGCAGGCCGCCGCCCAGAAGGAGAAGCGTCCCGCGCGGACCGAGAACGTCACCATCACCACCCGGACCTCGGACGACGCCGGTGAGAAGCGCGCCATCGTCGGCATCTCCGCCGGGACCGACCACACCTTCCCGTTCACCATCGACATCAAGCTCGCCGACGTCGGCGGCCCGAGCGCAGGGCTGATGTTCGCCCTCGGCATCTACGACAAGCTCACGCCGGGCAGCCTCACCGGCGGCGCCTTCGTGGCCGGCACCGGCACCATCGACGACAACGGAAAGGTCGGGCCGATCGGCGGCATCGAGATGAAGACCGTCGGGGCGCGCGCCAAGGGTGCCGAGTACTTCCTGACGCCCGCCGACAACTGCGCCGCGGCCGCCAAGGACACCCCCGACGGCCTCACCCTGGTCAAGGTGAACACCCTCGACGACGCCCTCGACGCCCTGGAGGACATCCGCTCCGGCGACACCGACGCCCTGCCGTCCTGCAAGGCGTCCTGATCCCGCCGGGCACGGCGGCCCGGCACGGCCCGAGGACGGGCCGTGAGCAGGGCGCGGCGGTCCCGTCCCGCCGGGGCGGCTACTCCTCGAAGGTCGCCGCCAGCGCGTCCGCCAGCCCCGGCACCAGATCGGAACCGGTGAGGACCTCGGTGGGGGAGTCCTTCTCCCGCAGCCGCAGCGCCGACTCCCGGCTGCCGTCGCGCAGCACCGCGACCGTCATCCGGACCTCCTGACGCTCGGGGTGCTCGGCCACCCACGCGTTGAGCGCGGCCTCGTCGAGGTCGTCCGGCACCTCCGCCTCCGCGGACGGCGGCAGCATCAGACGCTCCACGGTCAGGGCGCAGCCGGTCACGGCCTCCGGCCAGGCGATGGTGCCCAGGAACTCGTCGAGCGGCTTGCCCGTTGGAATCTCGTCCTGCTCGATCGGGGTGAGGGCGTCCGCCTCCTGCTCCCCGCCCAGACCGAGCCGGTCGGCGAGCGAGGGCTGCTCGGCGCGCAGCCGGGCGGTGTCGACGAGAGCGAACAGACGTGCGGGGCGGTCCCAGCCGAGGCCGGAGACGTACTCGTCGATCTCGAGCACGGCCCTGGTGAGCGGGCTGGCCGCCATGGGTGTGTTGGACATGGTCACAATCCTCTCTCGTTCCTGGCCGGAATCGGGAACCGAGTAAAGGGTGAGTAAGTTGCATAGGTGTGGGCCCACGATCACGTGGGGCCGCTCACGGTCCACGAACACGCGGGCCTGACGAATCAACAGCGAACTTCGAGGTGCCTACCTTGGCTTTCCAGATGCCGGACCGCGGCGGAGGCCCGACGGGGCCACGGATCAGAGTGGGCCGCCCGTCCCGGCGGGTCCGGACCCTGCTCATGACACTGGGCGTCCTGGCCGTCCTCGGCATGGTCTTCACCATGTTCGCGGGGTTCTGGACCGACTGGCTGTGGTATCGCTCGGTGCACTACTCGTCGGTGTTCACGACGACCCTGTGGACCAAGATCGGACTCTTCTTCGTCTTCGGTCTGCTGATGGCCGTCTCCGTCGGCTTCAACATCTGGCTGGCCCACCGGCTGCGGCCGCCGCTGAGCGCGATGTCGATGGAGCAGCAGAATCTCGACCGCTACCGCATGAGCATCGCGCCCTACAAGAAGTGGCTGCTGCTCGGCATCACCGCGCTGGTCGGTCTGATCGCGGGCGCCTCGGCCTCCAGCCAGTGGCGCACGTGGCTGATGTGGGTCAACGGCGTGTCCTTCGGCGAGAAGGATCCCCAGTTCAAGCTGGACGTCTCCTTCTACGCCTTCGACCTGCCCTGGTACCGCTTCCTGCTCGGCTTCGGGTTCGCCGCGGTCATCCTGTCGGTGATCGCCGCGGCGCTCACCCACTACCTGTACGGCGGCCTGCGGATCACCAGCCCGGGCGCCCGCGCCACGGCCGCGGCCACCGGGCACCTGTCGGTGCTGCTCGGCATCTTCGTCGCGCTGAAGGCCGTCGCCTACTGGCTCGACCGGTACGGCCTCGCGGTGAAGTCCAGCGACTTCAAGGCCACCGACAACTGGACCGGTCTGCGGTACGTCGACGCCAACGCCTATCTGCCGGCCAAGACGATCCTGTTCTGCATCGCGGTGATCTGCGCGCTGCTGTTCTTCGCCACCCTGTGGCGGCGCACCTGGCAGCTGCCGGTGATCGGCTTCGGCCTGATGGTGCTCTCCGCCATCCTGATCGGCGGCCTGTACCCGGCGATCGTGCAGAAGTTCCAGGTCCAGCCGAACGAGCAGGCCAAGGAGGCGCCGTACGTCGAGAAGAACCTCAAGGCCACGCGTGAGGCCTACGGCATCGACGGGACGCAGGTCAGGGACTACCCGGGCGTCAGCCAGAGCGAGGACAAGAGCAAGCTGCGGGACGATGTGGCCGGTGCGGCCAGCATCCGCATCATGGACCCGAACATCGTCTCGCCGACCTTCCAGCAGCTCCAGCAGATCAGGAACTACTACGCGTTCCCGACCAACCTGGACGTCGACCGCTACAGCAAGGACGGCAAGGACCAGGACACGGTCATCGGTCTGCGCGAGCTGAACTACAACGGCATCCCCAAGCGGAACTGGATCAACGACCACTTCCGCTACACGCACGGCTACGGAGTCGTCGCCGCCGAGGGCACCAGCGCCGATGCCGGCGGGCGTCCGGAGTTCACCGAGTCCGACCTGCCGTCCAAGGGCGACCTCGGCAAGTACGAGCAGCGCATCTACTACGGCGAGCGGACGACGACGTACTCGATCGTCGGCGGCCCCCAGAAGGAGGTCGACTACTCGGACGACACCGGCGAGAAGACGTACAGCTACCAGGCGGACAGCGGCGTCAACCTCTCCAACCCGCTGAACCGCGCCGCCTACGCCGTCGCCTTCAGCGAGCCGCAGATCCTGTACTCGGGCGCGATCGGTGAGGGCTCGCGGATCCTGTACAACCGCACGCCCAAGGAGCGGGTCGAGGCCATCGCCCCGTGGCTGACCATCGACGGCGACGCCTATCCGGCGGTCGTGAACGGGCGGATCCAGTGGATCGTCGACGCCTACACGACCACCAACGGCTACCCGTACTCCTCGCGGACGACCCTCGGCGACACCACCGCCGACTCGCTGACCGCCACCAACGACCAGCGTGCGGTGGTGGCCCAGCAGAACCAGGTCAACTACATCCGCAACTCGGTGAAGGCGACCGTCGACGCCTACACCGGTGAGGTCAAGCTCTACCAGTGGGACACGAAGGACCCGGTCCTGAAGACCTGGATGAAGGCCTTCCCGGGCACGGTGGAGCCGCGCAGCGAGATCTCCGGCGAGCTGATGGCGCATCTGCGCTACCCGCAGGACCTGTTCAAGGTGCAGCGCGAACTGCTCACCCGCTACCACGTGAAGGACGCCACCACGTTCCTCTCCGGCAGCGAGGTGTGGCAGGTGCCGGACGACCCGACCAACAAGACGGGCGACGCGGTGCCGCCGTACTACCTGAGCATGAGGATGCCGGACCAGAAGGAGCAGGTCTTCTCGCTCACCACGACGTTCACCCCGAACGGCCGTGACAACCTGAGCGCCTTCATGGCGGTCAACGCCGACCCGGGTACCTCCGACTACGGCAAGATCAGAATCCTGAAACTGCCGACCAGCACCACGGTCTCCGGACCCAAGCAGGTGCAGAGCCAGTTCAACTCGCAGCAGGACATCGCCGAGACGATCCGTCTGCTGCGGGGCGGCGACTCCGAGGTCGAGTACGGCAACCTGCTGGCCGTGCCGCTGGACGGAGGACTGCTCTATGTGGAGCCGGTCTACGTTCGCGGTGGCGGACTGAAGTACCCGCTGCTGCGCAAGGTGCTGGTGACCTACGGCGGCCAGACGGCCTTCGAGGACACCCTCGACCAGGCCCTGGACAAGGTCTTCGGCGGCAAGGGCTCGCCCGTCGAACCGCCGCCCGGCGAGGACGAGGGCGACGGCGAGGAGGAGAGCACCACGCCACCGCCGAGCAGCGACAACCCGACCGTCCGCGAGGCGCTCGAGGACGCGCAGAAGGCCTTCGAGGCCGGCCAGGAGGCCCTGAAGAAGAACGACTGGGAGGCCTACGGCCGGGCGCAGAAGGACCTCGAGGAGGCCCTGCGCAAGGCCGAGAAGGCGCAGTCCGCCCAGGGCGGTGGCGGCGGCTCGGGCTCGCAGAGCAGCCCCAGCCCCGGGCCCACCGCGAGCGATTAGAAAACGGCTGGTCAGTGCCGCCCCGCGCCGTGATACGGTAGTGAACACAACGGCGCGGGGTGGAGCAGCTCGGTAGCTCGCTGGGCTCATAACCCAGAGGTCGCAGGTTCAAATCCTGTCCCCGCTACTGAAGTCGCCGTACGGCGGCACCAAAGGCCCGGATTCCACGAGGAGTCCGGGCCTTTGGCATGGACGAACGCATGTGCCCCGCCCCGCTACGGCCGCGCCACCGACGGGAGTTGAGCGATCTGTGTTTGACTTGTCTCTCTGTGGGCATGTCGACAAAACGCTGAAGTGACCTCACTGGCTGCGGTATACCAGGTGTACCCAGGTTGCAGGTGGTGCGACGATGGACGTTATGGGGGACAAGGCAACTCTGTTCGAGACAGGGCGATTTGAGCAGCCTTCCCACCACGTCGACGGGCAGGAGACCCCGGTGGTGGCGGGGGAGAACGACGACGAGGCGGCAGAGGAGCTGCGCCAGCGGCTCGCCGCCGAGGCCGGCGACGTCGAGGCGATGAGCATCCTCGGCGCCATGCTGCTGCGCCGCGGTGATCTCGACGGAGCCGAACCCCACCTGCGCAACGCCACCGCCGCCGGCGACCGTGCCGCCGCCAACAACCTCGGTGTCCTGCTGCACCAGCGGGGCTACGTCGACGAGGCCGCCGGATGGTGGCGCATCGCCGCCGTCGCAGGATCGGCCGCCGCGGCGCACTCGCTGGGCCGCCACCACCGCGAGCGCGGAGACGAGCCGGCCGCCGAGTACTGGCTGCGGCAGTCCGCCGAGCAGGGCCACACCCTGGGCGCGTACGCGCTCGCCGACCTGCTCGAGCACCGCGGGGACGAGGCCGGGGCCGAGCGCTGGATGCGGGCCGCGGCCGAACGCGGCCACCGCGAGGCGGCATACCGGCTCGCCCGCACGCTGGACCGCCGGGCCGCACACAGGTCCGGCGACGACAACGGTGTCCGGCTGCTGGAGGAGGCCGAGCAGTACTACCGGCAGGCCGCCGCACGCGGCCACCGCCGGGCCGCCCTGCACCTCGGGACGATTCTGGAGAAGCGCGGCGAGCTCAAGGAGGCCGGGCGCTGGTACCTGACGTCCGCCAAGGACGGCGAGCCGCGGGCCGCCTGTGCCCTCGGGTTCCTGCTGAAGGACGCCGGTGACACCGAGAACGCCGCCGTGTGGTGGCTGCGCGCCGCCCAGGACGGCGACGGCAACGCCGCCAACGCCCTGGGCGCGCTGCACGCCGAGCGCGGCGAGACCCAGACCGCCGAGCGCTGGTACCGGGCCGCCATGGACGCCGGCGACGTCAACGGCGCCTACAACCTCGGGCTGCTCTGCTCCGAGCAGGGCCGCACCTCGCAGGCCGAGCAGTGGTACCGCAGGGCGGCCTACGCCGGTCACCGCGAGGCCGCCAACGCGCTGGCGATCCTGCTGCTGCAGGCCGGCGACGAGACCGGCGCGGAGCCGTGGTTCTCCAAGGCCGCCGAGGCGGGCAGCGTGGACGCCGCCTTCAACCTGGGCATCCTGCACGCCGGCCGCGGCGAGGAGGAGGCCGCGCTGCGCTGGTACGAGCGGGCGGCCGCCGCCGGGCACACCGAGGCCGCGCTGCAGGTCGGCATGGCCCGGCTGCGGGCCGGCGACGAGACCGAGGCCGAGCGGTTCCTGCGCTGCGCGGCGGGCGGCGGCAGCGCCGAGGCCGCCTACCGCCTGGCGACGCTGCTGGACGCCCGCCGCCCGCCCGAGCCCGCGCACGAGCTGGGCGAGCCGGTGAACCGGCGCAGCGAGTGCGAGGAGTGGTACGAGCGCGCCGCCTCCCAGGGGCACCGCCGGGCCCAGGTGCGGGTCGGCATGCTGGCCGCGGCCCGCGGCGACGTCGTCGAGGCGGCCCGCTGGTACCGCGAGGCGGCCGAGGCCGGCTCCCGCAACGGCGCCTTCAACCTGGGGCTGCTGCTGGCCCGCGAGGGCAGCGAGCCGGAGGCGGCCGTGTGGTGGACCCGCGCGGCGGACGCCGGACACGGCCGTGCCGCGCTGCGCCTGGCCCTGGTCTACGCGCGGCGGGGCGAGCTCGCCGAGGGGCAGCGCTGGGCCGACCGGGCTGCGGCGCTCGGTCCCCCGGCGGTCACGGAGCGTGCCGTCCGGCTGCGCGACGCCCTGCGGCAGGAGCTGTCGGCCTGAGCCGCCCCTCCGTCCGTGCGGCGGCCGGCGTCCCGTCCGCGGGGCGCCCCGCGCGTCCGTGCGCCAGGCGCCCGGTGTGGTGTCCGCCACTTGCGGAGAAACCGCAGGACACCGCGCGGAAAGGCGATTTGCTTCCTCCCGCGTCCTTGACGTAATGTTGCATTCGTCGACGCGGGGTGGAGCAGCTCGGTAGCTCGCTGGGCTCATAACCCAGAGGTCGCAGGTTCAAATCCTGTCCCCGCTACTGAAGTCCGAGGGCCGGAATCCGAAAGGGTTCCGGCCCTCGGTGCGTTCACCCTTCGGTGAGGACGCCGGGTGTCCGAGGACCGTGTCCGGATCCGGTCGTCGTGCCTCGGGCGCTCCGGTCGTCACACGAATGCAGGCCCCGAGAGCCCCGGCACCGCTGGTGCCGGGGCTCTCGGTCATGTCTGGGTGCCCTACGCCGCCGCGCAGTTGGGGCAGAGGCCGCGGTACGTCACCTCGACGTCCGAGACGGTGAAGCCGTAGCGCTCCGAGTCGGGGAGGTCGGCCAGCGGATTGCCCGTCGGGTGGACGTCCCGGATGGCGCCGCACCGCGCGCACACCAGGTGGTGGTGCGGCCGGTGCGCGTTGGGGTCGTAGCGCTTGGCCCGCTTGTCGGTGGCGACCTCCAGCACCTCGCCGAGCGAGACCAGTTCGCCCAGGGTGTTGTAGACGGTCGCCCGGGAGATCTCGGGCAGCTTGGCGACAGCTCGTGCGTGCACCTCGTCGGCCGTCAGGTGGACGTGTTCGCCGTCGAGGACCTCGGCCACGACACGGCGCTGTGCGGTCATCCGCCATCCACGTCCGCGGAGCCGTTCCAGAAGGTCACTCATGAGACCACCTTAACAGCAGGGGGACCAGGTCCCGAACATGTGTGAACTTGGAGCAATGTTTGACTTAGACAATGTCTATCGTAGGATCGAGCCTGTCTTTAGCCAAGGGACAGGATTGGTCGAGAGTGACGCAGGAGGCGCACGTGACACAGGGACCGCTCACCACGGAGGCCGGGGCCCCGGTCGCCGACAACCAGAACAGCGAGACCGCGGGCGTGGGCGGCCCGGTGCTCGTGCAGGACCAGCTGCTGCTGGAGAAGCTGGCCCACTTCAACCGGGAGCGCATCCCGGAGCGGGTGGTGCACGCCCGCGGCGCCGGCGCCTACGGCACGTTCACCGTCACCGCCGACGTCACCCCGTACACGCGGGCCAAGTTCCTCTCCGAGGTCGGCAAGCAGACCGAGGTCTTCGTGCGCTTCTCGACCGTGGCAGGCAACCTGGGCGCGCCGGACGCCGTGCGCGACCCGCGCGGTTTCGCGGTGAAGTTCTACACCGAGGAGGGCAACTACGACCTTGTCGGCAACAACACCCCGGTGTTCTTCATCCGGGACGCGATCAAGTTCCCGGACTTCATCCACACCCAGAAGCGCGACCCGTACACCGGCTCGCAGGAGGCGGACAACGTCTTCGACTTCTGGGGGCTGTCGCCGGAGTCCACGCACCAGGTGACCTGGCTCTTCGGTGACCGCGGCATCCCCGCCTCCTACCGCCACATGGACGGCTTCGGCTCGCACACCTTCCAGTGGAACAACGAGGACGGCGAGGTCTTCTGGGTCAAGTACCACTTCAAGACCGACCAGGGGATCAAGAACCTCACCGCCGAGGAGGCGGAGATCCTGGCCGGCAAGGACCCGGACTCCCACCAGCGGGACCTGCGCGAGTCCATCGAGCGCGGCGACCACCCGTCCTGGACGGCCTACGTCCAGATCATGCCGGCGGCGGACGCGGCGACCTACCGCTTCAACCCGTTCGACCTGACCAAGGTCTGGCCGCACGCGGACTACCCGCTGATCGAGTTCGGCAAGCTCGAGCTCAACCGCAACCCGGAGAACATCTTCGCCGAGGTCGAGCAGTCGGTCTTCAGCCCCGCCCACTTCGTGCCGGGCATCGGCCCGTCCCCGGACAAGATGCTCCAGGGCCGCCTGTTCGCCTACGGCGACGCCCACCGCTACCGCGTCGGCATCAACGCCGACCACCTGCCGGTGAACCGCCCGCGCGCCACCGAGGCGCGCACCCACTCCCGTGACGGCCACCTCTACGACGGCCGCCACAAGGGCGCGAAGAACTACGAGCCGAACAGCTTCGGCGGCCCCGCCCAGACCGGCCGTCCGCTGTGGCAGCCGGTCCCGGTCACGGGTGTCACCGGTGAGACGGTCACCCCCGTCCACGCCGAGGACGACGACTTCGTGCAGGCCGGCAACCTCTACCGGCTGATGTCGGAAGAGGAGAAGGAGCGCCTGGTGGCCAACCTGGCGAAGGCCATCTCGGGCGTCACCCGGGACGAGATCGCCGAACGGGCGATCGGCAACTTCCGCCGGGCGGACGAGGACTTCGGCAAGCGGCTTCAGGTCGCGGTGCAGGCCCTGCGCGGCTGACCCGGCGCAGGCCCGCGCCGGGCGAAGGCGGGCCGGGACTCCCCGGGAGCGGGAGTCCCGGCCCGTTCGCATGGGTGGACCGCGGTCAGGCGGGGACTTGCTGGCGCGCCGGGGCCCAGCACTTGATGATGTCGCGCACCGAGACGATGCCGACGGGCTCCCCGTTGTCGCAGACGATCAGATGCCGGAAACCGCCGTGGGCCATGGCCCCCGCGGCCTCCTCCAGAGTCCAGGCCGGTGCGGCGAAGACGACGTCGGTGGTGGTGTGGGCGTGGACGCGCTCCGTGTCCGGGTCCTGGCCCAGACCCACGGAGTTCAGCACGTCGCGTTCGGTGAGGATGCCGATGCCGATGCCGTCGGGGTCGAGGACCACGGCGGCGCCCACACGGCGGGCGGACATCAGGGCGGCGGCCTGGCGGAGGGTGTGGTCGGGGCCGATGGTGAGGACCACCGTGCTCATGGCGTCACGGACGAGCATGGGATGGAGCCACCTCCTACCGGAAACCGTGCGGTGTCGCGGACGCCGGATCCGCTTGTTCACGGTTTCACAAATTCACAAGTGGGGGACTCTCAGAGTGGCAGGCAAAGCAGGGGTCAACAAGAGGGCGCGCGCGGCCCAAGAGGGCGCGCACGCTCACCTCGTGCCTCTCAGTAGCGCTGGTTCAGATACCCCAGCAACTCGTCGTGGAGCAGCCCGTTGGAGGCCGCCGCGTTGCCGCTGTGCGGTCCGGGCCGGCCGTCCAGACCCGTGAACATGCCCCCGGCCTCGGTCACGATGATCGCGTTGGCGGCCATGTCCCACAGCGACAGCTCCGGCTCCGCGCACATGTCGACCGAGCCCTCGGCGACCATCATGTACGGCCAGAAGTCCCCGTAGGCCCGGGTCCGCCACACCTCGCGGGTCAGGTCGAGGAAGCCGTCGAGCCGGCCCTGCTCCTCCCAGCCGCTGAGCGAGGAGTAGGCGAACGAGGCGTCCGCCAGCTTCGAGACCCGGGAGACCTGCAGCTTGGAGGCGGAGGTGAGGCTGCGGCCGCTGAAGGCGCCGTGGTCCTTCGCCGCCCACCAGCGGCGGCCCAGCGCAGGGGCCGAGACCACGCCGACGACCGGCTGGTAGCCGCCCTCACCGGCCTCCATCAGCGCGATGAGCGTGGCCCACACCGGAACCCCGCGCACATAGTTCTTCGTTCCGTCGATCGGGTCGACGACCCAGCGCCGCGGACCCGTCCCCTCGACCCCGTACTCCTCGCCGAGCACCGCGTCCCGGGGGCGGGCGCGGGCCAGATGACCGCGGACGAGTTCCTCCGCGGCCTTGTCCGCTTCGCTCACCGGCGTCATGTCCGGCTTGGTCTCCACCTTGAGGTCGAGGGCCTTGAACCGTTCCATCGTCGCGGCGTCGGCGGCGTCCGCGAGGACGTGGGCGAGACGCAGGTCATCGAGGTAGTCGGGCATGTGACGACCGTATCTGCCGAGGTGGCGCCGGGGCTACAGGGGGCTCGGGGCGGGGGCGTCCGGATCCTCCCGGCGGCGCGGGCAGGCCCGCCGTGCGCGCCCCCTCCGGTGGCCGCGCGCACCCTTGACAGTGCCTACCACCCCGTCAACTCTGAACCGCAGGGTCGTGAGCTCGCCCCGAGGGAGGCGAAGATGCCTGCAGCGCGGGAATCCCTGCTGGACGCCGCCTACACCGCCCTGGCACGCCGGCCGTGGTCGGCCGTACGGATGGTGGACGTGGCCGCCTCGGCCGGAGTCTCCCGGCAGACCCTCTACAACGAGTTCGGCAGCAAGGAGGGCCTCGCCCGCGCCCTGGTCCGCCGGGAGGCCGACGCCTACCTCGCCGGCGTCGACCGCGCCCTGTCCGGCACCGCGCCACCGGGCGGCCTCACCACGACGGCCACGCTCACCGGTGGCACGGGCCCCACCGGTCCGGGCCGCACCGGAGGACCGGCCCTCTCGGGAGGCACCACCCCCGCCGGGTCCCCGCACCCCGCCGGGTCCCCGTACCTCGCCGGAGCCACGGGTCTCACCGGCCCCACGGCCTCGCTGAGTCCTCCCGGCCCGG
>Ga0207873_1001591_pt1 | contig 21058 bp, 18 predicted proteins | sample BGWIniCompost_FD_187373 | JGI IMG/M metagenome (GOLD analysis project Ga0207873, IMG submission 187373) | Cellulose adapted compost microbial communities from Newby Island Compost Facility, Milpitas, CA, USA - BGW Initial Compost (SPAdes)... ...
CCTGTCGGTGCCGTTAAAGAATTGCCGTGCGGTTAAGAGTCCCTGCATTAAGAATGACGTTTCGACCAGATCGCCACCATTGTCTGCCGGACCAAAGAAGGGGATAACTTTCCCTGTCGTTCCATCAAGAAAGTGCGGGAATGCTCCATGGAAGCGATCCGCTTTTAACAGAAAGTCGGTGATCTCGAGAAAGCGTTGGACGGCCTGCTCACGCGTAATAAATCCTCTCCTGACGCCGGCGATGATCGCCATGATACCAAAACCTGAAGCGCCGGTTGCAATCATCGTGGGATCACCGGGAATATTTTCCAATGCCAGTCCGCTGTTGGGTTCAGCACCATCCCAGTAATACCTGAAGTTTGCTTCCTGGATCATGTCCAGGAGTTCATCATGGGTCATGGGTCGCGTCGATGCGGTGAGAACATTTGAAAATTCTGTTTCGCGGTAGGAATGATCGACATAGGTGAGTTTATACCTTATCTTTCCTTCGTGGGTTCCTACGAAGTCGGAGTATCCTGAAATCTGGGGCAACTGTATGCCGACGGGTTGATAATTCTTTCCGTCGGTTGACCGGTACACCTTAATATACTTTATGGCTGGGTTTGATTCCTTTTTCCAGGTGAGGTCGATGTGTCGCTCGTACCCTTTAGCGGAAGTTAGTTGTGGTGGATCGGTAAGTGCTATGGCAATTCTTGCTCCAGGAGCGAGTTCAATCTGGTCGATGTACAAGTGGCCTTCATTTTCGGATACTGCGCCTTTTGAAAATTGAACGCCCTTGATTTGTGCCACCGGAATGGTTTCCGCCTTGACAAAGGTTGTCAACGGAATCCTGACCTGGTTCCAGGAGTCATAATTGAAAGACTGCGCGAATTCTACAAGGTTTGCCTGCTGCGACTCCCGCATGTCGTCAAACATCAACCTGACGACGGGTAACGAGGCTTTTTCAGTTCCACTCTTTATATATAGCCAGAAGCTCAGGTAATCCGCATCATTAAAAGCATCAATACCGCGAATATTATTGTAAAAAACGGCGGCGCTCCAGTTACCGGCTTCTGAAGAGCGGTACAGGAGTTCAAGGGAATTTCCCGGAGTAAAAAACTGCTCGTCGGATACGGGAAGTCTGCCCTGCGTGTTTTTGATCCAGCATCCGGCGGTGTATTCAGCCTTGCTGTAATAGTAGTGGGAGTCCATGATGCTGTTCTCGAAGAAGATTTTGTCGTGCTTGTGCTGGGAGTAAGCAAGTGTGCACATCAACAGGGTTGCGTTGAGAATAGCAATCTTTAAAGCAACAGGTTTTCGAATTGCGGTGGTCAGACTCTTCATATTTGATTCATTACGGAGTGGCGACAAAAATATTCGATCGTCTGGGAAGATCAGGTAAGCATTCGCAAATATAGATGGTATCGGGAATGATTAGTGATCAGAGATTTTTGATTTGGATTTGCGATTTGGTGTGTGTCCAAAACACGGAGCAGGACGGTACGTTTATTCATTCTTTGTATCATTGGACAAATAGATGGAGTTGGAATGAAAAGAATGAGATCTGTTCTCGCGGCGACGTTTGTAGCCTTCCTGTTTTCCTGTGAGTCGCCTAATGCCGCACAGACCTTGCCGTCATCCGGTAAAAGTCTGGTGGAAATTTTTGTTTCCCCGTCGGGGAAGGATTCAAATCCCGGGACTCATGAGAAGCCCTTGCGCTCCATTCAGATGGCCGTCGGCAGGCTTGGGCCCGGAAAGACGGTTACGCTGCTGGAAGGAGTTTATGAACTCGATAATATCGTCGTCATCACAGCCAAAGGAACGAACGAAAAGTGGGTTACGCTTCGCGGGGCTCGTGGTGAGACGGTTATTCTCGATGGAATCAACGTTAATGTCCCGAATTCAGGTGGGTATCCCGGGAACAATGGACTGATTCAGATTCAAAATGCGGAGTATGTCCGCATTCAAAATATCCATGTTCGCAACTCGCACCGCGCTGGAATCAATATCCAGGAAAGTAAACACATCGATGTAATCAATTGCATCTCAGAGAATAGCCTGTCGCCGGGTATCGCTGCATGGCAAGGATGTGAGTACATCAGGGTTCTGGGAAACACGGTGATCAATGCCAACAACATGAAGATGAGTTGGGAACCATACAAGGGACATGAAGCTCCGCACGAAGCCATTAGCATGGCGGGCCCGCATCATTTCGAGGTAGCCTGGAACCATGTTTACAACTGCGAAAAGGAGGGTATTGATGTCAAGGAAACGGCCTCGTTCGGGGTCGTGCATCACAACTACGTTCACCACCTTAAGCGACAGGGACTTTATATCGACGGCTGGTTTGGCCAACTGCAGGATATCGAGATGCATAACAATGTGGTGACGCGATGCGAGGCGGGAATTGCTATCTCATCCGAGCAAGGACCAAACACAAAGAACCTGAAGATTCACCATAACCTCGTTTATGATAATCGCGCTACCGGAATATTCTTCTCGCGATGGGGCGCTGATAATCCGCGCGAAAATGTTGAAGTGTACAACAACACTTTTTATAGAAACGGGCTCGGACGTGATTTCTCGGGAGATCCCCAGTATTGGCTGTCAGGAGGTTGCTACTTGTATTCCACGAATTTGCGCGACCTCAAAATCTTCAATAACATCTTCGCCCTCAATTCGCCTTTTGAAATCGGTCATACTTCTAAGTTTGAAAAGGATTGGATGACGAAGAAAAATATTGAGATCACGAACAATCTGATCTTTGATGTCAATACAATCGAATACCCGATTTACCTTGAAAACTGGGCGAAGGACAGCGTATATTCTATCAAAGGAACGAACCCCATTCTGGCCGATCCGATGTTTGTCGACCCCGAAAACCACGACTTCAGATTGAAGGGAAACTCACCAGCCGCTAACGGCGGAAATTCAGATCACCCTTATCTGGGTGCTTTACCTCCGGGAACTTCGATGAAGGACTTCTGGTGGCTCAAGAATTTTCCCCCGGAAATTGATATTGAAGCGTATGGGAAGTGAAAGGGTGACCTGAAATCGCCATACAAAAGCCAATCCCTACGTCATTTTTCCCCTTTTAACGGAAAAATTCGAATAAGTCTTGCGCAACCAAATAATTGCATATACATTTGCAACTACTTAGTTGCACATGAGAACTTCTATGTGTCTGCTTCCTGAGCTTGTGGAAAGGCTATGTCCTATATGGTTCAAATCCTATGAAAGCAAGACGTGACGTATTTCAAGCACTTGCAGATCCAACACGCAGAGCAATCCTGTTATTAATCGCTGCCCACGCAACGACGCCCGGCGCCCTGGCGGAAGAATTCCAGTCAAGCCGGCAAGCCATCTCCAAACACATCCAAATCCTCACCGAGTGTGAATTGGTCAAGCAAGAAAAGAGGGGAAGGGAGATCTATTATCACATCAACGCCAGGAAAATCGATGAGGTGGATAAGTGGATCGAGCAATTCAGGAAAATCGTAGATACCCAGTTCAATCAACTAGACAAACTATTATCAACTCTTAAAAAACAAAGAAAATGACAAACGACCTGGCATTCGAGTTTACCGTTGACAAGGCAGCGAAGACGGTTTACATAACAAGAGAATTTGACGCAAATCTGGATTTGGTTTGGGATGCATTTACCAAAGCCGAACTACTGGATCAGTGGGTTGCGCCCCAGCCGTTCCGGTCGATAACAAAACGCATGGACTTCAAGGTTGGTGGCCAAAGACTGTATGCGATGGTAAGTCCTGACGGACAGGAGCGCCACGTTGTGCAGACGTACAAGGCGATCAGTCCGAAGACTCACTTCAAAATGTTTAATGCCTTCGCAGACGCAGATGGAAATCCCGAACCAACAGGTTCCGAATGGGACTACATGTTTAGCGAGCGAGATGGAAGGACAACGGTCCGCATCAAGATCTACAATGAATCTCTCGAACGCATGGAGCGGATGATTCAATTGGGCTTCAGCGAAGGATACAAGGCAGCGATGGAGAACCTGGAAAATCTGTTGGCGACTTTATCGAAGCGCGGCTAGAAGGGATAATTGAAGATGCCCCTAAACCACTTACCGCCAAGACGCGAAGGAGCGCAAAGTGCGTCACTGAGCAACCAGGTTGCCGGTGTTGATGGGAAAAGTTCAAACGCTACATCGGCGACCAGGTGTGCCTTTCGTCCTGGACATACTTAGCCCAGCTGTACAGTGCATCGTAGACCTTCATTCCAATCACCAGCATTTCGTGGTCGTCTTTGAAATTGTACGACAACCCGGCTGAGATTGCCCAAAGTCCTGCAGATTGCGGGGCAAGATCAAACCGGTCGGTATCAGCGCCGCGAATGATCGTCGCCAGTTGATGTACAGCAGGGTCTGTGATTTGGTGTTTCTTGACGATGTAGTCAAACGTGCAGAACTCGCCCTCATGGGAATACTCTACTCCAGGCAGGTCAAAAGGTATCGCATCGAGTTCTTTGGCTTTTTCGATCACTTTGTCCCTTGGCACGTAGATAAACTCAGCGTTTGGGTCTACAAAATTCTTGATCAACCATGGACACGCGATGCGGTCGATCTTAGGGCGTTCCCTGCTAATCCATTTCATGGTGGTATGGTTTTAATCCTTCTTCTGTCTTAAGTCGATCGAATGAAATAGAAACAGTCTTAAGGCATGCGTTGAAGAATAGTTATTTCCTGTAGCCTCCTGTTGGTATATATTCATATACCCAAATTGCGCATTCAGGTGGGATGTAAATTGATAACCCAGTCCGATGAAGAGCCGGTTTTGATCAAACGTGTTGTATACGATCCTTTCACCAAAGTTGAGGAAGACCTCGTTGATGAGCACCGCAAAAGGAGTTCCCGGAGTGATTTCCTTTCCTTTCAGAGGAAGGAAGAACGAGAAATTGTATCTGGCTCTGAAAGTGTAATTGTAGCCATCGAGTTTTTCGTCATTGACCACCTTTTCAACAAAGCGCTGTTCGAGACGCAACCATTGGAGCGTCGTTAGACCCGGGTACTTTTGATGCCACCAGAGTTGTTGCCAGCCTCTGTGCTCCAGCCGGGTTGTTTCCATTCCCTGTGGAGGGAAGTGAGAAACCAGAGTATACCCCACATTTAATCGAAGGTTGTCTTTGAAGAAGTAGGTTGCCGCGGGGCGAAATAGAAATTGAAACGTCCTGTCGGCAAAGTTGTCGGTCATTCGGTAATGTATGTCAAGCCATAAGCCCCATTTGTCCGAGAATCTCATTTGGTTAAAATATCCCAGCCAGAGTTGCTCACGATCGCGGATTTGTTTTTCAGGAGCCTGTGCATGACCGCAGAAACTGACAAATGTAATAGCAAAAGCGAAGAGGAACTCTTGGGATTTGTAGAACATATCAAGCCTTTGTACAAGGCTATCAAAGTCTGCGGTGGAAGTATAGAACGAAATTGACAATTTGTATTCTATTTACTGTTTCCTCAATTTTTGGCGATGGGCGCTGATCATTTGACGCAAAGACACAATGGCGCAAAGAATCGCAAAGAATCCGGCGCAGTCAGACTTACACTTTGCGCACCTTTGCGCCCTTGCGACCTTACGGTAACAGTTTGAGGGGATTACTTCGGGACCTTAATCATACAGTCTTGAGGCTTTTCCTGTAGACCGATGGATTCTTGCCGGTGTGCAGTTTGAAAGTTCTGTTAAAGTGACTTTGATCGGAAAAGCCCGTCAGGTAAGCAATCTCGGCCAGGGAATATTGGGAATCCTTCATCAACTGAATCGCCTTTTCTATCCGAAGCTTCCGGATGTAGTCTCCAAACGAAAGGTTATCGAAGTATTTGGAGAACTCACGGGAAAGGTAGGAGGGATGAACGTTGAGAGTTCCTGAAATTTCCTTGAGTGAAAGGGTCAGGTTGGTGTCGATTTGATCCTGGATGATCTCCTTCAGTTCCCTTGCCCAGTCCGGGATTTTTTTCTTTTTCCTTTTGTCAGCCAGGAAGTTCTTGTACACCTCCAGCAGGGTTCTTTCGAACGGGTTTTGTGTATGTTTCTCGTCCTTTAGATATTTGGCCCAGCTGTACAAACCGTCATAGAGGATCATGCCCTGGGCCAGCAATTGGTAGTCGTCTTTGATGTTGTACGCAATGCCTGCTGAAATGGCCCAGAGTCCGGATGCCTGGCTTGCCAAATCGTGGCGATCCGTATCTGCACCCCTCACGATTACCCTCATGATCTCAATCGCTGGATCCTTTATCTTGTGCTTTCTGACAATGTAGTCGAACGTGCACTCGTCGCCGTGATGGGTATATTCGACGTTGGCGACGTCAAAGGGAATTGCGTCATACTCTTTTGACAGTTCAATTACTTTGTCAGAGGGGACGTAAAGAAACTCCGCGTCCTTGTCCACAAAACGTTTAATTAACCAGGGACAGGCAAGGCGGTCAATTTTCGGGCGTTCGCGAGTGATCCATTTCATACAGCTTTTGCTAGCACTTCTATCCAATCTCGGTAATTTTCACAGGTCGTCCTTCCTTTACAGAACGATTGGCGGCGACAGCAATGATCATGGCTTTCAGTCCGTCTTCGCCCGTGATTGGCATGGGTCTCTTGTTTCTCAACGCGTCGATGAAATCCTCCATTTCCCTTAGGTAGGAAACTACGTACCTCGTCATGAAGAAATCGGGAAGGCGTTTCATGTGACCACCGGATTCGTCGAAGAACAATGATGTATCCTTGTAGGGATTTTCGGCACGCACCATTCCTTTCGTTCCAAATACTTCCAACCGTTGGTCGTAACCGTAAATCGCCTTGCGACTGTTTTCAATAATAACAGTGACGCCATTTTCAAATGTGAGTAGAATGAAACCCGTATCGATGTCGCCGGCCTTGCCAATCTCCGGATCGATGAGATTGTATCCTTTCGCAAACACCTCAGTTACCTCGGAACCGGTGATGTGCCGAGACATGTCGAAGTCGTGAATGGTCATGTCCATAAAAAGTCCCCCTGAACTCTTAATATAATGTACCGGAGGTGGTTCCGGGTCGCGGCTGATGATATGTACGGATATGATATTACCGATACTGCCATCGTTGATTTTTTCTTTCACTGCGGCGAACGAAGGATCGAGACGTTGGTTGAAGGCTAACATCAACGGGACCTTTGCATCCTTGACAACTTTCAGGGTTTGCTTTACGGTCTCGAGCGAGAGATCGAGCGGCTTCTCGCAAAAGATCGCCTTTCCCGCTCTGGCCGCTTTCTGAACGTACTCTGCATGGGAATCCGTAGGGGAACACACAACGATGGCATTTATGTCCGGGTGGTTAATCACTGTGTCTGCGTCGGACGTCACGAGAGGTACATTCCAGGACCTTGCGAATGCCTGTCCTGCCTCCGAAGGGTTCATGGCAGCCAATACTTCAACGCCAGGAATTTTTGTGCAGAGATTTTCGAGGTGAATTCTTCCGATCCTCCCCAGGCCGAGGATTCCCAACTTAGTTGTTTTCATTGGGGGAAATGATCCGTTTATTTCTTTCTGTCTTTTACAGGTATCACGAGTTTCAATCCTGACCACATTTCATCAACTGCACAGACTTTGACGTCCACAAGTCCATTATTCAAGGCTATCTCACGAATGACATTCTCGCTAAGGTCAGTTTCAATGCCTGCGGATTTCTTATACCACGACACCCAAATCATTCCGTTTTCTTCAATCTCTTGCCGTAGCTGTTTGATGTCTTTCTTGAGTTGTGTTGCTTTCAGGGCAAAGTAGTGAATAAAGTCTTTCCTGGTCTTTTTGTCGGTCACTTCGACTATGTCTGATGGCAGGTCACTGAACAGTTTGAAGTAGTAATCCGGTGGATTGACTAGTTTTATTTTGAACTTCGGCTTGATGCCTAGTTTTTTCGCGAGGGGTGTTCCTGAATATCCTGCGGTTTTCACTGTATTGAGGGTTGCTCGTTTTTGTTCGACAGGGATGCTTTGGTATAGGCACAAAGTCTTTGTTAGGCGCCGCCAGATTTAGAGTTTTTCGAGCTGTGTGCGGGTCCTTTCGTTCTGAACATTCCCCGTGTTGATGGTTGAGGCAGGTTCGAACAAAATCACATGTACTTCTTCCTCGGCTACGGGACGATGCTCGATCGTCCGCGGCACAATAAGAAACTCTCCTTCATGAATCTCAATGGTCTTGTCGCGAAACTCCATCTTCAGTACTCCCTTGGTTACCAGGAATAATTCGTCTTCGTTGTCATGGTGATGCCAGACGAAGTCGCCCTTCATCTTTACGGCCTTGACGTGCTGACCGTTGAGTTCACCAATGATTCTGGGATTCCAATGGTCGGAGATGAGATTAAGCTTTTCCTGGAGATTTACTTTTTCGATGGTAGTATTTTGGGGGGTCATTTTTTAGGTAGAAAAGTTATGTAATGAATTCCGTCGGATCATGATATCCGAAATATTCAATTTCCTTGCCGTGTCGCGCAACGATTTGCCTGACTTTTTCCAGACTTTCCCTCCTTAGTTTATCGTCAACGGCCCTCAGGGTGGCCAGCTGGTCCACCGGGTGATTGTGATTGTCGAGTTCCGCCCTCAGGTAATATGCGTCGCCGACGTAGAATATCCAGCGCTCATTGTCCTTTATCACTACTCCACAGTGGCCGGCCGTGTGGCCCGGAAGGGGGATAAGATAAGCGGTAATGTCCAGGTCGAGCCCCCGTGCAGGAAGATTAAACCATTCACCGTCGTTTTGGGCATACAATTTCAGTCTCGGATTGTGTGATAACTGTTGGGGAAGGTATCGGCTATCACCGCCTTTGAAGGCATCGTGCTCTTCCTGCGACACATGGATGACAGCATGGGGGAAGTCGGCCAGTCCGCCGATATGGTCAGGATCAAGGTGGGAACAAACAATGTCTGTAACCGCTGTTGCAGGAAATCCGAGTTTTTCGATCTGCCGGACGGCGGTAAGCGATTCATCAAATCGGAAACCTGTCACTTCAATGAGTTCTTTTCCCAATCGTTGTTCAGGATTCACCGTCTCCCCAAGGCCGATGCCGGAATCGATCAACGTTAGTCTGCCACCCCGCTCCAATAGGAGGCAGTGTCCGATTGCCGAGCCCAGCGGCGACTCTATTTTGACGCAATTCAGGTGATGTACCCTCATAATTGAAATGCCAAAAATCCCAAAGTTCAGGTTCGAGACGTCCTGAGTCTTGTAAAAAAGCGAACAACTATCCGAGGGATTTTAATAGCCAGACGATTTCCATGGTAACAAGCGGTGATCCAACAAGTTAGCCCCTACCAAGACGCGACCGAACTGCCCGGTTGCTCAGACGACCGCATTTCTCATCGCCGCTTCGCGATACCATTGCGCACTCAGCTTCGGCGTACGCTTTTGTGTCTTGAAATCGACGTGTACCAGCCCGAAGCGATCGCCATAGCCGTTGATCCATTCGAAGTTGTCCATCGTACTCCAATAGAAGCTGCCCTTGAGCGGAATGCCTTCTGCTGTGGCGCGCTGCTGCCACAGCATGCCGTTTCGCAAGTACATGATGCGGTCATAGTCGTAGATGTTGCCGTCCTGCGCAAGTTCATCAGCAGCGGCGCAGCCATTCTCGGTTATGTAGATTTCCTTGGGCTTCCAAAGCTCGTGGAGTATACGCGGCGACCAATACTGTGATTCAGGAACCAGCCGGTGCCAGTCCGAAAACATCTTCGGATGGGAAACGCTGAATGGCACCTCCTCGTAACCGGGCGGCTGATCTGATGCCCTGACGGCGAGTGTGGGGATATACACGTTTATACCAACGAAGTCGACCGGCGAGGAGATGATCTTCATTTCTTCGTCCGTGAACTTTGGTGCGTTCTTGCCCGCCTGTTCCAGGTACGTGTCGTAATAGTGGCCTTCCAGCATGGGACCGAGGAAGTACGCATTCAACGCGCGTGTCGCGGCGAGAGCTGCTTTGACATGCTCGGGCGAGTCGATGACCGGAACGGCGTGCGGCATGTTTTCCGCCGGGCCCACCTTTGTACCGGCTTGCGCCATCGCGCGGATAGCCTGCACGGCCAATCCATGCCCAAGAACCGCATGGTGCCGCACCTGATTTAGCGGCCCATCTTCAAGCAGGATGCCGGGAGCGCTCATGAGGCGGATGGTCTTGCCCTGCACGTGCAGTTCGACACCGCGGTATGCTGTCTCCGTTACCTGTTTGAACTCATTGATCGTGAAGAAGTGACTGACGCGGTCGCTCAGCGTCTTCGCGATGAGGCCAGCGTACTCCCCGAAGGCTTTTGCGGTTTCGGGCGACTCCCAGCCCTTGTACTTGTCCTGAAGCGCTTGAGGAAGATCCCAGTGGTAGAGCGTGGCGAACGGCTCAATGCCGGCGGCCTTCAGTTCGTCGACCAGTCGGCTGTAGAAGTCGAGGCCCTTCTGGTTCGGCTTACCGACACCTTCCGGAAAGATTCGCGGCCAGGAGATGGAGAAGCGATAAGCGTTGGCGCCGAGGTCCTTCATTAGTGCGACGTCTTCCTTGTAACGGTGGTAGTGCTCGTTGGCGACGTCGCCAGTGTCGCCGTTCTTGATCTTCCCTGGCGTGTGAGCATAGGTGTCCCAGATGGACGGGCCCTTGCCGTCTTCATTCCACGCGCCCTCAATCTGATACGCCGACGTGGCGACACCCCAATAATATCCTTCGGGAAAAGAGCGTCCAGCACCTGTTTGTGCGCTTGCAATTTCCGGTGCACTGGTTTCATCTTTGGTTTTGGTTGTATCACAACCAAAAAGCGAACTCATGGAAATAGCTGCGCCAGTCATTCCGGCCAGCTTTCCAAATTCGCGGCGGGTAAGGTCTTTTTTTGACATGGTGGTAGGGGTTCTTTCCTTACCGGGACCGGTCCCGGTTGCTTCATATAAGCTAGCACATTTCTATGAAAAGCCCAAACACCAGTAGCGATGAATAACTACGATCAAAAGGATTGCTAAGTCGACTACTCGCTCTTCAACGTGGTGGCAGGGTTGATTCTTGCTATTGTTAGCGTGAGGTAGCCCAAGGTAATCCACGATAGTAAAATCAAAAACATTCCGGCGCCAATGAAAATGATTGGATTCAACGTGACGCGATAAGCAAAATTCTGAAGCCAGTTTTGCATGATCCAGATTACAACCGGTGTAGCGATGATTACCGCGACCAGAATCAGAATAGTAAAATCCTTAAGCAACAAAACTACGAGATTACCTAACTCAGCACCAAGGACTTTTCTTACACTGATTTCTTTAGTCTTGTTGCGGAATGTGAGCGCTGCAATTCCCAGCAGTCCAAAGCAGGCAATCAAAATGGCTACTCCAGAGAATGCGATGATAACGCGATTGATATTTTGTTCATTGCGATATTGGTGGTTAAGAGCATCCTCCAGAAAAAAGAACTCGAACGTAAACCGGTTGTCGAATTTTTTCCAGATTCCTTCTATTTCACCAATCGTTTTGTTGAAATCATTGGTGTTGAGTTTGATGGCAATGTAATTGAAGCCATTATTTCCCAATTTGATCAGCAGTGGTTTTACCGTGTGATGCAGGGATTGGAAGTTAAAATCTTTCACAACGCCGATCACAGTCGCTCTTATGTCATCGCCATCCCGTTCCCAGGTAATTTGCTTTCCAACCGGATGATCGAGTTGAAGATTGCGGGCCGCAGTCTCGTTAATCAGAAAAGCATTATCTGCATCCGCAGGATTTTCCCTTAGGAAATCGCGCCCTTCTGCCAACGGAATGCTTAATACATTAAGAAAATCGTGATCAACAACGAGCTCAGAGACATCGATGCTGTTTTCAGGATGGGATGATTCAAAAATTTCATTTTGATTGAACGATCGACCCGGAATGTTAGATGCTGCTGAGACTTCTTTCACGCCGGCAAGTTGCCGGAATTCCTCCTCCACATCTGCGAAGCGGTCTCTAAGTGCGTCCTGATTTTTTACCGGTATTACGATCACTTCTTCCTTGTTAAAACCAACAGGTCGGTTTTGAATTGCTTGAAGCTGATTGAAGATTACGACTGCAGCACAAATTAGTACCATGGACGCACTAAACTGAAAAACAGTAAAACCCTTGCGTATCGAAGTTCTTTTTGGGCTTCGCAAAAATTTGCCTTTCAGCGCTGCGGTTGGGTTTACTGACGACAAGTAAAGTGAGGGATAAATGCCGGCAACAAGTCCAACCACTATTCCGATCGCGCCCAAGATTCCGACCAATGAGATCACCGAAAGTCGAACTGCACTTTCCGTCATAAGGTTGAATACTGGAACCAGTGTCTGAGTCATGGCGAGGGACACCAGCATCGCTGCACAAGCGATCAGCACAGATTCACCAGTGAATTGAAAGATGAGTTGCCGTTTTAAAGCGCCAAGTGACTTGCGAATACCAATTTCTTTTGCCCGCTCCGCTGATTGTGCGGTTGTAAGATTAATGAAGTTGATGCACGCGATGACAAGAATCAGAATTGCAGCCGCAATCATCATGTAGACGTAATCGATGTTGCCATTGCCCTCCAGTTCCCACCGGACATTTGATTTGAGGTGAATATCAGTAATAGGTTGAAGTTTTAGCCCATAATGATTGTCCTCAAAGTATTTGAAAGTTTCATCTGGCCAATCCACATAATTTTTGAGCCAGGGCGTTAGCTGACTTTCAAGCTTTTTTGCATCTGCACCCGGGTTCAGTCTTACGTAATTATAGTGTCCAAAATCTGCCCAGGTGTAGTACTGACTTCGCGGATCCTCGAGTGCTTTTTCACGAACATAGGAAACGAGGAAGTCGAAATGAAAATGCGAAAGCTCCGGAACATCTTTGAATACTGCTACTACTTCGATAAGCGTTTTGTCGTCATTGACCGTGAGAAATTTTCCGATAGGATCTTCGTCACCGAAGTATTTGTGGGCGGCGGTTTCTGAGATCAGGAGGCCACCTATTTCTTTCAGTGCCTTGTCGGGATCCCCTTTTACGATCGGAAATGAAAAAACTTTGAAGAATGTGGTGTCAACCGCTAATACGCCGGTTTCATCGTATTGAACATTTTTCTCTGGGTTGCGGATGGAGAATGTTTCGCGTGTAAGGCCAGGACCCCAGAGAGGGGAGAGGCTCACGGCATTTTCTACTTCAGGAAAGTCGTGCACCATCGCCTGTGCGAGCGGATGAGGAGTTCGTGTTTGTGGATTATCGCTGTCCCAGATAACGCGATAGATATTTTCTGAACCTTCATGAAATTTGTCGTACGCAAGTTCTCTGCTCAGATATTGGGTGATGAGAAACACGCATGTGATGCCCAAAGCAAGCCCCAGAATGTTGATGAGACTGTAATATTTGTTCTTGAGCAGATTGCGAAGCGAGATCTTTAGATAATTGAGGATCATAAGTCAGGTTATGGCTTCCGATGGCTTGCCATTTTCGAGCCAGGGTAAATAACATGCCATTCCCTGGGTTTATTAAGGTATTCTGGAAGATTTACTGTTCGGTTGTGACGTTTGGTGATCGGTGGCGGACAGCGTCTTTAGGAAATTCTTCCGCAGAGCCTCCACCCGCAGATCCTGAACCCCGCCTTTAGCAGCGTTGACTTCGATGCATTGTTCTTAATATTACAACGGGCCCCGGGTACACGGCCTATCCGGTAAGCTTCTTTTTTGAGCTCCTGTACCATAAAACTCCCAAGTCCCTTTCGGCGATGCTGTTCCTTCACGTCATAATAAATGTCTGCATACGGAATGTTATAATTCAGCATCAGGCCACCAGTGGCCACGATTTCGTCATGCTGTTTCAGAACACATGCATGGTCGTAATTACTGATGGATTCGTCTTGTGGTATTTTCTCCAAAACTACCGCCGGTAGCACCAGCTGTGTCTGAACGTGATCTTCAAACAGAATCGCTTCCGCATTTATGTTTTGTGAACGTTCATACAGAAAGGAAGGGAGCAAGATGTCATTACTCTGGCATTCGATATAAGAAGCCCCGGAAACGGCCTGAAATTTCGTGAAAAAGATTTCAGACAGCTTCCTATAGGGTTCGACAATGTAAAATTCAAAAATGGAATCACGGTCTTCTCTTTTATCCTTTCCCCACACCGACCCGTAGCCGGCGTTGTTGCCATCAACTCTGAAGACGTACGTATCGGCCCACCCGTACAAGTGACACTTGTCATACGTGAATTGGAAATTACCTTCATGAAGAAATATTGTGCGCAAGGCACTAATCTCTTTTAATTCAGTCTTAGTTACTTGCAGTTCCATTCAATTACCGGGGTCGCCCTTATTACTTTCATTGTTGGCGTAACATACGCGTTCCTCTGTGTCATCTAAGCAATCAATTTGCCTATTTAATAGTTAACGTTCTCTTAGACGGTTCCTAAGTCCACAGGCTTTGTATCGCAGAGGCAAAACCCGGAAAGTGTCAGCCCGGCTTCCGTCTCCTCGTCGTTCATCTCGGATATTATGATGAACGACATGGACGGCTACGAGCTATGTAAGGCAGTGATGGCAAACGAGCGGCATGCTCATATCCCGTTCATTTTTCTGTCTGCCAAAGGAGCGGCTGAAGATCGTGTAAAGGCAGCGACACAAGGTTAATTTAGAATCGTTCTAATTATCAGCACCGCTCGTAGCCGTTATCAGTATTATATTTCATTATTATATTATAGAGTGATTCGGCGCGTCAAAAGCGCCTCTGCGTCGGTTTCTTCCCGTTTTGCTAACTTGTAGTATGCTCCAGCTTCAGCGGTCGGATAAGGGATTCCTTCTCTCAATCTTACTTACTGCAGTCGCTCTGTATGCCCACGCCAATACCGATAGCCTGAAGCTACTCTTAAGGGAGCAACATCCTGACACAGTCAGGATCGGCATCTACCTGGGCCTCTTCAACAATTATGTTGTTTCCGATACCGCAGAGGCAAGCTATTACCTCAGTAAAGCGATTAAATTGTCAGACAGCATTCAAAATAATCACTGGCAATGCCGGGCAAAATTGGCGACATGCAAGTTCCTCAGAAGCAAGGGGCAAATGAATCGTGCAAGGCAAGTACTTGCAGACATCTCGTCGGGCTGCCTTCACTCGGGAGTTCGCTCGATTGACTCATGGTATTACTCAGAATCCGGCATAGTAAAGTTCATCGAAGGAGACTACAACGGCGCTCTCGGCGACTTTATCCAGTCGATGACGATCGACGAGTCCCTCGGAAACACCGAAAACCTGGCAAAGACGTACAACAACGTTGCTAATGTCTATTGGGAAATTGAAAAACTCGACGATGCGCTCGGCTATTACCACAAGTCCTTGAAGATCTATGAGGATGCCGGGAATGAAAAAGAGAGCAGCGATGTCCTGGGAAACATCGGACTGATTTATCGCGCGAAGGGTGAATACGACAAGGCGCTGGAGTATTATTTCAAGTCATTGTCTCTCGATCGCAAGTACAAGAACAGGCTGAGCGAGGCCATCAATCTCCAAAATATTGGCGCACTGTATCAGATGACTGGCAATCACCCATTAGCGTTGAAATACCTGATCGACTCAAGGAATATTTCCGAGGAAATCAACGACCCCATCGGCACCCTGTACGCGAGTCACGGAATTGCCAATGTATACTCAGCTCTCGGGCGCGACGAAGAATCCATTTCCCTGCTGCGCGAAGCGCTGGACCTGGCCGGAAAGCTGAAGATGAAAGAGGAGATGAAAAACATCTTCAAGGACCTTGCAGATCTGTTTGAAAGGAAAGGTCAATTGGCAAAGGCTCTCGAGTACAGAAAGAGGTTTGAAGTCCTCAAAGACAGTCTGGCGGGAGAGAACTATGCAAAGGCTATCAAGGAAATGGAGATCCGGTACGAAACGGAGAAGAAGGACAATCAAATCGCCCTCCTTGCCAAAGAAAAGGAATTACAGACGAAAGAAACCGAGCGCCAGTCAACCCTTAAGAAGGCGTTCATCGCCGGATTCGTTTTCGTCGTGGTTCTCGCAGCCTTGCTAGTTTACGCCATCCGTCAACGTCTGTTACTTGTCACCAAGGACAATGAGATCAAGGAAGCAAGCCTTCGGCAGCAGCTAACGGAACTTGAAATAAAAGCCTTGCGAGCACAGATCAATCCGCATTTCCTTTTCAATTGCCTGACGTCCATCAATCGAATGATTGTGAAAGGTGAAAACGAAGAAGCATCCGCTTACTTGAAAAAATTTTCAAAGTTGGTGAGACTAATCGTCGAAAACTCTCAGTCCAGTCGCGTCTCACTCGAAAATGAACTGGCCTTGATTGAATCTTATATTCAACTCGAAGGACTACGCTTCAAGGGCAAAATCAGCTATGATATATGTGTTGACAAAAGTATTGAGATGGATAACACGTTCCTTCCTCCTATGATCCTCCAGCCGTTCGTCGAGAATGCTATATGGCATGGGCTGATGCACCGGCAAGCGGATGACCAGGGACAAATCAGAATCCTGGTTAGCGAAGACAACGACGTGCTTCGGTGTACGATTGAAGACAATGGCATCGGAAGGAAGGAATCGGAAAAATACAAGGAAAAGGAAAACGGGAAATCGAAGTCGCTGGGGATCGCGATGACGGTCGAGCGATTGAAACTCCTGACCCGGGATCAGATCAAAGACCTGGTCAAGATTGTTGACCTGAACGATATCAGTAGTGAGGCATCCGGTACAAGGGTCGAGATCAACATTCCTCTATCTTAAGAAACGCCTGGCATGATCAATACGATACTCATAGATGACGAAGTTGACGGACTGGAAGACCTCAGGCATTCCATAGAAAAATACTGTCCGGATATTTCAATCGTGGGAACGTTTCAACAGCCTTCGGAGGCGGTTGAAGCCATAAAGATGCTGAAACCCGATCTTGTGTTCCTCGACGTGCAAATGCCGGGCATGTCTGGCTTTGAATTGCTGCAAAAGATATCGCCGGTATCATTCAACGTTATCTTCGTATCCGCTTATGATCGCTATGCCATCAAGGCGATCCGATTCAGCGCTCTGGACTACCTGTTGAAACCGGTCGATGTCGACGAACTGATACAGGCAGTTTCTCGCGCCAAGGAGCGTCTGGGAGGCGAGGGGTATTCTCTTCAATCGGCCCTCCACAATGCGCAGCTGCATTCTGGACGCCTTGAGAAACTCGCAGTTCCAAGCTCAGATGGAATCGATTTCCTTGACGTACGCGACATCATCTTTTGCAAAGCCGATGGCTGTTATACTCACATTCATCTCGTCAATCGCCAAACAAAGGTAGTGACCAAGGTATTGAAGGAGTTCGAAGATATCTTGTCGGAGTCGGGTTTTTGCCGGGTACATAACTCGTTCCTTATTAATCTAAATCATGTGAAACGTTATGTCAGGGGCGAAGGTGGCTATGCGATCCTGACGGACGATCACCACGTTGACATTTCGAGAAGACGAAAAGACGAGTTTCTGTCATCGCTAAATCGACTATAGGGCTACCGCCTATTACCGGTTCGCCGCCAGCTAATTAATTATCCCCGCCACGCACTTGACCGCGCTATTCTCCCGGCTGACCACGCAATACATTCGGGTAAAAAAACTATGAACATCCCCAACCGCTGGTCCTTAGTGGCATTTATGCTGATGGTATTGCTTTGCTGTTCCGACCCCGTCGGAGAACCACCCGGACAAGACGAGGATCCCAATCCTCAGACTGACGAACCGGGTTCCGACAAAGCGAACGCGTTGATGGAGGCATTTGTCTTCGCATCGGCTAAAAAAGTGACTGGAAGTGCACCTTCTGTTGCGAATAGTGAACTCGTCAAGACAGGTACCAGGGACACGATCTTCACCATTGCGGGTATTAAGGATCTCATACGCCTCTCACATCCCGAAGAACGCCCAATCAAGGGAATCTACATCGCCGCACAGGGATCAACCTTCTACTACGACGTGCCCGTCGCCAGGGAAGAGAAAAGTGATACGGTATCCGTAATCATCTATGAGGTTGATCCGGAAGAGATCGAGGAAGAGATGTCGTCGGGGTCGGTCGAAGTACCCATTGAGATAATTGCCTATGACGATCAGGGTCAACTGATCGACATCGTCGAAAGAATACTGACCGTAGAAAAACCTTCAGCGAACGCATGCGACATACTCGAGCACACATGGCATTGGGAATGGTCGGGTATCTTCAATCACAACGATGAACTCGTCAATCTAAACGCACGAGGTGAAAGAAATCCCAACAACTTTATCTTCAAAGACTGTTGCAAAGGTGCCCCCGTCTGCCCTTCTTACGATGAACACGGGGAACCAGTTTATGACGTCAACGAAGAGATTAGATTATACTACACCATCGATTACGAATGGTTCGAATTCTACTCCTATGGGAACTTCTACCGGGAGACAGCCGAGAGTGAATCCTACATAAGCAACATCGACAATACCGACGACAAATTTGACGCCTGCAAATGGATACCGGAAATCAAATCCCGCATAGACGTTGTTAGCTACTATGGCACACACGACTACACGCCGGGAAGTAATAGCCTCAATTATGCAATCACGAATGATACCTGTGGTGATGATTTCGGCTGCGGATACGGATCAAGAGGTGGGGATATCATCTATTCCTGTCACGCGATGATCATCACGTCCGGTCCTCCAAGCAACAGGTCTGTCCGGTTATATACGCGCGACACGAAGGGCTCCATTGAAAACGAAATTCTTGACAGGATGAAATTCTGGCCTTAGTGGATCGAACGGGCATTGCCCATCCTTCAAAGCCACCCCTAGCCTGCAGAGGTGAAGACTCTGCCAGGCAAGGGTGCGTTATGAGAGATCAACAAAAAAGGCCGAAATAACCCGAAGAATCGCCAAAGCAATCCTTCCCTGTTATTTCCAAACGTATTGACGACTATTAAACTGTCATTGGGATTTTGTTCGGGATGTTTAAGGATCCTACTTCCCGATACAAAATTTGGAAAAGATATTATCCAGCAAATCCTCCGTCGTCACTTTCCCGGTGATCTCTCCGAGGTAATGCAAAGCATCCCTGATGTCCAACGCCAGCAAGTCCCCCGTCACGCCGTTTTCAATACCATCGACAACACGGTCGAGGGCCTCGTGCGTCTTCACTAAATTTTGGTAATGACGGAGGTTCGTGACGACAACATCACCGGGCGTGACGTCCAGATGGTAGCGCGAGAGGATGCGTTCTTTAAGCTGGTCGAGATGCGTTCGATTCGAAGCGGAGATGAACACAAAATCTTTGTTCTTTAAAGCCTTGATAAGCTCCGGCTGTGCCTTGTCGAGCTTGTTCCCAATCTTGATGTAAGGAATACCCAACGATTTCAATTCTGCCTCTTCCTGTTCGATTTGATCAAGAGTGGTGTCTGACAGGTCGAACAAATACAAAATCAGCGCCGCCTTCTTCATCTGATCGCGTGTGCGCTCGACACCCATCGCCTCAATCACATCGACCGTTTCTCGTAAACCGGCGGTATCAATGAAACGGAAGGTGATGCCGCCCATGACCACTTCGTCTTCAATAATGTCGCGCGTTGTGCCGGGAATCTCAGACACGATAGCACGCTCTTCGTTTAGGATGGCGTTTAGTAATGTCGACTTTCCGGCGTTCGGCCGACCTGCAATGACGGTGCGAACACCGTTGCGAATGACGTTGCCCTGATCGAACGACTTGATAAGGGAGCCTGTGTACTGCTGGATGTTGTTGACGAGGCGGCGGAGGTCGTCACGACTCGCAAACTCAACATCTTCTTCGCTGAAGTCCAATTCCAACTCGATCAGTGAAGCGAAGTGTACTAACGCTTCCCTCAGATGGTTGATCTCTTTCGAAAAGCCGCCGCGCATCTGGTTCAACGCGGCCATTCGTGCATTGTCGGTTTCAGCGTTGATCAGGTCGGCTACTGCCTCTGCCTGGGCGAGGTCGAATCGCCCATTGAGGAATGCGCGCTTGGTGAACTCCCCCGGCTCTGCCAGTCGCGCTCCCTTTCGCATGAGCAGCTTAATGATCCGCTCTGCGATGATGGGGGAGCCGTGGCACGAAATTTCCACGGCATCCTCGCGGGTGAAGGATTTCGGTCCCCGGTAAAGCGACACCACGACCTCGTCGATAGGTGTGTTGCCGTCATAGATCATCCCGAAGTGGATCGTGTGAGAAGGCTGTGATTCAAGCCGTTTGCCGCGGAACACACGTTGGGTGATGGAGATGGCGTCCTTCCCCGACAACCGGATCACGGCGATCGCGGAAATGCCCTGCGGCGTGGCGAGTGCTACGATGGTGTCGTCAATGCGTACGGGCATGGCGCGAAGGTACTTAAATGTGTTGAAGTGTTGAAGTGTTTGCGTCCTTGTGGTGAAACTCACTGGCCGACGCCTCCTTTTACTTCTGTACAATGAGCACCGGTATGCCGACCCGGTGACGTACCGTGTCAACCGTCGCCCCGAAGATGAGATCTTTGAAGAGCTTATGCCCGTGCGCGCCCATGACGAGCAGGTCTGCGTTGAAGGCTTTAACGAATTTCGGGATGGTACGACGAGGATTGCCGTAGCCGACTTCAATGCTTACGTCGTAGCCCTCACCACGCAGCTGTTTCGCATACGCTTCGAGTGCGCTTGCATCTTTGCTGGATTCCCGGTCGGCGATGCGACTACCATACACCAGAGCGCCAGCTGTTTCCACTACGTGAATCAGTTGATAGCTCGCCTCCTTGCCACCCTGTGCGAGCGCACTCTTGATGGTAATGGTGTCGAGGTCGCTGAAGTCGATCGTTACGGCAATTCGCTTGTACGACGGGCCGACCTTGATCTGCAGGTCGCGCGCCTCGCCGTGCGGCAGTCGCGTTGCCTTTTCCTGTCTTCTCTTGTCGATCACCGGTTTAAAGGTAATGTATACCAGCAATGCGAATGCGGCACCGATCGCCGGTACAACGAAGGCCCAGATCATCCAGGCATTGCTGCCCGCAGCCACGAGCCAGCCTTCCACTTCCTGAATGACAAGTTTGACATTTAATCCTACGATCACAAGCGCAATGAGCCACGCGGCAATTTTCATTTTCGTACCGATGACAAATGC